>Ga0308411_10002519_pt1 | contig 12335 bp, 10 predicted proteins | sample HotsprottomLayer_2_FD_203530 | JGI IMG/M metagenome (GOLD analysis project Ga0308411, IMG submission 203530) | Hot spring phototrophic mat microbial communities from Octopus Spring, Yellowstone National Park, Wyoming, United States -... | ecosystem: Environmental > Aquatic > Thermal springs >... | reverse complement strand
GGCATGGTGGCGGCCGACCTGAACGGCGACGGCTGGCCGGAGGTGATCGTCTCGAATTTTCGCGATGATCGCACCCGCAACGTCAGCAGCTACATCCATTGGGGACGACCGGGCGGCGCGCATGGCGTGACCTATGGCCCAGCCACGCGCACCGAGTTGCCGGCTCCGGGCGCGCATGGCATCGCGGTGGCCGATCTGAACAAGGATGGTCGGCCGGAGGTGATCTTCACGAAGTCGAACGACGACGACACCCACAAGATTGACAGCTATATCTATTGGGGACAGGCGGGCGGCGTGTATGGCGTGACCTATAACCCGGCTGCGCTCACCAGGCTGCCCACGCAAGGTGCACATGGCGTTGCCGTGGCCGATCTGAACGGCGATGGCTGGCCGGAGCTGGTCTTCGCCAACAAGTTCGACGGCAGCATCTTTGCCATCAACAGCTACATTTATTGGGCTCGACCGGGCGGCCAGTACGGTGTGACCTACGACCCTACGGCGCGCACCGAGCTGCCCACCCTTGGCGCATTCGGCGTTGCCGTGGCCGACTTGAACGGCGATGGCCGGCCGGAGCTGGTCTTCGCCAACTGGTCCGATGGCAGCACCCTCACCGTCAACAGCTATGCATACTGGGCTCGGCCGGGTGGCCAGTACGGCGTGAACTACAGTCCATCCGCGCGCACTGAACTACCGGGGATCGGGGCTATGAAAGTCAGCGTCGCACACCTCGACGACGACGATCAACTCGATATAGTGGTGCAAAACTACGATGGAGGGTTTACCCGGGTGTTTTGGGGGCCGTTGCCGATCAGTGGGACGGCCACAAACTACTGGACGGTGAATCAGGTCTTCGGCTTCCGCGGCTTGAGCTTGAGCGATCTAAATCAAGATGGCCGCGTTGATTTGCTGACCAGCCGCCAGGGCATTGACCCGAACCCTGTCGGGAGCTACTGGCAGGGCGGCGCAGTAGCACAGGTGTATCTTCACAGCGGGAGGGGACGTGCGCCCTACGCAGCGACGCCTGACTTCAGTCTACCGGCGCTCAGCCCGGCCTCCATCTATGCTTCGTTCGGCCCCCATCGTGGGACGAATGGCGAATGGTTCAGCCAGCCCCGCCCGGTTTACCGCACGTCCTTCGCGGGCTTCGGCGTGTTGGAATCGGTGGTGATGGACAGCGGCCGCCGGGGAACCGCCTGGACGAACGCCCAGGCCGACGCGGCGATTGCGCCGGGCACGGGCATCACGCTGTTCGTGGCGGCCGGCGATACTTTGTCGGCGTTGAGCGACCCGCGTTGGGTCCAGGTCGGCGCAATGCGCGACGGGAGTTGGTCGCAGGATCTCGGCAAGTTGAGAGGCCGCTATGCGCGCTATCGCGTCGTGCTGTGGCGCGACCACACCACTGAAGCCAGCCCCGCGCTGCGCCGCCTCACCTTCAATTACGAAGGGACGCCCTGAGCGTGCGGGCGTTGGGTGCGGGCAAAAGAATAAGCCGTCCGGTTCCGGGCGGCTTATTCGATCAGCGGAAGCGACGGGATTCGAACCCGCGGTCTCTGCCTTGACAGGGCAGCGTGTTAGGCCTCTACACCACGCCTCCAATCTTGCTTGCGGACGAAGACTATACCACAGCTTGCGCGTTTGAATGGGCGAAAATCGCATCGCGCAGGACGCGGACTCTGTGGCATGCCAGGAACGAGTGCGTGGCCTTACACCCCGCAGGCGCGCGCACCGCACGCGCGCGCACTACGATGCAGGCTTACTCTCCCCCATCGGAAAGGCGCGCTCCTTGCGCCCGGCTCAACACATACACGGCAACTTTCGTTTGCCAGTTAGGAAGCAGGCGCACCGGCCTGTCGTTGGCGAACAATCGAACGGATTCGATCCTGGCGTCTACGCACGCAGCGAATGCTTCGAACTGCGGGAGGGTGATTGCTCGGGCGCGCACTTCGCCGGAGCACAAATCGCCTCCGACGCCTTGACCGAAGAACATGCGCCAGCGCGTGCGCCAATAACCGGCGTTTTCGAACGAGATCACAGCGCGCTTACCCACCCGCAACATTTCGCTCACCACCGGTATGGGGTGATCGAGATAAGCCAGCGTCTGGCTCAGGATGACGTAGTCGAAGGCGCCGTCCGGATAATCGGCCAGGCCTTCTTCGATGTTGCCCTGGCGCACCGATAGCCCGCGTGCGATGCAGGCACGCACGTTGACCTCGCTCAGCTCCACGCCGCGCGCGACGACCTGTTTTTGGCGAATCAACTGCGCCAGCAATTCGCCATCGCCGCAGCCTAAATCGAGCACGCGAGCCTTGGCGGGGATGAGCTGGATGATGGCGTCCAGGTCGGGACGGATTCCGTTCAGCGCCATGGCACTTCCCCGCGCGGCGCGCTGCGCTTCTTCGCGCAACGCGCCGTGCAGAGGCTCCAGGTATGGGATCAGATCAGGGCGAAGCACCGACTCGGGCCGCCGGTGGCGCCGGCGATCTTCGGTCCGCCGACGACGACCGTCGCGCCGCGCGCCGGCACCTGGCTCAGGTTCGCCGTGCACTCGATGCCCCAGCGGTTGCTCGGCAGCCACTTGAAATGGACGGCGAAGTCCTGCGATGGGCCGTGATCCAGGCTCAGCGTATCCACCATGATGCCTTTCACCTGGCGGTTGGCCAGCAGCCACTCGACGGCATCGAGGCCGAAGCCGGGGAAGTGCATCACCTTCTTGTCGTCTGCGTTGCGGAATTTGGGCGTCTTGACGTAGGCATCCCAGCCGCTGTTCATCGCCACGATCGCGCCGAACGGGATGCGGCCCCAGCGGCGTTCCCAGCGCCGCAGGTCGTCTTCGGTGACCAGCGCGTCGGGGTCTTTGGCCGCTTTCTCCCGAATGTCCACCACGACCAGCGGGCCGATCAGGTTCTCTGCCGGGATGAGGTCGGCGGTGTCTTTCTCGGAGAAGTGGAAGGGCGCGTCCATATGCGTGCCGGTGTGTTCGTTGATCGTCCACTCGTTCAGGTTGTAGCCGTCGGTTTTGATCTTGAACACATTTTTAATCGCCAGTTGTGGCTGGCCGCCGAACGTCGGGAAGTCCGTCGTCAGCGGGTGGGTGAGGTCAATTATCTTGTTCACCCGCACCGTCAGCGGCCGGAACAGCTCTTCCTTCGCGTTCACCGGCGTTGCCAGGAAGGCTGCCGAGGCGACGGCGGCCGCGCCTCCCGCCGCTTTCAGGAAGCTGCGGCGATCGAGCGTCTCTGCGATCTTTTGCTGGCACATTGGAACACACATAGCTATACCTCCTTGCATAGGGGCGAGGCGAACGTCCCGGCACCGGCCTGGGGCCTCGCTCCCGAACCTCCGATAGTTGGCCGATCGTCAATGCGTCTTTTCGACCCGCTTCAAGAAGTCGCGCGTCAACTCCGCCAGTCTATCCACTTCCAGCAAAAATGCATCATGGCCGTAGTTGCTGTCAATCTCGACGTAGGTCACGTCAATGTCGTTCTGCAGCAGCGCGCGCACCAGCTCCTTCGATTGCCACGACGGATACAGCCAGTCGGAGGTATAGCTGACCACCAGGAACTTGGCCGTCACCTTGCGAAAGGCATCGGCCAGCGATGGCAGCCCGTATGACAGGTCGAAGTAATCCATCGCCTTGCTCAGATACAGAAACGAGTTGGCGTCGAATCGTTTGGTGAACGAATGGCCGCGATAGTTCAGGTAGCTCTCCACCTCGAACTCTGGGTCGAAGCGCCAGCCATAGCCGTCGCTGCCGTTGCGCAGCCGCCGGCCGAACTTCTCGCGCATCGAGGCGTCGCTCAGGAAGGTGATGTGGCCGATCATCCGGGCCACTGCCAGGCCGGCGTTGGGTGGGGTCTTGCCGTAGTAGTCGCCATTGTTCCAGTTCGGGTCGGCATAGATGGCCTGGCGCGGCACCTCGTTCAAGGCGATGGTCTGCGGCGACAAACGAGCCGTGGCGGCCAGCACGATCGCGCTCTTCACGCGGCTTGGGTACGAGACCGTCCACTGCAGGGCCTGCATCCCCCCCATGCTGCCGCCGGTCACCGTCAGCCAGTACGGAATGCCTAGGTAATCGGTGAGCAGGCGCTGCGCCTCGACCATATCGGCGATGGTGACGATGGGAAAGCTCAGGCCGTATGGTCGGCCAGTCTTCGGGTTGATGGACGACGGGCCGGTGCTGCCGCTGCATCCGCCGATCACGTTGGAACACACCACGAAGTAACGATCGGTATCGAAAGCTTTGCCCGGGCCGACCGCATCGTCCCACCAACCCGGCTTCGGGTCGTCGGGGGAGTGTCGGCCCGCCACGTGGGCGTCGCCGCTCCAGGCGTGACAGATCAGGATCGCGTTGCTTCGATCCTCGTTCAGCCGGCCGTACGTTTCATACGCCAGCGTGATCGGCCCGAGCGTTGCGCCGCTTTGCAGTTTGATCTCGCCGTCGTAGTGAAAGTACTGGGTTTGGACGATCATTGGTTGGGGGGTGTCGTTGGTGTCGTTAGTGTCGGTAGTGTCATTGGTGTCATTCGTGTCCGACACCACCGACACCTACGACACCATTGACACCACCGACACCATCGACACCACTGACACCATCGACACCCACTGACCCTACGCACCGACCTTGTGGCCGTTGCTCACCACGGCGATGGCCGCTTCGAGTGCCTGCTCAAGATCCCAGATGATGTCGCGAACATCCTCCAGGCCAATGCTCAAACGCACGAAGTCGTCGGTCACGCCGGTGGCGCGCTGTTCCTCGGGCGTCAGTTGCGAGTGTGTGGTGGTGGCCGGATGGATCGCCAGCGACTTGGCATCGCCGATGTTGGCCAGGTGCGAGAACAGCTTCAAGTTGTTGATGAACTGTCGGCCGGCCTCGCGCCCGCCCTTGATGCCGAAGCCGATCAGCGCGGTCAGCCCCTTGGGCGCCATGCGCTTGATCTTCTCGTACTGCGGGTGGCTGGGCAGGCTGGGGTGAATCACCCAGGCCACGTGCGGGTTCCGCGATAGCCATTCAGCCACCGCATTGGCATTCTGGATGTGGCGCTCCATGCGCACGTGCAGCGTCTCCAGGCCGATGATGTTGAGGAAAGAGTTGAACGGGCTCTGAGCAGCGCCGATGTCGCGCAACAGCGTCAGGCGGGCCTTGAGGATGTAGGCCGGCGCGCCGAGCTGCGAATACACCAGGCCATGGTAGCTCGGATCGGGTTCGTTGAAGTAGGCATGGTGGCGTGGGCTCTTGCTCCAGTCGAATTTGCCGGCGTCTACGATCACGCCGCCGATGCTCAGGCCGTGGCCACCGATGTATTTCGTCGTCGAGTGCACCACGATGTCCGCCCCCCACTCGATCGGCCGCAGCAGATAGGGCGTCGGCGTGGTGTTGTCAATGATCAGCGGCAGGCTGTTCTCATGGGCAATGGCCGCCACTTCCTCCAGCGGGAAGATGTCCAGCTTCGGGTTGCCGACCGACTCTCCATAGATCGCTTTGGTGTTCGGCTTGATGGCCCTGCGGAAGTTCTCCGGGTCGCTCGGATCCACGAAGGTCACCTCGATGCCCAACTTAGGCAGCGTATAGTGGAACAGGTTGTAGGTGCCGCCATAGAGCGAGGCCGAGCTGATGATGTGGTCGCCGGCCTGGGCCAGGTTGAGGATGGCGAAGGTCTCGGCCGCCTGGCCGGAGGCGGTCACCAGCGCCCCCACGCCGCCTTCCAGGGCCGCCAACCGTTGCTCGACCACGTCGTTGGTCGGGTTCATGATGCGCGTGTAGATGTTGCCGAACTCCTTCAGGCCGAACAGGTTGGCGGCGTGATCGGTGTCGCGGAACTGGTACGAGGTGGTCTGGTAGATCGGCACCGCGCGCGCGTTCGTCGCCGGGTCAGGCCGGGTGCCTGCATGCAGGGTCTGTGTGTCGAAGTGGAACTGGTGCTCGGACATGATCTTGATTCTCCTGATACGTGATTGCTTTTAGCGTATTGCCTGTCGCATGTTGCGCAGCGCGCGTCACGCAATACGCGACGTGACGCGCGCCGCGGAAAAGCGAATCGCCCTCTTGCGCTTTCGAGACAAGAGGGCGTTGAGCACGTATACGCTGCATCCTCCTCTCATCTTCCAGTTGCGCTGACGGAATTGGCACCGTATCAGGCTGTCGGGGTTTCGGATTGAGCGGGCAGTCGTTCGTCTGCAATCCGAAATGCACCTTCCTGATGGTTGCCGAGGCTTCTTCGGGCCGGTCCCTCCACCTCTCTGGATAAGAGTGCGCGATCAGGCGATATTCACTTTTCCAACGGCCGCAAAGAATAGCGATCGGCAGAGTTCTTGTCAAGGCCCAATTCGCAAGTAGAATCGCAAGTTATGAGCGACGCTTCGGGCTTTAATCGCTGGTTCATCGTCACCGTCGCCGTGGTAGTCGGCTTTCTCATCGGCCTGGCGTTCGCTGTGTATCTCGTATATGCCTGGGTGCCGGCCAACGTCATCCTCCGCGATGCCCCACCGCGCTTCCTGCGCTTCGATCCGAGTGGACAGCGACCCGACTATCGCGACGTGTATGTTGCCCGCGTAGCCAACCGTTACGCTCAGGGGGTACAGGCCGGCCAACCCGACCCCGCCCTGACCCAGGCCCAGCAGGCTTTGGGCGTGACGACCGGCGATACCACGCCGATCGAGGCGTTGCAGATGGCCCGCAGCGCCGAGCAGGCCGCCCGCAACGAGAACGCCCGCGAAGGGGGCGATCCCGATCAGGGCTGGTTCACCCTTGCTGACCAGAATAACCTCACCTTGCTGGCCGAGCGCCTGGAACAAGTGAAGGACCAACCGGCGACGATCGCCCAGTCGGTGCTTGAGGCGCGGCGCAACGCCGCCCTGCTTGGCGCTTTGCTGCTCTTGCTGTGGATTGGCATACTGACCCTCTTATTGCTGTTCGTCGCCAACGTGTTCAGGCCTGCTGCCCCGCCTGCCGGTGCGGAGGCAGCAGCGAGTCCACAACCGACGGCTGTGGTGAACGTTAATGTCGGTGGTGATGGGCAGGTGGCCACGGGAGCGCCTGCCGTGCTGCAAGCCGCCGCTGTTGCGCCCACCGAGCCTGGCGTGGTCCCGCCCCTCTATTCGCCGTCCCCGGTGCGCGTCAGTTCGCCCGTGCCCGGCGAATCGCTCATCGGCACTTTCCTGACCGTATATGAGCACGGCAACGAACAATTCGACGAAGGGTTTCAGATCAGCGCAGCGACTGGCGAACTCATCGGTGAGTGCGGCGCTTCGGTCGCCGACCGGGTCAGCCTGACTTCGCCGTCGCGAGTGACCGCCCTCACCGTTTGGGTGTTCGACAAAAACGACTTCCAGAGCACAAACAAGGTGCTGCTCACCCCCTATGCCTATCGCAACAAAGTCATGCGCACCAAGTTGGCGGAGCGCGGCGACCTGGTGCAGGCCCGGCCGGGCATCTTCGAAGTGAACACCTCGACGTTGCGCGTCGAGGTCGAGGTTCGCAACCTGCAGATGCTGCCACTTGACAGCGATCCGGATGGATATTTCCAACGGCTGGAATTGGAGTTCCGCGTCTACAAGAGACCGTGACCCCGGCCCGGCCTCGGCCCGCCGCCGATGTCTGATGCGCCTGCAGGGGGCGCGGCGCGTGTTTGATCGCCTCGATTGGTGGGATGTGAACGAATGGGAAGGCAGCGGGCTGTGGTCGTTCTGCGACGACGGCGCCGCCTTGTTGCTCGTTCCCCTCGACCTTTCTCCTGGTGATGTGCTGGAGGCGACGCGCGCAACCACTGCCTGGGTGCGTTGGTGTGCCGTGGCGGACGATGGGAAAGCGCCGGCCTGCCTGCGACGCGTGTTCGACGAGGCCGAGGCGCGGTTGGCAGCGCACGGCGTCCGTGAGGTTTGGTGCATCGTTCGATCGTTTGACTGGCTGCGGCCCTACCTGCGCGAGCGAGGCTATCGTCCGGCCAGTCGTCTGCTCACCTTTCAGATGGAGCCGGAGCGCATGGTGGACGCGTCGCCGCTGCCCGCCAGCCTGTGGCTGCGCCCGGCCCATGCCGGGGATTTCGACGTCGTGTGCGGTTTGGATGCCGTTGCCTTCGACGAACCATGGCGCTATCCTCCTGCGCTCATGCGCCTTGCCTTCGAGCGAGCGTTCGCCGTCACGGTCGCCGCATGTGCGGATGGCATCGTCGGCTACGCGTGTTCATTGCTGCATCAAGCGAACGGTCACATCGTCCGCCTGGCTGTTCGTCCCTCGCTTCGCCTGCAGGGAATCGGGGCGGGGTTGTTGATGGATAGCGTCGCGCGGCTGCGCCAGGCCGGTGCGCAGGCAGTCTCGCTCAACACCCAGAGCGACAATCGCGCTGCCCAACGCCTGTATCGTCGCCTGGGGTTCGCCCTGCTCGATGAAAAGCCTGCCGTGCTGCGTAAGCCCATCGGCCCCGCCGCGGACGGAGGCGTGACGTGAAACGCGCCCCCTCGAAGCAGAATGCCGGGCCTCGGCGCGTCGGACGCGCCAACATCCGGCGGGCACAGGAATCCGGCCGGCGCAAGGCGCGCCAGCGGGCGGAGGAGATGGCAGCGGCCGCCGCGCCGGCCGGGGACGAGGCGGCGGTCTTCACCACGAAGGCGCAACGCTGGTTCGCCGTGGCCGTGTTGGCTGTGGCGTTGGCCGGCGTCCTCATCGTCGCGTTGCAAAATCTGCCGCGCTGGTTGTCGGCAGCCGCTTCGGCTCAGGCCATTGCCCAGGCCACTGCCGATGCCATCGCGGTCGAGCAGACCGGCGTCGCAGCCGCGGCGACGGCGGCCGCCAATCGCATCGGCATCGTGAGCGGTCACCGCGGCCACGACAGCGGCGCCGTGTGCGACGACGGGTTGACCGAGGCCGAGGTGAATTTCGTTCACGCCACGCGCGTGGCCGAGCTGCTGCGCGCCGAGGGCTACACGGTGGACGTGCTCGACGAGTTCGACGCGCGGCTGCAAGGGTATCGGGCGCGCGTCCTGCTCAGCATCCACGCCGACTCGTGCGCCAGGATCAACGAGTTGGCCACCGGCTTCAAAGTGGCGCGCGCCGTGCACGGCCGCTCGCCGGAGACCGAAGATCGCCTGGTCGCCTGCCTGATCGCGCGCTACAAGGCGCGCACCGGCCTGCGCTTCCACGCCAACACCGTCACGCGCGACATGACCGAATACCACGCCTTCGACGAGATCGCACCCGAGACGCCCGCGGCGATCATCGAGACCGGCTTCTTGTATCTCGACCGGCCGTTGCTTGCGCGCCGGCCGGAAGTGGTAGCTCAAGGGATCGCCGACGGCCTGTTGTGCTTCCTGCGCGACGACGCCCCGTGACCTCGCGACTCTCACCACTCGACTCCTGACTCTTCATTGGGTGCGTTCACAGCCGGGGGCAGTGACAACCTCCCGCAGGTTTTTTGCTGGCTGTCACGACTCGGGCGAGCAACCTGCGGGAGGTTTTTGCCCCTATTCGTGAACGCACCCTCTTCATTTCCCGCCTTGATCTACAATTCCTGCGCCGGTCTATGGTATTCATCCGAAAGCTGTTTCGATTGGTTGCGATCTGCGCGATGTTGGCGCTGCTGCTGGCTGCTATCCCGTTGGTCGTCTCGGCCGAGCCACACGCCCCGGCGCAAACGGCGGCCCGGCCAATTGCCGCGCCCGCTTCGGCACAGGCCGTCGCGAGCGAGACCGACCGCCCGGTTGCCGAGTCGAAGGCCGATGTCCATCCCTCCGCTCCCGTGCTGGCGGTGCCGGCCGTCTCGACGGAGCGCCCGGCCGGCAGCTCGGCCGGCGCCGTGCAGGCCCCTGTGCCTCCTGACAACGCGCAACCCATCGTTGCGCAACCCATCGTTGCGCAACCTGTCGTTGTGCAGCCTGTCGCTGCGCAGCCTGTTGCGGCGGCATCGTTGCCGCGGGCCGTCCATGCTTCCCCCGTTTACGACGTCGAGTCGGTCCCGGCGCGCAAGGGCAAGTGGATCGAAGTCATCCTGAGCGAACAGCGGCTGATCGCCTGGGAGGATGGCCGCATGGTGCTGACCACACCGGTCTCGACCGGCGCCGCGGATACGCCGACCATCCGCGGCACCTTTCGCATCTATCGCAAGCTGCCCACACAACGCATGCGCGGCAGGGATTACGACTTGCCCAACGTGCCCCACGTGATGTATTTCAAAGCCGGCTATGCCATGCACGGCACCTACTGGCACGATAACTTCGGCCAGCCGATGAGCCACGGCTGCGTCAACATCCCCACCGGCAAGGCGGCCTGGCTGTATAACTGGGCGCCGCAGGGCACCGTAGTGGTGGTGCATTGAGTCCACGCCGCGTTGAGCGCCGCGTTTGGCGCCGCGTTCGGCACCGCGTCGGGTTGGTGGTCCTGGTCGCAGCGGCCGGGGCCGGCCTCTTCTTCTCCCTGTTGCGCCCGGGCGTGCTGGCCGAGCAACGCTGGCAAGCCATTCGCGCGCGCGGCGTTCTGCGCGTAGGGGTTGACCCGGGCGTGCAACCGTTCTCGTTCTTCGGCCCGCAAGGGTGGGAGGGGTTCGATGCCGACCTCGCGCGCGCCGCTGCCGGCCGGCTGGGCCTGCAGGTGGAGGCAAGGCCGGTCGGCTACGATGGCTTCTACGACGCGTTGATCGCCGGCCATGCCGATGTGGCGATGTCGGCGTTGGTGGCCGACCAGGCCCGCACGGCCGACTTTCGCTACAGCCGGCCGTATGTGGACGTCGGCCTGCGCATCGTCGGGGCGGCGGCATCGTCGCTGGCCCGGCCGGACGATCTGCATGGGCGCTGCGTGGCCGTTGCGCTGGGGAGCGAAGGGGACCGCGTGGCGCGCTGGCTGGAGCGACGCACGCCGGGCCTGGTGCGCCGGGTGGTCCCCGGCGAGGACGATGCCCTGGCCGCAATTCGCGTGGGCGCCTGCGAATTGGCCATTGTGGGCGGCCAACGCGCCATGCGCGAAGGCTGTCCGCCGCTGGACGGCCTCAATCATTCGCCCGGCGTGCGCTGCCTGCGCCTGCGACCCGTCGAGTACGTCGCTGCTTTCCTGCGCAGCGATGCGCGGCTGGCCGACGAGTTCGAGCGCGCCCTGGCCGGGCTGGAGGCCGACGGCACGTTGGACCGCATCGCCCGGCGCTGGTTCGGACCGCCGGGCGAGCATTGAAGGCGATGCGCGCCGATGCGCGCCGAGATGCGCGCTAAACTGGGGCTGCGCATCCCAGACTGGAGACTTGACACTATGGAATACCGATCCCTCGGACGAACCGGAGTGAAGGTCAGCGCCCTGTGCCTCGGCTGCATGATGTTCGGCGGCAAGACCAGCCCCGAAGACTCCTACGCCATCATTGACCGCGCCATTGACGCCGGCATCAACTTCCTCGACACGGCCAACGTATACACCCGCGGCCGCAGCGAAGAGGTCACCGGCCAAGCCCTCAAGCGCAACGGCAAACGCGACCGGGTGGTGCTGGCCACCAAGGTGCACGGCGTGATGGCCGACGACGACCCGAACATGAGCGGCAACAGCCGCCGCCACATCATCCAGCAATGCGAGGCCAGCCTCAAGCGCCTGCAGACGGACTGGATTGACCTTTACCAGATCCACCGGCCGCAGTCGGCCATCCCGATTGACGAGACGCTGCGCGCGCTGGACGACCTGATCCGTGCCGGCAAGGTGCGCTACATCGGCACTACCACCTTCGCGGCCTGGCAGTTGATGGAATCGCTGATGGTCTCGCGCGAGCTGGGGTTGAACCGCTTCGTGTGCGAGCAGCCGCCGTATAACCTGCTCGACCGGCGCATCGAGCGCGAACTCATCCCGTTCGCACAGACGTATGGCTTCGGCCTGATTCCGTGGTCGCCGCTGGCCGGCGGCCTGCTCACCGGCAAATACGATCGCCATGCCCCGCCGCCGGAGGGCACGCGCTTCTTCGACTACAAAGACAACCCGATCCTGTTCCGGCGCTGGAACGACGCTGCGCTGGCTGCCGCGGATGCCTATAAAGCTTACGTGCAGGAGCGCGGCGGCTGCACGCTCTCGCAATTCGCGCTGGCGTGGTGCATGAGCCGGCCCGGCATCACCTCGCCGATCATCGGCCCGCGCACCCTGGAGCAGCTCGAGGACAACCTTAAGGCGCTGGACGTGAAGCTGACCGCGGAAGACCACAAAAAGGTTGACGAGATCGTGCCGCCGGGCGGCATGGTCGCGCCGTACTACGAAGCCGACTTCGGGCCGCACCAGTTCCGGGTGTAGGCGACATTGTCGCTGCTCTCTGCCGGGAGGATGTCGAGTTTGGCGCGCAGGCTCCGGATGGCGGCTGGGATGGGCACCGACTGTCGTCGGTGAA
>Ga0308411_10002516_pt1 | contig 12348 bp, 9 predicted proteins | sample HotsprottomLayer_2_FD_203530 | JGI IMG/M metagenome (GOLD analysis project Ga0308411, IMG submission 203530) | Hot spring phototrophic mat microbial communities from Octopus Spring, Yellowstone National Park, Wyoming, United States -... | ecosystem: Environmental > Aquatic > Thermal springs >... | reverse complement strand
TGGCAGGGTGTTTTATGGACCTTATAGTTGGGGCAAGGGAGAAGTATAATGCCCCTGTGGTAATACTGATAGACGAATACGACAAGCCCATATTGGACAATATCACAGACATTGCGACTGCCACAGAGATGAGGGAGGGGCTAAAGAACCTGTATTCAGTAATCAAGGGGCAGGATGCAAACATAAAGTTTGTATTTCTCACAGGGGTAAGTAAGTTCAGTAGGGTGTCAATATTTTCAGGGCTGAATAACCTAAGGGACATCACTATTGATGCGACCTACTCCTCAATCTGCGGTTATACAGAGGGTGAGTTAATAGAGAATTTTAAGGAACATCTTTCAGATAAGGACATAGAAGAAATAAGGCACTGGTATAATGGCTACAGTTGGACGGGTGGAGAGAGGGTCTATAATCCATTTAGCATGCTCAATTATCTACAGACAGGGGTGTTTCGTAACTACTGGTTTGAGAGTGGGACGCCAACATTTTTGATAGAGTTATTCAAGCAAAAGAGGTATTACATCCCACAGTTAGAGAACCTTGAGGTAGGGGAGAGTATCATAGGCAGTTTTGACATAGATTTTATAGAAGCTGAGAATATCCTATTTCAAACGGGGTATTTGACGATTGAAGGATACAGTCAGGAGTTTGGAGAGACATGGTATAGGCTGCATTATCCAAACAGGGAGGTCAAGACCTCGCTAAATAACTACATCCTCAGGTATTACACTGGTGATGAGGTCTTTGTATCCCCTTACAGGTTAAGACTCATAGAGGCATTAAAGGGTGCCAATATAGAGGGGATGATAGAGGTGATGAGGTCACACTTTGCCTCAATCCCATATGATTGGTATAGGAAGAACAACATAGACCAATATGAGGGATATTATGCGAGTGTGTTTTATAGTTATTTTGCGTCAATTGGTGTAGAGGTGAAGGCAGAGGAGCCTACGAGTTATGGGAAGGTTGATATGGCAGTGGTGATGCCCAAAGCGGTGTATCTATTTGAATTCAAGGTCATTGAAGGAGAGGAAGGGACAGGGGAGGCCTTAGAGCAGATAAAGCAGAAGGGCTATGGAGATAGGTATAAAGGAATAAATAGGGGCGTATTGCAATACGCCCCTATTTATTTGATCGGCATAGAGTTTAGCAGGCTAAAGAGGCAGATAGTTGGATTTTATACAGAAATTAGAAAGGGCATATAGCAATCGCCCCTAACTTATTGATACATTTTAATAAGATGTCTTTCAGGAATCTATATCTACAAAATGCGTTTTTTGGGCACAATTAGGGCTGACCTAAAGGCCGTTTTTCAGATGGACCCAGCGGCAAGGAGTTATTTAGAGGTCATTCTTACATATCCAGGCTTTCATGCCATTGTTTTGCACCGCCTTGCCCATTGGTTATGGCAGTGTAAGGTCCCACTTTTACCGCGATTACTCTCCCACATCAGCCGTTTTGTAACGGGCATTGAGATCCACCCGGCCGCCAAGATTGGTCGTGGTCTTGTTATTGACCACGGGATGGGTGTAGTGATTGGGGAGACTACTGAGATAGGCGATAACTGCCTCATTTATCAGGGCGTGACATTGGGAGGCACCGGTAAGGAAAAAGGCAAACGCCATCCGACCTTGGGCAACAATGTGGTTGTTGGTGCTGGTGCTAAGGTCCTTGGGCCAATCAAGATAGGTAACTATGTTAAGATAGGTGCCAATTCTGTTGTCTTGAAACCTGTACCAGATAACTCAATCGTGGTTGGTGTGCCCGGTAGGGTGATCAAGAAAAAGCTGCTGCGCATAGAAGAAGATGGACTCGTAGAGACCCTTGACCATGTTAGGCTACCGGACCCAGTAGAGGACAGGCTAAGGGAACTGCATGACTACATAGTCAGGCTTGAAAACAGGATAAACAGCGAAGGAGGCAAAAGGGGTATGAGGGTTTACAACACCATGACAGGTAAAAAGGAGGAATTCCGCCCTGTTAATAGAGAATCTATAGGGGTCTATGCCTGCGGGGTAACAGTTTATGATTACTGCCATATAGGCCACGCAAGGAGTGCTGTTGTCTTTGATGTGATCATAAGATATCTCCGCTATAAGGGACACAATGTAAAGTATGTGCGTAACTTTACAGACATTGATGACAAGATAATCCGTAGGGCAAAAGAAGAGGGAGTTACATGGGATGAGGTCGCTGATAAATACATAAGGGAGTTTTACATAGACATGGATGCCCTCGGTATAGCAAGGGCAGATGTAGAGCCAAGGGCCACTGAACACATAAGCGACATGATTAGGATTATTCAGACGCTGATTGACAAAGGCTACGCCTATACTATTGAAGAGGGCGAAGCCAAGAGTGTCTATTTTGAAGTATCAAGGTTTAAAGACTACGGGAAGTTGTCTAAAAAGTCCCTTGAGGACCTCATTGCCGGCGCAAGGGTTGAGCTCAACGAGGCCAAGCGTAGCCCTGCCGACTTTGCCCTTTGGAAGGCCTCTAAAGAAGGTGAACCCTGGTGGGATAGTCCGTGGGGTAGGGGCAGGCCAGGGTGGCATATTGAATGCACAGCCATGAGCATGAAACACATAGGCGAGACCCTTGACATCCATGGAGGTGGGGCTGACCTTATATTCCCCCATCACGAAAACGAGATTGCCCAGTCTGAGGCCTACACGGGCAAGGAGTTCGCCCGTTACTGGATACACAACGGCTTTATAACCATTGACAAGGAGAAGATGTCAAAGTCATTGGGCAACTTCTTCACTATTAGGGAATTGCTTGAGCGCTATGATGCAGAGGTCCTTCGCTGCTTTTTGCTATCAAGCCATTACAGGAGCCCCTTAGAGTTCTCACAGGAACAGCTACGAGAGGCCGAGTCCTACCTTGATAGGTTTTATACCTCCCTTGAGAGGATAGAGGACTATTTACAACATGGCGCAACGGGCAAGAAAAAGGGCACTATGTCAGTGCAAGAGGTGAGCATGGCCATAGAAGATGCTGGTCGTTCCTTTGAAGAGGCCATGGACGATGATTTTAATACGGCCCTGGCAATTGGAAGCATCTTTGAACTACTAAGGGTTATAAACAGGTACTTAGACACCGCCCCAGAGTTGAGCGAGGCAAGGGGCATCTTACAAAAGGTCAAGGGCTTTCTTGATAAATATACAGCACTGCTTAATATCTTCAATAGGCAACCCTACCAATGGCAACTCGCCCTACTGAAGGCAAAGAAGGTCCCCCTTACAGAGAGTGAAATAGAGGAGAGGATCCAGCATCGCCATAGGGCAAGAGTATCTAAGGACTATGCCCTTTCAGATAGGATTAGAAGGGAGCTGGAGGATGCAGGCATCATCTTAGAAGACAAGCAATACGGCACGGTGTGGAAGGTGAGGCTGTAGGGCCTGACATTTGCTAAAAACTACATTTCAAATGGTTCTTTGTGAAGTTGGTCTTGTCTTGTTTCCGTTAAGCAGTACGTTGGTGGTTTTTTTGCCAAAGCTTAGTAAACTCTGAGTTAAAAGATTTTGGCAGTCCTGCCTCCACTGTAACTGTATTTTTGGGTTAATTCTTTATTCCTTATGATGATAGAAAGATTGGGCGACCTATGTGTTTTTCGTTACATTTTTGTGTCAATTTTGTTAATATTGTAGCCAAATATGAATGAACTCTCCCTGATGAAAGTCCTCATAATTGATGACAATCCCTTAGACCTTTCATTGCTGACCAATATGGTGAGGCAGTCTTCCGAATTGGAGGTGGTTGCCATGGGCTCCTCTTCAGAGGCCCTTAGATGGTGTAAATCCAATGAGGTTGACTTGGTGATCGTAGATTGCCTTATGCCTGCCCCAAATGGTTTAGAGTTTGTCTATCTATTTAGGAAGATACGGGGCAATGCAGATATCCCTATAGTAATGGTCACCGCCTCTGAGGAACGAGAGGTCAAGTATCAGGCCCTTGAGATAGGCGTTAACTTCTTTGTGAGGAAACCTATAGACTCTATTGAGTTTTATGTGATTATCAATAACGCCATTTCCATGAGGCTCAACCAGAAGAGGGTCTATGAGCGAGAGCGACAACTGGCAGAGTCTGAAGAGAAGTTTAGGCTGCTTACAGATAAGCTGCCCAATATGGTAGCCATAATAAAGGAAAGGAAGGTCATATATGCAAATGAAAAGTTGGTTAATACCCTTGGCATAAGTAAGGAAGACCTCTACAGAAAGGATATACAAGAGACAGTCAAGAGATTTATAGCCCCTACTTCAATGGAAACAGTAAATTCAATGGTTGAAATGATTAACGCAGGGGCCGATATAATACCACAGGAACTGCAAATAGTTATCCCCGATGGCAGCCTGTTGAATATCCTTGTCTCCGTAAGTTGGTTCCAGTATGGGGGACAACAGGCCGTAATGTGCATTGCCACCGACATAACCAAACTAAAAGAGTCTGAGCGGATTATACGAGAGAGCCAAAGGAGGTTATCAACCCTCATAAACAACCTTCCTGGCATTGCCTATCGCTGTAAAAACGACCTTAACTGGACAATGGAGTACATCAGCGAGGGGTGTATAGAGATACTCGGATGTAAACCAGAGGAGATCATCAATAATGCCCAATTATCTTACAATGATTTTATTGTAGAGAGAGACAAAGAGAAGGTCTGGGAGGCTGTCCAGAGGGCTATAAATAGCCGTTTGCCCTATGTCATTGAATACCAGATCACTGACAAACAGGGGCAAGTAAAGTGGGTTTGGGAAAAGGGGACTGGTGTATATGATGACAAAGGGCAGATTATAGCATTGGAGGGATTTATCTCGGACATCACCGAGAGGAAGATGGCCGAGGAGAGATTTCACTACCTCGCCCATTATGACAGCCTCACAGGGCTTGCAAACAGGACCCTATTCTTTGACCGCCTGCATCAGGCCATGCGTATGGCAAAGAGGGGAGGTCATCTACTTGCCCTCCTATTTCTTGATCTTGACGGCTTTAAGTTTATAAACGATACCTATGGACACGATGCAGGAGATGTTGTTTTAAAGGAGACTGCAAAGAGGTTATTAGAAAATGTGCGGGAGTCTGATACCGTTGCCAGGATGGGCGGCGATGAGTTTACAGTAATCTTGCCAAGCATTGAAAACAAAAAGGGTGCAGCCATAGTGGCCCAAAAGATTATTAGGGCTATCTCAGAGCCTTACGCCATTTTTAATGAACAATGCGCCATGAGTGCGAGCATAGGGATTAGTATATACTACGGTGGTGAAGAGGATACAGATACGCTGATTAAAAAGGCCGACATAGCAATGTATAGGGCGAAACAGTCAGGGAAAAACTGCTTTGCATTCTACACCGCTTAAGGGAGGTATGAATGAGATATTTATCAACAATGGCTTATCTCTTATCAGTAGCCTTTGTGCTGTGCCTTTCATCGGATGCTTGTGGTTCACTCTCTGATGACCTTGTTAGCAAACTTCAGAGGGATAATTGGGAGGAACTCTTTTATCATAAAGGAGAGATCCACAAATACAAAACAGGCGAGAATTTTAGGGCCCTTGTAGAGGTAGTACAAAACAAGGGGCTTGAATGGCCTGTAAGGATAAGGGGTATCCGCCTTTTAAGCAAAACCAATAATATCGCAGCCCCTGACATCCTGATTGGTATGCTCTATGACCCCTTCATCAATCACGAGTGCCCTGCCATCAAATCCTCTGTTGCTGAGGCTCTCGGCAACTTCCATAAAGACCACAGGGTGGTAGATGCCCTGCTTTATTCTCTAAATGACGGAGAGATACTTGTAAGGGAGGCCGCGGTGGATTCCCTTGGCAAGATAGGTAGTAATAGGGCAGTGCCAGCGTTATTGAAGTTATTAAATGACAGAAGTGTTGCCATAAGGATAGCGACTATTAAGGCCCTCGGGAGGATTGGAGACCCCTCTGTTATGGGTGCCTTAAAGTTGGTTGCCAATAACGACATCAGTGAAGAGGTAAAGTACACTGCAAGGGAGACATTGGGTATGTTCAGCAGATAGTGCTTCCGCACTATGTTGCCCTAAGGGTGGTAAATTTTTTTTCAATATGCTACTATACTGCACTTGTTAGACCATAACATTTTGAAGCCATTATATTTTGTCTGCCATATAGCCATTGATAAGGGGACAGCTTAAAATACACAGGGGGTTTGGTTATGATACATCGGCATAGGTGCTTAGTTCTTTCAATGGTCTTTGTAGTCTATCTATTGTTGCCCTGCTCTCAAGCATACAGCAGCAATATTGTCGTAAGTCCAGGCAAGTTTGATAGGTTCATAATAACCCTGCCAGAGAGGGTCCATGCAGGCGATGAGACCCACATAAATATCCACGCATCCGATAATCTTGGCAATATAATTAAGGACTTTCATACTTACGACAAAGAGTTTGTGCTCACTGTCACAGGCTCGGCAACCCTAAATACAAAGACTATCAAGGCCTCGGCCTTTTCAAATGGCGTCATTACGGTCATTTTCAGGGATACAGTAGCTGAAAAGGCGGTCCTATCCATTAGAGAGTCTAACAATCTTATACCACTTATTACTAAAGAGATAAATGTCCTGCCAAGTGTACTAAAGTCCTTTACCTTAAAGGCACCGAAGGTCGCAAGGGCAGGAGAGCGTTTTGAGGTATATATATCTGCTAAAGATGCCTACGGCAATGTATATACCGACACTGTCTCTGGTAAAAACCTTAACTTCACCTTCAAGGGCGATGCCGATGTGAGGGTTGATATGCCTATACTACCAGATGTAGCAAATGGTGTATGTAAGGTCACCCTCCTGTCTGAAAAGACAGGCACTGTGGTAATTGAGGTCAAGGATGTCATAACAGGCAGTAGTGGTACAAGCGAACTTATAGAGATAATCAACGGAAATGTCAATTCCTTTAAGGTCCTTGCCCCAAAAGAGGCAGTGGCAGGTGAGCCCTTTGAGGTCTCAATAGCTGCCATAGACCGTTTTGGGAATGTGGTGGTTGACTATGCCTCCTATGGTAAGGGGATTAACATTAAAACCACAGGTAAGAGTACACCTTTTCCATCCACTGTCCCTGCCTATGAGTTCAACAACGGACAGGCAAAGATAAGCCTCCGATACGATACTGCCGAAACAGTAGTGCTTAATGTGTCCGAGATCGGGGGCAATCAGGTAGGTGTCACAGAGCCCATAAGCGTGGTTCTACCAAAACCAGATAGATTTGAGATCACAACACCAGATACAGTGGTGGCAGGGCAGAAATTCAAGATCAAGATTACCGTATTTAGTCAGAACAATAAGGTAATCAAAAACTATAACCTCGTTGGCTCTGATGTAGTCCTAAAGACCACTGGCACAGGGGTATTAATGCCTAATAGGATACCACCCTCAGAGTTTATAAATGGCACTGCGGTAGTAGAGGTGCAGTACAACAAGGCCGAGGCCTTTAAGATCACCGCTACTGTAGCAGATGACACCCCTTCGGTAGAAAGACCGATCTCTGAGGCGAGAGCAAAGAAAGACCCTGCACCGCCTTCAGTTCTTCCCAAAACCCATAAAAAACAAACCACGCAAGAACAACAAACCAAGCCAACCAAAAGGACAAAGAAGTATGAGATCACAAACCTCACTATAGTAGAAAGCAAAAAGACCTCCACCATTACGGCCCACATATCAGGCATGGATGATAGGATCAGTTACAGCCTTTTGACAGACAAGGCCGCAAAGGACAAGAAGGTCATTATCCTTAAGATAAAATCGGCGGTCTCTAAAGTGGACAAAGACCTCGCCTTTGAATCAAATTTCGTCAAAAATATCCGTATCCAAGAGGACCCTAAAGATGAAGGTGTCGTTTTGATCACAATGGAACAACTCAAGCCCACAAGATTTAAGCTCCAAAAGGGCAAGGGCTCAATATCAGTGGTCTTTGGTGGGTAATTGGGCTTTTTAGATAGGCTGAAGGCAGGTATCTCAAGGACCAGGCAAAACCTTATTGAGCGAGTTGAGACGGTCTTTCAGCAAAAGAGGATTGATGAAAGCGCTGCACAGGATATTGAAGAGATACTTATAAGTTCTGACTTTGGCGCTCAGGCAGCCTCTGAGATAGCAGACCTTTTAAGGGACAAGATCAGGGCTGCAGAGATAAAGACCCTTGATGAGCTAAGGGCTTTCCTCAAATCCGAGATGATTAGGATGCTCGGCCGCTCCCAACCTATAGTCTTTTTTGGTGACAGGCCCTTTGTGATACTTACCGTAGGTGTCAATGGTTCAGGCAAGACTACCACGATCGGCAAGTTGGCATCACGATTTGTCTCTGATGGTTTCTCCGTTATGCTTGGTGCCGCAGACACCTTCAGGGCTGCTGCTATTGAGCAACTTGAGGCCTGGGCTGTAAGGGCAGGGGCAGATATTATAAAACACAAAAGCGGTTCTGACCCCGCTGCCGTTGCCTTTGATACTGTGGAGGCCGCAAGACACAGGGGCATTGATGTGGTAATAATAGACACCGCTGGCAGGCTCCAGACCAAGTCGTCCCTTATGGAAGAGTTAAAGAAGATACATCGCGTCATAAAGAGGTCAGTACCGGATGCCCCACAAGAGGTCTTACTTGTGTTAGATGCCACCACAGGGCAAAACGCCCTAAGTCAGGCACGACTATTTAACGAGGCAGTGGGTGTTACTGGCATAGCCCTTACTAAGATTGACGGCACCGCAAAGGGGGGCGTAATCTTTGCAATAAAAAAGGAGATTGGTATCCCTGTGAGGTTAATCGGTGTTGGTGAATCTATAGATGACCTCAGGGACTTTAACACCGAAGACTTCGTAAATGCCTTGTTTGATAAATAGTACATACTAAGACAGGCAAAGAAGGATCCCTCATAGACAATATGAGAGCTATAAAACTGACTTTATGCTGAGACATGCAATCCTACCACTTGACCCAAAAAATGCAATTAGAAAAACTAAGAGATCAGTCAAGCCGTGCGTTGGAGGTTACTTAGTCAAAACTCAGAGTGAAAAGGGTTTTGGCAGTCCTGCCTCTACTGTAACTGCATCTTTTGGGTTAATGGCTGATGTTGGACTCAAAAATGAAAAACGACATCAGGAGGGGCCTATATGGAGGTTGTTGCAATACTGGTCAGTGACAGCCGTTCATAAGTCTTTTTCAGGGCGATCTCACCAGCGTTTTAAAGGACACACGATTTTTGGTTAAATTTAAGTAAAGGAGACAAGTCATGCAATCAATAATACCTACACTTCTACAGAAGAACTCCTCAAAGATATTGCTTGTGGTACTTGACGGGCTTGGTGGCCTACCATTAGACGGGAAGACGGAACTGGAGTATGCCCATACACCCAATCTTGATGCCCTTGCAAGGGTATCTGCCTGTGGACTGCACATGCCTGTAGGCTATGGGATAACGCCGGGTAGTGGGCCGGGGCACCTCAGCCTTTTTGGGTACGACCCTGCAGAGTTCCCCATTGGTAGGGGCGTACTTGAGGCCCTTGGACTTGGGCTTGAGGTTACTAAGTCAGATATAACTGTCCGCTGTAACTATGCCACTATTAAGGATGGTCTGATTGTTGACCGTCGCGCAGGGAGAATACCCACTGAGCAGAGCAGAAAGATCACTGAGAGGCTCCAGAGTGCGATCAAAAAAATTGACGGTGTAGAGGTGCTCTTTGCACCGGGCATGGAGCACAGGTTTGCAGTTCGCTTCAGGTTCCCACATCCATTAGGACCTACTGCATCCTTGATAGAAGACACAGACCCCCAAAAGGAGGGGCGGCCTCCACTCAGGCCTAATCCCCTATCAGAAGATGCAAAAGAGGTAGTGCCAGTGCTTGAAAAGGCTATAACCCTTATTGCCGCACAACTCAGTGGTGAAGATAGGGCAAACTACCTTTTAATGAGGGGCATCTCCTCTGTGCCGGATATACCGACCTTTGAGAGGCGTTATGGCCTGAAGGCCATTGCCATTGCAAATTATCCTATGTATCGTGGATTAGCCAGATTGGTGGGTATGGACACCCCTGTTGTAGAAGGCACTGTGCAGGACGAGATAGACTTTCTTAGGAAGATTTATGCAGACTACGACTTCTTTTTTGTGCATGTCAAAAAGGTTGACTCCTACGGTGAGGATGGCAACTTCAAGGAGAAGGCCGCAAGGATATCAGAGTTTGATGCCCTATTGCCGCAGATCCTTGAGCTGAAGCCAGAGGTGCTTATCATCACAGGCGACCACTCTACACCGGCTGTAATGAAGTCCCATAGCTGGCATCCTGTGCCTGTGTTATTACACTCTGCTTATGTGATTGGGGGACTCTGTCAGGCCTTTTCCGAAAGGGAGTGTCTAAAGGGTGAGTTAGGGGTATTTCACACGACCCACCTTATGCCCCTTGCCCTCGCGAATGCCCTGAGGTTAAAGAAGTTTGGTGCATGATTGATACCCACTGTCACCTTGATATGTCCCCCCTTTGTGAGGACCTTGAGGGTGTTATATCAAGGGCGAGAGATTCAGGCGTTGAGAATATAATCACTGTTGGTGCCGATCTCAGTGCAAGCCTTGAGGCTGTAAGGATTGCCAAGGATTACAGGCCTGTCTATGCATCGGTTGGTGTACATCCCCATGACGCAAAGGATGTGGTAGTGGAAACGATTACAGCCCTCCGGGACCTGTTAAATGATAGGGTTCAAAACAAGATAGTAGCCCTTGGAGAGATAGGCCTTGACTATCACTATGACCTATCACCAAGAGGAGTGCAGAGAGGGGCCTTTGAGAGGCTCCTTGAGTTGGCCAAAGAATTTGACCTACCAGTGATTGTGCACAATAGAGAGGCCGATGAGGACACGCGGGCGATTATTGGCAATTCAGGTATAAAGAAGGCCCTCTTTCACTGTTTTTCCTCCCACAGGGCAATGGCCGAGTGGGTCATTAATAAGGGCTATTCAATATCCTTTGCAGGCAACATCACCTTTAAGAAGGCACAGGCTATAAGGGATTTGGCTATTATTGTGCCCGATGACCGACTAATGCTTGAGACCGATGCCCCATACCTTGCCCCAGAACCCCTTAGGGGCAAACGGAATGAGCCTGCATTTATCCAACACACTGCAAGGCTAATTGCAGATTTAAGAGGTATATCCACTGAAGACCTTGACCGCATTACTACCTTAAACGCAAGGCGTTTTTTTGGTATTGGCGAGCCACCCCCCTCAGTAATAGCATATAAGATAAGGGATAATCTTTATCTGAATCTCACATCGGCCTGTAGTAATGCATGCAGTTTCTGCATCAAGTTTGATACGGACTTTGTGAAGGGCCATAATCTGAGGATTAGCGAGGAACCGACGGCAAGGGAGCTCATTGATGCCATTGGTGACCCAAAGGCCTACAAGGAGGTGGTCTTCTGTGGTCTCGGCGAGCCAACCGAGAGGTTTGAGGTCCTAAAAGAGACTGCCCGTTGGGTAAAGTCTCATGGGGGGAGGGTAAGACTAAACACAAACGGCCTTGGCCGTCTAATAAATGGGAGGGATATTATCCCTGAATTAAAAGGGCTCGTAGATTCCATATCGGTAAGCCTCAACGCCCATAATTCAGAGGTTTACCGTAGGCTCTGTAGGCCCTCTTTTAGCAATGCCTATGGAGAGGTATTGTCCTTTATAAGAGATGCCAAAGAAGTCATTGGTGATGTGGCCGTTACAGTGGTGGACATAGAGGGTGTGGACATTGAGGCCTGTAGAGATATCGCCCAAAGGCTTGGGGCAAGGTTCAGGATAAGGAGATTAGACAGTGTTGGCTAAAGGTCTTAGACCTTTTTGTTCACAATATCAGGTATCTTCTGACTATCTTCATCGGCTGCCAATTCCTTCATCCTTAGATATTCCTCAGGTGGCACCTGTAGCACTGTATTACCCTTTGAATCAAGGAATTTTACGATGGGGAGTCCGTTTTTATCATAAGATACTGATACGGTCCTTACATTCTTTAAAATGGACTCCACCTCTTTGGCCTTTTCTAAATCCTGCGGTTTTTTGGCCTCCTTTTGGATATTGCTTGCGTCAACGGATAATATTACGGCCCTCTGGTCAGTATCCTTGTCCTGTCTTAGTTGAGGATTTGTGTCGGGCCTAGCCATAGCGTCGGTAGTGATATTAATAGGGTTTGTCTTTGTAACCACAGGCATCATGTCTGACATGGCAACCTCCGTTACCTTGGAATACTTATACTTAAATTATCGTTAATATAGGGTTATTCTTAAACCATATGCAGTAGTTTCTTACATCGGATGTTCCCCTCTTAAAAATCCAGAAACACAATAAAGACAGCAAGTTAGTCATTA
>Ga0308411_10002513_pt1 | contig 12359 bp, 9 predicted proteins | sample HotsprottomLayer_2_FD_203530 | JGI IMG/M metagenome (GOLD analysis project Ga0308411, IMG submission 203530) | Hot spring phototrophic mat microbial communities from Octopus Spring, Yellowstone National Park, Wyoming, United States -... | ecosystem: Environmental > Aquatic > Thermal springs >... | reverse complement strand
CCCCGGCGGTGATCGCGATGCGCTCGGGCGGCACGTCGAGGCCGTGGCGGTCGGCATAGAACCGCGCGATCGCTTCTCGCAGCGCTGGCAGGCCCAAGGCGGCCGTGTAGCCGAGCGGCTGGCTGCGCAGCGCCGCGACCGCCGCCTCGATCACCGGCGGCGGCGCGGCGAAGTCGGGCTGGCCGATCTCCATGTGCACGATGCGCCGGCCCGCGGCCTCGAGCTCGGCCGCGCGGCGGCCGATCTCCATGACGTGGAACGGTTCGATGGCGGCCATTCGGGCCGCGAGGCGAGCTCGCGTCGTCGGCGAAGAAGGCGTTCCGGCTGGCGGCATACGCGCTCGATGGCGGAGAACGCGCGATTGTAGCCTTCGGCAGCGGTTCGCCCGCGCGGGCTCGGCCCTTGTTACGACCGGCTTGCGGGCGCTAGACTGCTTCCCCGCCCGAGTCCCAGGCTGCCCCGCATCGGTTGGCGATCGTGCCCGGCTGGTCGCTCACGAAGGACGACGTGCTCCTGGCGCTGGCCAGCATGTGCCGGCTCCATCGGGTGCCATTCGATGCCGCGTTGGTCCTGCGCGAGTTTCCGCCCCCGTACACGCTGGAGTCGCTGCTCGAGGCGGCCCGCCGCCTGGGTTTCGCGGCGAGCGCGCGCGAGATCGAGCCGGCCGGCGTCGCCAGCCTCGGTGCCCCCGCGGTCGTCGTCCTGAAGCCCAACCCGGATGCGGTGCCCGCACGTCCCGACGCGGGTCCCGTTCGGACCGCAGCGCTGGCGGTGGTTCTCGACGTGACCCCCGCGGGTTTCCAGTTGATCGAGACCGGTCAAGCGAGCCCGGTGCTGATCGGGCAGACCGCGTTCGCCGACCGCTTCGATGGGCTGGTCGTCCGGTTCGCGCGCGCCGACGCGCCGGTCGCCGACCGGGATGCGGCCGCCGAGCCGCGCCGGGCGTTCGGGTTCAGCTGGTTCCTGCCGGAGCTCCTCAAGCATCGCCGCATCTGGCGCGACGTGCTGGCCGCGTCGGCGGCGATCCAGCTCCTCGCGCTCGCCACGCCGCTGTTCACGCAGGTGATCATCGACAAGGTGGTGGTGCACCAGACGGTGAACACCCTGGTGGTGATCGCTGCGGCGATGGCGGTCGCGATGGCCTTCAGCGCGGTGATGAGCTGGGTCCGGCAGTACCTCGTGCTGCACACGGGCAACCGGGTCGACGCGGTGCTCGGCACCCGGGTGTTCGAGCACCTGCTCGGACTCCCCGCCCGCTACTTCGAGCAGCGCGCGACCGGGACAATCGTCGCGCGGCTGCAGGGTGTGGAGACGATCCGCGAGTTCGTGAGCGGCGCGGCGGTCGCCGTGCTGCTCGACCTGCCCTTCCTCGGGGTCTTCCTCGCGTTGATGTTCTGGTACAGCTGGCAGCTCACGCTGATCGCGCTCGCCACCCTCGCCACGATCGTCACGATCAGCATCCTCGTCGTGCCGCTGATCCGTGCCCGCATCAACCGTCAATTCCTGCTCGGCGCGCGCAACCAGGCGTTCCTCACGGAGTACGTCTCCGGGATCGACACGGTGAAGGCGCTGCAGATGGAGCCGCAGCTCAGGGCGCGCTACGGCGATCTGCTTTCCAGCTACCTCGTGGCGAGCTTCAACACGCGGCAGCTCTCCAATACCTACAACGTGGTCGCGAACGCGCTCGAGCAACTGATGATGCTGCTCGTCCTGTGCGCCGGCGCCTGGATCGTCATGCAGCATCAGGGCTTCACCATCGGGATGCTGGTGGCGTTCCAGATGTTCACCGGACGGCTCGCGCAGCCGATGCTGCGGCTCGTCGGACTCTGGCAGGAGTTCCAGCAGGCGGCGGTCGCGGTGAGGCGGCTCGGCGACATCATGGATGCGCCGGCCGAGCCGCACTCGCTGATTCCCGCGCGGGCGTCGAGCGATCCGGTGGAGATCGAGGTCCAGGGGCTTGCCTTCCGGTACGGGCCGGGGCTGCCGGCGCTCTACGAAGGCCTCGACCTGCGCCTGCGCGCAGGCGCCGCGGTCGCGCTGATGGGGCCGTCCGGATCGGGCAAGAGCACGTTTGCCAAGTTGTTGCTCGGCTTCTATTCGGCGACGGAGGGGCGCATTCTGCTCAACGGCCGCGATTTGCGCAGCCTGGCAGCGAACGAGCTGCGCGGGCTGTTCGGCGTGGTGCCGCAGGACACCGTTCTGTTCTCGGGGACGATCTACGACAATCTGATCCTCGCCAACCCCCACGCATCGTTCCAGCAGGTGGTCAAGGCGTGCCGGATGGCCGAGATCCACGACGCGATCGAGCGCCTCCCCGACGGCTACCAGACGGTGATCGGGGAGCACGGCAGCGGGCTCTCCGGTGGGCAGCGCCAGCGCCTCGCGATCGCGCGGGCGCTGCTCAAGCGTCCGCGAGTACTGCTGTTCGACGAGGCGACGAGCAGTCTCGACCGCGAGACGGCCGAGCTGTTCGCCCGCACCGTCAACCAGCTGCGAGGACATGTGACGATGCTCTTCATCGCGCACGAGCTGCCGCGGGCACTGCAGGTGGACGAGATCGTCAGGCTCGGCGCGCCGCGTGCACGTGAGGTCTCGGCGGGCGTCGGTCCAGCGGCGGCCCAGCGTCGGGGCGGGTGAAGATGAACGCGCTTGCCCGGCTGCGCCGGATGGAGGCCGACCGCCTCGATTTCGCGCCGGCGATCCTGCGCCTGCAGGAGGCGCCGCCGTCGCCGCTGCCGCGCGTGGTCCTTGCGTGCCTGCTCGCGCTGCTCGCGACCGCGCTCGCCTGGTCCGCGTTCGGCCGCCTGGACATCATCGCGGTCGCGACCGGCCGGATCGTCCCGCAGAGCTACCTCCAGATCGTGCAACCGGCCGAGGCCGGGATCGTGAAGGACCTACTGGTGCGCGAGGGCGACGTCGTCGAGGCCGGGCAGCTGCTCGCGCGGATGGATGCACGGCTGTCCGAGGCCGACCGGCAGGCACTGCTCGGCGAGATCGCGCTTCGCCGCTTGCAGTTGCGCCGGATCGACGCCGAGCTCTCGGGCGAAGCGCTGGCTGCGCGACCGGGCGATCCACCGGCGTTGTTCGCCCAGGTCGACGCGCAATACCGGGCGCGCCGCCAGGCGCACCTCGACCAGCTGGCCACCGAGCGCGCGCTGGTGGCGAAGGCCGAGCAGGACATGCGTGCTGCGCGCGAGATCGAGGCGAAGCTGAGGAAGCAGCTGCCGATCTACCGCGAGCAGGAGGAGGCGTTCGGACGGCTCACCCGCGAGGGTTACGCGGGCCGCATGCTCTACCTCGAGAAGCAGCGCGACCGCATCGAGAAGGAGCAGGACCTGCGGGCTCAGGAATTCGCGATCGAGAGCCTCGGCGCGACCATCGAGCAGGGGCGCAAGCGCATCGCGCAGATCGAGTCGAGCTACCGCCAGGCGCTGCAGAACGAGCGCGTGGAGACCGAGGCGTCGTACGCGCGACTGCAGCAGGACTGGAACCGTCACGCGGCGCGCCACGAGCTGCTGGAGCTGCGGGCGCCCCAGGACGGTATCGTCAAGGAGATCGCCACGCACACCCTCGGCAGCGTGCTGCAGCCTGGAAGCGTGCTGATGACGCTGGTCCCGATCAACGACCCGATGCAGGCGGAGGTTTGGGTGGCGAACGACGATGCTGGATTCGTGACGCCGGGGCGCCCGGCGCGGATCAAGGTGGCGACCTATCCGTTTCAGCAGTACGGCATGCTCGACGGCACCTTGACCCGGATGAGTCCGGACGCCGGCGACGGGCGCGAGGCCCGGTCCGAGCGCCGCGGCGCCGCGCCCGACCCGGCACCGGCCGCGGCCGGGTATCGCGCGCTCGTCTCGCTGCACTCGCCGTTCCTCGAGGTCGATGGCAGGCGTTATCCGCTGCAGCCCGGCATGCACGTCACCGCCGAGATCTACCTCGGCACTCGGACGGTCCTGGAGTACGTCCTGTCGCCGGTGAGGCGCACCCTGCACGAGGCCGCTCGCGAGCGCTGAGGGCGCCCGGCGTCGGCGGGCGATCGGGGGCATATAATCGGCCGCTCGCAAAACGACCGACCGCTGCGGGCTCCATCATGGACGACACCATTCGCCGGGCCGCGCTGGATTACCATCGCCTGCCGCGCCCCGGCAAGGTGTCGATCGCCCCGACCAAGGGCCTGACCAACCAGCGCGACCTCGCGCTCGCCTACTCGCCGGGGGTCGCCGCCGCGTGCGAGGAAATCGTGCGCGAGCCGGCCGAGGCGAGCACCCTCACCGCGCGCTCGAACCTGGTCGCGGTCGTCACCAACGGCACCGCGGTGCTCGGCCTGGGCGCGATCGGGCCGCTCGCCGCCAAGCCGGTGATGGAGGGCAAGGGCGTCCTGTTCAAGAAGTTCGCCGGCATCGACGTGTTCGATATCGAGATCGACGAGCGCGATCCGGACAAGCTGGTGGACATCATCGCCGCGCTCGAGCCGACCTTCGGCGGGGTCAACCTGGAGGACATCAAAGCGCCGGAATGCTTTTACATCGAGCGCAAGCTGCGCGACCGGATGAAGATCCCGGTGTTCCACGACGACCAGCACGGGACCGCGATCGTCGTCAGTGCCACGGTGCTGAACGGCCTACGGGTGGTGGGCAAGGAGATCGGCAACGTCAAACTCGTCACCTCGGGCGCCGGCGCCGCGGCGCTCGCCTGCCTGGATCTGCTCGTCCATCTCGGCCTCAGGATGGAGAACATCTGGGTCACCGACATCGCCGGCGTCGTCTACGAGGGTCGCAAGGAGGAAATGGACCCCAACAAGGCGCGCTATGCACGACCGACCGACGCGCGTCGCCTCGGCGAGGTGATCGACGGCGCGGACATCTTCCTCGGGTTGTCCGCGGGCGGAGTGCTCAAGCCCGACATGGTCGCGCGGATGGCCCCGAAGCCGCTGATCCTCGCTCTCGCCAATCCGCAGCCGGAGATCATGCCCGACGAGGTGAAAGCGGTGCGCCCGGAGGCGATCATCGCCACCGGCCGGTCCGACTATCCGAACCAGACCAACAACGTGCTGGTGTTTCCGTTCATCTTCCGCGGCGCGCTCGACGTCGGCGCCACCACGATCAACGAGGCGATGAAAGTGGCGGCGGTCAAGGCGATCGCCGACCTCGCGATGGCCGAGCAATCCGAGGTGGTGACCGCGGCCTACGGCGAGCCCAACCTGAAGTTCGGGCCCGATTACCTGATTCCCCGGCCGTTCGATCCGCGCCTGATCGTGCAGATCGCACCGGCGGTGGCGAAGGCGGCGATGGACTCTGGCGTGGCGACGCGGCCGATCGCCGACTTCGAGGCCTATCGCGACTCGCTGCAGCAATTCGTCTACAACACCGGCTTCATCATGAAGCCGATCTTCGCCGCCGCGAAGGCGGCCCCGCGCCGGATCGTCTATGCCGAGGGCGAGGACGAACGGGTGCTGCGCGCGGTGCAAGTGGTGGTCGACGAAGGGCTGGCGAAGCCGACGCTCATCGGCCGGCCGGCGGTGATCGAGCGGCGCATCGAACGCTACGGCCTGCGCATCAAGCCCGGGGTCGACTTCGAGCTGACGAACCTCGAATCCGATCCCCGCTACAACGACTACTGGCGGGAGTACCACCGCCTCACCGAGCGACGCGGCGTGTCGGTGCAGTACGCGAAGATCGAGATGCGCCGCCGTGCGACCGCGATCGGCGCGATGGCGATTCATCGCGGCGAGGCCGACGGGATGCTCTGCGGCACCTTCGGGACCCACGACCTGCACCTGCACTACGTCGATCAGATCCTCGGGCGGCAGCCCGGGGTGTCCGGCTATTACGCGATGAACGCGCTGATCCTCTCCAAGCGCACGCTCTTCATCTGCGACACCTACGTCAACTACGACCCGACCGCCGAGCAGATCGCCGAGATGACCGTGCTTGCGTCGGAGGTGGTACGCCGGTTCGGGATTGCACCCAAGGTCGCGCTGCTCTCCCATTCGAGTTTCGGGACGAGCGCACGGCCGACTGCGGCGAAGATGCGGGAGGCGCTCGCCCTGATCGCCGCCCGCGCCCCCGAGCTTGAGGTAGAGGGGGAGATGCACGGCGACGCGGCGCTCTCCGAGGAGGTGCGCGAGCAGGCATTCCCGCGCTCGCGCCTGAAGGGCGAGGCGAACCTGCTGATCATGCCGACGCTGGACGCGGCCAACATCGCCTTCAACCTGCTCAAGACGGCGGCCGCCGACGGCGTCACGATCGGTCCGATCCTGCTCGGCTGCGCTGCTGCGGCACACATCCTCACGCCCTCGGCGACGGTACGCCGGATCGTGAACATGACGGCGCTCACGGTGGTGGACGCGAACGCCCGCCGGGCACCACAGGGGGCCGGTCCGGGCGGCTAGCGGCGCGGCCGCTAATGGGGCGCGGGGCTGCTGGCGTTTCGCTGCGGTGCGGCCTACACTGGGACGATCGTTTCCCAGGTCGACCCCCCGCGCCATGAGCCAGGACCAGCCGCTCCACGACCCGTTCGAGTTCCTCCGCCGGCTGTGGGGCCCGACCGGTTTGCCGCTCGCCGCGATGATGCCGCCGCTCCTTGATCCGAGCGAGATCGACAAGCGTATCGCCGACCTCAGGAACGTCGAGGCCTGGCTGGGCATGAACCTCAACGTGCTGCGCATGACGATCCAGGGGCTCGAAATGCAGAAGGCGACGCTCAATGCGTTCCAAGGCATGCAGGCGGGAGCGGGGGCCACCCCCGGCGCGACCGGTCCTGCGGCAGGAGCGCAGAGCGCGGCCGAAGCATGGTGGAGCACGCTCCAGCAGCAATCTCCTTCGCCGGCGCCGCCCGGCGAGAAGAAACCGGAATGACCGCCTCGCGCGCGCAGCGGGCGGTCGGGTTTCGCGCCGGCCACGCTGCCGCGCCGACCTGGCAGCGAGCGGTGGACTTGGCGCTCGAGCGGCTCGGCGCGGTTCCGGCGGGCGGCAACCTCGGCTTCGTCTACGTCGCCGATCGCTTTGCCGGCGACTGCGCCGCGCTCCTCGCGACGCTGCGTGCGCGCACCCGCGTCGCCGACTGGATCGGCAGCGTCGGGATCGGCGTGCTCGGGACCGGGACGGAGTACCTCGACGAGCCGGCGGTGGCGATCATGATCGGCAGCCTGCCGGCGGGCGAGTTCTGCGTCTTCTCCGGCCGGGCGCGTGCCCCGGCGCTCGGTGCGCGTACCGCGAGCGGTGCCGACGCAGCGCATTTCGCGATCGTCCACGGCGACCCCGGCACGCCCGACATGCCGGACCTGGTGCAGGACATGTCGGCGAAGCTGTCGAGCGGCTATCTCGTCGGCGGCCTGTCGAGCGGACGCGAGCGCGCTTTCCAGCTCGCGAACGAGGTGCTGGAGGGCGGACTGTCGGGCGTGGTGCTCTCTTCGCGGATCGAGCTCACCACCCGGCTCACGCAAGGCTGCACCCCGATCTCCGGCCCCCACACCGTTACCGCGGGCGCGCGCAACCTGCTGGTCACGCTCGATGGCCGACCGGCGCTCGACGTGCTGCGCGCGGCGGTGGCGACGACGCTCGGCGGCGACCTGCGACGAGCGGCCCGGTTCCTGCACGTGGGCCTGCCGGTCGCCGGATCCGACACCGGCGATTACCTGGTCCGCAACCTGGTCGGCATCGATCCGCAGCACAAGCTCGTCGCGATCGGTGCGGAGGTGCAGCCGGGCATGCCGATTCTGTTCTGCAGGCGCGACGGGACTTCCGCCCGCGTCGATCTGCGGCGCATGCTCGACGCGATCGCCGCCGACCTGGACGGCCCGCCGCAGGGCGGGCTGTATTTCTCTTGTCTCGGTCGCGGGGCCAGCATGTTCGGCAGCGGTTCGGCCGAGCTCGGTATGATCCACGAGCGCCTCGGAACCTTCCCCCTCGCCGGCTTCTTCTGCAATGGCGAGATCTCGCACGACCGGCTCTACGGCTACACCGGCGTGCTGGTGCTGTTCAAGTAGCCCCGGGTCACCGACGCGGGCAGGTGGCAGCGTCCCGACAAGCGAGGCGGGTGGCCGTCGTCACCGGGGCGAATCGCGGCCTCGGGCTGGAGATCGTCCGGCAGCTCGCCGCGCACGAGCTCGACGTCGTGCTCACCGCGCGCGACCCGGACCGCGGCGAGCAGGCACGCGCGCTTCTGGCAGCTGCGGGCCACGAGGTGGCGTTCCAGCGTCTCGACGTGCGCGACCCCGCGCAAGCCGATGCGCTCGCCGTGTGGCTCGCCGCCGAACGCGGCCGGCTCGACGTGCTGGTGAACTGTGCCGGGATCCTCGCCGACCCCCGGGGCGCGCGGGTGGAGACGCTGGATCCCGCGGTGCTGCGCGAGACGCTCGAAACGAATCTGGTCGGGGTGCTGACGGTCACTCGAGCGCTGCTGCCGTTGATGCGGCGGGGCGGCTATGGCCGGATCGTCAACGTCTCGAGCGCGCTCGGGCAGCTCACCACCATGGCTGCGGGTACGCCCGCCTATCGGATCTCGAAGGCGGCGCTCAACGCGCTCACGCGCACGCTGGCCGCCGAGCTCACCGGGACGAACATCCAGGTGAACGCCGTTTGTCCCGGATGGGTGCGCACCGACATGGGCGGCCCGGGCGCGCCGCTCAGCCCCGCGGAGGGCGCCGACACGGTGGTCTGGCTCGCGCTGCAGCCGGACGGCGGACCGACCGGCGGGTTCTTCCGCGAGCGCGCGCCGATCGCGTGGTGATGCCCGCGGCCCGGGCGCGCGACTACAATCATCGGCCAACCATCACTCAGAACGGCTTAGGAGGCCCGATATGCCGAAGGCGATTCGCATCCACACGAACGGCGGTCCAGAAGTGATGCAGCTGGAGGAGGTCGAGGTCGGCGACCCCGGCCCCGGCCAGGCGCGCGTTCGCCACCACGCCGCCGGGCTGAACTTCATCGATTGCTATCAGCGCTCGGGGCTCTACAAGCTGCCGCTCCCGCTCACCCTCGGCATGGAGGGTGCCGGAGTGGTCGAGGCGGTCGGCGCCGGGGTGACGGAGGTGAAGGTCGGCGATCGGGTGGCATACGCGGCGCCGCCCCCCGGCTCCTACTCGGAGGTGCGTCTCGCGCCGGCCGACCGCCTGGTCAAGCTGCCCGACGGCATCTCGTTCGAGACGGCGGCGGCGATGATGCTCAAGGGAATGACCGTCGAGTACCTGATCATGCGAACCTTCAAGGTTCAGCCGGGGATGACCGTGCTGTGGCACGCCGCGGCGGGGGGCGTCGGGCTGATCGCGTGCCAGTGGCTGAACGCGCTCGGCGTAACGGTGATCGGCACCGTGAGCTCCGACGCGAAGGCCGACCTCGCCCGGCGGCACGGCTGCCACCACACGATCAACTATGCGCGGGAGAACTTCGTCGAGCGGGTCAAGGCGCTCACCGGCGGCCGCGGCGTGCCGGTGGTGTACGACTCGGTCGGCAAGGACACCTTCTCCGGCTCGCTCGACTGCCTCGAGCCGCTCGGCATGTTCGTGAGCTTCGGCAACGCCTCGGGCCCGATCCCGCCCTTCGAGCCGGGCATCCTCGCGGCGAAAGGCTCGCTCTACTTCACCCGGCCGACGCTGATGACCTATACCGCGCGTCGCGAGGACCTGGTGCTTTCCGCCAATCGCCTGTTCGAGGTGGTGCTCTCCGGCAAGGTCAAGATCGAGATCGAGCAGCGCTACCCGCTCGCGCAGGCCGCGCAGGCGCACCGGGATCTGGAAGGGCGCAAGACCACCGGCTCGACCGTGCTGCTGCCGTGAACTCCCCGGCCGGCGGCGCGGGCCCCGGCGAGCGCACCGCGCTGTATCCCGAGCTCGAGCCCTACGCGGCCGGGATGCTGCCGCTCGACTCGCTGCACACGATGTACTGGGAGACCTCGGGCTGCGCCGCCGGCATTCCGGTGGTCTTCCTGCACGGCGGTCCGGGGTCCGGAGCGTCGCCGCGCCACCGGCGGTTCTTCGATCCGGCGGCCTATCGGATCGTGATCTACGACCAGCGCGGGGCCGGGCGGTCGCTGCCGCTCGGCGAGCTGCGCGACAACACCACTGCCCATCTCGTGTCGGACCTGGAACGGCTGCGCGAGCACCTGGGCATCGAGCGCTGGCTCGTGTTCGGCGGCTCCTGGGGATCGACCCTCGCCCTCGCCTACGCGACCACCCATCCCGACCGCGTGCTCGGCCTGGTACTGCGCGGGATTTTTCTCTGCCGACGCAGCGAGATCGACTGGTTCCTCTATGGCCTGCGCAACATCTTCCCCGAGGCGTGGGACCGGTTCGCCGGTTTCCTGCCCCCGCAGGAGCGTGGCGACCTGCTCGGCAGCTACTATCGGCGGCTAGTTCATCCGGACCCGGCGGTTCACATGCCCGCCGCGCGGTCGTGGAGCGTGTACGAAGGATCTTGCTCGACGCTGTTGCCCTCGCCGGAGACGGTCGAGCACTTCGCTGGTGACGTCCTCGCGCTCGGCCTTGCGCGGATCGAGGCGCACTACTTTTCGCACAACCTGTTCCTGCCGGAGGACTCGCTGCTCGCGAACGTGGACCGGCTGCGCGCGATCCCCGGTGTCATCGTGCAGGGCCGTTACGACATGGTCTGCCCGATCGTCTCGGCGCACGAGCTGGTCGCCGCCTGGCCGGAGGCCGACTATCGGGTGATCCCCGATGCGGGCCACTCGGCGTGGGAGCCGGGGACCTGCGCCGCGCTGGTGGCGGCGTGCGAGCGATTCAAGATGCGGCTGCGGTAGCCCGCCGCATGCCGGCCCATTCGTTGGCGAGGAGGGCGCCGAGGACGATCGCGCCGCCGGCGAGCGCGAGCTCGGTCGGCCGCTCGCCGACGCCGAGCCAGACCCAGAGCGGCGCGAGGATCGTCTCGATCAGGGACAGCAGGCCGATCTCGCCCGCCGTCAGGTAACGGGTCGCGCGGGTCATCAACAGGCACCCCAGTCCGAGCTGGAACATGCCCATCGGCGCCAGCACCGCGAGATCGCGCGGTGTGGGCGCGAGCGGCCAGGCGAACGGCAGGGCGACCGCGATCGAGATCACCCCGGCGAGCAGCACTGCCGGCACCATGTCCACGTGCTTGTGCATGCGCCGCAGGACCACCACGTTCAGCGCGAACGCGGTGGGCACACCGAGCGCGAGCAGGTTGCCGACGCTGCGGCCCGCGTCGAGCCCCTCTAGGAACATCAGGCCGATCCCGGCGAGCGCGACGGCGATCGCCGCCCAGGTGCGCGCGGGAACGCGCTCGCCGAGGAACGCGAGGCCGAAGAGCGCGACGAAGAAGGGGCCGGTCGCCATCAGCACGAAGGTGTTCGCCGCCGTGTTGCGCGTCAGCGAGAGTACGAAGAAGAAGAACGTCGAGGCGAGCAGCGCCCCCGACACTAGACCCGGCAGCCCGACCGCGGCGATTCGCGACCACACCGCGCCGCGATGCCACCAGAACAGTGCGGCGAACAGAAAACCGACCATGAACACAGAGCGCCAGAAGACGATCTCCCAGCCGTCGGCGGTGCCGACGTTGCGCACGAAGATGCCGCCGGTGCTCCAGCACAGGCCGGCGGCGACCATCAGGAGCACGCCTTTGCGGCGGGCGGCGGCGATGTCCACGGTGCTTCGGGCGGAGCGCGAAAGCGCGCGATTCTACCGGAGACGGTAGCCGGCTCCCGCCCGGCCGGCGCGGCAAAGCGCACGCGGTCGAGCGTGAAGCGTGCGGCATCGCGCGCGATCCGCGCGTAGAATCCGTCGGCGGTCGAATCACTTCAGCCGCCCCCCGATCATGAACGCACCTCGTCCCCCGGTCACGCTAACCGAGCAGTGGTTGCGCGCGCGGTTCGCCGCGCCGCGCCCGCTGGCGCCGGTGACCACCGGCGACGGCCATCTCCTCGCGCGCGGCCGGCCGACCCGCGCTGCGGCGGTGCTGGTGCCGGTGGTGAACCGCGCCGGCGAGCTCGCCGTGCTGTTCACGCGCCGCACGGCGCACCTGCCGGACCACGCGGGTCAGATCAGCTTCCCCGGCGGACGCGCCGAGGGCGGTGAGTCCCCGCACGAGACCGCCTTGCGCGAGACGCGGGAGGAGATCGGGCTCGAGGCTGCGCAGATCCAGATCCTCGGCACCCTGAGCGAGTACGCGACAGTCACCGGCTACCGCGTCACGCCGGTCGTCGGCATCGTCCGGCCGCCGTTCGAGCTCAGACCGGACGCCTTCGAGGTGGCCGAGGTGTTCGAGGTGCCACTCGCCTTCCTGCTCGACCCGGCGAACCACCAGCGCAACCGCCTGGTGCACGACGGCGTCGAGCGCCACTACTACGCCATGCCCTACGGCCGCTACTACATCTGGGGCGCGACCGCG
>Ga0308411_10002510_pt1 | contig 12361 bp, 8 predicted proteins | sample HotsprottomLayer_2_FD_203530 | JGI IMG/M metagenome (GOLD analysis project Ga0308411, IMG submission 203530) | Hot spring phototrophic mat microbial communities from Octopus Spring, Yellowstone National Park, Wyoming, United States -... | ecosystem: Environmental > Aquatic > Thermal springs >... | reverse complement strand
ACCCGTCCGCCGCTCCCCTTGCGGGGCGCACGACTTGCATGTGTTAGGCCTGCCGCCAGCGTTCGCTCTGAGCCAGGATCAAACTCTCAGGTTCATCCGAACACCCCCGAGGGGGCGCACGATGAACAGGGTCCGTCCGTCTCGCACAGTCGGCGTCTTGGCATCGTAGCGATGCGTTCGACGTGCGATCCAGCCGAACCCCGATGCGCCGACACATGGGCAAACACCCATGGGCCCGCGCCGGAGCGGCCAGACGCCGCCAACGCATCCCTTCCTCTCCGATACACTTGTCAACGAGCGCTGCGGAGGACCTCAGCCCTCCGCGCCGCGGCGCCTACGCCGCAGCCCGCCATCAGGTCTCCCCGTCGGCGAGGCGCGGCTTATACGCACGTCGCAGGCCAATGTCAAACAGGTTTCAGGGGCTGCCGCAAGCCCCCGGAAAGCCGCTGATCCGGCTTCGTCAACCCATTGATCGATAACGCGTTCTCTGCCCAACCCATAGACCTGAGGACCGGCATGTCCGCCCGTCTCGCGCCGGTTCCCGACACGCATGGCAACGGCGCATGACCGCCATGCACAGCGCGGTTGACACGCCATGGCGGGCGGGGGAGTTTTCTGAACTCGCCGCGATAACCCCATGGATTCGCAAGAGCATGGCACTCCTCCCGCGCTTCCTGGCGCTCGCCTTTGCCCTGTTCCTGGCCGCTGCCACGCCGGCGGGCGCGATCGACCCGGACGGTCCCGGCCTCGCCGGCGAGGCCGCTGACGACATCGAGCAGGTGACCGAGCCGCCGGGCGAGGCCGCAGAACCGATCGTGCTTGAGGTGCGGCGGGGGGACACTCTGGTTGCGCTGCTTCTGCGTGCCGGGCTCCCCGGGCCAGAAGCGCATGCCGCAGCGGCAGCGATCAGTCCCCATCTTCCGCCGCGCGACCTCAGGCCCGGGCACGAGCTCTACGTGTTCCGCAGCACCGATCCCTCCCGCCCGATCGCAGCCTTCGCGCTCGAGCCCTCGCCGGACAGGCGAATCACCGTCCTCGCCCGCGGCGATGGCGGCTTCACCGCCGAGGTCGAGGAGGTCGAGCGGGTTCGGCATCTCGTGCGCGCGGAAGGCACGATCACCAGAAGCTTCTACGAGGACCTCGTCCACGCCTCGGTACCGCCCGCCCTGGTGATGGGGCTGATCCGCGCCTTCTCCAACAGCATCGACTTCCAGCGCGACCTCCAGGGGGGCGAGCGCTTCGCGGTCATGTTCGAGCGCTGGCGCGACCCCGATGGCGGCCTCGTCGACCATGGCGATGCCTTGTTTGCGGAACTCGAGGCGGGCGGCCGGAGGCACCGGATCTGGCGCTTCGCGCGGCCCGAGGGCGGCGTCGGGTGGTTCGACGAGAACGGCGTCTCGGTGCGCCGGTCGCTGTTGCGCACGCCGCTCGATGCAGCGCGGATCTCCTCTGGCTTCGGGCTTCGCCGCCACCCGATCCTCGGCTACAGCCGCATGCATCAGGGGGTGGATTTCGCTGCCCCCCTTGGCACGCCCGTCTATGCCGCAGGCGAGGGGCGGATCGCCTTCGCCGGCACGCGCGGCGGCTACGGCACCACGGTTGTGATCAACCATTCCGGCGGCTTCTCGACTCTCTACGCCCACCTCTCCTCGATCCAGCGCGGCCTTAGGCCTGGTTCTGTCGTGCGGCAGGGGCAGGTGATCGGCCGCGTCGGCTCGACGGGCCTGTCCACCGGTCCGCATCTGCACTTCGAGGTGCACCGCAACCGCGTCCCCATCAACCCGGCGGTGGCGCAAGTGATGCCGCCTGAGCGCCTCGCCGGCGCAGCGCTTGCTGCGTTCCAGCGCCAGCGCGCGCGACTCGACCGCCAGTTCGCGATGCTCGCGCCCGGCCGGGAACTCGCGGCCGCAGAATGAACGCGCGCTGCCGTTGCTTGGGCGCAACGGCCGCGCCGTTTCGACAGCCGATCGTTACGCCGCCTCTGCGAGCCTGCCGTTGATCGCGAGCCCGTCGCCCGAGGCGGAGACGTGCACTGTCTCTCCCTCCGCAATCGTGCCCTCGAGCAGCATCGTCGCAAGCGGGTTCTGCAAAGACCGCTGGATCACGCGCTTGAGGGGCCGGGCGCCGTAGACCGGATCGTATCCCGCCTCCGCAAGCCAGGCTTTCGCGCTCTCGTCCACCTCGAGCGTCACCTTGCGGTCGGCAAGCAGGGCTTTCAGCCGCTCGAGCTGGATCTCGACGATCGCGTTCATCTCGCTCCGCCCGAGGCGGCGGAACAGGATGATCTCGTCGAGCCGGTTCAGGAACTCCGGGCGGAAGCGGCTTCGCACCACCGCCATCACCTGGCCGCGCACGAGATCGAGGTCCTCGCCCTCATGCTGCGCGGCGATGATGTCGGAGCCGAGGTTCGAGGTCAGCACGATGATCGTGTTGCGGAAATCGACCGTCCGGCCCTGCCCGTCCGTGAGCCTGCCGTCGTCGAGCACCTGCAAGAGCACGTTGAACACGTCCTCATGCGCCTTCTCGACCTCGTCGAACAGGATCACCTGGTAGGGCCGGCGCCGCACCGCTTCCGTCAGCGCCCCGCCCTCCTCGTAGCCGACATAGCCAGGAGGCGCGCCGATCAGGCGGGAGACGGCGTGCTTCTCCATGTATTCCGACATGTCGATCCGAACCATCGCCCGCTCGTCGTCGAACAGGAAAGCCGCGAGCGCCTTGCACAGCTCGGTCTTGCCCACGCCGGTGGGGCCGAGGAACAGGAACGAGCCGATCGGGCGGTTCGGGTCCTGCAGCCCCGCGCGGGCGCGCCGCACAGCGTTCGCCACCGCCTTCAGCGCATCCTCCTGGCCGACCACGCGGCGGCGGAGATTCTCCTCCATCGCGAGCAGCTTCGCGCGCTCGCCCTCGAGCATCTTCTCGACCGGGATGCCGGTCCAGCGGCTCACCACCTGGGCGATGTGCTCTTCCGTCACAGCCTCGTTGACGAGGTGGCCCTCGGTCGCTGCGGCGGCGATTCGCTTCTCGAGATCGGGGATGATGCCGTAGCGCAGCTCCGAGGCGCGGGTGAGGTCGCCCTGGCGCTGCGCGATCTCCATCTCGGCGCGCGCGCGGTCGAGCCTCTCCTTGAGCTCCTTGGTCTCGGTCACCCGCGCCTTCTCCGCCTGCCACTCGGCAGTCAGCGCGTTCGACTTCTCCTCGAGCTCGGCGATCTCCCGCTCGAGCCGGGCAAGCCGCTCCTTGGAGGCGGCGTCCTCCTCGCGCTTGAGCGCCTCGCGCTCGATCTTGAGCTGGATCAGCCTGCGGTCGAGCTCGTCGAGTTCCTCGGGCTTGCTGTCCACCTGCATGCGCAGCCGGCTCGCCGCCTCGTCGACGAGGTCGATCGCCTTGTCCGGCAGGAAGCGGTCGGTGATGTAGCGGTTCGCGAGCGTCGCTGCGGCGACAAGCGCGTTGTCGGAAATGCGCACGCCGTGATGCGTCTCGTACTTGTCCTTGATGCCGCGCAGGATCGAGATCGTGTCCTCAACCGACGGCTCGCCGACGAAGATTGGCTGGAACCTGCGCGCGAGTGCTGCGTCCTTCTCGACATGCTTGCGGTACTCGTCGAGCGTGGTGGCGCCGATGCAATGGAGCTCGCCGCGCGCGAGCGCAGGCTTGAGCAGGTTCGAGGCGTCCATCGCCCCTTCCGCCTTGCCCGCCCCGACCAGGGTGTGCATCTCATCAATGAACAGGATCACCTCGCCGGCGGCGTTCTCGATCTCGGAGAGAACGGCCTTCAGACGCTCCTCGAACTCGCCGCGGAACTTCGCGCCAGCGACCATCGCGCCGAGGTCGAGCGCGAGCACGCGCTTGCCCTTCAGCGCCTCAGGCACGTCGCCGTTGACGATCCGCAGGGCGAGGCCCTCGACGATCGCCGTCTTGCCCACGCCCGGCTCGCCGATCAGCACCGGGTTGTTCTTGGTGCGTCGGGCCAGCACCTGGATGGTGCGTCGTATCTCCTCGTCGCGGCCGATCACCGGGTCGAGCTTGCCCTCGCGCGCAAGCGCGGTGAGGTCGCGGGCATACTTGGAAAGCGCGTCGAAGGTGTCCTCCGCCGCCTGGCTCGTCACCTTGCGGCCCTTGCGGATCTCCGCGACCGCGCGCTCGAGCACTTGCGCGGTCGCGCCCGCGCCGCGCAGCGCCGCACCGGCAGCGCCTTCGGCATTGGCGAGCGCAACGAGCAGCCTGTCCTGCGCCACGTACTCGTCGCCCGCCTTGCGCGCAGCCTGCTCCGCCGCATCGAGCACGCGCACGAGCTCGGGCGAGAGCATGGGCTGGCCTGCGCCCGAGCCTGAGACCTTCGGCAGCCGCGCGACCGCCTGGTCTACGGAAGCGCGCACCTTGGCCGGGTCTCCCCCGGCGGCGCGGATCAGGCCGGCGGCGGCGCCGTCTGGATCGTCAAGCAGGGCCTTGAGGAGATGCTCGGGCAGAAGCCGCTGGTGGTACTCGCGGATCGCGATGGTCGAGGCGGCCTGGAGGAAGCCGCGGGCGCGTTCGGTGAACTTCTCGATGTCCATGTCTCTCTGTCCCTCGTGGAGGCGACGGGCACGAGGCGCTCCCGAAGGCTGCGCCCCGCGGCATCGCCCGGGCGATCCGAGCGTTGCACTGTTGAGGTGGGAACCGCTTTGATGCCGCTCAAGTCCGGATGAAGGAGAGGCGCGTGCGCGTCGAACACATCTACCGCTACCCGGTGAAGGGGCTCACCGCGGAGGCGCTCGGAGAGGTGCATCTCGACCCGGGCGAGCCGCTGCCGGGGGACAGGAAATTCGCCCTCGCCCAGGGCGATGCGCCGTTCGACGAGGCCTCCCCCTCCTGGCTGCAGAAGCACCATTTCGCGATGCTGATGCGGAACGAGCGGCTCGCGCTCCTGCACGCCGCGTGGGACGACCGCCGCGAGCTCCTGATGATCCACCCGCCAGAGGGGCAGGCGCTCACGGCCTCGACGGCGACCGCGGAGGGCAGGGGTGCGATCGCCGCCTTCCTCGCCGACTTCCTGGGGGCGGAGGCGCGCGGCCGGCCGCGTTTTGTCACCGCGCCCGGCCACAGCTTCTCAGACCACCGCGACAAGGTCGTATCGCTGATCAACCTCGCCTCTCTTGCGGCGCTCGAACAGGCGATGGGCAGAAGCCTCGACCCACTCCGCTTCCGCGCCAACATCTACTTCAGCGGCCTGCCCGCCTGGGGCGAGTTCGACTGGCTGGGCAGGCGTATCGAGCTCGGCGGCGCAACCCTGACCATCACCAGGCGAATCCCACGCTGCGCCGCAACGGAGGTCAACCCGATGACTGGCGTGCGTGACTGCGACCCGGTAGCGGCGCTGCGGGACCGGTTCGGCCACCCCGATCTCGGGGTCTACGGCAGGGTCGAGGAGGGCGGGCGCGTCGCCGTGGGGGACGCGATCGTCCTGCACGAGAGAGCGCACTGATCCCTCGCCGCTGCCCGGCCGAGGCGCTTGGCACCACTCATCTGGCGGAAGACCAGCCCGCCCGACAGGGCAGAGGCACCCGCCCTGGCCGCCTCACGCGAGCGGGCCGGCGTCGAAGCCTGAGCCTCGGGCGCTGGTCGCTTTCTTTGGCGTAGCACTGAGCCCGAGGGGCGGGACCTGGGCCGGTTCCGGCAGGGGAGGATGGTTCCCCCCCTCGGCCGGAGAGGCGACCGGACAGCGGTCGCGGCGGAGGCGCACCGGCTCAAGGCTCAGCCGCGCTCGCCGTCGAGCGGGACTCGCGCGGACCGGCCAGGCTTCATCCGGGTTCGACCGGCGCCCCAGGCTCCCCAACCAGCGGGCGCCGATCTCGCGACGCCCACCTTCCCCTCTACCGGAGGATCCGCAGCCTCCGGATCGGCGAGGCCCTGGCCAGGCTCAGTCGAGGCCGGTCTGAAGCTTCGGCTGGTCGTCCTCGCCCGCGACGATCGGCTGGTCGCCCGAGTGGCCGTTCATCGCCTGCTCCACCGCCGCCTCGAGGGGATCCAGCACCTCGCCCTCGTAGCCGCGGCGCTGGGTGTGGCCGTTCCCGCCCTGGGCCTGCGGCGACTGGCCCTGCGCCTGCTGCATGGCGTTGAGGATCCGGAAATAGTGCTCGGCATGCTGGAAGTAGCTCTCGGCCATCACCCGGTCGCCGGCCGAGGTCGCGTCACGCCCGAGCTGCAGATACTTCTCGAACAGTTGCTGCGACGTGCCGCGCAGCCGGACATCAGGGCCGTTGCTGTCGAACACGTGGTTGCGGTTCATCGGCGTGCCGCGGTGCTGGTGCCTGGTGGCCTGGTGATGGCCGCGGCCACGCATACGCTTCAGGTTCATGTTCCCGTGTCTGCCATTGTTGTCGCAGCGTCGCTTGCCGGCCTGAGCCGAGGCATCGGCCGGAGGCCCGCTTGGCCTGCGCCCGAGGCCCTGCCCGTCGTCCGCGCCGGTTGCGACGCCTTGGCGACGCGCATGGGCGATGGTGCGGACGCGCCCCGAGCTACCCGCACCCTAGAGCGGCGGCGGGGTCCAGCCAACCGGTTTTTTCGCAGCCGTTCCGTCAGGCGAGGGCAAGCGCGAACGCACGCGGAACGCCGCCAAGATCCTGCCGTATTTCGACCCTGCGCAGACCGGCCGCCTCAGCCATCGCGGCGACCGACTCCGCCTGCCCCGCGCCGATCTCGACCACCGCCACGCCGCCTGGCGCGATCAGCCGCGGCAGGGCCGGCACGATCGCCCGGTAGCAGCGGAGCCCGTCCGACCCGCCGTCGAGTGCGGCAAGCGGTTCGTGCCGCGCCACCTCCGGCGCGAGTGTGGCGATCGTCCCGGTCGCGACATAGGGCGGGTTGGCGGCGACGATGTCGAACCGGCCACAGACAGCCTCTGCCCAGTCGCTGCGGACGAAGCACGCTCGGCCGGCAAGGCCAGAGGCGGCAGCATTGGCTCTTGCGACCGCGAGCGCCCCCGCGCTGAGATCGACGCCAAGGCCGAAAGCGTACGGGCATTCGGCAAGCAGAGCGAGCAGGATCGCACCCGACCCGGTGCCGAGGTCGAGCACCCGGCGCACCGCGGCGCGATCGCCCGCATGGTCGAGTGCTGCGGCGACCACGGTCTCCGTATCCGGCCGGGGGATCAGCACCTCGGGCGTCACAGCGAGGTCCAGCGTCCAGAAGCCGCAACTGCCGGTGATGTAGGCGAGCGGCTCGCGGGCCACTCGGCGACGGAGGAGGGCACGGAAACGCGCAGCCTCCGCCTCAGGCACCGGGCGATCGGCCTCGAGCGGCAGGGCGAGCGGCCTCAGCCCGAGCACGTGGCCAAGCAGGAGCCGCGCTTCGACGCGTGGCTGCTCGACGCCGGCCTCGCGCAGCCACTGTCCCGCCTCGCAGAGCAGGGCCCCGACCGTGACGGCAGCGGCACGGCAGGCGGTCATGCCTCTTGCGCGAGGAGCTCAGCCTGCGCCTCGGCCGTGAGCGCGTCGATCAGCTCGTCGAGCTCGCCCGCAAGCACCCGGTCGATCTTGTGCAGGGAGAGGCCGATCCGGTGGTCGGTCACGCGGCCCTGGGGAACGTTGTAGGTGCGGATCCGTTCCGACCGGTCGCCCGTGCCGACCTGGGCCCGCCGCAGGCCTGACCGCTCTGCCGCCTTCGCCTCGCGCTCGCGCTCGTAGAGGCGCGCACGCAGGATCTTCATCGCCCGCGCCCGGTTCTTGTGCTGGCTCTTCTCGTCCTGGCAGGTGACGACGATGCCGGTCGGCAGATGCGTGATGCGCACCGCGCTCTCGGTCTTGTTCACATGCTGACCGCCTGCGCCGGAGGCGCGGTAGACGTCAATTCGCAAGTCGGCCTCGTTGATCGCGACGTCGACCTCCTCTGCCTCGGGCAGGACGGCGACTGTTGCGGTCGAGGTATGGATCCGCCCCTGCGCCTCCGTCGCCGGCACGCGCTGCACCCGGTGCACGCCGCTTTCGAACTTCAGCCGCGCGAACACGTCCTTGCCTGTGATCGAGGCGACCGCCTCGCGGTAGCCGCCCAGGTCGTTCTCGGACAGCTCAAGCACCTCGAAGCGCCAGCCGCGCGCCTCGGCGTAGCGGCGGTACATCTCGAAAAGGTCGGCGGCGAACAGCGCCGCCTCGTCTCCGCCTGCGCCCGCGCGCACCTCGAGGATGACGTTGCGCTCATCCGCCTCGTCCTTCGGCAGGAGCGCGATCCGCACCGCGCGTGTAAGCGCCTCGATACGCGCCTCGAGCGCGCGCACCTCCTCCTCGGCCATCGCGCGCAGCTCTGCATCGGCTGAGGCGTCGTCGCGCAGCACGCGCGCCTCGGCGAGCTCGCGCTCAGCGCGGCGCAGGGCCGCGATCTCCGCAGCGACGGGGGCAAGCGCCGCCTGCTCGCGCGTCGCCGCCACATAGGCCGCTCCCTCGAGTCCGCTCTCGAGCATCGCCTCGAGCTCCCGCGCGCGCGCGAGCACGCGGTCGAGCCGCGCGGCGAAGCCTGGGGAGGAGCCTCCGCTCATCCGGCGAGCCGTTGCGGCAGGAGATCGAGCGGCACCGCCTCCTGCGCCCCGGTGGCGAGATCCTTCAGCTGCGCGGCTCCGCAGGCGATCTCCTCCTCGCCGAGGATCACCGCCGCACGCGCGCCCACTTTGTTCGCCCGCTCCATGCGGCGCTTGAGCGTGCCGCGGAAGGCCATCTCCGCACGGATTCCGGCGCGGCGCAGCGAGAGGAGCACGCCCACCGCTGCCGCCTCAGCCGCCTCGCCCACTGGGATCACCGCGACCGGTGCGGGAAGCGACGGGATTGCGGGCAGAAGCATCGCGAGCCGCTCCACCCCCGCCGCCCAGCCGACCGAGGGTGTGGGCGGCCCGCCCATCTCCTCGACGAGCCCGTCATAGCGCCCCCCTGCCATCACCGTCCCCTGCGCCCCGAGCCGATCGGTGACGAACTCGAAGGCGGTGTGGCTGTAGTAGTCGAGGCCGCGCACGATTCGCGGGTTGACGCGATAGGGAACGCCAAAGGCGGCAAGCGAGGCGAGCACACCCTCCCAATGCGCCCGGGCGGTGTCGGTCAGGTGCGAAAAGATCTCCGGCGCCTCGGCGACAATCTCGCGGTCGCGCTCGTGCTTGCTGTCGAGGACGCGCAAGGGGTTGCGCACGAGACGCTGGCGGCTTTCCTCGGAGAGTGCGTGCTCGTGCCGCTTCAGGAACGAAATCAGCGCAGCGCGCCAGGCCCGCCGGCTTTCGCCGTCGCCGAGCGTGTTCACCTCGAGCACTGTGCCTTCGGCGACGCCGAGCGCGTTGAGGATCTCGAAGCCGCAGGCGATCGTCTCCGCGTCGGCGAGCGGTTCTGCAGCACCGAGGGTTTCGATGCCGATCTGGTGGAATTGGCGGTAGCGTCCCTTCTGCGGCCGCTCGAAGCGGAACATCGGGCCGGCGTAGAACACCTTCTGCGGCAGGCTCTGGGTCAGCCCGTTTGAGACGAGGGCGCGGCACACCCCGGCCGTGTTCTCCGGCCTGAGAGTCACATGCTCGCCGCCCCGGTCCTCGAAACTGTACATCTCCTTGGTCACGACGTCGGAGGTATCGCCGAGCGTGCGGGTGAAGACGCGCGTGTCCTCGAGGATCGGCGTCTCCCACTCCTCAAAGCCCCAGAGGAAAGCGGTGCGTCGGGCGGTGTCGATCACGTGGCGGTGGCGGCGGGCGTCCTCGCCGATGAGGTCGCGCATACCGCGCACTGGCTGGAGCGGTGTCACTTTGTCTTCGGTCCGGGGAATTGTCCTTCGGACGGCCCGAGACGCCGCCTGCCGTTCCGTCTGTCAAGCCCCTCGGCGCTACTCGGCTGCCTCTGCCTGCGCCGCTTCCGCCCTGATCGCCCTGGCTCTGGCTTCGACCAGGGCGACGATGTGCTCGATCATCTCCTCGGTGCCGATCGTATGGTCGGTCCTCCCGGCGCGGTAGATCATGTGGCGACCGGCCCCGCCTCCGGTCACGCCGAGGTCGGTCAGAAGCGCCTCGCCGGGCCCGTTCACCACGCAGCCGATGATCGAGAGCGAGATCGGCACCTCGATGTGCTCAAGCCGCCTCTCCAGAGCCTCGACCGTGCGGATCACGTCGAACCCCTGCCGCGCGCAGGAGGGGCAGGAGATGATCTTGACGCCACGATGACGGAGGTGCAGCGCCTTGAGGATCTCCCAGCCCACCCGCACCTCCTCCTCCGGCTCGTCGGAGAGCGAGACCCGGATCGTGTCGCCGATCCCTGCCCAGAGCAGAGAGCCTATGCCGAGCGCCGACTTCACGGTACCGGTGCGGCGCCCGCCCGCCTCGGTGATGCCAACATGCAGCGGGTGGTCGCAGGACTCGGCGAGAAGCTGGTAGGCGGCGACGGCCAGGAACACGTCCGAGGCCTTCACGCTGATCTTGAAGTCGTGGAAGTCGTGTTCCTGCAGATGCGCCGCGTGCCACAGAGCGCTCTCGACCAGAGCCTCAGGGTTCGGCTCGCCATACTTCTCGAGCAGATGCTTCTCGAGCGAGCCGGCGTTGACGCCGATGCGGATCGAGCAGCCATGGTCGCGCGCCGCCCGGATCACCTCCTTGACGCGATCGGGGCTGCCGATGTTGCCCGGGTTGATCCGCAGGCACGCAGCCCCCGCTTTTGCGGCCTCGATGGCGCGGCGATAGTGGAAGTGTATGTCGGCGACGATCGGCACGCCGACCTCTGGCACGATCCGCGCGAGCGCCGCGCTGCTCTCCTCGTCGGGGACGGAGACGCGCACGATGTCCGCTCCCGCCGCCTCGCAGCGTCTGATCTGCGCGATCGTCGCTGCGACGTCGGTCGTCGGCGTGTTGGTCATGGTCTGCACGCTGATCGGCGCCTCGCCGCCGACGAGGACGCGGCCGACCCGGATCTGCCGGCTCCTGCGCCGCGTGATCTTCTGGTAGGGGCGATAGGACATGGGCTGTCTCCGGTCGCGCCAGGGAGAATGGGACGGGTCTCGGGATTCCGCCAGCCCGAACCCGCCAGTCTCAGCGCGGCAGAGCTGCGACCGCCTGCTTCAGGAGCTCGGGCTCGAGCGGCAGGTCGCGCCGCACCGCTCCCTGCTGGCCGAGGGTTGGCAGGGCGTCGCCGTCGAGCACCACCTCGAGCCCGCCCGCATTCCCTGTGGTCAGAAGCAGGCCGGGCCGGAGCGGCACGCGATAAGTCTCGCCAGGGCGCAGGACTCGGTTGAACAGCACCGCGCCGCCGTTGCGCTCGCGCACCTGGATCCAGCTGTCGGTGCGGGCACGCAGCAGCACGCGGCTTTCCTCGGTGGTGCCGAAGCTCTGCGCCGGCGGTTCCGGGGCGGCCGCAGGCGGGGGAGTGAGCGGGGCGGCGCTGGCACTCGCCGGGCTCGGGGCGGGAGGGCGCTGAGGCTGCAGGCTCTCCGCCGTGACGGCTGGGCCGGTGGGCCAGGGGCCGTTCGGCGGCAGGAGCACACGCGCCTCGGAAACCGTCGCGGCGACTGAGGCAGCCGGTGCCGGAGCGCCGGCGCCGCCCTGCGCGGGCGGGGGCGTCGGGGCCGGAGCGGGCGCGGCCTGGGGCGAAGCGGGAGCGGGGACGGCCCTTGTCGTTGCGCCTGAAGTGGTTGCCGCCTGGACCGGCGCCTGCGAGGCCGCCCCGGTCAGGGGTGGAGGCGCCGACGCAGGCGGAGCCGGCGGCGCGGAAGTGGGCGGCGGGAGCTCGATCCTCGCAAGACGCTCAGGCAAGGCGGGGACGAGATCCGCAACCCTCTGGCCTGTTCCGGAGAGGTAGTACCAGCCGCCGTACAGCCCGGCGGCGAGAATGAGTCCGAACACGATCAGGGCGCCAGCGGGGATGCCACGCTCCGGCACAGGCGCGGGAAAGGAGAGTTCCGGCTTGCGGGCAAGGGCCGAGCCAGTCTCGGCGCGCCAGCGTCGGGCGATCTCCTCCTGGTCGAGCCCGAGCGCAGCGGCGTAGGTCTTGACGAAGCCGATCGCATAGGCCGGCGCTGGCAGGGCGGCCAGGCGGCCGTCCTCGATCGCATCGATGTAGGGGCGCCTGATCCGGAGGGCGACAGACACGTCCTCAACCGAGAGGCCGTGCCTTTGCCGCGCCGCGCGCAGAAGCGCGCCCACCGCCGAGGGGCTCGGCGCCGGCACGGACATGCTGTCGTCGGAAGCCATCGTCTTTCCGTCTTGCAGCACCGCAGGATTTCCTCGCACCACGGCAGATACGCCGGGCAGCGCCAGCCTCCCCGCCCCGGTGCCCGACGCGCAATCGTCTAGCGCGGGAACTCGGGGGCGTGCCAGCCCTAACATGGTCCAATTGCGAAATGCGAGAGAAACCCGACGCGGAGCCACGCTGCGGTCTCCCTC
>Ga0308411_10002509_pt1 | contig 12364 bp, 8 predicted proteins | sample HotsprottomLayer_2_FD_203530 | JGI IMG/M metagenome (GOLD analysis project Ga0308411, IMG submission 203530) | Hot spring phototrophic mat microbial communities from Octopus Spring, Yellowstone National Park, Wyoming, United States -... | ecosystem: Environmental > Aquatic > Thermal springs >... | reverse complement strand
GCTCCGTCGTGGCCGTTGTAAGCAGCGCGTTTCCGGACGCGACGGAGCGCGTCCCTCCAAAAACACTACTGGGTTCGGGCAATAGGCAGCGATAATCCCTTACGGGGTAACATGTGCGCGTTTTGCGCGCATGTTTCAAAGTGATCTGGAGGGCCACGCTCCGTCGTGGCCGTTGTAAGCAGCGCGTTTCCGGACGCGACGGAGCGCGTCCCTCCAAAAACACTACTGGGTTCGAGCAATAGGCAGCGATAATTCCTTAGGGCAATACCTGTGTGCGCCGTGCGCACTTTGCCGGGCGGCCTGGAGCGACTGTCTGGCCTTCCCGGCAGGGCCTTTGTGGGCTGGTAGGGCCGACTCAGTTTGTGGTTTGCTGCTGCTGGGCTTGGCGCCGGCGCAATCGGCCAAACATCTGTTTGATGTCCAGCAGTCCGCGCACGGCCACATAGATGGTCACTGAGGAGTACCACGCCAGCACCGCCAGGGCCAGCAGTCCCCAGAACCAGTAGTACGTAAGCATCTGTTCGATTTCTCGCAGCATGATCACGTCCCTCGATCACTCTGTCTGGTGCTGGTTTGCGGTTTGAGCAGCGAGCCGATGACCATCGCCGCTGCCACAGCGATGTACGTGCCGATGTTGATCCAGTAATCGCCGATGTAGTACTTGGCCAGCCCCACTTCCTCGACTTTTCCCGCCACCTCGATTTCCACCTGTATTTGTTGGTTGATCGCCAGGTATGCCACCGGCAACACGGCGCCGACGATGATGGCCGCCACGGCCCCCCAGTTGTTCGCCCGTCGCCAGTAACAACAGGCGATCAGCAGGATCGACATGCTCGACAAGTAGATGGTACCTGTGGTTTGCAGGTATTCCCAGAGGTTCCCTCCTAGCCGATACCATAGTCCGTAGAAAAGCAGGAACAACCCGATCGACGCCACGATGCAGCGATTCCAGAGGATTCCTTTTCTTTCCGACCATCGCGTCTTGCGGAACGGCGCGAGGATGTCGTTGTAGATGACGCTTCCCCAGGTGAGCATGTAAGAGGAATCGGTGGACATCTCGGCGGCGAGCATGGCGGCCACCAGGATTCCCATCAGTCCGGCCGGCAGGATCGTCCCCAAGTAATAAGGCATCGCCAAAAGCGAGCTTTGTTTCTCGCCCATCTGATCGGCCAGCGGTTTGAGCAATTCCGGGCTGATGGCCGCCAGCGCAGCGATGCCCCAGATGCCTGGGATCATCCAGCGGCACACGAAGAAGAAGGCGGTGTGGGTATAGATGCGGCGTCCTGTACGGGTATCCTTTGCTGAAAGCAGCCGGGCAATGCAGGTCTGCCAGCACAACACCGCCGCCGCGTTGGTGATGAAGTTGGACACTACGAACGGCCAGCCCAGGTCTTGATGGATGAAGGGATTGAACCCGCCAGGGCCGATCTTCTCCTGCACGGTATCGACCAGGGTAGTCCAGCCGGTCTGGGCGAGGATGAAAATCGTCACAGCCAGCAGGCCGCCGCTCATCACCACGAATTGAAGGTAATCGGTCACCAGCACCGAAAGCATCCCGCCCAGGACGGTATAAACCGCCACAGCCAGCAACAAGGCTGTCATGGTCAGTTCGAGGTACTGAAGGTCCAGTCCACAGCAGCAGACCAGGAACTGTCCACCGACGCGCAGGAACACCCCCATATTCAGCAAGCCGCCCAGCACGATCACCACCCCGGATAGCCAGCGGACGAAGCTGCCATAGCGCTGTTCAAACAGTTCGGGGATGGTAATGACGCCCGAATCGCGCAGCGGCTTGACGCAGAACCCGGTCAGCCCGATGAGGAACATCGCCACCGCGTTGCATATTCCGGGGATAGCGCCGGCGAAGCCGCGGGTGTAGCCGGCCTGGGCGGTGTACATGCAGGTGACGATGCCGAACTCGGTGGCGGCCAGCGAGGCGATTCCCAGATAGAGGTTCATCTCTCGCCCGGCCACCAGATAATCCTCCACCCGGCCTACGTACCGGCGGACCATGATCCCGGCGATCATCGTTCCCAACAGGTACAGGCCCACTATGCTGCCGTCGATCAGATAGTTGAACTGCATGGTGTTATCCGTGGATGTTATAGGGGCGGTGGTTCAAGGGCCTCAGTCGCTTATGGCGGAACTTGGGCGCTTTTTGTGCGCATGATTTCAAGTGATTTCGCGCGCGTTTTCAATTGATCTGGAGGGCCACGCTCCGTCGTGGCCGTGTACCCGGCGCTATCGTCCGCAACGGCAAACCATGGCAAACTGCTGCGGCTACCACTTGAGCCCCAACCCAGTCCCTCCATAACACTGTTTGGTTGCGGCATTAGCTCGCGTCAGGATATCACTGTGTCACTGTTTCTTGGGCAACTGTTGGGGTGCGATGATCAATTGTTCGGCGGCAGGCAGCGGCGGAAACTTCGCGTGCGGCTCGGTCTGATACCAATAGGCCACCGAGGCGATGTCGTCCTGGAGCGGCAGGTACGTACCGTCCTTCTGCCAGCCGAGCGCTTGGATGGTGACGCGCAAGTCCTTCTTGAAGCGCACCGGATCGGTGATGTGCCAGCGGTACAGTCCGAAGCGCTGGCCTGGCTCGTAAATCAGGTCCGGGGGCAACACCTGGGCCAGACCGCTGTAGGGCGTGCTGAAGGTCTGGTAGCGCCGGGTCTGCCGGTTCTCGAAGTTGTACGAGCCGCAGAAGTAGTCTTCGGTGCCCGTACCGCAGATCGTGGGAAACTCCTTATCGCCGTCGAGGTAGAACTTGATTTCGCCTTCACCCCACCAGCCCGGACTGCGCACTTCCCAGGCCATGTATGTGCCCACGTAATGTCCCTGGCCCCGCACACCGTCCAAGATGGTATAGACGGTCTTTTCCGGCAAGCGGTGTACGCGGCGGAACTGGGCGTGGAAGTAGGCGGCATCGTCGGGCACTTTGGTCAGCGTGTAGTTGATCTGGTAGTAGAGCGTCATGTCCTTCTCGTCCAGGTTTTCCATGGTGATCTTGGCCTTCTTGCGGAAAGGCATGTTCCAGTAACAGTTGAACGCGCTGCCCGGATTGACGCACACCGCCAGTGAGTTTATCTGGCAATACTGGCCCCAGCCGCAAGCGAAGAAGTCGCCCATGGGCACTTCCACCGACGGTTCCGCTTCGCCGTCCCAGTAGAAGCGGAGGATGTAAAGCCGGGTCTTGTCCAACGGGGCGGGCGTCATCCAGATCTGCTGGATGGCGCCGGGGCCGTCGATCTCGGCCAGCGTGAAAGTGCTGCGGGCCTTGATGCGCACCGAGGGCGACACCTTCCAGCCTTGCCCCAGGTTGCGGGCGGCATTCTTGCCGGTGCCCTCGGTGGCCATGCCGCCTTTGCCTTTCTCGCCGGTGAAGTTTTCCGGGCTGATCGAGCGCGACTCGGCGTCCGAAAGCCGGAACAGATTGCTCATGTTCACTTCCAGGCCGCTGAACCGCTCGGACGGCGGCTCGGCGGCACTGGCTGTCGCCAGGCAACTTGCCGCAAACGCCCCGATCGCCGCCATAACAATGCAAGTGCGATAGATCATGGTTGTTTCCTCCCAGACCACTGATTCAAGAACACCGGTTAATGCGACTTTCGACTGCAACCAACTGGAGCGACGCGCTGCGGTCGCGTCCGTAATATTCTCGTTGATGGGCGTTCAATCACCAACGCCAAATGCGGCCACGACGGAGCGTGGCCCTCCAGATGGTATTACAACATACTCGCACAAAGCAATGGTCTTACAAGATGCGCGCACAACGCACACATGATACGCCGCAAGACTTTACCTGCAACGCGCGATCCCACCGGAACCACCCGTCAACAGCGCAGCGGAATGGCAACATTCCGTCCGCAGCCCGTTGCGCGGTTCTCTACGACGGTCTTGTCATGCTCATCGCGCCCCGCCGTGCCACGCTATGCCCGCCTGCTTGGCCAAGACTATACTGTCTGGGCAGATAGTTTGCCAGCCTTGCCCAACCGTGCTTGTCCGCCGGCAAGCCGTTTGTGGCAGGGTCGGTGTTTGCTGGCTATAATACTGCCGACCTTGCGTGCCATCCGAGAACCTGCCCAAGGCAGCCACAACGAATCCGATTCTGTCGGCCAGCCAGTGAGCTTGCGCCAGCTCGACTGTCATCAGGGAGTGTTCACCGTCGATCCGGAGGTTTACCGATGCGGTATCACCATTGTTGCGGAATGTTGATCCTCGCTCTGTTGGCAAGTTGGCTGTTTGTAGCGGCGGTATGCGCGGCAGCAGCACCTGCACCGTCGGCTCCCACGGCACAGGCTGCAAACCGGCCAAACATCCTGTGGATTACATGCGAGGACATGAGTCCGCGGCTGGGCTGTTACGGCGACCAGTACGCCATCACGCCCCACATCGACCGGCTGGCTGCCCGGGGAGTCCGTTACACTAACGCTTTCGCTCCCATCGGTGTGTGCGCACCGGCCCGGTCGTCGCTGATTCTGGGCATGTATGCTCCGTCGGTAGGCACGCATCACATGCGTTGCCAGGGCACTTTGCCGGAAGGGGTGAAGTGCTACTCGGAACACTTGCGCAACGCCGGCTATTATTGCACCAACAACGTGAAGACCGACTACAACTTCCAGCACCCGAAGACGGCCTGGGACGAGTGCAGCAACAAGGCGCACTGGAAGAACCGCGCTGCGGGCCAGCCGTTCTTTGCGATATTCAACATTACGGTGACCCACGAAAGCCAGGTACGCGTGGGCGAAGCCGTCTACCGCAAGAACATCGCCCGGCTCAAGCCCGAGGAAATCCACGATCCGGCCAAAGCCCCCATTCCCCCTTATCATCCCGATACACCCGAAGTCCGCCGCGACTGGGCCAGACTGTACGATAACATCACGGCGCTGGACTATCGGGTGGGCGATTTGCTGAAGGAGCTGGAAGAGGCCGGGCTGGCCGAGGATACCATCGTCTGGTTCTACTCCGACCACGGCGACGGCATGCCGCGGAGCAAGCGCTGGCTGTACGACTCCAGCCTGCGCGTGCCGCTGGTGATCTACTTTCCCAAGAAGTTCCAGCACCTGGCGCCTGGCGAGCCGGGCAGCGTGTGCGATCGGCTGGTAAGCTTCGTCGATTTCGGCCCCACGCTGCTAAGTCTGGTCGGCGCGCCGATACCCTCGAACATGCAGGGCAAGGCTTTCCTGGGTCCCCAGGCAGCGCCGCCCAGGCAGTACGTTTACGGCTTCCGCGACCGGATGGACGAGCGCTACGACATGCTGCGCAGCGTGCGCGACCAGCGCTACCTGTACATCCGCAACTACATGCCGCACCTGCCGTGGTTCCACACACAACACATTGGCTACATGTACGAGATGCCCACCATGCAGGTGTGGCAGCGCCTGGCCGACGAAGGCAAACTGACCGGCCCATCGGCAATCTTCATGGCCAAACACAAACCGACCGAGGAACTATACGATTGCCAGGCCGATCCGTACAACATCCGCAACCTGGCCGACTCCCCGGAACATCAAGATATACTCCAGCGGATGCGCAAGGCGCACGAGAATTGGGTACTGGAGATCATCGACCTGGGCTTTCTGCCGGAGGCCGATCTGCGCAGCCGTTTCGGTTCGCAACCGCCTTACGATGCCGTGCGTGCACAGCCGGAATCTTATCCCTTGCGGCGCATCATGGAGGCCGCGCAACTGGCCGGCCAGCGCCACGCGAAGCTACTGCCACAGTTGGTTAAACTGCTCGACGACCGGGATCAGGCGGTCCGCTACTGGGGCGCGACCGGGCTTGTTGCACTTGGGCAGCAAGCCGCTCCTGCGGCAGAGGCGCTGCTGAAGTCCAGCGCGGACCAATCGCCCAGCGTGCGCATCGCCGCTGCCGAAGCACTGTACAACATCGGCCGCCGCAGCGAGGCCGTCAAAGTGCTCACAGGATCGCTCGGCGAGAAAGACCAATGGGCCCGCTTGCACGCCCTGAACGTCATCGACCGGCTGGACGCGGAAACCAGAAAAGAATTCCTGCCACAGGTTTCGCAACTGGACGCCAAGGGAGAGTACACCGGCCGGGTGATCAGGCATTTGCTCGGCCAACGTTGATGGCCACTGGCCCGTGCTGGCCGCTTGCGCTGAGGGTGCCGCATCGTTGCCTGCACCGGCACCCATTTTCTAAAGGGTCCTGCGGCCGCGACCGAATGGAGGGACGCGCTGCGGTCGCGTCCGTATGTAGGGGCGCACTGCGGTCGCGTGCGTTGGGTTTTTTGTTAATGGAGGTTCAACCACTAGCGCCATAGCGGCCACGACGGAGCGTGGCCCTCCAGATCACCTGAGATGCGCGCAAACGGCCACGACGGAGCGTGGCCCTCCAGATTACCTGAGATGCGCGCAAACGCCCACGACGGAGTGTGGCCCTCCAGGTTGCCCTGCAACACGCGCGCAACGCGCGCACATTGCACAACGTAAGACGTTGGTTCACCCCAACAGCAGTCTGGCCAGCGGGCCGCGCGGCAGGTCGTCTATCACGACCCGCTGCGGCATGCCCAGCGCGGCCAGCACTGCTTCGGCGGCCGCATAACCGCTGCGGACTGCGCTTTCCATGGTGGCCGGCCAGCCTGTGCTGGTCCAGTCGCCGGCCAGCATCAGATTGGCAACTGGAGTCTGCTGCGGCGGCCGGAGGCTTTCCACGCCAGGGCGGCAGCCGAACACCGCCCGACGATGCACCAGCGCCCGCCAGTGCAGCAGGGCCGCATCGCGTGCGGCAGGGAAGTGTCGCTTCAGCACGTCGAGCACCAAAGTCAGGATGTCCTCGGCAGTGCGCGACGCCAATTCGTATGCCGCGCTGATCACAACCTGGTAATACTGGCATGGGCGGGCCTGGCGCTGCGCCGAATCGCACCGCTCGGCCAGTTCCCGGCAGCCCTTGTTGAAAACCCACCATCCGCATTGGGATGTCAATATCGCATTGGGCAGGTTGGTGATCGGCCGGTCGAACCAAAGGTGGATCGCGGCGATAGGACAACCGCCCATCTCGGCCCACCACTGAAGCTGCGGCACAGCGGCGCGCAATGGTTCTGCCAGCAGTTCGGCAGCCTGATGCCAGGCAACCGCCAGAATCACGAATTGTGCCGACAGACTGCTGCCATCGGCGAGAACCACTGCCGTGGCGCGACGCCCGTCGCCCTCGATTCGGCCTGCGCGGCTGCCACAGCGGATTTCCACATTGCGCTGTTGGAGCGCCTCGGCCAGCGGTTGGCACACAGCCTGCCACAGCGAGCTTGCCGGAGTGTGCACTTGCCAGGCTTGCCGGGAAGCCAGGAAACCATCGACGAACACCTTTCGGGCGGTCTGTAGGTCGATGCCGTCCAGCCGTTCGCTCAGGGCACTGTGGAGTACCACCGCCCAGAATCTTAATATTGCCTCTGGCGATTGACGCTGTGCTACAAGCCAGCGAGCGATCGTGTGTTGATGGTCGGCCTCCGCCGGCGGCAGGCTCTCAGCGTCAACTGTCAAGTGCTCAGAGTCAATTCGCAAGGGCTGAGAGTCGATTCCCAAGTGCTTAGAGTCGGTTCCCAAAAACTGAGAGCCAATTGCCCGGCGCTGAGAGTCAGCATCGGCTCTTGCAAGCCGCCACAGCGCCTGGGCGATTGCCAGCCGATCGGCAAGCGATAGATAGCCCTGTCGCAACAAGGCCGGCAACAAGTGCAGCGGGGCGGGCAGCCAGCGGCTGGCGGCGAACTTGTATCGCTTGCTCTGCGGACCGAAGAAGTGCAGCTTGTCGAAGCGCTGCCAGCGTTCCGCCGCACCGATCCGCCGCAGCAAGTGCGCCAAATTGGTGCAACAGCCCATAGTTACATGCGGGCAGAAGTCGATCGGCTGGCCGACCAGCGCGTCGTCGATCGGTGCGATGCGTCCGCCCAGCCGCCGCTGTGCTTCCAGGAGCGTAACTTTCAGCCCACGATCGGCCAGCGCCAGGGCCGCGGTCATGCCGGCCAGCCCGCCGCCAACTACCGCCACCGAAGGCGCGTCGGATTGTTTCTGGGCCGAAAGCACTTCAGCAGATCACCTACAGCGGCCTTCTCCCGCAACCAAATGGAGGTAATGGAGGGACGCGCTTCGTCGCGTCCGCTGGCGCGGCGCAGACGGCCACGACAGAGCGCCCTACAACATTACAACATGCGCACACAATGCCCACATGATACGGCATAAGACGCTATTGGCAATTGGGCATCTTGTAATTGGCGCGAAAGCCCAAATCGCGTTACGTCAGCCAGCCGGTCCGCGGCGGCAGCAGTGACCAGCGAAGCAACAAGGCCAGCTTCTTCAGCGCTGGAAGCTGCACCCGGTGGTGGAGCACCGCTTCTGGTCGGGCGGCGATCTTGCGCAGCAGTTCGCGATACACCGCCAGCGTCATGCCGCAGATGCGCTGGCCGTCGCGGGCCAGCAACTCCAGCAGCCTGGCGCCCTGACGGAAGAACTCCTCGGCGCGGGCAATCTCCAGGCGCATCAAAGACTCGAAGCGGCTGTCGGCCGCGCCGGCCAGCAGGTCTTCGGGCGTGTAGCCGCACGCTTGCAGGTCGTCCAGCGGCAGGTAGATGCGGTCCTGCTCGGCGTCGGCCCGCAGGTCGCGAAGGATGTTCGTCAGTTGCAGCGCGATGCCGCAGCAACGGGCAGGCTCCAGGGCTTGCGGCCCGCTGAAGCCCCACACGTGGATGCAGGCCAGACCTACTGCCGAGGCCACCAGTTCGCAATACGCCCGGAGCTGATCGAACGTCTGGTAACGGCGCGTGGTCAAATCCATTTCCACGCCGTCGATGACCATCCGCAGGTAATCGGCAGGGATGTTATAGCGGCGGACTGTATCGGCCAGGGCAGGCAGGATGCTGCGTCCGAGCGTCCACTGCGGATAGTCCGGCTCGTGCCGCAGGGCTTGGCTGCCGCGTAGCTCGAACTGTCCCAGCAGCGCCCGTTCCATCGCCGCCCGCCACTGGACAAGCGCCTGTCGGCGGGAGTGCTGGGGCATGGGGTCGTCGGCCAGGTCGTCGGTGTGCCGCATGAAGGCGTACAAGGCGTGCATAGCGGCGCGCTTGTGCCGGGGCAACAGCACAAAACCGGGCCAGAAACTGGAGCGGGCTTGCCGGCTTATCTGCCGGCAGGCGCGGTAACTGGCCCGCAGCGCAGCGGCCGAGTTGCTCATGGCTCGGTTCCGACCAGCAGCGTTCCCCGACGCAGTTGCCACCAGCAGGCGGCCAATATGCGAAGCTTGTCTGTTCTGGAAAGTTGCGGACGCGCGTTCCACACGTCGTAGTTGTGCTGTTTTATCAACTCCAGGGTTTTCAAGCCGCCGAAGACGAAAACAGCCACCGGCAGCCGCATGTCCGAAGGCAACATATTCACCAGCGGCAGGCCGCGGCGCAGCAGCGCTTCGGCCTGTTCGACCTGCACGGCCATCAGGCGGCGGAAGGCCTCGTTGTAGACGCGGCCGGCGAACATGCTCTCGTCGTAACCGAAGCGCCGGCATTCCACTTGCGGAAAGTACACCCGCCCGCGCTGCCAGTCAACTGCTACGTCCTGACAAAAGTTTGCCAGTTGCAGCCCGGTGCATATCCAGTCCGACAGCCGCGTGCGCTCCGGCGTGTGGCACTGGCACAGATACAGCATCAGCCGGCCGACGGGGTTGGCCGAATAGCGGCAATACTCAAGCAACTGGCCGTGGGTCTCGTACCGAGAAACCTGCTGATCCTGGCGGAAAGCCACCAGCAGATCGACGAAGGGGTCGTCGGGAATGTTGAACTTGCGGATCGTTTCGCCCAGCGCGACGAACACCGGATGGATTGCCTGGCCCTGGTAGCACATCCGCAGGTGTTGTTCCCACCAAGCCAGCAGCGCCAGGCTTTGCCGCGGATCGGCAACCTCGTCGGCCAGATCGTCCGCCCAGCGACAGTAGGCATAAATGTTGCAGATGTGCTGCCGCAGTGCGCGGGGAAACAAGCGACTGACGACCGTGAAGTTTTCGTAGTGTTGTCGGGCCAGTCGGCGGCAATATCGGCGGCTTTGGCGCAACGTGGGGGGCCGTTCCGGTTGAGCCTGCGGCCCGTAAAGCTGCAAGTCTTCGGCAAAAGATGGTTTAACCATTGTCAGTCGAACCGTAACTCAACCGCCGAGACGCCAGCGGCGCATCGGCGACAGTGTCGCGCTGGCACGTCCGACCGCGCCGCTGCGCAGAGGGGCGAAGGCCGACCCTATCGCTTCCGGCCGAAGTGCTTGTCGGCAAAGTCCAGATACTGCTGCCAGTCGTATTCGGTTACGTCGTGGGCTCCGCTGCGGATATGATAGCCGATACGGCTATGCACGGGCTGGTCCAGCGGCGGCATTTCCTCGGCTGCCAGGCCGTCGGTGCCCAGCAGGCGGTACACCGGGTCTGCCCCTTTGGCGGCCAGGAACTCGCCGCGCGGATCGGCCCACAGGTCTTTTTCGGCACTGGCCACGTAAACTGGCCGCGGGGCGATCAGGGCGATCAGCATGTGCTGATCGACCGGCAAGGCATCCTCGTTGTCGTTGTACTTCTTGAAGTTATCGCAGAACCAGTGGGGGAAAGAGGTATTTATTACTCGGACGGTCTCGCCGAAACGCCTGCGGCTCAGTGCCGCGCCGCCGCAGCCGGAATTGTTCGAGATCACCAGTGCGAAGCGCTCGTCTTGTGCGCCTGCCCACAGTGCGGTCTTGCCCAGCCGCGAGTGTCCCATCACGGCTACGTGTTTGGCATCGATGTCTTTGTCGGTCTCCAGGTAGTCCAGCGCCCGGCTCAGTCCCCAAGCCCAAGCGCCGATCGAGCCCCACTCGTCGGGTTCGGGGCGGGTTTGGCCCGGCTTGTAGAACAGCGGATGGACGCCGTTCTGGAATCCGTCGTGGAAGTCCGGGTCGATGTCGCCGTAGTAAGCGGTAGCCAGGGCATATCCGCGGCCGAGCACCTTCTCTACGCACCAGCGGCTGGCGGCCGCGCCGCGCGATTTTTCGGTAGCCCGGTTGTTGGTAATCCCCGCCTCGGGGTTGTTGCGCACCCAGGACTGCGTCACGGTAATGCCGGGGTCCTTATGCACCGTATGATTTCCGCCGAAGTTCAGTCCCAGGAATGCCGGCACCGGTTTCTGGGCCGCGTTGGGGATGTAAATGAGCAGGTCCATCTTCGGGCCATCTTCGCGGCCGGCAAACAGCACCACTACTTCTTTTCTGGTGGCAAGGCCGTCCAAGGCTTTCGGCTCGACGGAGCGCACCACGAACTTCAGGTTTTCGGGCCTGCCGGGCGATCGACCGTAAACGTGCTGGCGAAACAACTCGAGTATCTCCGGACGCCGCTTCTGCTGCCATGTCTTGGCGTCGGTAACACGTGTGCCATCTGCCAGCACCAGTGGATCCGGCAGCACGTATTTGGGCACTTTGGCTTCGTCGTAGTTGATATCCGGCCGCGGAGCCGCCCCAAATGATGCCAGCACTCCGATCACCACTAATGCCGCCGCGAAATTGTAAAAAGACATGACACTTCCTCCCGATTGTTGTGAACCCCGACTGCAAGTCAACGACCAATACGCGCTGTGTGGCAAAGCCTTCTGGCCCCTGGGGGACGTGCCCCGTCAAATCCGTTTCCGCAAGCGCCTGCTGCTGGGTACAGCCACCAGCAGCGTCGCACTGCTGGACGAGCCAGCAGTGGCACCCCGGCAGTCGTCGCTGCCCAGCGTGGACCTGATCGCCGTCCGGGCACAGGCAGCCACAGCGTAGCACTGCTGGGCAAGCCAGCAGTGGCACTTGGCACCCGATGTTACACTGCTGGGCAGTGGCACTCAGCACCCGATGTTACACTGCTGGGCAAGCCAGCAGCGGCACCCAGCGTCCGGGTGCGCACGGCCACGATGTGGCGTGGCGCTGCTAACCTCATCAGTGTACTATCTTCCGGGCCAGCTTGCCACGCAACGTAAATGGCAAACTGCCAAAATGATCTGGCGAAATGACATAGTGCGCGGGGGGCGAATGCCGAGTTCTCGCTGCAAAAACATATCGTTTCATCCCGCGCGACGCATACTGTCGGCCCGTGTCACTTCCCGGCGACCATCAGCAGATCGATGCTTTGCTGCGGTTGGTACGGTTGCCGGTCGTATCCGCCGTAGAACTCGATGGTACTTGCCCCCGCCCGAGCGGCCGCGCTACGCAACATTTCGGCCGTGAGCCCCAGCAACGGCGCCGACTCGGCGTGCAACAGCTCAGCCTGCGGCAGACCGATGACCAGCAGTTCTACAGCACCACGGTCGCCGCAGCGCCGCACACCTTTGACGATCAACACTTCGCCGCAGGAAAGCCTGCTGCGCTGGCATTTCTGCCAAAGC
>Ga0308411_10002508_pt1 | contig 12365 bp, 9 predicted proteins | sample HotsprottomLayer_2_FD_203530 | JGI IMG/M metagenome (GOLD analysis project Ga0308411, IMG submission 203530) | Hot spring phototrophic mat microbial communities from Octopus Spring, Yellowstone National Park, Wyoming, United States -... | ecosystem: Environmental > Aquatic > Thermal springs >... | reverse complement strand
AAAAATCATCTGTCACACTGAGTTTATCGAAGTGTGACAAAAACTTTTTCAAAATTTTAATTACTATTCCGTCATGCTTCGACTCTTCGATAAACTTAGTACAAGCTTGCTCAGCCTGACATTATGTCAAACTCCAATGTCATCCTGAGCGCTAGTCAAAGGATGACATTAAACTTTAATACATTTTTGAAATACTCTCCGTAAGGCTTCGACCGGCGCTCAGCCTGACATTTTATTCAATATCATGCTTAAACCCTTCGATAAACTCAGGGCAGGCTTACTCAGCCTTACAAAAATTATTAACTCCAATGTCACACTGAGTTTATCGAAGTGTGACTATTGAGTACTTTAAAAATTCAAAAGAATTTATTCCGAGGTTGTCTAAAAAGTAATTTTTTATGTCGAACTTAAACTGCCTAAGTGCGATTTTGATTAAAATTGTCAGTCTTCGACAAGCTCAAACTGACAATTTTTAACTTTTGCAAAAACATTCTTTCAAAAAAAATGTAATTCTTATTTTTGAATTGTAAAGTGAAAGAAAGGAAGTATTATGAATAAAATTGCTCTCATTACCGGTGCAACAAGTGGAATAGGCAATGCGACTTTGAGAAAATTTGTTTCTGAAAATTTTTTTGTGATTTGTGTTGGTAGAAATCAAGAAAGGTTGAATGAATTAAAAAGAGAATTAGGCGATTCGATTGATGTTTATCGAGCAGATGTCTCGAAAAAAGAAGATAGAATTAGTTTAGTAGAATATTTGAAATCTAAAAATTATGAACTTGATGTTTTGGTTAACTCGGCAGGAATCTTAAGAAATGGGACAATCGAAAACACTTCACTTGATGTCTGGAATGAAGTGATAGAGACTAATCTAACTTCAGCATTTCATTTGATGAATCTTTGTGTCCCACTATTGGAGAAAAAGAAAGGTTCAATTGTGAATGTTTCGAGTGTGACGGGAATTCGAAGTTTTCCAAATATTTTAGCTTATTGTGTAAGCAAAGCTGGAGTTGACCACTTGACAAGATGTGCCGCCCTTGAACTTGCACCGAAAGGCATTCGAGTTAATGCGGTAAATCCTGGTGTGGTTGTAACAAATTGTCATTTAAATTCTGGAATGGATGAAGAAACTTACAATCGTTTCCTGGAGCGTAGTAAAACGACACATCCAATCGGTCGAGTTGGAAAAGCTGAAGAAATTGCTGACTTGATTTTCTTTCTTATATCCGAAAAAGCAGAATGGATTACCGGCGAAACAATTGCAATTGATGGAGGCAGACATTTAACTTGTGCAAGATAAAATAAATATTTAATCATTTAATTCAATCAATCTTAAATAATAAAATCAAAAAATGAAACCTGAAATAATTTTTCAAACAAATTTTGAAAATCTTAAGTTACTTAAAAGAGGAAAAGTCCGAGACATATACGACCTTGGAGAAAATTTATTAATTGTCTCAACTGATAGGATTTCTGCTTTTGATGTTGTAATGGATGATGGAATTCCTTTCAAAGGAATTGTTCTTACAAAACTTTCCGAGTTCTGGTTTAGATTTACAAATGAGATTATAGATAATCATTTAATCACAACTGATGTTGATAAATTTCCAGAAGAATGCAAACCATATCGTGATGAGCTGGCATATCGTTCGATGCTTGTTAGAAAAACAGAAGTAATTCCAATTGAGGCGGTTGTGCGTGGTTATCTCTCCGGTTCAGGATGGGAAGAGTATAAAAAGACTCAATCAGTTTGTGGAGTAAGTTTACCATCGGGATTAAAAGAATCCGATAGATTACCATATCCAATTTTCACTCCTGCAACAAAAGAAGAAATTGGCAAGCACGATATCAATATAACGGAGGATGAAGCAAAGAAAATCGTTGGGGAAAAAGAAATAGAATTCATCAAACAAAGAGCAATTGAAATTTACAAATCATGTTTCGATTATGCTTTTACAAAAGGAATTATAATTGCGGATACGAAAATGGAATTTGGTCGATTGGGAGAAAAAATAATTTTAATTGATGAATTACTAACGCCAGATTCAAGCCGTTTCTGGCCAATTGAAAAATATCAAGCAGGAAAAGCTCAAGAAAGTTTGGACAAACAATTTTTACGAGATTATTTAATCAGTATCAATTTCAATCGTCAACCACCGCCACCGAAATTGCCTGACGAGATAATCCAGAAAACAAGTCAAAAATATCTTGAGCTTTATGAGATAGTTACAGGCGAAAAACTTAAACTTTGAGGTAATTAATTTCTTTCATTTCTCCATTAATTCAATCAAATCATATCGCGTAATAATATCAATGATTCTACCAAATTCACTCACTAAAACAGCATAATCTCTTTTTAGATATTCTCTGACTTCTTCAATTGCAGTTTTTGCATCGAGAACTTGAAGAGATTCATCCATCAAATCCTTTACTTGAGAATTTTTTAACTCTGGCTTATCAATCAACTTCATCAACAATCTGTTTTCTCGAATTACACCAATTGATTTTCTGTTATCGATTACAGGAAGATTTGAATAACCACTTGATTCAATTAATTCAAGTGCCTTCTCAACTTTATCATCAGGATTTAGATACACAAGGATTTGGTAACCTCTTGCTTTTTTAATTTCAGAAAGGTCTTTCAATGTCTTTGGTTTATCGAAATAAATTCTGTGTTCTCTTAGCCAGTCATTGTTGTATAATTTTGATAAATATCTTTCGCCAGTATCACAAACAATAAACACAATCAAATCATTTTCCGATAGACTTTCAGCAATTTTTAATGCGGCGTAAAGATTTGTTCCAGTACTTCCACCGGCAAAAATTCCCTCTTCTAATGTTAATCTTCTTGCAGCAATAAATGAGTCTCTATCACTTACATTCATAATTTCATCAATCACATTGAAATCAACATTTTCTGGAATACAATCCTGACCAATTCCTTCGACAAGATATGGAGAGCCTTTTATAATTTCACCAGTCTCTTTATAATGTTTGAAGATTGAGCCATAGGGGTCGGCGGCAATTACTTTTACATCTGGATTTTTTTCTTTGAGATATTTACCAGCTCCACTTATTGTTCCACCAGTTCCAATGCCTGAAACAAAGTGAGTAATTTTTCCATCTGTTTGATGCCAGAGTTCAGGTCCTGTTGTTTTGTAGTGGATTTCAGGGTTTGCTTTGTTAGAGTATTGATAGGCAAAAAATGAGTTTGGAATTTCGTTGTGAAGTCTTTTGGCAACATTAACATAATAATCAGGGTCATCTGGTTCAAGCATTTTGGGGACAACAATTACTTCTGCACCAAATGCTTTTAAGTAATTAATCTTCTCATTACTTACTTTATCGGTCACAACAAAAATGCATTTGTAGCCTTTAACTGCAGAAGCAAGAGCAAGACCAATTCCTGTATTACCACTTGTTGCTTCGATGATTGTTCCGCCTGGTTTCAGCAATCCTTTTTGTTCTGCATCTTCAATCATAGCAATTCCGATTCTGTCTTTTACGCTTCCACCGGGATTTGCCGATTCAAGTTTTGCAAAAATTTGTGGTTTCAATCCACGATTAATTTTGTTTAATCGAATTAAAGGTGTATTTCCGATTTGTTCGAGTATGTTCTTCTTAAAAATCATTTTAACTTATCCTGAATTAATTATAACTTTTTGATACAACTCAAGTTTACCAACAGTTATTAAAAGAAAAAAATTTATAATTTGAAACTAAGTAAAAGTAATTAATCAAATTTATTTGAAATTAAGAGAACCTCACCATAATTACGCTATTTTTAATATTCTAATTCTAAACTCTTTTTTAATCGCTTCTTTCAAGCTTGCAAGTTTTCTATAATTCTCTATCTCTTCAATTTAGTTCAATACAATCACTGCAAGTAATGCTTTATAATAATTCTAAAAAGATACTCTTGAAATGAAATCATTGATGTTTGTTAAAAAATCTATGTAATTCAATTAATGAATTATCAACTCTAAAAGGTATTCAGTGAAGCTTAAACATATTATAACCTATATATTTAATATCTCAATATCAAAATATTAATTTTTTCTTCTAATAATAGGAGGTAAACTTGAGTAAATTTTCACAGGCAATGTAACGCCCAGGAATATTAAAATGAAACAATTCTTAAATAAAATCAAAAAGGCTTTGCAAGAAAGTAATACTTCCTGCAAAGCCTCAGAACATTTTATAAGGATTTGAAGATTTAATCAGAAGCTTTAAAGTGAAATCAATTCTCTCACTTCTGACTTCATAATCAAAAGAACAACATTCTATTTTGTCATTAATCATCACCTCTTAATTGGCCAGTCTGGAATTTCGGGAAGTTTGGCTGGTTTTTTCTTCATTTCTTCTTTGATAATCTCAAGTGCTTTTTCGAGTTGTTGGTCTTTGCCATCAAACTCGAGTGCCGGGTCATTATCTACTACAATGTCTGGTTCCATTCCAACTCCTTCAAGAATCCATTCACCTTCAACTGAGAAATTTGCAAATTCCGGTCGATTGAGATAACCGCCATCAACAAATGGTAATGTCCCTCTAATTCCAACAACACCACCCCAACTTCTTTTTCCAATCACAAGACCTAAATTGTTTTTCTTAAATTGATATGGAAAGATATCGCCATCAGATGCAGAAAATTCATTCACAAGACAAACCATGGGTCCTAAAAATACAGCAGATGGATATGTCGTGACGACTTTTGAATTTCGTGCAATGCCAGCCATTGTCATAACTCTTCTTAATCTTTCAATAATCATTTGAGAAACAAATCCACCGCCATTATAACGAACATCGACAATCAATCCTTCTTTTCGAATTTGTGGATAGAAGTATTTCACGAATTCATTCAATCCATCAATTCCCATATTTGGAATGTGAACATATCCAACCTTTCCTTTTGTTGCTTCTTCGACTTTCTTTCGATTGTTCTCAACCCAATTGAAATATCTCAAACCACTTTCAGTTGAGATTGTTTTAATGATAAATTCTTTTGCATCGTCTTCAGATGGTTTTGAGTTTGTTTTAATCCTAACCTGTTTATTTGCTTTATTAACAAGAAGCTCATAAGGATTTTTCACTCCTTTCAATGAAACTCCATCAATCTCCAAAAGATAGTCGCCTTCTCTAACATCAATTCCAACTTCAGTCAAAGGTGAGCGAGTTGATTCATCCCAATTTCGACCTGGCAAAATTTTATCAATAACATAATAACCAGTTTTCGAATCAAATTTTAACTCAGCTCCTAATAATCCAACTTGAATTGATTCAATTTTAGGTAAATCTCCTCCACCGACATAAGCGTGACCTGCATTTAACTCACCAATCATTTCACCAATTATGTAAGTCAAATCAGCACGATGAGCAATATAAGGCAAAAGCTCTTCGTAATTCTTCTTTACTTTTTCCCAATCTACACCGTGCATATTTGGTGCATAGAAGAAATCACGCATCTGTCTCCAGCTTTCGTAGAAAATTTGTTTCCATTCATCACGACGATTCAAAGTCATTGTCATATCATTTAGATTGATTTTGCCTTCACCAATCTTCATACTTGTTGATAAGTCGGTGATGTAATAATCATTGCCGAGTTTGTAAATTATTTTCTTTCCATTTGTAGAGATTTGATATCCATCAATTTGTCCAATTTCAGTTTCTTTCTTCTTTTTCAAATCAAAAACTTTAAGGACTGATTTACCAGCTGAAGATTTTAAATAATAAAGCATTCCGCTCACAGAATTTAACGAGCGATAATTTCCAGCATCAATCGGCAATTCAAAAATTCTTTCAGAGATTCTATCAAGGTCAATTATTAAGTCTTTTGATTTTCTCTCGTCTTTTTTCTGCTCCTGTTTCTCTGTTGATTTTTCATCACTTGATTTTTCAACTGTCACTTCATCATCTTCATAAAGGAATGGAGATTTTTCCTTATCGCTTAAAGTTAATCCATAGATTTTTGTCATATCTGTGTAAACAAAGCTTCTTTCAAATGCACCTAAAGTTGGATTGAAATTTCTATCTGACAAGAAAAATAAATACTTACCATCAATATCAAAAACAGGAGAATATGAATTGAAAAACTCACTTGTCACTTTTGTTGCTTTATCAGACTGAAGTGAATAAAGATAAATTTTAGAGAAACCACTTTCCTCAAGTGTTGTAAATGCAATCCATTTGCTATCGGGCGACCAGTGGTAATCTCTTATTTCCCATCGATTTGATTGAAAGATTTGCTTTGTCTTCTTTGTTTCGATATCGACATAATACAATCTCATTTTCTTGTCTGAGCATAAAAGTTTTTTCGAATCAGGTGACCATTTCAACTCAAAGCGATAAGTATCTGCATCTTTTGTCAATTGAATTTGTTCACCTTTTCCATCCTGAGAGATAATGAAAATTTCTGTTTCACCAGTTTTATCACTAATGAATGCAATATATTTTCCATCAGGTGACCAGACAGCATTTCTTTCGTGAATTCCAGGAGAGTTAGTAAGATTTTTTGTAATTCCTTTTTCAGCTGGAACTGTAAAGATTTCTCCTCTTGCAGTGAATAAAGCTCTTTTGCCATCTGGAGAAATTTCAAATTGAGTTATGAATGATTTAACATTTAAAATTTTTGTTCTTGCTGTGTTGAAATCATCTTGAATATAAATTGTGACTTTCTGATACTTATCTGTTTCACAATCGAGTAAATAAATGTATCCACCATTTTCAAATGTAATTTCACCTTTTCCAATTGAAGGAAACTTTACATCAAACTTATTGAAGTGAGTAATTTTCTTTTCCACTTTTGTTTTTGTATCAAAAACATAAATATTCATTATTCCATCTCTATCGGAGAGATAATAAATTTTGTCTTTATACCACATTGGGATGATATCCTGAGCATCATTTGAAGTTATTTTTTCTGTCATTTTTGTTTTGAAATCATAAATCCATATTTCATCAGCTTGACCACCACGATATCTTTTCCAAGTTCTAAATTCACGGAAGATGCGGTTGTAAGCTAGTTTTTGTCCATCGGGAGAAAATGAAGCAAATCCACCTCTCGGCAATGGAAGTTTTTCTGGAATTCCACCATTTTTTGAAATAAGATAAAGATGACCAATCCAAGCATTAAAACTTTCGTGTCGTGACCTAAAAAGAATTCGATTTCCATCCGGATGCCAGCCCATTACAATTTTATCAGGTCCCATTCTCTCAGGAAGATTTGGAATATCTGAAGTGTAAGTTAATCGCATCGGTTCGCCACCTTCAATACTCATCAAGTAAACTTCTCGATTACCATCATATTCACCAGAGAATGCGATAAACTTTCCATCTGGAGAAAATCTTGGAAACATTTCATAACCTTCGAACGAAGTAATTTTTCTTGCAACTCCACCTGTTTTATCTACAAGATAAAGGTCACCGGCATAAACAAACACAATTTTATTTTCAGATGAATTTGGATAACGAAGAAGTCTGGCTTCACTTGAGAATAAATTTGAAATTGAAATAATGAAGAAAAATAGAAATAGCTTTTTCATCTCTCTACCTTTTTTTGTTTGACTTTAAAACAAAGTTACAAGAAAATCTATTGATAATTTGGAATAAACCTCAGATTTGAATTAAAACCTTTATGTCAAATTAAGTCTATCGAAGTTTGATTTTCAGTTGCTGAGAAATTCTGGAATATTTTTCGTCTGGCTTCAACACACTCAGAGAAAGACCACTCAGCTTGACAAACATAATTTCATCTTTAGCAAGTTTATACTTGGCTTGTCGAAAAAACGAAGATGACATTAAATACTTAGAAAATTCTACCTTAATTTTATTAAATAGATTTTTCAGAACTAAAAACAAAAAACAATTTTGAACTTTTCTTTTTATCAAAAATTTTGTGAATCGTTTGGATTTTCTCTCTCTTTATTCAAATCATTCTCTGTTTGAATGAATTCGGTGCTCAAGTCTTCGGTTGTTTTTTGTTCATCGGAAGGCTCACCTTGCAACTTTGATTTGAAGGAAATGTAAAGCAACATTAAAATTCCAGTGAGTACACTAACATCTGCAATATTAAATATGGGAAGGCTCTGATATGTTCTGCCAAATAAAGTGTAATCAAAAAAATCGATATGAATAAAATCGACCACGCGTCCGTGAAATAAAGGAGCATATCCATAAAGAACTCCATAAAAAGTTCTATCAATAATATTTCCAACAGCTCCACCAAAAATCAAAGCAATGGCGAGTCTTATTTTAAAATCTTTGTAACGAGAAACATAGAGATAATAAAGAATTAACAACGCAGCTATTATGGTGAAGATTGTAAGAATAACTTTGAACTCTCTTCCAAATTCAATTCCAAATGCTAATCCGTAGTTTTCAACATGAGTGATTTGAATTATTTCATCCCAAATTTTAATACTTGAATTAATTTTTAATCCACGATGATTTAAACCTAGGAAAGAGATTTTAAAACCTTTGACGAGAAGTTTGGTTATTTGGTCAAGTACTACGACAATTAAAGAAAAGTATAAAACCTTCATCCAATATTTTTAATTGATTAAAAGTTTAGTTAAAAGCGTTTTTAATCTCTTCAACTAAAACATCTTTATGGACAAGCCCAATGTGTTTGTTTCTAATTCTTCCTTCTTTATCAATAATAAATGTTGTTGGAATTGCATTTATTCCGCCATACTCCTTATAAACTTCTTCAGTGCCAATTAAAATTGGATAATTAATTTTAAATTTCCGAACAAAATCTGGAACAACCTGCATTGGATTTTCATCAACTGTAATTCCAATGACTTGAACATTATTTAATGAATTTTGAATTTCAATTAAATCAGGAATACTTTTAATGCAAGGTTGACACCAAGTTGCCCAGAAATCCAGAACAATTACTTTTCCCTTAAAATCAGAGAGTTTCTTAATTGAGCCATCTATTGATTTCAAAGAAAAGTCGTAAGCCTGTGGGAGATTTAACAAATTGTCTGGTTCGTAGAGATTTTTCTTTGTCCCAGGAGGATATTGGAAAGATGGAGTGTCGTCTTTTCTAATGTTGTTCACTATAAATAGAACAATTACTGTTACCAGGAATAAATTCCAGAATACTTTTCCCCAGCGGATTCTTTTTTTATGTGGAGTAGTTTTAATTACTTTTTGCTTCTTTTCTTTAGCCATAATATCGTCAATTAATTAAATTTTTTGCGTAAAGATAATAAACTCTTAGAACAAGTAAGTTTTTGTCTTAAGGTTCTCGAATTATGTTTGAAGGATTTTTATAAAGACATCAAAAGAACTTTAGAAAAAAAATTCAACTTGAAACTTATCTGTAAGCTGCATTATTTATATCATCAATTGATTTAAATGGCTTTGGCGGTTTAAGATATTTTTCTAAAAACTTGTAAATCTTCAATCGAATTTCTTTTGCAATTTTTGTATCCATTCTGTCAAAAGAATGTCCACCAGGCAAATCTTTGAAAATCTCATATTCAAATTTTTTACCTTCTGCTTTCAACGCTCGTATCAAACTTTCTACTTCAAGAACATTAACATCTTCATCGTTTGTATTTGTGTGAATTAATAGTGGAGTTCTAAGCTTGTGAACATTCCAAACAGGTGACCTTCTTTTGTATTCCTGAACATCTTGATCGGCAGTTTTACCAATGTGATAATCTGCTGAGAAATATTTTCTGTATGAATCATCTTTGTAGCCCATTCTTGCAATCAAATCACTAACAGGAACTCCAGCAAAACAAACTTTATAATCATCGGGATGTTCAAAAACAGCCATTAGTGCAATCAATCCACCGTGACTCCAACCTACAATTCCGACTCTATCTTTATCAACAAAATTATAATTCTCAATCATAAATTTTCTTGCAGCATCGCAATCTTCAATTTCAAGTCCACCATAATCAATTGCTTCATAAACTGCTTTGCCGTAACCAGTGCTTCCACGATATTCTGGTGCAACGACAATGTAACCTTGGGCAAGCATTTCTTTCACTATGTGAGTATGATATGTTGTAAAGTTCGCATGAACTCCGCCATGTGGCAAAACAATCAATGGATATTTTTTGCTGTAATCAATTCCTTTTGGAATAAAAACATAAGACCAGAATTTGAATGGATTGCCTGCACCTTGCGCAGTAGGATTTTTCTCTTTCCACTTTGGTGGTCCTGTTAAAAAAACTTTATCAATAAATGCATAATCTTTAAGGCGTTCAAACCACAATACATCATCAATTTTCTTTTCAAGTATATCAAGTCGATGTTCAAGATATTCATTCAATTTTTTCAATTGATTAATTTCATCTTCTTTACTCTTTTCCTGTGAAAAGGAAATTTGAAAAAGAAAAATGCTCAGCGCAAAAATTATAATGGTAGTTTTCATACTAACCTCTTTTTTTATTACCATTTTTCATAATGGATTCTATCTGGTTTAAAGCGGTCTTCTGGTGATTTCTTTTCGGCCGGATAACCAACCGCAATCATAGAAACTGGAATGATGTTTTCAGGGATATGGAGTAATTCTCTCAAAGTTTTAATCCTTGGTTCTCGCGGATAAATGCCCAACCATACAGCACCAAGTCCACAATCGTGCGCAGCAAGCAACATATTTTGAGTTGCCGCTGAACAATCTTGAATAATGTATTCGATTGTAGTTTCAATTTTCTCATCACCACAAATCACAATTCCAAGTGGCGCTTCTTTTAACATATAAGCATAGGGATGTAAAACAGAAAGTTTATCTAACATCTCACGATTTTGAATCACAATGAAATGCCAAGGCTGTTTGTTTCTTGCTGATGGAGCTTGCATTCCAGCTCTTAGAATTTTTTCAATTAAATCTTGTGAAACTGGTTGAGATGTGAATTGACGGATGCTTCTTCTGGTTATAATTGCCTCCCACAGTTCCATTTTTCTCTCCATTTTTTTTCAAAATTATAAAAGTGAAAGAGTAGAGTGAAATTTTAAGAAGAATATCTAGAAGTTATTGGAATAATTTGGAATTGAATTTCTGAATTTAGAAGCGAATGAAAAAATTTTTAGACGCAGAAAAATTTAATGAAGCTGTATGAGTTTATTCCGATTTTGTTAATGTTTACACAATTCAGAAATCTGATTTAATGAGATTGCGTTAATAAAACATATTGAAGTATTTAAAACAAAAAAGCCTCAAAACTTGAGGCTTTATTTTTGCTCCGCGTGCAGGACTCGAACCTGCAACCCTCCGGTTAACAGCCGGATGCTCTACCATTGAGCTAACGCGGAATGGTAATGAACTTTTTCAAAATTTTCGTGTGCAATTATAATAAATGAGTTCATTTTTTCAAAAGTTGAGTAATTAAGGCGAACCACACAACGGTCAAATTTTTCTGGTTATTTCAAATAAGGAGAGTTTAGATAGAATTTTTTGGTTCACTCCTATAAGTAAATAAGCAACACCTCATCATTCTATGATGAAATTTTGTTTACAAAAAAACAAGGAACTTAAATTCAGTCTTATTTCACTCACTTATAAGTACTAAAATCTTTTATAAACCAGGGCTTTCTTATTTTGATTATAGAATAGTCTTAAAGTATCTGAACTAATTTCGTATTTCTGAGTATTAAGCAGGGCATTATAATAAAGACTTTCCCAATAATTTAAAGTATCTAACTGACAGGCCATCAAGGTTGTTTGTAAATTTGTTATCGAAATTCCATTATTACTATGTAATTGAAAACTTCCAGAGTAACTATTGCAAGGAGCTAAGCCTAAAAAGGAGTAATTAGTCAAGAAGCCGATACGAACAATTCTCATATCAAGTGGTGGAAAATATTTTTCTTTTGTTTCTGTATCTTCAATGCATATTAAATACCAGTCATTAAATATTGTATTTGCATATAAATCCGTTCCCCTTATAACTTTTATTTCTTCGAAAACTACTGGTAGATATGTTTTCTCAATAATAACAAAATGTGCCGAATAACCTATAGCATCTAGTTGAATTCTTGGATGATATTCGTGCGAAAAAACTTTTATATATTTATCATAATTTATTATTGAGTCAATTTTAATTTTAATACTTATTGAAGGTCTAAACCCAAGTAAAATTCCTATCACTGTGTATTTGCTATAATCAACAGCAGGAAAAGAATACGATGGTTGTTTTATAGGATTTTGTAAAAAGAAATTTATTTCTTCTTGTTTATTCTGAAGGACTATCGTTATCAAATCTTCATTATTGAAAAAAATCTCACTCTGCATTATTGTTTGGAACTCAACTTTTTCTCCTTTTTCAGGTAAGTTAGGATTTTTGTCATTGATTGGATTTTCAAACATATTACAACCTGCAAGTAGGATGATATAAATAATTATTAAT
>Ga0308411_10002504_pt1 | contig 12374 bp, 9 predicted proteins | sample HotsprottomLayer_2_FD_203530 | JGI IMG/M metagenome (GOLD analysis project Ga0308411, IMG submission 203530) | Hot spring phototrophic mat microbial communities from Octopus Spring, Yellowstone National Park, Wyoming, United States -... | ecosystem: Environmental > Aquatic > Thermal springs >... | reverse complement strand
CCATCAACGCGCGCTGCACCGGCTGCACGCTCTGCGCCCAGAACTGTCCCGTGGACGCCATCCCGATGACGCCCTACCAGCCGCACCGGATTGATGCCGAGCGGTGCACCCGCTGCGACACCTGCCGCGTGGTCTGCCCGTACGGGGCGGTGGAGGTCCAATGAAGTACGGAAGGTTGAAGTCCGAAGGCCGAAGGCCCGGGGAAGCCCGAAATCCGCAATCCGACAGCGCGTTCCCGAAGGGAACCCACGTCAGTAGCCGTGGGTGGCAACCCACGGAACAGGCACACCAAATACCTGCCGACCCCGAAGGGGTCGCACCACGTTGAGCCGAGGCCGTGTCCACCTACACCCAGATTTACTACCACATCGTCTTTTCGACGAAAGACCGCGTGCCGACGCTGGTGGCGGCCCAACGCGAGCGTCTCTTCGCTTACATCTGGGGCATCCTGAAAAACCGGGGCTGCCATCTTTACCGCATCAACGGCACGGAGGACCATCTTCACCTGCTCACCAGCCTGCATCCGACCGTTTGCCTGGCTGACCTGGTCAAAGAGATCAAGACCAGCACCAGCAAGTGGATCAAGGAAAACGCCCTCTTCCCGGCGTTCACTCACTGGCAGGACGGCTATGGGGCCTTCACGGTCGGCCATGCCGACAAGGAGCGGGTGGTCGAATACATCAAAAACCAGCAGGCGCATCACCAGAAGGTCTCGTTCCGGGACGAGTTGAGGGAATGCCTGATTCGTGTGGGGGTTGAATTCGATGAACGCTACCTGGGGTGAAAACGGCCCGCGTGTACGGCCCCTTCAGGGCCGGGGCCAAATCAACCGCCGACCCGTGGGTTTCACCCACGGCTATTCTAGAGGCTTCCCTTCGGGAAGCACCGAGTGGCTGGTCAGTGGCCGTGGATTGTCGGTCCGGCCTGCGGATTGCGGCTTGCGATTTCGGACTTCGGACTCCTCCCGGGCTCCGGCTTACGGCTGAGGTTGCGCCATGACCGCCTCCTTCCAGATCAAAATTGACGGCCGCGACGTGGACGTCGCCGCCGGCGAAACCATCCTCCAGGCCGCGCGCCGGGCGGGCATCGCCATTCCCACGCTCTGCCATGTCGAGGGGTTCGCCCCGTCGGCCTCCTGCTTTATCTGCGCCGTGCAGATCGAAGGCCGCCCCAACCTCTGGCCCTCCTGCGCCATGCCCGCCGCCCCCGGCATGGTGGTGACGACCCACTCGGCCGAGGTCCGCGAAGCCCGCAAGACCGCGCTCGAATTGCTGGTCTCTGACCACGCCGGCGACTGTGTCGGCCCCTGCCAGACCGGGTGCCCGGCGCGGCTGCGCATCCCGGAGTTCATCGCCCAGATCGCCGCGGACCGGCCCGCCGAAGCCGCCGCCATCGTGCACGACGACCTCACTCTGCCCGCCGCGCTGGGCCGGGTCTGCCCGCGCCTGTGCGAGCAGCGGTGCCGTCGCTGCCAGGCCGAGGCGGCCCTGTCCATCCGCAACCTCCACCGTTTCGCCGCCGACCAGCACCGCCAGACCCGCGGCCTCTATCAACCGCCCCAGGCCCCGCCCAGCGGCAAGCGCGTGGCCATCGTGGGTGCCGGTCCGGCCGGGTTGACCGCGGCCGACCACCTGCTGCGGCGCGGGCACGCCGTGGTGCTCTTTGACGCCCATCCCCGCCCCGGCGGCATGTTGCGCTACGGCATCCCGGCCTTCCGCCTGCCGCATGAGGTGCTCGATGCCGAGATCGAGGCCATCCGCGCCCGCGGCGCCGAGTTCCGCCTGGGCCGGCGGCTGGGGCGCGACTTCACGCTCGAAGACCTCCGGCGCGAGTTCGACGCCGTGCTGCTGGCCGTGGGCGCCCAGGGCTCGCGCGGTCTGGGTTGCCCCGGCGAGGCACTGGCCACGCCCGCGCTGGCGTTCCTCGAGCAAATCGTGGACGGCCCGCCCCCGCGCGTGGGCACGGACGTGCTGGTGGTGGGCGGCGGCAACACCGCCATGGACGCCAGCCGCAGCGCGCTCCGGCTGGGCGCCCAGACCGTGCGCGTGCTCTACCGCCGCACCCGCCGCGAGATGCCCTGCCTCATGGAAGAGGTCGAGGCGGCCGAGGAAGAGGGCGTGCAGATCGAATACCTCGTGGCGCCGGTCAAACTCGAGCGCCACGGCGACCGCCTGCGCCTGACCTGCCAACGCATGGCCCTGGGACCGCCGGACGAGAGCGGCCGCGCCCGCCCCGTGCCCGTGCCCGGCTCGGAGTTCCCCCTCGAGGCCGACCTCGTGATCGCCGCCATCGGCCAGGCGGTGAACCTCGACCCCCGCCACGCGCCGGCGTTGAACTTCTCGCAATGGGGCATCGCGGTGGACCCGAAGACGCTCGCCACGAACCTGCCCGGCGTCTTCGCCGCCGGCGACGCCGTGACCGGCCCGGACGTGGCCGTGCGCGCCGTGGCGGCGGGCAAACTCGCTGCCGCCTCGCTGGACCAGTACCTGCGCGGGCAACCGGTCCGCGGCGCCCCCGAGGCGGTGAACGTGCTCATGGGCCGGCTCGACGAGACCGAACTGGCCGTGCTGTTGCGCGACATCGAAAGCCTGCCGCGCACGCCCATGCCCCATGCCCCGCTCGCGGTGCGCCGCACCTCGTTCGCCGAGGTCGAGCTGGGCTTTTCTCCGCAGGAAGCGCGCCTCGAATCGCGCCGCTGCCTGGGCTGCGGTTGCGGCAAGGCCATCCCTTGCCGCCTGCGCGCGCTGGCCACCGAGTACGGCGTGGACCCCACGCGTTTCGTGGGCCAGCGCCGGCAGTTCCGGCGCGACACCTCGCACCCGGAGATCGTCTTCGAGCCGGGCAAGTGCATCCTCTGCGGCGTGTGTGTGGAAGTCGCGCGCCAGGCGGGCGAGGACTGGGGGATCGCGTTCTACGGGCGGGGCTTCGACGCCGTGGTGGCGCCGCCGCTGGACCGCCCGATGGCCGAGGCCTTCAAAAAGTCGGGTCGCCGCGCGGCGGAGCTGTGTCCCACCGGGGCGCTCATGCTCAAGGGCCTGGGCTGCGCCGCCTGCCGGCTGGCCTGAGCGTGGGCCACTTCGGCCGCGCGAGAAAGGGCGGCACAACCCGTTGCGCACTACAGCCTGGCAGTGTCAACTCCGGGTGGGCCCGATGCGCGCTTTTCGCCTTCCGCGGCGGGCCGGCGGGCACTAGCGTGACGCCCGCTTTGGCCATGAGTTTGCGCCTGTTCAACACCCTCAGCCGCACGGTGGAACCCTTCACGCCGCTGGACCCCGCCGGCCGGCGCGTGGGCATGTACTGCTGCGGGCCCACCGTGTACGACTACGGCCACATCGGGAACTTCCGCACCTTTGTCTTCGCCGACCTGGTCCGGCGGCACCTCGAATTCCGCGGCTACGCGGTCACCCACGTCATGAACATCACCGACGTGGAGGACAAAATCATCCGCCGGGTGCGCGAGACCGGTCTGCCGCTGCGCGAGTACACGGACCGCTACACGCAGGCCTTTTTGGAGGACGCGCGGGCGTTGAACCTGCGCCCGCCCCATCACCTGCCCCGCGCCACCGAGCACATTGCCGACATCCTCGCCCTGATCGAGCGGCTCCTGGCCCGCGGCTTCGCCTACCGCGCCCCGGACGGCTCGGTCTATTTCAGCATCGAGAAGTACCGCGCGGCGGGGGGCTGCTACGGCAAGCTCAAACGCCTGGACTTCGACCGCCTCCGCGTGGGCGAGCGCGTGGCCGCCGACGAGTACGACAAGGAATCCGTGGTGGACTTCGCGCTCTGGAAGGCCCGCACGCCGGAGGACGGCGCGGTCTTCTGGCCCAGCCCCTGGGGCGAGGGCCGCCCGGGCTGGCACATCGAGTGCAGCGCCATGAGCATGAAACTGCTCGGGCCGAGCTTCGACCTGCACCTGGGCGGCGAGGACCTGATCTTCCCCCATCACGAGGACGAAATCGCTCAAAGCGAAGGCGCCGGGCTCCAACCGCCGGGCCGGCCGTTTGTGAAGCACTGGCTGCACGGCGCCTTCCTCCTGGTCGAGGGCCGCAAGATGAGCAAGTCCCTGGGCAACTTCTACACCCTGCGCGACCTGCTGGCCCGCGGGTTCTCCGGCCGCGAAATCCGCTACCTCTTGCTGACCGCCCATTACCGCGAGCCGTTCAACTTCACCCTCGAAGGCCTGGCCGGCGCGCGCGCGGCCCTGGCGCGCCTGGACGAATGCCTCGACAAACTCCGCGACCGGGCCGGCGGCCTGACCGCCCCGCCCGACCCCGCCCTGCCCGAACGCTTCGGCGCGGCGCTGGACGACGACCTGAACGTCTCGGCCGCCTGGGCCGCGGTCTTCGATTGGGTGCGCGACACCAACCGCGCGCTGGCCGAGGGCGCGCTGGCCCCGGCGCAGGCCGCCGCCCGGCTGGCCGCGTGGCAACAGGTGGACCAGGTGCTGGGCGTGGGCGCCGGCGGCGAACCCGAAGTGCCGGCGGAAATCCTGGCCCTGGCCGGGGCGCGGCAGGCTGCGCGGCAGGCGCGCAACTTTGCCGAGGCCGACCGCCTGCGCGCGGAACTCAAGGCCCGCGGCTGGCTGGTCGAAGACACGCCCAAAGGCCCGAAACTCAAACGGGCCTGAGCCGCGGACCGCACGCAGGACCGGCCCGCTGGCCGCCGCCGGCCCGGGTTTTCAGGCTGCCGCGTCCCAAACTCCCCCGCACCGCCCTTGCGGCGGCGGGTTGGCGCCCTCGCCCCGCGGGCCAGTGGCCCGGTTTACTCCCGGCCAGACAGCGTCTTTCCGGCTCAGAAATTGAACGTGAGTTGGGCGTACACCCAGTCGGCGTCGCTGGAGCCGTAGCCGGGCGCGGCCAGGGATTGGCGGACGTAATCGCCCGCGAAGAAATGGCCATAGCCCGCTTGGGCGTTCAGCCAAGGTTTGGGTGCGTAGGTGAAAACGACATCCAGCTCCGAGCCGACGAAGTTATCGTAGCCGGGATTGCGGTCGTAGCCGGTGCCCGAGCCGGGCGGGGCGCCGCGGCGGGGCGCGCCGGAGGCGGCGTAGAAGTAGTCGGCGGTGTCGGCCAGCCAGAACAGGTGGTAGTCCAGGGTCACGGTCAGGCTCCGGGCCAGCTTGAAGCTGAGGGTGAAGCGGGGGTTGTGGAGGTTTTGCCAGGCGGCAAAGTCCATGTAGCCGTAAAATTTGTGGTTGGTGGGAAAGAGGTTGTCGAAGGTCTCGTGCTGGTCGTCGTTCGGGTCGCTGTCGCCGCTGGCGAAGTTGTATTCGAGGCCCAGGCGCGTGTTCATCGGGCAGGTGGGCACGGTGTAGCCGGCGCCGGCGGTGAGGGCGAAGGCAGCGTGGTCCAGCGCGGGGCCGGTGGCGGATTCCTTGAAGCGCCCGAGCTGTCCGGCCGCCTCGAAGGTGTAGTCCCAGCCGTGGAGTTCGCCGGGCAGGGACTTGAAGCGCGCGCCGAGGGTGTAGAGGTCGCGCGGAGTGGGCAGGCTCACCAGCGGGCGGTCCACGGCGTGGGGCGCGCCGGCACCGGTGTTGCGGGCGAGGAAGTAGAACTGGGTTTCCTGTTTGGGGCACAGGGCGCGGGTGGAGGCGTACAGGCCGCTGAACCAGTCGTAGTCGTTGGCCACGTTAAAAACGTCATTCACAGGCACCACCACGCGCCCGACGAAGGCGTCCACCCACCAGCCCTCGGCCTGGTAGCGCGCTTTGGCGGCGTCGAACACCCGGCCGATGTTGTTCCAGTCGAAACTGCCGATGAGGCGTTCGTCGCCGTAGCTCAACTGCTGGCGGCCAACTTTGGCGGTGAGGGGGAAGCTTCGGCCGTCGCCCAGCGCCACGTAGGCTTGGTGCAGGTCCGCCCGGTCGGTCTCGGGGTTGGGGTTGCGGCGGTCGTTTTCGGTGAAGCTGTCGCGGCCCTCGGCGTACACGCGCAGCCAGTCGGCGGGGCTGTAGCCCAGGTGCACCTTGGTGCGGAAAAGCCAGTAGGTGTTGCCGGTGGGAATGTTGTCGGCCCGAAAATCCACCGCGCCCGGAGTGCCGGGCACGGCGAAGTGTTCCTTGTGCTCGAGGCGCGTGCGGAACTGCCCGCCCAGGTCCCAGCGCCCGAGTTCGGGGGCCTGTTGGCGCAGCCAGTCGTTGAGCAGGCCGGCCGAGGGCGGCGGCGTGGTCGGGGCGGGTTGGGCGTGGAGCGCGGCGGCCAGCGAGAGCGCCGCGGGTCCGGAGATGACGGCGGGTTTGATTTTCATGAGCGTTGGAACGGGTTCACCGGTGGTGGCAGCCACCGGGCGTGTGCATACCACGCGGGCTTAGCGGCACACCTTGAGGCAAGTCAAGCCCTCCGACGTGGAACATTCACGGCCCACGCCGGGGGACTACTCGCCCAGGTGCTGGCGAAGCAACGCCGCCAGGCGCGCCGGCGATGGCACGGTCAACACCCGCCCGCGCACCGAGAGCAGCCCCTGCTCGCGCAGCTTGGCCAGGGTGCGGGAAAAGGTCTCACTCACCGTGCCCAGTTCGGCGGCCAGCACGCGCTTGGTCATGGTCAGTTCGATGTTCACCGGCGCGGTGGCGGCGGGGTCCGGGCACCGCTTGAGCAGCCAGTTGGCCAGGCGGGTCTCGACGTCCTTGAGGGTCAGGTCGTCGAGCCGGCCCACCAGCACGCGCAGGTGCAGGCTCATCGAGCTCAACATGCGCAGGGCCAGCTCGGGCTGCCGGCGCAGCAGCGCGATGAACTCGGGCTTCTGGACCAGCAGGACCTGGCTGGGCTCGATGGCGCGGGCATTGGCGGGGTAGCCCATCTCGGTGGCCAGGGTGACCTCGGCAAACGATTCCCCGGCCCGGAAGACGTGGATGACCTGCTCTTTGCCGGCGGGGCTGACGCGGTGGACGTTGATGGCGCCGCGTTGCACCACGTAGAACCCGCGCGCGGGGTCGCCCTGCCGGAACAGGTATTCGCCCTTGGCCAGCGGTTTGGGCACGGTGATGGCCGCCACGTTTTTGAGGTCCGCCGGTGGCAGGCCGGCAAACATCTGGCAGGCGCGCAGCGCGTTGATGATCGCCGCTTCTTTGAGTTCGCTCAGTTGGCTGGGGTTCATGGCCGCATCGGTCGCCCGCACCACATCCCGCCGGGCGTCGCGGTCGTGTCGCGGGCCGGTGACTCGACGGCGGCTCCGCGCCCGCGCATCCCGGGGTTGCGCTGCATGTACACCCCGGCGGCGGCGGCGGCAACCCAAACCCCGCCGCCGGCCAGGCCCGGGCTTGCCCGCCACGCGGCGGCCCGGGCATCCTGCCGCCATGCGTGTTTTGACCCTCGTGCCCGGCGTGGCCCTGTTGTGCGGCGGACTGCTGCTCCACGCCGCCGAAACCCGGACGCTGGCCGAGCGGCTGGGCTACCGCGCCAGCGACCGCCTGCTGATCATCAACAGCGACGACGCCGGCATGTGCCACGCGGCCAACGCCGGCACGCTCGAGGGCCTTGAACAGGGTCTCATCACTTCGGCCACGATGATGGTGCCCTGTCCGTGGTTCCCCGCCCTGGCCGATTACGCCCGGCGGCACCCGCACCTGGATTTCGGCGTGCACCTCACGCACACCTCGGAATGGCAGTTCTATCGCTGGGGACCGGTGGCGCCGCGCGAGACCGTGCCCGGCCTGGTGGACCCGGACGGTTACCTCTGGCGCTCGGTGCCGGATGTCTATGCCCACGCCACCCCCGAGGAAGCGCTCACCGAGGCCCGCGCCCAAATCCGCAAGGCCCTGGCCGCGGGCGTGGACGTGACGCACCTGGACTCACACATGGGCACGCTCCAGCTCGACCTGCGCTACGTCGAGGTGTACCGGCAACTGGCGGTCGAGTTCGACCTGCCCGTGCGCATGGCCTCGCAAGCCACGCTCGAAAAGTACGGCCAGCCCGGGTTGCGCGCCCGCTTCGCCCGGGACGGGATCGTGTTCCCGGACGACTTCATCTACGAGGAACTCCGGGACGAGCCGGCCGATGTGAAGGGCTTCTGGCTGCGGGTAGTGCGCCAACTCAAACCCGGCGTGACCGAACTCTACATCCACGCCGCCAAGCCCACCGACGAACTGCGCGCCATCACCGGCAGTTGGAAGACCCGCGGCGAGGAATTCGCGCTGTTCACCCACGACGCCGACATGCGCCGCACCCTGACCGAGCTGGGCATCATCCGCATCGGCTACCGGCCCCTGCGCGACCTGCAACGGGCCGAGCGCCGGGCCGCCACCCGCTGAAGCTCGTGGACCGGCCGCGCCCCGATTCGCCGCCGCCCTCCCGCCGGCGCCGCTGGCTGCGGGGCGGCTGGCTGGGCCTCCTCGGCTTCCTGCTCTCGCCGCTGTCGTGGTGGAACGACCTGATCGTGAACATCCCGCTGGCGCTGGGGTTTGCCTGGCTCGTGGCCCTGGTCTGGCCCGCCGCCTTCACGGCCGCGTTTGTCGCCGGCTACTGGCTCACCAACGTGCTGGGCCTGGTGCTGCTGACCCGCGCCGCGCGGGAGCTGCTGGCCGACCGGCCCGCGCCGTACACGCGCCGCGAGCTGCTCAAAGACGCCCTCGTGGCCCTGGCCTACACGGCGCTCATCCTCGGACTGGTGCGCCTCAAGGTGCTCCAGCCCCTGCAGGACTACGGGCGTTGACCGCTCCCGGGCCGGCCCGCCGGATGGACCCGATGGGCCGCCGGATCCTCGATCGCGGCGGTGACGAAAACGAACAGCGTCTTGCGGACCGACGGCCGAGATTCGCTGCTAAAGAGCCGCCCCCTATAGGGGATGTCGCCAAGCACGGGCACCTTGTCCTTTGTGCGGCGCGTTGCCTCGACCGGGAAGCCGCCCAACACCAGCGTCTGGCCGTCCAGAATCCGGGCCTGCGTATGCGCCTGGCGGACGCGGAAGCGTGGCAAGGGCACCTCAACGCGCCGCGCGCCTTCGCTGGCTTGCACTTCAACCCGCGCACCCTTGGGCGGCTCGTCGTAACCGAGGAATTCCGTCAGGGTGGGAATGACGGTGAGTTCAATCGTGTGCCCGTCTGCGGCGACCGTCGGAATGACGTCGAGCATTGGGCCAAGAGGAATCGCGGCGGTGGTGAACAGAGGGCCATTCGTGGACGGGGCAGTGCCCGGCGCCTTCAGGCCGTCAGAACTCACCCCCGTGATGACCGTCCGAATGTCTGCGACTTGAATCTGCGCCTGACGCCCGCTGAGGGTCGTGACCTTGGGCGCGGATAGAATGTCCACGCCAGCGCGTCCTTGCAAAGCCGTCAGCGCCTCCCGGAACTGCGCCTCCGTGAGCACCCCCTGGAGGCTCGCGCCCAGAACAGCGGTGACTTTGATGTTACCGGAATTGGTCACGTCTCGACCCGGCCATGTAAGTTGGTCGCCGCGAAGTTCCTGAAGCGTGTTCGTGCCACCGGGTGGCTGTGCCGGCACCACCACGCCGGGCTGCAGCGGGGTGGGCCGTCCGGTCAGGCTGGCCACCTGCCCGACGGAGGTGTTCGGATCCGAAGCAGCCGCGCCAGGGAAGGGTCCGCTGGCGACCGCCGACCCGTTGGTCGGCATCGGGATCAGGGCGAGCAACCGGTCGAGCGGGGAATCCTGGCTGCCGTCGTCGGTGAACTCGAGGAACTTCGCTTCAAGGGTGACCTGCGGAGGTGAGGCGTTGAAGCCCTGCAGGATGGGCTCGCGGGCCGCCACAGGCATACCGGCTACTTCACGCACCGTTAACCGCCACGCCAGCGGATGCGCGAGGGATGCCGCCAGGATTCGCGCCTCGTCTTCAGACGCCGGGCCGGTGATTTGGCAGGCGGACCCTGTGATGACTTCGTTCACTCGCGGCGCCGACATCAGTGTGCCGTCGAGGAGGATCGCGATGAGTTGTCCCACACTCGCCCGGGTCAGCTCGGTGAACGCCCTGGCGCCTTCCGGGTTGAACGTGACGCGGATGCGATAGTCGCCAACCACCGGATCGCGTTCCACCACCGCTTCGATCAGGTTCATGCTCGCCAATCCAGCCACCGCATCCCGCGCGACCACGTAGCGCCGGGGAGGGCTGTTCCGTCCGGCTGGCTCCGCGAGAACTTCGAATCCCTCCGGGCATTCGCCGCGCCGCGCGAGCTGGTCGCTCTCCGGATGGATACGCCGGAATTCCAGCCGCCCCGGCCGCTCGATCACCCGCCGGACGGTGGCAAGCAGCGTATCGGACCATCCGCCGGGCGAAGCATCTTCCGCGGGTAAAGTCAGCGCCACGCGCACCTGATTGTCGCCCACCGGTTCGCACTTCACCCGGCTGAAGCGCTCGAGCGCGGAGAGCCGGCGGGTCATCGCATCCATTGAAACGACGCGCACGGCCTTGGGGTCCATGCCCGGCACGGACGGCAGTTGGACCGTCAGCTCCAAACTGGAATCCTTGACCGCCGCCAGACCCGCAGCGTCGGGCGGGTGGTTCGCGACCGGGGCCTGTGAAAGCGAGGTTGGCGGATCGCCGACGGTGTCCTTCGCCGCCGGCGCGGGAGCCAACGCCCCGCCCAGCATGGCCCACAGCGGCGGACGCGGGGCGGCTTGCGCGGGGAGAACCCAAAACGGAACCGTGATCGCGGCGGCCAGCGCGGCGACGCTTCCCAGCACCAGCAGCCACCATTGCCCCCGGGACGGCGCCGGCTGCCCCGGGTCGGATGCCTTGAGCTGCAAGAGCCGTTCCACCCGCCGGCCCAACCCCGACCGAAAGCCCGCCATGCCCAGCAAGCCCAGCACGCCGCGTCGCTGCCACTGCGATGCCAGCGCCACCAGGCAGCCCGCGAGCACCGCGGGTCCGTCCTTGACCACGAGGCTGGCTTCGTCGGCCGCCGCTTCGCTGGCGGCGCGAAACTGGCGTCGCCCCCACCACACGAGCGGATGCCACCAGAGCAGGACGGTCAGCGCGTCCGCCAGCGCGAGCCAAAGCGGGTCGCGAGCCGCGAGGTGCGCGAGTTCGTGGGCGAGCATCACGTCTTGTTCGGCCCGGGTGTGGCGCGCCCAGAAGTCTGCGGGCACGGCGACCCCCGGTCGCAGCACGCCGAAGGCGATGGGACCGGCCAGTTTGGGCGAGGCGAGCAACCGGAGCGGGCGGCGCCATCCCACTCGTTCGGCGATGGCCCGCAGGCGGTCCGCGCAATCGAGCGGCAGGGGCACCCGGTTGCGACGCAACGTGACCGCCAGCCAGATGCGCGGCAGCGTCACCCACATCGCCACCAGCAGACTGCCCGCCAGCCACACCCAAGCCGGCCACCAGGTGCCGTCGGATCGGGCGGGCGAGGCAGCTAGGCCGGGCAAGGCGGCTGCCTCTTCACGGGTGCGCCCTCTGGAGTCGGGGGCCGCGACCTGGGCAGCGCCGGCTCCTGCCGGCAAATTGCCGCGCACGATGAACGGCGTTGTCGGCTTGGCGGGTGGCGCCCGCAAGCCGGCAATTTGCCGGTCGAGGCCGGCCAGCGAGTGACCCAGCACCAGCGCCAGTGCCGTCCAGGCCGCCAGCCAGACGACGCGGCGCCAGCGTGGCGAGCGCCACGCGGTTTGAGCGGCGCCAGCCAGGGCAAGCGGAACGGCGCCTTGCAGCGCCAGCGTGCCGAGGGCGAGCAACCAGATTTCCAAGGTGGGCGCGGTGTTCATGACAATTTCCTCCTCTTGGCGATGAGCCGTTCGAGACGGGCCAGTTCGTCCCGGCCGACTTCGCGGGTGGTGAGCAGATGGCTAACCAGCGCCTCGACGCTGCCGCCGAACAAGCGATCCAGCACATGCTCGGCGATTCCGCGGCTGACCTGGGCCTCGTCCACGGCAGGCGCGTAAATAAACGTGCGCCCTTCGACCCGGTGGGAGACCAAGCGGCGGGCCTCCATCTTGCGCAGCATGGTAGCGACGGTGGTGTAGGCGAGCTCGGCACCGCCGGGGAGCGCGGCTTGGATGTCGGCCACGCTGGCCTCGCGGCGCGCCCAGAGCACTTTCATGATCTTGAGCTGCAGCTCGCCGAGTCGGTGGAACGGTCTGGCTTTCATGACGGCAAACTTTCGACGACCCGATTAGTACTACCTTGGTAGTAATCACGTCAAACCCAAAAAACGCACGCCCTCGGCAGGGCGGGGCATTTGCCTCTGAATCCAGCGGGACCGGGTCGGGGCCCGGCCGTGGCTTCGTCTGGGGGCCGGTTGCGGGGCCGGGCCGCCGGGTCACGCTTTGGCGGCGAGGATTTTTTTGGCCGCGTCCACCAACGCACGGGCTTCGGGGGCCTGGCCCACGGTGATGCGGAGGTAGGCGCGGGTCTCGGCGGTGTCGAACCAGCGGACCAGCACCTTGCGCGCGCGCAGTTTCTGATACCACACCTCGGCGGGGTGTTGCGGC
>Ga0308411_10002503_pt1 | contig 12378 bp, 11 predicted proteins | sample HotsprottomLayer_2_FD_203530 | JGI IMG/M metagenome (GOLD analysis project Ga0308411, IMG submission 203530) | Hot spring phototrophic mat microbial communities from Octopus Spring, Yellowstone National Park, Wyoming, United States -... | ecosystem: Environmental > Aquatic > Thermal springs >... | reverse complement strand
GGAGAGCGATAGCAGCCGGCGACAGTTCTACCAAAGTCATTTCGGAGCTAACTGGGCTGACCCGCTGGAATATCACCTGACAGTCAACACAGCTCGACTCGGTGCCGCTGCACTGGATCTGGTCGCCCGCGCGGCTAGCCTTTATTGGAAGCGACACGATGCCTAGCGAGGAAGAAGGAGGCATGGAGGTGGAAGACAGAGTAGCCTATGCCTTGACTTGTTTATCTTGGCTACTGACTCACAAAGTTGTCCTGCTCAGCGTGGGTGGCGCACTGGGCACTTGCGCTCGCTATTACCTGAGTACCTGGATCGGCTCGCCCTCCTGGGCGATGGGATTGCCGGTGGCTACCTTCTTCATCAACGTGAGCGGCTCCTTTCTCCTGGGGGGGTGCGCAGTGATCATCCGTCAGAAGCTGCCCCCGGAGTTCGGCTACTGGTATCTACTGATCGGTACAGGCTTCTGCGGCGGCTACACGACCTTTTCCACCTTCGAGTACGAGACCTACCAGTTGGTCGGACTAGGAAGTTGGCTGCTGGCCCTGGCCAACGTCGTGGGAAGTGTCGTAGTCGGTTTCCTCGGAGTGCTGCTCGGCGTGGTGCTGGTAAACTGGCTTTTGCCGACCCAGTAAGGAGAGGACAGCATGAAAGTCGAGGGCAACGCCAAGGTGGTGACCATCTACGTCAACAGTAACGATCAGTGGTACGGCAGGCCGTTGTACTCGGCCATTGTGCAGATGTGTCGGGACAGAGGCATGGCAGGAGCTACAGTGAGCCGATGCGTCGAGGGCTTTGGGGCGAGCGGTCAGTTGCACACCACGCGATTGCTCGACTTGAGCGAGAATTTGCCCGTTCGCATCGAGATCATCGATCTGCCCGAACGCATCGACCCCATGTTGGAAGCCCTGGGCGAGTTGATCGGGGAGGGGTTGGTGACGGTGACCGATACCCGAGTGCTGCGATTTCTCCCCGATCCCAAGCCGACTGGGACATGAGACTCTCGGGCTGAGGAGGATGCCTCAGCGCGACACTTGCTCGGCGGGCAGGCGAAGCACGGTATACGGATGGATGGCGAGGATGTTGACGGCTCCATCGCGACCCTGGCAAATGCCCATCGTGACGTGGCGCGTGGTGGTCACGCCGGCGACCTGTATGAAACCGTCGTGCCAGGGCAGTTGCTTGCCGGCACTGTCCTTGAAGGTGGTGAAGTCAGGATTGCGAACCGCTACCGGGCCGAGATTCTGCGGTGCTTTGTCGCCAGGACGATACCGCACCAGATGCAACCACTCGCCGATCTTCGGATGGGCCACGGTGACGGCGGCCCAGACCGTACCTGTCGGGCCGACGCACATGCCGCGACAGTCTGTCTTCTTCGCGCCGGCAACCAGTTCGCCCAGACTGCGACCGGCCAGCGTTTTGCCCGTCTGCGTCAGGTCGTAGGCGTAGAGTTGATTGGTACTCATGGGTAGAGCGTACAGGGTCTTGCCGTCGGGACTGATGTCCCAGTTGATGGGATGTCCAGTGACCGGTTCGGCCAGTCGCGACTCCTTGGTCGGCGCAGCTCCGTCGATGGTCTGAGGTAGGCGTTCGAGGGTATCGGTGTTAGGGTCATAGCGGACGATGTCGCCGCCGAGCATGGGGTGATAGGCCCGGCCACGATAATCGACGACGATGAAGCCGTAGATGTGCCGCGTGTTGATCAGCGAGCGATACTTGCCGGTCTTCAGATCGAGAATCAAGAAGTGCGAATTCTCGCCGGGGCCGGGCCGACGGTCGTCGCAAGTGGAAAGGTAGGCCACACCGCGCGACTCGTCGGGAGCGATGCTGTTGATGCCCTCGTGTGGCACCGGGATGGGATAGACGCGAGTCGTGCCCGTGGCCGGATCGTAGACCATCGGATAGCCGCCTGGATAATCCTCGCGTTTCTCGCCCTTGCCGGGATAGCCTTGCTTGGTGCCGAAGTAGATCTTGCCCGAAGCACCGACGTTGTTGCGGGTGTGGATCTTGGCCTGACTGCCGAAGCCGCGGATGTCCTTGCCGATGGCCTTATGGGCATCGACGACGATCTTCATCCGACCATCCTTCGGATCGAACTCGACGAGCCAGCAGTTGACCCCGTTGGCGTGTGTGCCGATGTACAATCGACCGTTCTTGCCCTCGATGATGGAGAAGTAGCCTTCTCCCTCTGGGGCCGTTTCCTTGGGCACCACATACGCGGTGGCCTGCAACCATTTCGCCTTGCTCGGGTCGTCCTGGGCGAGCAGCGACAGAGGCCAGCCCAGCAGCACCACAAGGCCAACCAACAACAGACGGGACATGCGTTTCATCCTCCCAATGCTCGCGACACGATGGTCTGTGCCTCGGCGACGATGCGTGCCAGGTGTTCCTCGCCGCGGAAGCTCTCGGCATAGAGTTTGTAGACGTTCTCTGTGCCAGACGGCCGAGCCGCGAACCAGCCGTTGGCGGTGGTCACCTTCAGCCCACCGATGGCGGCCCCGTTGCCGGGAGCATGCGACAGCTTGCCGGTGATGGGGTCGCCAGCTAGTTCGCCAGCGGTGACGGACTCTGGGGTGAGTGCCTTGAGCTTCTTTTTCTGTTCGGGACTGGCCGGGGCATCAATCCGAGTGTAACACGGCCGACCGTACTGAGCGACCAGTTCCTCGTAGTGTTGACCGGGATCTTTGCCGGTTCGGGCGACGATTTCCGCAGCGAGCAGGCCGAGAATCAGACCGTCCTTGTCGGTCGTCCACACCGTGCCATCGCGACGAAGGAAGCTGGCCCCAGCACTTTCTTCGCCGCCAAAGCACACCGAGCCGTCGAACAGACCGGGCGCGAACCACTTGAAGCCGACCGGCACCTCGAGCAGTTGTCGCGACTCGCCGGCTACGACGCGGTCGATGAGGCTGCTCGATACCAGGGTCTTGCCCACCATCGCCTTCGGCGACCAGCCGGGTCGATGCCGCAGCAGATAGCGGATGGCCACCGCTAGGTAGTGATTGGGATTGAGCAGCCCGGCACTGGGCGTGACGATGCCGTGACGATCGCTGTCGGGATCGTTGCCGAAGGCCACCGTGAAGCGATCCTTGAGCCGAACCAGCGAGGCCATCGCCCAGGGGCTAGAGCAGTCCATGCGGATCTTGCCGTCGTGATCCACGGTCATGAAGCGGAAGGTGGGATCGACGCAGGTGTTGACGACTTCGAGATCCAAGCCGTAGTGATCGCGGATGGGTGCCCAGTAGGCGGCCGCTGCTCCGCCCAGAGGATCGACCCCGATCTTGATACCGGCTGTGCGGATGGCTTGCATATCGACGACTTGGGCCAGATCGCGGACGAAGGGCGTGACCAAGTCCGTCTGGCGAGTGGTCTCGGCCTTGAGGGCGGCCGTGTAGTTCAATCGGCGAACGCCGGCGTTGCCATCTCGCAGCAAGGCGTTGGCGCGATCCTGCACCCAGCCGGTGATGTCGGTGTCGGCCGGCCCGCCGTTGGGCGGATTGTATTTGAAGCCACCGTCTGCGGGAGGGTTGTGTGACGGCGTGATGACGATGCCGTCGCCCAGTCCAGAAGAGCGGCCGCGATTGTGAGTGAGGATGGCGTGCGAGATGACCGGCGTTGGCGTGAAGCCTTCGTTGACCTGGACGCACACGGTGACGCCGTTGGCGGCTAGCACCTCCAGAGCGGTTCGTTGAGCGGGAGCGGAGGCCGCATGCGTATCCATGCCTAGAAAGAGCGGGCCGTCGATGCCCTTGCTGGCGCGATACTCGCAGATGGCCTGGGTGATGGCCAGGATGTGGGCTTCGGTGAAGGTGCCATCGAGCGGACTGCCACGATGGCCGCTCGTGCCAAAGCTGACGAGTTGGTTGGGATCGCTCAGATCCGGCCGACGTTCGTAGTATTCGCGTTCGAGTTGGGCCACATCGATCAACAACTCGGCCGGAGCGGGTTTGCCGGCCAATGGATGAATGCTCATGACGGACTCCCGGAGATCCCGTGAACCAGGGCTGCTGTTCTCTGCTGAAGAAAGTGTATGCAAGCGACTCGGCAACAGCGAGCCAGGTTGCGTCAGCCCCTGGAGGGGGCCAATCCCGCCTCGCGAACGTAGCAATCAACCAGTTGCTGCAAGTCAAAGCGTTGCCGCGTTTCCTCGCGAGCCGCTTCCCCAAGTCGTCGGGCAGCGGCGGGATCTTCCAGTAGCGATCGCGTCAGTCGGCACAGACCGGTCACATCACGCGGCGGCACGAGTAGGCCAGTGCGGCCGTGGTCGATGAGTTGGGCCAGTCCCGGCAACTGCGAAGCGATGATCGGCTTGCCCGCAGCCATTGCCTCCAGGGCAGCCATCCGGCCCCCCTCACGCAGGCAGGGAACCCAGACGATCTCGGCTCGGGCCAGCCAGGGACGCACGTCCTCCACCTGACCAGGAAAGTGAATCCGCTGTTGCCGAGGAGTCGAGGCGACGTAGGATCGGACGCGAGCCTCGCCCGGCCCCTTGCCCAGTAGTACCAAATGCAACTCGGGATACAGATAGGCCAGGATGTCCAGTGCCCAGGCCGCCTCCAGTTGCCCTTTGTGCAGGGCGATCGGGCCACTGACCATCACTACGCGAGCGGAATCGGGCAGCCCCGGCCAGCGCACAGGTTCGGGCAGCGTGAACGGCGCAATACCTGGCGGCAGGACGGTCAACCGACTCTCGGGAACTCCTAGTCGGCGGCAAGCAAGAGCTTCCCCCTGGCCCAATGGCAGCACGCGAGCGCAGTGACGCAGCAACCAGCCCAGAGTTGCCGAGGGCAGATGGCCCGGCGGAAGGGCCGCACTCACCCACAGCCGACTCAGATCGCCACGCAGTGCCAGTGCTGCGGGCCAAAGTGCCCCCGATCCCCAGGCATGGACGATCTCCGGGCGTTTCTGGGTGAGGCGTTCGTAGAGTCGTCGCAGTGGGCTGATCTCCAACGACCTACGCCAGTTCAGATTTTCCACAGCTAGCCCCTGATGCCGCAACTCGTCACACCAGGGCGAATCGCGTCCTAGAACGCATAGATCGACCGAACTAGCCGGCAAACGGCCAATCAGCCAAGTTAGTTGTCGAGCCGCCCCTCCGGGGTCGAGTCGGTCAGCGATGAGCAACAGTCGCGGCATACACTGTCCTCCTTGACAAACACAGGACTGTCTCAAGCAGTCGGCGGCAAGATGGCGATGTGCGGCAGATGGCGATATTCGTCGTTGTAGTCGAGTCCGTAACCGACCACGAAGGCATCGGGAATGTCGAAGCCGACGTAATCCGCCTCAAGGGGCACCCGCTGGCGGCCAACTTTGCGGAGTAAGACCGCCAGGCGAACCGAATTCGCGCCGCGCTGCTGCAACTCTGCGAGCAGGGCCGAGAGCGTCTGGCCAGTGTCGAGGATGTCATCGACCACCAGGACATTTCGGCCATTCAGTGCGGGCAAGGTGTCGAGCCGAAGGTGCAATTCGCCCGGAGTAGTGGAGGTGCCCCGATAACTGGAGGCTTGCACCAGATGGATGCGGAGCGGCAATTCGAGTCGTCGAATGAGGTCGGCCAGAAAGATCAAGCATCCCGTTAGCACGCCGACGATGAGAATCGGCTGCCCGTGATAGTCGGTCGAGATATCGCGTGCTATTTCGCTGACCCGCTGATGAATCTTGTCTGCCGAAATCAGCACATCCATGATCGGACAGTCCCTCTCGACCGCGATGGGGTTGACCCAGTGTCTTCCCCATGCGTTCATGATAGGTCTGTGTCGAAGGACTGCCAGATGGATGCCTGGAAGGCGAGGACTACCTCAATTGGGCATGACACCCGCTTCGCGAAGTCGAGTGCGTAGGTAGCGGGCGCGGGCGGTGTTGCGTTCCTCGCCATCCAGCGACATGCCCACCAGTTTTTGCAGGTGTGCCGGCTGCGTCTGGATGAACAGTTCGTTGATGGTCGGGATGGTCAGATCGCCAACCAATTGCACATTGACCCCCAGGCGAACGTAGGACAACAACTCCATCGTCTCTTCAGAGGTCATCATGGTCGCCGAGCAGAGCGTGCCGAAAGCGCGGGAAACCTTGTCCTGCAATCCTTGACGATTGTCGCGCAACCAAGCGTTGCGGGCCTCGCGCTCGTAGCGGATGATCTGTGGAATGACCGAGTGAATCTCCTCGAGGATCTGCGCTTCGCTTTTGCCGAGCGTGACTTGATTGGAGATCTGATAGAAGTGTCCCGAAGCGCGGCTGCCTTCGCCATACAGACCGCGAACGGCCAAGTTGATCTTCTGCAGAGCGCGGAAGACCTTCTCGATCTGCTTGGTGTATTCCAAGGCGGGCAGATGGAGCATGACACTGGCACGCATGCCGGTGCCCACGTTAGTTGGGCAAGCGGTCAGGTAGCCGAACTCCTCGCTGAAGGCGTAGGTGATACGCTGTTCGAGCATGTCATCGACCTGATCGATCTGCTCCCAGGCTTCGTTGAGCGTGAACCCAGAGCGCATAACCTGAAGGCGGAGGTGGTCTTCTTCGTTGACCATGAGACTGACGGTCTCTTGGGCCCCTAAAGCGACCCCGCGTGGCCCTTCGGCGGCGGCTAGTTCGCGACTAATGAGTTGGCGTTCAACGAGGAACTGCCGATCCAGGTTGGACAGGCCGGGGAGATTGACGTATCCCAGGCGTGGTGTGATTTCCAGTTTGAGGATGCGTTCGCGTAACAGGGCTTCGATCTCGGATTTTTGCGAGGTCGAGGCGCGATTGGTGAAGGGAAAAGCGGCCAGGTTACGGGCTAGACGAATGCGGCTGGAGATGACAATGTCAGACTCCGGCCCGCTGCCACGCAACCACTCGCCACTGGTATGAGTCAGGCTATCCAGATTCATCCGTGGCTTCCTTTACTTCGGAGCAAGTCTCGTAAGCGGGCGGCCTCTTCATATGCCTCGGCATCCACGGCCGACTGCAGTTGCCGACGCAGTTGAGCGATCTCGATCAGTTGCGGAGTTGGAGCAGGCCCCTGACGAGGCGACTTACCTACATGCCGCTGGGATCGTTGCAGCCGTTGTAGTAAGGGCTCCAGTCCGCTTCTGAATACAGTGTAGTCGTGCGGACAGCCTAGTCGCCCCTGAGTGCGAAACTCCATGTAGCGAATCCCACAAACCGGACAGACGAGTCGCGACAACTCGTCCAAGTGCGGATCGAGGAATTGCCCAATCACGTTCTGCAAGAGGGCAGGCAGATTCAACTCCTGGTGCTTGACGAAGTTCTTGGCCTCCGCGCAGTCCTGGCACAGGTGGATTTCCTGCTTCTGCTGATCTATGATCTTCGTCAAATGTACCGTAGCTGGCTGCGAACAGAACTGGCACTTCACAGGCAACCCTTCCTGTTGAGCGGACGCGGCGATTGATCCAGCGAACCGTTCAACTCTCTTCCAGCTTGCGAATTTTATCGCGAATCCGAGCGGCCTCTTCATACTCTTCGCGGTGAATGGCCTGAGTCATTTGCTTGCGGAGTTGCAGCAACTCGGCCTGGGTTTGTCGGCTCTGAGGCAACCGTCGTGGGGTCTTGCCGACGTGTCGCGTCTCGCCGTGGATGTTTTCCAGCAGATGCAACAGTTCTTCTCGGAAAACCGTGTAATCGTGTGGGCAACCCAGTTTGCCGGTGTTGCGGAAGTCGATGAATTTGATGCCGCACATCTCGCACTCCCCTTGACCTAACGGCGTCTCTTCGACCTCCTCAGACACGACAGAGGTGGCTGATGGTTTAGTCACCGTCTTGGGCGTTTCCGTTAGATACTTGTGAGCGCAAACCTCGCACAGATGCAACTCTTCCACCTGATCGGCGTTGAGGATCTCAGTAATGTGCAAGGTGGCGGCATTTGGACATTTCTGGCACTTCATCGCCGCACTCCCAGTGCATTCAACCCAGCTGCAATTCCCCATGCGCCATTCTAACAGGGGGGGGGGGAGTGTCAAGCGACACGCACGCAGTTGGCCAATTGTCAAACCGGGTTTCCACATATCGGCCCGTGAATTCGTTGTCTGCGAGGCAACCGTACCCCGGCTGTGCCGGCATGCCTTGCTGGCTGCGAGGGGCTACGGCCTGAGACCTCCCGCTTGAAAAAATTCCCGGAATTTGCCCTATCCAATACAAAAAGATCATTATATCCTATTTAGGAGACGCTCCTCCTTGGCCCTCGGAGTCAGCCAGAGGCGAGCGACGCGACCTAGAGACATCTTTCCAGTAGTCAGGAGGCAGACCAATGTTTTGTAACCAATGCGAACAGACGCAACAGGGGACAGGCTGCACGGATGTGGGAGTCTGCGGCAAAGATGCCGACATGCAATCGCTTCAGGAGACGCTGCTGTACGGCATTAAGGGGATGGCGGCCTATGCCAGCCACGCTCGCCGACTGGGCAAGAGCGATGAACAGGTCAGTGCCTTCATCGAGGAGGCCCTGTTTGCCACCATGACCAATGTGAATTTCGACATTCCGACACTGCTCGAACTGGTGCTGGAATGCGGCAAACACAATCTCCGCGTCATGCAATTGCTCGACGAGGGGCACGTCGAGAAGTTCGGTAGACCCGAGCCGACCACGGTCTATGAGGGAACCAAGGCTGGGCCGGGCATTCTGGTGACCGGTCACGACCTAGTGGATCTGGCTGATCTGCTGGAGCAATCGGCAGGGCAGGGCGTGAATGTCTACACGCACGGCGAGATGCTGCCGGCACACAGCTATCCCAAACTGCGGGCCCATCCGCATCTGGCTGGCCACTTCGGCGGGCCGTGGCAAAACCAGCATTTCGAGTTCCCGCAATTCAGCGGGCCCATTCTGGCGACGACCAACTGTGTGCTGATTCCCTTTGATTCCTATGCCGACCGCCTGTACACCACGCGGATCACGGCAGTGCCAGGCGGCAAGCGGCTCAAGAGCAATGACTTCTCGGAGATCATTGCCAAGGCCAAGCAGTGTCCGCCGTTGCCGGATCGCAAGACCGGGGAATCGACGATCGGCTTCCATCACAGCGTGATTTTGAGCTTGGCCGACCGCATCGTTGCTGCGGTCAAGGCCGGCGAACTCAAAAAGTTCTATGTGATCGGCGGCTGTGACGGTGCCGAATTGGGCCGCAACTACTTCAGCAAGGCGGCCAAGATGGCGCCCTCGGAGTCGGTGATCTTGACGATGGGCTGTGGCAAGTATCGCATCCGCAACGAGGACTACGGCACCGTGGCAGGGCTGCCTCGACTGCTGGACATGGGGCAGTGCAATGATTCCTATGGCGCGATTCAGGTAGCTTTGGCACTGGCGAAAGCCTTCCAGTGTGGGGTCAACGATCTGCCTCTGACGATTCTGCTGTCGTGGTTCGAGCAGAAAGCCGTTGCTGTCCTACTGACTCTGCTCTACCTTGGTGTCAAGGGCATTCGCCTCGGCCCGGAACCTCCGGCGTTCCTGACTCCGAATGTCTTCAAGATGTTGCAGGAGAAGTTCGACCTGAAGCTGATCGAGGCCGAGCCGCCCCGTCCGCTGTTTGAGTTGGCAATGGCCTGATTGTACCACCACTGGCCCACGGTCGATCTTGCTGGCCGTGGGTCTGTCCTTGTTGTCGAGCCGAATCATGAAGCAGATCGACGAATCTCGACTCGAGTCCGATATACAGTACCGTTACGAGTATCTCAAAGAGTTCATCGGGTTCGGCTCCGAGGAGGCAGAGGCCATCCAGGCTCTGGCACCGTACCTCGGCCCGCTGGTGCCGCAACTGGTTGAACAGACCTACGAGAAGTTACTGGCTTTCGACGCGACCGCTCGCCACTTTTTACCCCGACAGCACGGTTATACCGGGGCGCAGCCCCTCAATCTGGCCGAGTTATCAGCGACGCATCCTCAGATCCGTTTTCGCAAGGATCACCTGATGCGTTATCTGATGCAATTGCTGGGTCGGGCCGGCGATTCCAAGCTGGTCACCTACCTCGACATGGCTGGCAAGATCCACACGCCGCAGGCCGGCAACAAGGACATTCACGTTCCGCTGATCCAAATGAACGCCTTGATGGGCGTGTTGTCGGACATCGTGCTGCAAGCAATTGCCGGTCTGCCACTGGATGCCGAAACCCGCTGGCGTGGCCAGCGGGCGTTCAACAAGCTGTTGTGGATTCAAAACGATCTGATCAATCGGCACTACACGAACTCAGCGGTTGTGAAGGATTGAGGAGTTTGCCCTCCAGCCGCTGACGCGGGGTGGCTCGCTAGCGCGCCAGCAGCATCAGCGACCGGAGGGGCTGGGAAACGTCAGTCCCGCGCCTTGACCAACAACTGACGCGGCTGGGTTCGGGCCTGCTTCTGCGGATCGTAATACTCGTAGATCCGCGCTGCTGCCGCAGTGGCCTTGACGGGCATCGTCGCTCGCAGCCGATAGTGCAGGATCAGCGGTTGGCCCGGTGTCAGACTTCGCAGATACACCAGGATCTGACGCGAGGTCACCTGATAGCGTGCGATGAAGTTCTGACGAACCAGTTGATCCAGTGCCTCGGTGTCCGGCGCGAAACCGGGCGGCACCGGCAGATCGAGCATCACCATCGGAGTAACAGCCGGCATGTTGTTCTTGATCCGCACGGTGGCTTGCAGCGTATCGCCTACGGTCAGTTCCGTTCGGTCGTAGGTCAACTCGATCGCCAGCGGTTCGGTGGCCTTGTTGACCTCTTTTTCCGGCACATGATAGCGGAACACCACCTGATAGCCGGTGTTGCCGCCTGTCTTCTCGGTCAAGCTCAGGGTGTTGGCTCCGGCCCGGAGGTGCTTCGACAGGTCGATTTGCTGCAAGACCTCGGCCTGGTCGGCAGGAATGACGACCGATTGCCTGTGCTGGCCGAGTTGAATCTCAATGCGCCGCTCGCCTTCGCCGAGCGAGCCGCCGGTGCCGGCCAGCAGAGCTTTGAGGGCCAGTACCGTCGCCTGCGTCGAGTGCCAGGTTCCGTTGGCATCCTTGACGGACACCAGCCAAGTCAGTGCCCCACGCACCAGGGCGGGCTGACGTTTGGCTTTCAGCAAGGCCAGGCTCGCCAGGGCGGTCGTCTCGACCTGACCGGACAATCCCGCTCCGTAGAAGAAGGTGCGCTGTCCGAGCGGCCGCTGCCAGTAGACGTGTTTGCCGTCGGCACTCTTGTGCGCTAGAGCGGCTAGGCGGTCGAGATAAGCGGGCAACTCGGGCAGTTGCGGATCGATGGCCAGCAGGGCGTTGCAGACCAGTGCTAGGGTGTGCGGATCGTTGAGCGTACCGGGCTGGTGCGACAGCAGCCAGTCCAGGGTGCTTCCACGCTGATTGGCCGATTGGCCGTTGCCGAACACTGCCCAGGCAACGTAGGCGGTCAGGCCAACGCGAGCCGTTCGCTCATCGCCGTTGAACCCAGCCAGGTGTGCCCCGCGATTCTCGAGTGCCCAACTGCCATCCGCTTTCCGCTGAGCCAGCAGCCAGTTGCGAGTTCGCTCGATCAAACGCGGATCGACCTCGTGAACGCGAGCCATGTCCTCGAACTGGAGCAAACCGTAGGCCGTCAGGGTCAGATTAGCGGGAGGCTGACCGTACCAGTCGAAACCGCCACCGGGCACCTCGAAGCCCACTAGACGCTGATAGCCCAGATGGATGTATTGCCGTGCCCGCGCCTCGGTGGCCGGCGACGACAGGTGATTCCGACGCAGATAGTCCAGAGCCAAGATGTTGGGATAGGTCGTCGAGGAAGTCTGCTCGAAGCAGCCATACGGCATGCGGAATATGTTGTCCAGCCCTTCGACAAGCTGGCTGAATCCAGAAGGATACAGCTTGAGGAAAGCGGCTGCGCTGCCCTCGATGAGACCTTCAGGCAGATCGAGACGGACATCGGCGGGCTGGGCCAGACTGCCGTTGTGAATCGACTCGACTCTTCGGCCATCGGGCACCACTTCCACCTCGCGTTCGATAGCATCGCCGATCTTGCTGGCCAGGGCCTGTACCGCCAGCCGATGCTTGCCCACCGTGCGGACGCAGATCGTGTAGCGCGTCGAACGCACCTCGTTGGCGGCCAGTTCCAGCTTCTGTTCGGCCGGCCCCTGTCGCGCGAACCAGTCGGCATCGGCTAGCGTCAGGGTGACGGTTTGCGGTCGGTCGAGGTAGTTGTAGACCACCACGGGAAGGCCGATCTCGTCGCCGCGTGTCAGATGTACGGGCAGTTGCAGATCGACGAAGAACGGCTGGAAGACTTTCAAGGGCAAGGTGGTCGCCCCGAGTCGGCCGTCCGCAGCCACAGCACTGGCGGACAATCGCCAGGTCGTGATCGAGTCGGCTAGTTCGATGGACAGTGGCGGCAATCGTCCTTGCTCGTCGGTGAGGAGTTGCGGCTTCCACAACAACGTTTCCGGGAAGGATCGCCGCA
>Ga0308411_10002502_pt1 | contig 12380 bp, 20 predicted proteins | sample HotsprottomLayer_2_FD_203530 | JGI IMG/M metagenome (GOLD analysis project Ga0308411, IMG submission 203530) | Hot spring phototrophic mat microbial communities from Octopus Spring, Yellowstone National Park, Wyoming, United States -... | ecosystem: Environmental > Aquatic > Thermal springs >... | reverse complement strand
AAGGTGATTGAAAGGTTCAAGCACGTTTTCCCAGTGCGGTGGCGATCAACGCCATCGGCGACGTAGCCATGATCATCGCGCTCAACGCATATGAGTGCGCACTGACCATGCTTCCCGTTGTGATCATTGCCACCACTTGTGATCATCGCCACCGCATCGAACGTGTCGAGGCTGTCCATTCTCGTCTGCCGGAATGTTTTGCGCACCTGGGTGTCGTCGCGACTATTGGAACGAGGATCGGCGCCCTGGGGACATGCCTGGGGCGCATTGCAGCGCGCTGGCGTTGTGCCGGCGAACGGTCGGTGATAGAGGGTTCATTTCGCCCCTGGATCACCGGCGCATCCGATGATAACGCGGGGCTCGACCGTACGCCGTCGGCGTGATGACCATCAGTGGAAAACGTTTCTCTGGCGAGGGGATCAGGTGCGCGATCTGCGCGCACCTGATCCCCTCGCCAGTCCTACCGTGTGCCACCGTCCTTTGGCGCGGCGGAGTGCGCATGCACCAGCACTCGTACTTGCTCGCAACGCTGTTCCGCGCCGATCTGGCGCAACCGCGCAGGAAGCCCGTGGAATCGCAGAGCAATGGCAAGTGCGGATGAATCGACGGGACGGATCTTAGACCGTCCATCCCTCATCCCGCCAGCGTGCCGAGGGGGCCGATGATGGCATCAACGCACGGTGCACACGTCAGGAGACGGGCATTGCCCTCGTTGCACAGCGCGGATGCAACAACGTGCAGATCGGCGTTCGCCGCACAGCGCCCGAAGGCGGATGATCGTTTTACCGTCGTGCGGGCGCAGGATTGCGTGGCGGCGGCAAATCAGCGCTGGCGTCGGCGATTCGGGGGCGCACGCCAGGAGCGAGCGCACGTTTGCGTTCAGAAGTAACAACAACGACGCCGCCATGTCGGGCTGCTGCGTCAGCATCATCGCCCCCCATCCCCACCGCTCTGTGGCGTTCTCGATCGGCATCCGCAGCGCCAGCAGCGGCCGCGGGTCGCCGTCATCGTTCATCCATGCGCACGGCGTCTGCGTCAGTGTCACCGCCCATCCTGGTGCGGCGACATCGGTGAGCAGCACGTCACGGTCGCCGGGCACGGACTGCGAGCGCGCGTCCAGCAGAAGTTTCCAGATGCGCGCCAACACATCGAGCGGCGACGCCGCCAGAGCGTCGAGCGCAACGGCGGCGTCGCTATCCCGCAGCGTGCGCGCCAGGTACGGTGCATGACGGCGAGCGTGTTCACGATCACTTGAAAGCAGTCGCCATCATCGTGCAGCGTCCACGCCAGCTCTTCGTCTGTCTCCCATTGGTCGAACGGCGTCAACGCCTCCGCCAGCGCATCGAGCGCGTGAAGCGCGGGGATGGCGGCCGATGGCGGCAGAGAACGAGCTGACACGCTAAAAGCCAAGACGCGCATAGAACGTATTGGCAGACAAGTTCTCAGGTCAACGTAAGACAATAGCCCAACGTCTGGACGATCCCCCCGACTCACAGAGCCGTTCAACGAACCATCGTCCTGTCCCCTGATAGTGCGCCGACCATCTGTACGCGCATGCAATCTAGCGCATGCGCGAATCCTGCGCGGCGTGCATGCGCTGAAGTTCCTGCGCAATGTTGCTCCTGGCAAGATCAGCAGATCGCGGTACAATGTCGATTCCAATGTATCGCCGTCCCGTGCGGATGGCGGCGATAGCCGTCGTTCCACTCCCGATAAAGCAATCGACCACGATATCTCCAGGATCGGTGAGCAGCTTGATAACCCTGAGCGGCAATTCCACAGGAAATTTCGACTCGTGATCGTGATTTGATCTGACCGACGGAATGTGCCATACGCCGCGCGATCCCCAGTCACGCCATTCATCGTCCGATAGGCGGCGCCGATCGACTACCGTTTCGCCTGGTTTCCAAAAAAAGAAAAGATATTCAAATTCGTCGACTGCGCGGTAGGAAAGATTGGTCCAGCGCGCCGCGCTCCATGCCGCATCCTTGACCCATATTCGTCGATCATACAAAAAGAACCCAGCCTCCATCGCCCACGCTTCAATCAGTCCGCCCACAAGCTTAACCCGGGTTTGCGGGAAACGCTTCCCGCCGCGCGCATTGTTGCCGTTGAGTCGTCGGGCGATGGTTTGCTCGCTGCATCCAAGCAATTCCGCGATCTGATGTTGGGTGATGCCGGGATGTCGTTCGATGACGCAGAGGATATCCGCTTTCGTTACAGCGATGCGTTTGTTTCCGACCACATTTGCCTGGATTCGTGGCATCGCAGGGTCCTTGAACGTGAGAATATCCGCAATGTTGATGACAAGAAAGCTGCCGGGTTTCAAGATCGAGAAATGCAAGCCAATCACGGTGCGAAGCAGATCGCACCATCCATCAAAGGAAAGATGCGATTCGTACGTCTTCCCGACAAAGTACGGCGGCGACCATACACCTAAGGCAACGCTGTTCGGTGCAATGCGCGGCAACCATGCGCACGCATCGCCGCACACAATGCTATCAGGTTCAAGACGATCCATGGACAAGGTTCTCCTTTGTTGTTCATCCCGTATGATTGCCATGCGTTTGTTCCACGCACAAGAACCCGTTCCGCCGCCTCACGACGCGTTCCCCACATCGAAGCATCATGGGCTGGACTGTTTGTCTGCCCATTGTTCCGTATACATGCGACATCTGGGTATGTCTATGATGATCGTTCTTGGAAGTTTTGTTGTGTTCGCCAAAGACACATGCGGAGCGACGCTCAGTGCAAATCCTTGCGATTCTGTCCCATTGATCATGATAGCGTCCACATCGTTCACTATCATCCATTCCCTGCGTTTCAAAACCCGTCACACGCAACAATGATGCATACCGGTCCGTCGGAGGGACCGTCGATCATGCACAGGGGTGGGGACAGTGCTGGTCTCGCGTTGAGTTCCATGGCAATGGCGATCCTTCAAGATGTCCAGGATGCACGGTACGAGGGATTCGCGATCGACGTTCCTCAACGATCTTCGACACTGACGCCTGGAGCGAATGTATGCAGCCGTGCGTTGGAGTATGTGTTCGAGACGCGATCGCTTCGCGCAAGCTATCATCTCTTTGATCCGAGGGTGACATAATCCATTGGGGACTGTACCCTGGGCAGTGGAGGCATCACGTATGTACGATCCAAAGCCCTGCTCTCCCATTCACGTATCCACCGCCCACGAACAGCACGTGCAGCAATTTGTCCGTGCGCATACCACGCTGCATGACCGCAGCATGTGCGCCTGAATCGTCTTGTCCGCCCATGACCATCCCGACTGGAGCGACCAACCGATGTCCTGGTTCGCCAACGCTGCCGATCGCATCGTACGGCGCTTTCATCCATATCACAAGAGGAGGAATGACGCAACGTGAATCCTATGAAGCATCGTCGGACATACGCATCCCAGCATATGATCGACGAGAAACAACGATCATGCATTGATCCTCCCATGCGCACGAATTCAGCGTATGCCCATGGCGGCTCCGTCCTCGTGATCCGCATCAGCCGCCATCTTTCGGACAGCGTGCAGCCGTCGTGTCAGAAGAAGGATATCGCAGGGAGGCATCGTCCCCAACATTCTGCGGCCGCTAAAGGCGATGCGATCTGCTGAGGCAGGGGACGCATCATCGCGAACCCGGTCAAATGGCGCTGGCGAGAACTGAATGGAGCGGAGAGGGAAATGCAGGCGAGAGTCCCATGTCCTACTTGCCGGCTCGGTGGTACTTACAGGGGTGAAAGCGCACGAATTGCGCAGCGCGTGATAGACCATTCCACACGCAGTATCGGTGCACCCCGTGTGTGAGAACCCTTCCAAGGCATGCTCGTTCCCTATATTCATCTCTTTAAACGCTGAGAGACGGTCATCACCAGACGGCACGATAAGGTCATCGTTTTGTACGTCTGTCATCGCTTGATGATGCGAGACGGATCTCTTGCATTCGGAACTTTCCCACACCGCCAGGGTCCCCCGTAGACCCCGATACGCAAGACGATGTCTGATCTCGATTGCCATCCGTTACCATCCCTGCACGCCATACGCGGGCTGCCATGTCGATGAACATCGTTCCTTCTTCGGATATTCCTCACGCCGTCGCCGAACAATTCGCAGGTCGAATCTGCGCTGTGGAACCTCGCCGTCAACGATCCACCCGTCGCATATCGCTTGACGCAGACATTGCGAGCCTGAACCGCAGATGACCCGCAGCCGCTGCTAGCGTTGCAGATGATCGTTGATACACGCAGGGCATGACAGCGCTTGCGTGCTATTCCCGGCGATCGTGATGTGCTAGCAGCGTGCGTGGCGGCGAAAGGACAGACGCCTCGCGCAGGCGCTACAGAACGGTGCAGCGGACGCATCGCCGCCGCTGCTCGCGCAGCGCATACTGATGGGGACCGATGAGGAGCGCTGGTCGCGGGGGGGGGGGGGCGGGGGCCCCCCCCCCCCCCCGCGACCAGCGGCCGCACTGCTGTCGATCCTGCACGACGATGGGCAGGCGCTGCTGACAGCCCACGCCCGCATCGTATTCGCATGGTTGCATGCGCTGATCCGCCTCCGTTGCGCCCGTTCGCGATTACGGCGCGCATGCGGCGCACGCACGCGAGGATCGGAGCGCTGCATGACACTGGGTTGCCATATCGTCGCACCGATCATGAATGGAACCGTTCTATGAAAGATCTATCCGCCATGAAGCCGTCATCTGCTGCGCTCATAACGCTGCTGCGGCGCTGCACAGCGAAACCGACAAGCGCAGCAATACGTGCAATCCATCATTTCCCGATCTCACGCACCCTCAGCGCACGCACGATCAAGTCGCCGACAAGATGCGCAATGGCTGCATCCTTCATAGATCACTGGGGGCAGCGTAAAAAAGGCTCTCACGGGATGCTCTTCTCAAGTGCCGTCAGAGAGAAACGGCGCCTGATCGCGGGCTTGGGGCAGGAGCGTGAAGAGGGATGTCTCAGGCATTCGCACTCCGAGGAATGCTTGACGCGCTGAGAAGCGATATTCTGCGGGGGACGCCATCGCCTTGCATTGTCTGTGGTCATCCCTGCACGCCACGCACGAGTCGCCACACGGATATCCCTCTTGCCATCGCACCGTCCCGCTCGTCACACGACACCCGCTACGGAGGATGCACGTCTTGATCGACCAGCGTGGGGAATGACCGTACGCCATCCTGATCTCTCGGCGTTTCCGTGTCCGTTGCCGGGCAACGGTCTGCAGACAGCACGGGAGCGCGTCCCCGGCATCGCATTCACGGATCTTGATGCGCCCCCCGCCATGCGATTCTGGATTGCCCCCGTACAGAAGCAGCAACGCGCACGAGTGCGGTTGCGCTGCGGCGCAGGCGACGGAGGGGGACGGGGTATGGATATCTGTGGATATGGCGATGGACGCGCCGCGATGTCTATCATGATAACAATGAGATTATGCTTAGAGGGATGCCCGATGTATCCTTCATCCCCCATCCTCGCCGCGACGCTGCGGGCGCTGCATGGTGAGGACGATGCGCTTGTTGTCGCACCCGCACTGCGTGACAAAGAAAACGCCCATGTGCTGGCGCTTGCGCCAGACATCGATCCCGTCATCCGTGCGCTCGGCGCACTGGCAGTCAGATTGGCCGTCCTTACTGCCGCCTGGCATGACCAACTCGCCCGCGCTTCACGCCGCCGTTGCGTCGCTGATCGGAACGCAGGCAGGCGAGCACATCCTGGAAACGTGGGCGGACGTTGCGCCCGCCGATTGGGGCGTTTCCCATACCACCACGCTCATCAACGCCGTACATGCTGAGCGCTGCTCGCGCTGGACGGCAGCGGCACTCATCGGCCCCTGCGATGCCAGCGCTGCGTTGCTGTGGTCAACGTCGCACATCGAGCGCACGTCCAGTGCTGGGGATCCGCAACGCCCAACGTCCCGACGGCGTGGATGGACGGTTTGAGTTCGACAGAGCGGGAGCGTCTCCTGGATGCACTGGACGCAGAACCGTTCTTTGCCGCATCTTGCCTGCCCTGGCTGCCAACGGAGCGCTCTCAGCGGGCGATCAGAAAACCGGATGTGTGGTATCATGATGGCGACCATGCCGTTCTGATGAGGAGCAATCGCGTCTGCCACGACGTGCACGTCGATCCTATCCAACCAGGGATGCGACCGATCGGACCGATGCGCACCGGGACGCCATCGCGCCGCTCGTCATCACCCCGTCGCCCAACGGCGGGCGTCCGACCGACAGCGATCGCCGCGCGATCGTCAATGCCCTGCGGGACCTCCATCGCACGGGCGGTCAATGGCGCATGCGTCCGAAAGATGTTCCGCCAATGAGCGCTGTTCGGTCCTATTTCGCCCCATGGAATCGTGATAGACCATGCATCACCATCAATGATACCGTGCGCAAACGGGCGCGACAAGCGTTGAATCGCGCCCGGAGCCGTCCATCAGCGTTCTGGACTCCCCATCCGTCACAACGACCGAAGCAGGCGGAGAACGCGGCGACGATGAGGGGAAAAAAGGTCAACGGGCGCAGACGGCAATGCCGGGTTGCTCCCAATGGGTTTTTGCTGCGCGTGCTCGTCCATCCGGCAGCCATTTCTGCTCCCGCAGGCGCGGCGTGGCGTTTGGCCGCGCATCATCAATCGTTTCCCCGGATGCGAGACATTCGGGGGGATGAAGGATACACACCAGGGTTCAATGAAGAGAGGCGCCAGACCACGACGATACGCCTGCATGTCATCGAAAAACCGCCTGGACAAACGGGATGTGCGGTCATCCCGAAGCGATGGGTGGGAGAACGCTCGATGGCGTGGGCGGGACGCAATCGCTGGGAGCGGCGAATAATTATTCGCCGCAACAACCGCACCCCAGAATCAAGCAACGCCTTGCTTTATCCCAGTTCGCGTGCAATGCCCCTGAATAGGCTTTATCCGAAGTGTTCGTTTTTGATCACGCTTTCAGTTGATAGCAGATCGCTGAGCAAGATACGATGTGGAGGATACAGTGACTGAACATCACCATTTGCCGGTCAAAGACAGTAGACAGATGCTGCTTTGGATGGAGAGTCCGATTGTTGAAGATACTGATTACCTGACAAGGCAGCTCATTACGTACATAGGTAATAAGCGTGCTCTGCTGGGTCATATCGGAATTGCGGTCGAACGAGTCAAGCAGCGGCTTGGCAAAGACAAATTGCGAGTGGTCGATCTTTTTAGCGGTTCAGGTGTTGTTTCTCGCTACCTGAAAGCGCATGCCTCGCTGATCATCAGTAATGACATCGAAGACTACGCAGCCGTCATTTCACGCTGTTATTTGCGTAACCGAAGCACAGTCGACTTCCAAACTCTTTTGGGGATAGTTTCCGAACTGAACGCAAAGGTTACGACTGAGCCGTTGCCGCCTGGTTTCATCGAAGAACTGTACGCTCCAAAAGATGAAATCAATATAACGAAGAAAGATCGAGTCTTTTACACTCGTGAGAATGCCAGGAGAATAGACAACTATCGTCGCCTCATAGAGCGGATTCCTTCGGAAATGAGAGACCTGCTGCTCGGACCACTTTTGAGCGAGGCTTCTATTCATGCCAATACAGCAGGAGTGTTCAAGGGTTTCTACAAAAACCGCCATACTGGGGTGGGTCAATTTGGTGGCAGTGGTTCTGATGCGCTCACACGAATCCTCGGTCAAATAACACTCGAAATTCCCGTATTAAGTTTATTTGAGTGTGAATACGAGGTTTTTCAAGAAGATGCAAACGTTTTAGCGCGCAAACTCCGAGGTATTGATTTAGCGTATATCGACCCCCCATACAATCAGCATCCATATGGTTCCAATTATTTTATGCTCAATCTTATTGTTAACTATCGTCGCCCGGTAAATATTAGTCAAGTCTCAGGAATACCTGCTAACTGGCGAAGATCTGGTTATAACGTCAGAAGTAAAGCTTTATCATTACTAAAAGACTTACTTTGCAATATCGACGCTTCTTTCCTTTTAGTTTCTTTCAATAATGAAGGTTTCATACCTCCAGAGAAAATGCGTAAGATGTTTGACGAACTCGGCGCAGTAGAAGTTATTGAGTTACCCTACAACGCGTTTCGTGGAAGCAGAAACTTTAATAACCGTTCCATTCACGTGACCGAGTATTTGTTTCTAGTAGAACGGAGATAGGGTCCTTTTGGGGTTCCGCCTGCGACTCCATGGCGCCATGGACGGGCAGACACAGCGAACGGAAAGAATTGGCGGATGGAGTGTGCCATCATGGTCGGCGGGAAGGGAGGCATCGAGTTGAGCATCGGCGCGGCACCAGCGGCGGAAGGATATGTCCCGATGCTGCTGGCGGCAGACGGCGGGGAGGGCGTTGGGGCGTCGGGCAACGCGCCCGCGTTGTTGCTTCCGCCGACGGGTCGGTTGGTGGCGACTCCCGTTGGGACGGCAACGCATGCGTCGTGGCGGCTCTGGACGGCGTGAGATGCGTGGCTGGCGACAATGGGCAGGGACACGCCGCTGCTGCGGGTGTCCGGGGCAGCAGTGCGCCGCTGCGGAACCGAACGCACGATCGTCAGGGAGGAGACGCCCAGCGCGCTCCATCTGGCGCAGATGCGCGACGTGGTGCTGTGGCATGGCGGCGTCGTTCGCATGGTGACGGCGATGGACATGACGCGCTGCTGCGGCATAGACACCCCCTGCACCGATGGATCATGAGCGCAAGACGAGGTCGTGGTCATCGCTGCCGGCATCGCCAGCGCCGCCCTGCTGCACGACCGGGTTCCGGGATGCGTGCGGCTGTGAGGGTGGCCCAGGCTCGCGCTGCACTTGCGCGGGGCGACGCTGACACCTCCGCTGTACGATGACGGGGATAGTCTTACGCCGGCAGTGGACGGTCGGGGGGTGGGCAACCGGCGATTGGGCGGATAGTGCCGACGGCGGGCCGCCGACGCTGTGGGACGCGGCGGCGGGCGGGTCATCGCCGCCGTCGGACATGGACGCAACGGGTTTTACTGGCGCCGCCGACGGCGCCGGCGCTGCTGACGCTTCTGGATGCGGCGCATTACCTTCGTCTAGATCTCGCCCTCGTGCGGGACATCTCGTCGTTCGCCATCTGCTCAAGGATCTCCTCCCAGAGCATTTCCTGGTTGTCGAACCCGACGGCGGCGGACTCCCACTCCTCTGGGGTGGTGACTGCAATAGCTTGCCCGTATCCGCTCTCCCACCAGACGGTCACATAGCGCCCATCCGGCGGCGGAAGGCGCCAGAGCTCGACTCTCTCATCGTCTTTTGCCGGGACGATGCAGTGCATACACCGTTGACACAGCACGAAATCAATAGCCCCCTTGCCGTTGTAGTCGCCGGTTTTCAGCAAGGCGACGACCTCGGCATTGAGCGCGTCAACGGTCTTCTGATCGGCAAATTGCAGCGTCATATCTCCTCCTTCATTCCATCCCGCCGCTCTGCAGCGGTGGCATCAGCGTCGGCGCATCGCCAGGATGCTCCGGATACTTGGATCATACCACGTCCATACCGTATATTCAGCGGTATTCCTCGCTCCCGACCGAACGAGCCCCAACCGTCGGGGGTACAGTATCATGGATGGGGAACCGCCACGCTGCGGCGTCCATGAGCACGCACACCGGCGTCGCAGGGCGCCGGCGAAAGGAGAACAGATGGACATCGAAATCGACATCCGCACGCGTACACCAATCTGGACGGCATGCGCACGCCCGTCAACGTTCTATCCCTACGGCCACTGGCCGATGTGGGTGGGATACCCGATTGCGGCGACGGCGGGCGGACCGTTCGACCGCATACGCCCAGACGTGCTGCTGACGAGCATGCGCTGGTGGTTCGACGCCGCCATGCGTGCACTGGATCAGCGCGTGTGCGACGCGCCGGACGGCGTCCGCTGCGGCACATGCATCGCGTGCCACACGTTCGCCCAAGTTGCGGCGGACGTGACGGTTGATGCGACCGAACCGATCCCGGCGGGGATCATGATGGCGAAACGGGAGTGGGGGTGGAGCTGGAACACCCCGCCCGCACGTGTGGGCGCCTTCCGCTTGCGCCTATCCGGGGACGACGTCGCCGTCGCACGCCTGGCAGCGCTGTTGGCGCTGCTGGAGCGCATTGGCGGCATCGGCATGCGCCTCCCGGAAGGGTATGGTGCGTATGCCATCGAAAAATGCAATGGCAGTCCGTTGGATGCCGTCATCGCAATGGCGTCGTGGCCACAGCCGGCGGCGCACCGCCGCGTCGCAGCCGATGTCTTGCCCGATCTGCGAGACATCATCATCACGCAGTGCGTGATTTGCCCGCACGTTCCGGGTTGGTGGACGAGCTGCGATCCAATCATCCCAGTGGCGCTGCGCATCCAGCCACTGGTTCAACGCGGCATGACGCCAATTACATCGGCGGTTCATGCTGCGCTAGAGAGGCGCACGAAACTACGCCGCCCACAGATGCGCGCCGTATTCGGCGCCCAGCTCCCCAACGCACTCCCTGCGCGCGTCGCGGTGACGTGGGCATTCCAAGACAATCCACCGGACGATCCTGCTGCTCCGTGGCGCGAGCCATGGCGCACCCATGCTGTGGTGTGGACCGGCGGGTTGCCCGCCACTGCTCGCAAGCGGGTCGAGTCCGCCATTGTCGATCCAGAGCTGTGGGCTACGGCGATCGGCGACACGGCCGATGTCGAGGTGCGCGTCGCTCGCCTGAAAGACGCCGATTGCGTCATCGAAGCGCTGCGCGGCGGCGCTGTGCACGGCATGGCGGACGATGCAGGAAGCGCCGCCGAACGCTGCAGCGCTGACGCAAGCGCTGGGGGCGGCGCATGTGACGCTGCTCAACAATTCCAGCGCAGTGCACGCAGATGTCGGTGAGTATCGGACGCCGCCACCCATCACACGTCTGCCGGCGTGCCTGGTGCTGCCGCTGCGCAGTGGCGTTGTCATCGTCGATCCGACATGTGACGATGGCGCACTCCTGATCGCTGCAGCGCAGGAGGTTCGCGCAACGAGGACGACTCCGTTGCTTGCCGGCGTCGTGCTGCGCCCACGCAGCGCGTGGCTGCTGGAAGACCACGTCGCATCCAGGTTGGTGACACGCTGACGTCCGTCCCCTGTCCGACGGACGGCGTGACGCCGGCGAACCCGCCATTCCATCGTACGACAGCGGTATTGACGCGCATTCTCGACCGCATGGACGTGGATAATCGCGCCATCATGATGATGCCAATCGGGTTCGCCGTCCGCAGCGGGGCAGACGCGGCACTGCGGATGCGGCTCGTTGCATCGGGACGGCTGCATGACATACTGTCCCTCTCATCGAGCACCTTTGCACTGGTGACTGACGGAGCGACGCCGGTGTTGGTGATCGGAGCGCCCATGCTGGGATTGCCGATCACCTGGGCAGCGGAGATCCCAGCATGGGGCAGCGCGAGCGTGGCGGACGCCGCGTTGGGTGGGATGACGCGGCGTCCGCCGCGCTGCTAGCGACGCTGCGCAGCGACGATGTGGCGGAATCGCCGCTGATCCTCTCGCGTACGCCAGGGGCACCGATCCCAGCGCAGCGATCACCGGCGCATGGCGACCGATCCCGGTGATCGCACTGGGGGCGGCGGGGGAAGACGAGCCGCTCGCCGACCTTGTGGCGCACCTGCGTGCGCAGCATGCGGCGACGACCGCTCGGCGACGCGGGGGGGGGGACCGTTGAACCAGTACCGCAGGCGGGCGGCGTGATACGAGTTGATCGCCGTGTTCCGTGCAACTGATGCGTCGGCGACGAGCGCGCTGGACCATCAGTCGCGCTGGGCTGTCCCCGTCCACACTGCAGGCGCACGCGACGTCTCTGTCCCTGGATGATGCGGCGTCCGCACCAGCATCGCCGCCGCGCCACGGTCAGCGTGGAGCGCCATCGCGGACACACGGATCAACGGAAGGAGTGATATGCTTCGACGCCGGAGCGACGAGCGACGCATCTTCCAGTTCCACACGTTCGTCTGCACGCTGCCCGACACATGGTCTACAGTACATCTCCGCCGCACGGCAGGCAGGCGGGCGCTGGATCTCCATCGCCGCCGGCACAAAAACGACGTGCGAGCAGCGGCACAAGACGGGCTGGAGGCGTACGGTGCGGACGGCGCCGCCGTCCTTCGTGGACAGGCATGACGCGATGACATGATCGCCCGTATGCCAGATTCGCTGCTTGCATGGAACCGGCGAGCAACCTCCCGCCGCAGGGCGGGGGGGGGGGAAAGGAGGAGGACTCTAGCTTGACTTATACTACGTGATAGTGTATCATAGTGCGCATGGAAAGCACCATGAGTACGGGTAAAGCCGCAAAACTGCTTGGTGTCTCGGTCAAGACGTTGCAGCGCTGGGAG
>Ga0308411_10002501_pt1 | contig 12384 bp, 9 predicted proteins | sample HotsprottomLayer_2_FD_203530 | JGI IMG/M metagenome (GOLD analysis project Ga0308411, IMG submission 203530) | Hot spring phototrophic mat microbial communities from Octopus Spring, Yellowstone National Park, Wyoming, United States -... | ecosystem: Environmental > Aquatic > Thermal springs >... | reverse complement strand
GCGGCCGTCGGATCACTTCGTAGCTTTTCATTGCGACAGCGCCTCCGATAGTTTCTGCGCAGCGGCTTCCGAAATCAGAACCCGCTCGTGCCCCAACAGCGCGTACACGCTGACCTCCCGCGTCGGCAGCAGCGTGACCCCGGGAAGGTTCCGGCTGCCCAAAACCAGATTGCGGTTTTCGCTGTTGTCCACCACCAGAACCGTCTTGCCCGCCTCCAACTTCTCCAGCACTTGGCGGAACGACTTGGTCTTATGGTCCGGCAGCTCGAACTCCCGCACCACCTTCAGTTCTCCGTCCCGCAGCTTGGCGCTGAGCGCCGACCGCAACGCCCCAAGCAGCATCTTCCGGGGAAGCCGGTAGCTGTAATCCCGCGGCACAGGCCCGTGCACCGTCCCGCCGTGCCTCCACAGCGGCGACCGGATCGATCCCATCCGCGCCCGGCCGGTGCCCTTCTGCCGCCACAGCTTCTTGCCCGATCCAGAAACCTCTCCCCGGACCTTGGTCTTGGCCGTGCCCCGGCGCTGGCAGGCCAGATAGTGCCGCACGGCTTCGTAAAGCAACGCCTCCTTCACCGGCGCCGCGAATACCGAATCCGCCAGCTCAATCTCGCCCACCTTCTGGTTGTTTAAGTCGAATACATCCACCTTGGGCATCGCATTCACCTCTTCGCGCGGCGCACCACCACATAGCCGCCGTTGGGGCCCGGAACCGCGCCCTTCACCACCAGCAGGTTTTCCTCGACATCCACGTCCACCACTTCCAGATTCCGCACCGTCACGCGCTCCACCCCCATGTGTCCGGCCATGCGCATGCCCGGGAACACCCGCGACGGAAAGCTCGAAGCCCCGATCGAACCCGGCGCGCGGTGGAACATCGATCCGTGCGTCGCGTCGCCGCCCCGGAAATGGTGCCGCTTCACCAGACCCGCAAAACCCCGCCCCTTGCTGATCCCGATCACGTCCACTTTGTCCGACGGCTTGAACTGGTCCACCAGCACCCGGTCTCCGGTCTTCAGGTCGTCATCGCCCGGGCGCAGCCGCAGCTCCTTCAGGAACTTGACGCCTTCCACCCCGGCCTTCTTCAGGTGGCCCGCCAGCGGCCGGTTAATCCGGCGCGGCTTCACAAACTCCAGCAGCCCCAGTTGAACCGCGTCGTAGCCGTCCTTCGCCGGACTCTTCCGTTGAACCACCACGCAAGGTCCCGCCTTGAGCAGCGTCACGGGAACTACTTGCCCGTCCGCGCGGAAGACCTGCGTCATCCCGATCTTCTTTCCAAGAATTCCTGGGCTCATATCCTGTCCTGCGCCTTCAGAAACCTGCCCTCCGGCCTGACGGCTGAGGCCGGATTCCAGCTCCTGCTTTCTCGCTTACCTCTTGCCAAATGCCTTGATCTCCACATCCACACCGGCCGGCAAATCCAGCCGCATCAAGGCATCCACCGTCTCCTGCGTCGGCTCCAAAATGTCCAACAACCGCTTGTGGGTGCGAATCTCGAACTGCTCCCGCGACTTCTTGTCCACGTGCGGCGAACGAAGCACCGTAAAGCGGTTCTTCACCGTCGGAAGCGGAATCGGCCCGGCGATCTGCGCGCCGGTCTCGCCCGCGGTCCGGACAATCGCCTTGGCCGACTCATCCAAGACCCGATGGTCGTATGCTTTCAGCCGTATGCGAATGCGTTCTCTCAGCATCTTTTCCTCTGCTCGGGCTCCGCAGCCCTGGCCGCGGCCATCCCGGCTTCCGCCGGGCGGCGCGCCGGCCGCCCAAACCTTACTCCAAGATCTCGGTCACCGTGCCGGCGCCCACCGTGCGCCCGCCTTCCCGGATCGCAAACCGCAACCCCTTGTCCATCGCCACCGGCGTGATCAGCTCCACTTCCAGATTCACGTTGTCGCCCGGCATCACCATCTCCGTCCCTTCCGGCAGCTTCGCCACCCCCGTCACGTCCGTCGTCCGGAAGTAAAACTGCGGCCGGTAGCCGTTGAAGAACGGCGTGTGCCGCCCCCCTTCCTCCTTGCTCAACACGTACACCTGCCCCCGGAACCGCTTGTGCGGCGTGATCGACCCCGGCTTGGCCACCACCTGGCCCCGCTCCACTTCGTCCTTGCCGATCCCCCGCAGCAGCAATCCCACGTTGTCTCCGGCCACGCCCTCGTCCAGCAGCTTCTTGAACATCTCCACCCCGGTCACCACCGTCTTCTGCGTCTCCCGGAACCCGACAATCTCCACCTCGTCGCCTACCTTCACCGTCCCCCGCTCGATCCGCCCCGTCACCACCGTCCCCCGGCCCTGGATCGAGAAAATGTCCTCAATCGGCATCAAAAACGGCTTGTCAATGTCCCGCTTCGGAACCGGGATGTAGTTGTCCACCGCCTCCATCAAATCCAAAATCCCCTGCTCCCACTTCTCTTCCCCGTTCAACGCCCCCAACGCGTTCACCCGCACCACCGGCACTTCGTCCCCGGGAAACTCGTACTTCTTCAAGAGCTCCCGCACCTCCAGCTCCACCAGGTCCAATAGCTCCGGATCGTCCATCATGTCCACCTTGTTCAAGGCCACCACGATGTACGGCACCCCTACCTGCCGCGCCAACAGCACGTGCTCCCGCGTCTGCGGCATCGGCCCCTCCGGCGCCGCCACCACCAGGATCGCCCCGTCCATCTGCGCCGCCCCCGTAATCATGTTCTTGATGTAGTCGGCGTGCCCCGGACAGTCCACGTGCGCGTAGTGCCGCTTGTCGGTCTCGTACTCAATGTGCGCCACCGCAATCGTGATCCCCCGCGCCTTCTCCTCCGGCGCGTTGTCGATCGAATCGAAACTCCGGAACTTCACCTTCGGGTTCCGCTTCGCCAATACCCGGGTGATCGCCGCCGTCAGCGTCGTCTTGCCGTGATCGATGTGCCCGATCGTCCCTACGTTCACATGCGGCTTGCTGCGGTCGAATTTCTCCTTCGCCATGTTTTATCAGTGCCCCTTCCTTACCGGATTTTCCTTTTGGAGCCAAGCGCCCGCACCGGCGGGCGCCGATCTTGGAACTCAAACCCTGGAGCCGACGACCGGGATTGAACCGGTGACCTTCCGCCACCGGACGCTCTACCCGGCTGCCTGCCGCTCCAGCAAACTTCGTATCCACTGCCGGCGTTCCTGCATCCCGCTCCGGCTCTTCAAATGCCTCTCCCGAGCCAGCGCCTCGCCGCGGCTACCCCATACTTCGTAGCCTAGCAGCTCCCACGGCTTCCAGCGGCTGCTCCAACGCCCGTTCCTGCTGTTGTGCTCCTGAAGACGTCTCTCCAAGTCTCCAGTCATCCCAATGTAGAAGCGGCCCGACGGCACGCTCCTGAGCACGTACACAAAAAACGCCACAAACCCTGGAGCCGACGACCGGACTTGAACCGGTGACCCCGTCCTTACCAAGGACGTGCTCTACCAACTGAGCTACGTCGGCCTTGCAAACTCTCTCCGCCGCGCCGCTCCAACGCCCCGGTGACCCTCCGCCACCGGATGCTCTACCAACTGAGCTACGTCGGCCTTGCAAACTCTCTCTGCCGCGCTGCTCTCCGCCCCGGTGACCTTCCGCCACCGGACGCTCTACCAACTGAGCTACGTCGGCCTTGCAAACTCTCTCTGCCGCGCTGCTCTCCGCCCCGGTGACCTTCCGCCACCGGACGCTCTACCAACTGAGCTACGTCGGCCTTGCAAACTCTCTCTGCCGCGCTGCTCTCCGCCCCGGTGACCTTCCGCCACCGGACGCTCTACCAACTGAGCTACGTCGGCCTTGCGAACTCTCTCTGCCGCGCCGCTCCAACGCCCCGGTGACCCTCCGCCACCGGATGCTCTACCAACTGAGCTACGTCGGCCTTGCAAACTCTCTCCGCCGCGCCGCCGGCGTTCACCGCGCGCAGCCCATGAAATTCTGGTGGACGGGGGAGGATTCGAACCTCCGTAGCCCGCAAGGGGCGGCAGATTTACAGTCTGCTGCCATTAACCGCTCGGCCACCCGTCCTCAGAACTCGTTCCCGCTCGGATGGTCTGGCTCCGGACTGGAGCTGGCGGAGGGAATTGAACCCCCGACCGTCCGATTACAAATCGGATGCTCTACCAACTGAGCTACGCCAGCGGGCAAACCATTCAGTCTAGCAGATTTCTCTGGAGCGGGAGACGGGAATCGAACCCGCAACCAACAGCTTGGAAGGCTGTGACTCTACCATTGAGTTACTCCCGCTCCGCCGAAGGTGGGCGGCACTCGCCGCGGGCGCACCTTGCCTTCCATCCCTATTGTAAGGGACGGGCCCCTTGCGGTCAATTGCGTGAGAATTCCGATAGAATAACGACAGGGCTCGTAAACAGCATGCGCTTTATAATCGGCCTGGCGGCCGTGGTGTCCGTGGCGGCGCAGGCTTCTTTTTTCCCTCTGGCCCAAGTGCAGCCGGGCATGAAAGGGGTGGGCCGAACCGTCTTCTCAGGCGAACGGATCGAAGAGTTTGGGGTCGAGATTTTGGGCGTGCTTGAGAATGCCGGCCCGCGGCAGTCGTTGATTCTGGCGCGGCTGTCAGGCGGCCCGCTGGCAAGTACGGGCGTGCTTCAGGGCATGAGCGGCAGCCCGGTGTATATCGACGGCCGGCTGTTGGGGGCAGTGGCGATGGCGTTTTCCTATTCCAAAGAACCCATTGCCGCCATCCGGCCGATCGAGGACCTTCTGCGCGCCGCGCGGCCCGCACAGCCCCGGCCGTTGCGAGCGCGCGCCCGGCTGGACGCTTCCGATCTGACGCGGGCGTTTGAACCCGTCCAGGCTATCTACGCCGGCGGCGCACAGTTGACCGATATCGCCACGCCGATGTCTTTTGGGGGATTCACCCGTTCGACGGTGGAGCGGTTCGCGCCTCAGCTTCGGGCGCTTGGTTTTGAGCCGCAACAAGGGTTGACCGGAGGAGGCCGTCTCAAGCCAGGTCTGGGCAAGCCGTCGGAGATTCAGCCCGGCTCCATGATTAGCATCCAGTTGCTAAGCGGGGACATGAGCGTAGGAGCGGACGGGACGGTGACCCACGTGGAGGGGAACCGCATTTACGCTTTCGGACACCGGTTGCTGTCGATTGGGACGACTGAGCTGCCCTTCGCGCGCTCGGAGGTGTTGGCCCTGGTGCCCAATCTGTCGACCTCGTTTAAGATCTCCGCGCCCAGGCAATGGATGGGAACCATATTGGAAGACCGGGCCACGGGCGTCGCCGGTGAACTGGGCCGCCAGGCGAGGCTCGTTCCCGTTAAGATCAGCGTGCGTCACACGCCGCTGCAAGGCGAATCCCGGGCGGAAGCCGCCTACGAGATGCAGATGGTGGACGACCCGCTGCTGTCGCCGTTGTTGTTGCAGATGGCCGTGTCCAACGCCGTAGAAGCGACCGAACGCACGCTGGGCGGGGCGACCTTGCGGGTCCGCGGGCGAATCGAGTTCTTGCAGGGGCCTTCCCCGCTTCGAATTGAGAACTCCTACTCCGGGGATTCGAGCCTTGCCAGCCGGGCATCGCAGGCGGCGGCGGCGCCGCTGGCCTACGCCATGCAGAACGCCAGCGAACAGCTTCGCCTCAAGGACGTGCAATTGGAAATCGAGGCTTACGAAGAGCGCCGCGAGTTGCAAGTGGCGCAGGTGTGGACGTCGCGCCGGGAGGTGCGGCCGGGGGAGGAGCTCGAGATCGTGGTGGTCTTGGCGGGCCCCAACGGAATGGAGCTGACGCGCAAGGCCAGGCACCGGATCCCTGTGGGCGCCCGGCCGGGGCCTCTGTACGTTACGGCCGCGGATGCGAGCACCGCCAATACGGCCGAATACCGGCAGTATCTGGAGACTGCGCCGCGTTCGGCTGCTCAGTTGGTCGGATTCTTGAACGGGCTTCGGAACAACACGAGTGTGTATCTGCGGCTGTGGCGTCCGGAAGCCAACTATACCGTGGGGGGGATGAACCTGCCATCGCCGCCGCCTTCGGTGGGGCAGATCCTGGGACGCCTGGAGCCGCCCGGAACCGTACTGACTGCGGCCATGCAAGGCGCCAAAGCCGCAGAGTACGAACTGGACGGCGCCGGAATGGTGGTGTCCGGATCCAAAACTGTCGCCGTGGAGATTCGCGAATGAAAGCGTGGGTTTGCCTCCTCTCATTGCTGTGCGCCGGCGGGTGGGCGGAGGGCGCGAGCACCACCACCTGGGAGATGAACAACTACCGGGATTTCATCCGGGGGCGGTTCACGGGCGTGTCTTTGAGCCGGGAAGGACGGCTGGCGCTGGCGCCGAGGCTGGAAACGGTATTGGACTCCGATCAGCCCGTGGTATGGAGCATCGTTGAAGCACCTGGAGGCACGCTGTTCGCAGCCACCGGGCACCGGGGACGAGTCTACCGGATCGGAAAAGAAGGAGTGGCGTCGGTCTATTGGACTGCGGATGAGCCAGAGGTGTTTGCGTTGGCGGTGAGCCCCTCGGGCGTCCTTTACGCGGCCACATCGCCCAACGGCAAGATCTACCGCCTGGAGGGCGGCAAGGCGGCGGAGTTTTTTGCGCCTAAAACCACCTACATTTGGTCGCTGGCTTTCGCTAAGGATGGGACGCTGTTTGCGGGCACAGGCGACCGGGGACAAGTGTTCCGCGTCGACCCGGCGGGGAAGGGCGAGGTTTACTACGAGACGGGGCAAGCTCACGTGACCTCGCTGGCGGTGGACTCGCAAGGACGGCTCCTTGCGGGGACCGAGCCGAATGGAATTCTCTACCGGATTGAAGGGAAAAACAAGGCATTTGTGCTTTATGACGCCAATTTGCCGGAAATTCGCTCCATCATCCCTGGCCCGGACGGCGTAATCTATGCGGCGGCGCAAGGGGGCGCGGGCTTGCGGCGGGCGGTGGCGGGTGTGACGACGCCCGCCAGCGCGGCAGGAACAGCGCAAATCACGGCTCCCACGCCCACGGTGACCGTCACCGAAGAGGATATGCAAGGCGGCATTGAGCTCAATCCCCCGGCTGAACAGGCGAAGCAGGCCGCCGGCGGCGCCCAGGTTTCTGCGCAGTTTACCCCAGTGTCCGAGTTTCCAGGGGTTGAGAAGTCCGCGCTTTACAAGATCCTGCCGGACAACACCGTCGAGACCATCTGGAGCTCCAAGGATGAGAACGTGTACGACTTGGCGCTGGCCGGCGGCGAAATCCATTTCTCGACGGACGCCCGCGGGCGCGTTTACCGGCTGTCGTCCGACGGGAAAGTCACGCTGCTGGCGCAAACCAATGAGGGCGAGGCGACTCGTCTGTTGCTTACCGCAGCGGGCCTGCTGGCGGCCACGGGAGGAGGAGGGAAGGTGTACCGGCTGGCCGAGGGCCTGTCCGCTACGGGCGTGTACGAATCCCCGGTGCATGACGCAGGGGCGGTGTCGCGCTGGGGGCGGCTGAGCTGGCTTGCGGAGCAGAGCCGGAACTCGAAGCTAGCCTTCTGGGTCCGCACGGGTAATTCGATGCGGCCGGATGCGACCTGGAGCGAGTGGACGGGACCATTGACGGATCCGAACGGTTCGGAGGTGCGTGCGCCCAATGCGCGCTACGTCCAGTGGAAGGCGGAGTTCAGCGGCGAAGGGGGCAGCACTCCGGTGCTCGACAGCGTCACGCTGGCGTACCTGCCTCAGAACAGCCCACCGGCGGTGAGGAACATCACGGTGACGAATTTGACCTCTGCCGCGCCGGCCTCGAGCAAGCCGCCCTCGACGCAGGCCGTGACCAGCTCTTACACGGTGACCGTGACGGACACCGGTGAGGCGGCTCCGCCGACCTCGGCCGGCACGCCGACGCAGACGCTGGCGCGCAGCGCAGTGCGGCAATTGCAGATTACCTGGCAAGCCGACGACCCGGACAACGACCGACTGGAGTACGCCTTGGAGTTCCGCGGCGAGGGCGAACGGGAATGGAAGCTGATTAAGGATCGCTTGCGGGAGAACACCTATCTGATCGACGCGGATGTGCTGGCCGACGGGAGGTATCTCTTTCGCGTCAAAGCAAGTGACGCTCCTGATAACGCCCCCGGGACCGCCAAGGAGGCCGAGCTGGTCAGCGCGCCGGTGTTGCTGGACAATACGCCGCCCGTGGTCACGGCTGGGGCGCCCAAGAAAGACGGCCGGCGGGTGGTGATCGAATTCGAAGCCAGCGATGCTGCCAGCTCGATCCGCCGGGCCGAATACTCGGTGGATGCCGGCGCTTGGGCCCCTGCGGAGGCTGCCGACGGGATTTTGGACTCGCAGCGCGAACGCCTGCGCGTGACGTTAGCGGACCTGCCGCCGGGAGAACACCTGGTCACGCTTCGCGCCTACGACGCCGCAGGGAACGCGGGACTCGCCAAGGTGATTCTGCGCTGACCCCACACTTGAGACGCTCTCAACAACATGCCCATCCTTCACGTGCTTGTGTTTGCGGTGATCCAGGGGATCACGGAATTCCTGCCGATTAGCAGCTCCGCCCACTTGGCTCTTGCGCCCTGGCTGCTGGGCTGGCCGGAGCACGGGCTGGTGTTTGACATTGCGCTTCATTTCGGGACATTGCTGGCGGTGCTCTTGTATTACTGGAGAGACTGGCTGCAAATCGTTCTACAAGGCTTCGGCCTCCCGTGGGGCAACGACGAGGAGTTGAAAGGCAACCCGGGGATATTGTGGCTGATTGCAGCGGCCAGCGTGCCGATCGGAATCGCCGGCTGGCTGCTGCACGACTATGCCGAAGGACCTTGGCACACCAACTATCTGCTCATGGGCGGCATGCTGGTGGGCGTTGGGTTGCTGATGGCACTGGCCGATCGCCTGGGAAAACGGCAGCGCACGCTGAAGGAGCTGGGACTGCGGGATGCGCTGGTGATCGGGGCGGCTCAGGCCTTGGCAGTGGTGCCGGGGACATCCCGCAGCGGCATCACAATTACAGCAGCTCTCTTCCGCAACCTTGACCGGCCGGCGGCGGCGCGGTTCTCCTTCCTGGTTTCGACGCCGGCCATTACCGCAGCGGCGCTCAAGTCCTTCTGGGATTTGCACCAGCAAGGAGGGATTCCGGCCGACATGCGGATGGCTTTCGCCCTTGGAGTTTTGGCCAGCGGGCTGACCGGATGGGCGTTTATCGCCATCCTCATCCGCTACCTGCGCACCCATACGCTGCGATTTTTTGTGTATTACCGGCTTATTTTTGGCATAATAGTAATTGCTCTGGCCACCATTTTCCGCGCAAACGCGGGATGAACGAGGCATCACCGAACTTCAATACGCGCCTCAATGAGGCGTTGGGGATACTTGTGGCTGCGCTTGCGTTTCTGCTCGCAGCCAGTCTGATCTCTTACCACCCGCTGGATCCGTCCTGGAACACCGCCGCCAGCGAAAGCGCGAGCCGAAATCTGATTGGGCCCTACGGGGCGCTTTTGGCCGACATCAGTCTGCAAGTGTTCGGCTTGCCGGCCTTCTTGATGCCGTTTTTGCTGCTGGTTGTGGCCTGGAGACGCTTCCGGTCCCGGCCCATCGAAGCGCCTTGGGTGAGACTTGCGGGCGCAGCAGTGTTGGTGCTGAGCGCATGCGCGCTTTTGGGGCTTGCGCCGGACCTTAAGGTTGCGGGAGCAGCGTATTCGGCCGGAGGGCTGGTGGGGATTCTGGCGGCAGGAATTCTCCAATCCGGATTCAACCGGACGGGGGCCGCGATTCTGGCGTCCACCGGCTTTATCCTGTCTCTGTACCTGGTCTCCAGCTTCAGCTTCGCGAAGGCCGCCGCCTGGCTCCAGCGGCCCGCGCGGGCGCTGGATCCGTGGAGAGAGCGCTGGCGCCAGTGGAGAAGCACTCGCGGGGAGCGACCCAAACCGCGCAGGAAATCCCGCAGCGCTGCCGCCGAAGCCGTGCCTCTGGAAGCAGCTCCAGCCGCGCAATATGAGGCGGCAATCGAGGAGCCGCAGCCCGCAGCTGCGATGGGACCCGAGGAGATCCCGATCCATACGTTGGAGGACACGCCGGACCCGTCTCCGTTGCCTGCGGCGCCTTCGGAACCACTTCCAGCCCCTCCGGAAGAGGCCGCTGCCATCGCCCAACTTCGTGCGGCGCGGAAGCGGCCCGTCTATGAGCTGCCGTCCACAGAATTATTGAATGAGTCCGCCGGGCGAAACCCTTACGACGAGCAGGAGCTCAAGGAGATCGCAGCCCGGATCAAATCAAAGTTTGAAGAGTTCAATGTGCTCGGCTCCGTGGTTCAGATTAACCCGGGCCCCGTGGTGACGACGTTCGAGTACAAGCCGGAGGCCGGCATCAAATATAGCCGCATCACGACGCTCAGCGAGGATCTGTGCCTGGGGCTGCAAGCCGAGTCGATTCTGATTGAGCGCATTCCTGGCAAGCCGACCGTGGGCATCGAGGTTCCCAACACCAAGCGCGAGGTGATCGGGCTGCGGCAGATCCTGGAATCGGAGGAGTTCCGGAATTCGCCGGCACGGCTGCCGATTCCCCTGGGCAAAGACATCAGTGGGCGGATCAAGGTGGCGGCGCTCGAGTCGATGCCGCACCTGTTGATCGCCGGTTCGACCGGCTCGGGCAAGAGCGTGATGCTGAACTCGATGCTGATGGCTCTGCTGTTCCGCTTCACGCCCGAGCAGGTCAAGTTGATCCTGGTGGATCCCAAGCGGCTGGAGTTGGGATTGTACGACGGCATCCCGCATTTGTTGACGCCGGTGATCACCGACGCCAAGGCGGCCACCAACGCCTTGCGGAATGCGGTGCTGGAAATGGACCGCCGGTTCCAACTGCTGTTCACTAAAGGGGTGCGCAACATCGAGCAGTACAACCGGAAGATCGCCCAGCTTCAAGCTCAGCCTAAAAGCCTGTTTGCGGACAACGGCTCGGAAGACGAAGAGCTGGAGCCGCTGCCCTACATCGTCGTGTTCATCGATGAACTCGGCGAACTGATGATGGTGGAGCGAGGGAGCGTTGAGGAATCGGTCATCCGGCTGGCGCAGATGGCGCGCGCGGTGGGCATTCACCTGGTGCTGGCCACCCAGAGGCCGAGCGTGGACGTGGTGACGGGCTTGATCAAGGCCAACTTCCCCGCCCGAATCAGTTTCCGCGTGGCCACGCGCGTGGACTCGAGAACCATTTTGGACGTGATGGGCGCGGAACATCTGCTGGGAAAGGGTGACATGCTTTTCCTGCCGCCGGGCTCATCGCGGCTGGTGCGGGTGCACGGCGCGCTGGTCACCGAAACGGAGATCAACCGTGTGGTGGAGTTCTGGAAGCAGCAGGCAGCGCCGGAGTACGACCCGACCTACCTGATGGCCCCCCCGTCGGATGAGGACGCCGAAAGCGGTGAGTTTGACGGGGAGGAAGACCCGCTGTACCGGGATGCGGTCCGGATTGTGGTGGACGCAGGCAAGGCATCCACATCGGTCCTCCAGCGGCGGCTGCGGCTGGGCTATGGACGCGCGGCCCGCATCCTGGACATGATGCAGCGCGAGGGGATTATCGGCCCGCCGGACGGGAGCAAGCCGCGGGATATCCTCAAGAGGCCGGATTGGCTGGACGAGCTCGATGCCGGGTGACGCGGAAGCCCCGTGCGTTTGCAAGCGCGCGCTCCTGGCGCGCAGAAAGCTTCGCATCTGACACCTGGATGGAGTCCTCCGCAGACCTCGCCGTTAGTTTCCGTCCAGCCCCAGATCGCGGGCAATGCCCTGCATGGCGCGGATGCAGGTCTCGATGTGTTCGTCGAGCGACACGCCCAGCTCTTGTGCGCCTTGGACGATGTCCGACCGATTGACCGACCGCGCGAAGGCTTTGTCCTTCATCTTTTTCTTGACGGAGGCGACGTCCACCTCGAAGATGCTGCGCTTGGGCTTCACCAGCGATACGGCGGTGAGAAATCCGGCGATTTCGTCACAAGCGAACAGGCACTTCTCCATCAGCGTCTCCCTCGTTACGCCAGTGTAGCTGGCGTGCGAGAGCACGGCCCGGCGGATCTCTTCACTCACTCCGCGTTGGGCAAGGATCGGCTCGCCCTTGAGCGGGTGATCCGGCGCCGTGGGATGGATTTCCCAGTCGAAGTCATGCAGCAGCGCGGTGACGGACCACTTGGTGCGGTCCTCGCCATAGCGGTCCGCGTAGGCGAGCATGCAGGCTTCTACAGCAAGCGCGTGGCGGCGCAAGTTTTCGTTCTGAGTGAACTCACAAAGGATTTCCCATGCCTGTTGCCGGTCCATGCCTTGTAATATAATGGTTCTTGCCGCGGATGTTGAGTGCGCGGCAAAGAGGTGCCCCTGTGGCGCAGTTGGCGGGCGCGTCCGTGAGCGGAAGGTCGTGACGAGCTGCTGACCGCAGGGTTGAGCTGTTGACAAATCGTGGGCCTGTGGCGCAGTTGGCGGGCGCGTCCGTGAGCGGAAG
>Ga0308411_10002498_pt1 | contig 12388 bp, 7 predicted proteins | sample HotsprottomLayer_2_FD_203530 | JGI IMG/M metagenome (GOLD analysis project Ga0308411, IMG submission 203530) | Hot spring phototrophic mat microbial communities from Octopus Spring, Yellowstone National Park, Wyoming, United States -... | ecosystem: Environmental > Aquatic > Thermal springs >... | reverse complement strand
TAGCTTTTTAGACAGCCCCTACTTTTTTGCAATTTTGCATTAATTGAATAAGAAATTGAAATCACGAAATCTTCATTGTTTAATTTAGAAAATGTGAAACATAGAAAATGGAGAGCAAAAAAGTTTTATTTGTTGTTTATAATTTTCCACCAGCTGCAGGTGCTGCAACTCAAAGAGTTTTAAAATTTCTTAAATACCTAAACAAATTTGGTTTTCAGACTTTTGTTTTGACGGTTAATAAGGTTGATTATCCTGACCTAGATTTTTCATTAATCGAAAAAATTCCTTCTGAAACAAAAGTTATCAAGACCAAATACTGGACACCATTTGGAATTTATCGAAAAATAACTGGACGAAAATCAGATGAAAAAATTCCAGTCGCTTTTATAAAAGATAATCACAAATCTATTGCTGAAAGAATTTCAGTTTTTTTAAGATTGAATTTTTTTCTTCCCGATGCGAAAGTTGGTTGGCTTCCTTTTGCAGTTAATGAAGGGAAAAAATTAATCAAGAGTGAGAAAATTGATGTTGTGATTAGTTCAGGTCCTCCACACACCACACATTTAATTGCAAAATCACTTAAGCAAAAAACAAAAATTAAATGGATTGCAGATTTTCGGGACCCGTGGACAGACATTGATTATTACTCAGGAATGAAAAGAACTAAAATTGCTCAATGGATTGATTCTAAACTTGAAAAAAGTGTTTTGAAAAACGCTGATTATGTCGTATCTGCAAGTGAAGGTTATTTGAATATTATCAAATCAAAGGGGATTGAAAACAATTACGATGTCTTAACAAATGGTTTTGATATTGATGACTTTCAACATATCAAACATAAACCACAATCAAAGTTTATAATTTCATATACTGGTAATATGCCCATAACTCGAAATCCAGAAAATCTTTGGCTAGCACTTGAAGAGCTTTTGCAGGAGAACTCAGATTTCGCTGAGAATTTTGAATTTCATTTTGCCGGTGTGATGGATGAAGAAATCGAAAATAAAATTAAAGAAATGAAATTCTATAAACATTTTTTAAATCACGGTTATGTAAGTCATACAGAAGTTCTTGATTTAATTTTCAACTCACATCTATTGATTATGATTGTAAATCGAGTTGCGACGAGTAATGAAATTCTGCCAGGAAAGATTTTTGAATACATCGCTTCAGGAAATTTTGTTCTGGTAATTGGACCAGAAAGTGGTGTCTCAGCCTGCTTAATTAAATATGTTAAACAAGGTGTTGCAATTGATTATGAAGATAAATCGAGAATGAAAGATTTGATACTCCAATTGTATAATAAATGGAAAAAAGGTGAATTGATTAAAATTGAATCTGCCGAAAAATATGAATTCACCAGAGATAGAATTACACAGAGATTAATTCAGATTATTAATTCAGTCACAAAATCATAAAAATAATCTGGAAGGTTCTATAATTATATTTGTTTTTGAAAAATAAATTTTAACGGAGAAAAGTTTATGGCTAAACAAAAGAAACAGATTAAAAAAGAAACTAAGCAAAATTTCTTCACAACCTTTTCACTTGATAAATTCATTCCTGAAAAATATCAAGACTATTTGATGCTAATTATTCCACTGATTTTGCTTTACATTTTTTTTGCCGATGTGTTTTTTGGACCGTTGACATTCGTTTCAGGGGATATTACCACTTCAATGGCGATGAAAAACTATCTTGCTTATGCAAGGGAAGTAGGAACTCAACCTTTGTGGGACCCTTTCATTTTTATGGGGATGCCTGCTTATATCACTTCGATAGATTTAAGAGCATTTGACTTAATTCTTTACATTCTGCATTTTATTGAATCTATATTTAAATCGGTAACCAATGAACAATTTGCTGGTCCAACTTTTTATTTTTATGTTCTTGCAATTACGACTTACGCTTTTCTCCGTTACAAAAAGATTGATAGACTAACTTCACTTTTTGCAAGCATTGCTGTCATTTTTTCAACTGCTATGATTATTTTCATTCCAATTGGTCACAATACCAAAATGATTACTCTTTGTATGATACCATTTCTTTTCCTTGCACTTGAAAGACTTCAACAGAAAATTTCATTTTTTGATTTTCTGTTTATGATTGTGGTGATACACATTCAACTTATATCGGCGCACATTCAAGAAATCTTTTATTCATTCTTTGCTGTCTTGATTTACTTTGTGTATTTCCTAATTCGAAAATTAATTAACAAAGAATTAAAAGCTGCTTTAAATCTTTTGAAAGTCGGAGTAATTTTTGTTTTTGCATCTCTATTTGCTGCAGGAATGTCAATCGACCAGTATTGGGCAATTTATGAATACAATCCAACTTCAATTCGTGGGACACCAAGTGTGCTTGAACAAATTAATCCATCACCAAAGAAGACAACAGGTGGCCTTGATTACGAATACGCTACAAATTGGTCATTTAGTCCAGGTGAAATGTTGACTTGGATAATGCCTTCATTTTATGGTTATGGAAATTCAGTTTATCAAGGTGAGCTTTCGCAAAATCAGCCAATCGAAGTTAATACATACTGGGGACAAATGCCTTTTGTCGATGTTCCACAATATATGGGGATTTTGGTTTTCGTTTTTGGATTGTTAGGGATTTATTTTAACAGAAAAAATCCTTTTGTTCAGTTTTTAACCATTCTTGTTGTCATCTCTGTTTTGATTTCTTTTGGTAGAACTTTTCCAATTGTTTACGATTTGATGTTTTACTATTTCCCGTTCTTTAACAAGTTTCGTGTACCAAGTATGATTTTGAATCTTGTTCAGATTTCTTTCCCTATTCTAGCTGCGTTTGGACTTTATTCAATTTATCAATTCAAAAGGGATGAAGTGAAAATCAATACTTCAATAATAAATTATTTACTTTATTTCTTTGCAGGATTGTTTTTGATTTTCATTGTTTTCAACTCACCGATTAAGGATTGGTACATTGGACTTTTAAGAGATAGTCAAAAAGCTTATCCACAACTTTATGATTATACTTTCAATATGTTTTATGAAGATTCGTTGATTGCGTTTATAGTTGCGATTGCTGGACTTGGTACTACATTACTTTATCTCAAAGGAAAATTAAATTATCAAGTTCTTATTTTGACAATTGTCATTTTGACTGTATTTGACCTTTTTAGAATTAGCTCGAGGGGAATGAGAAAATATGATGAAACACAATTACAAAAAGAATTTGAAACTCCTGAATGGGTTAGAGCAATTAAAAAAGACACTTCAGTTTATCGAATTTTGAATCTAAAAAACGATGGTTCACTTGGCTCAGTCAATCATCATTCGAATTATCATGTAACTTTTTTACTACACGATTTTTATGGATACAGCGGAGCAAAACCAAGAGCTTATCAAGATTTAGTTGATGTAATTGGGTTGACAAATCCTACATTGTGGAGAATGTTCAATGTGAAATATATAATTACAGAACAGCCAATTCTCAATCCTTATTTCGAGGTGATTTACCAAGATGAAAAGACCACTGTGCATTTGAACAAACTTGCACTTCCAAGAGCTTACTTTGTTCAAAGATTTGAAAAAATGTCTCCACTTGATTTTCTTAACAAGATAAAAAATAATGAAATCGAACCTGCTGAAGTTCTTCAGTTTTCTCCTGATGCAAAATTAGATTTTGAGAAAATTGATGCGCCTGATACAACTGCCTATATTAACATCACGAAATATGTTTTTGAGAATATTGAGATGGATGTGAATGCATCTGCGAATAATTTGCTCTTTCTTGGGGATACCTATTATGACATTGGTTGGAAAGCTTATATTGATGGCAAGGAGACAAAAATCTACAGAGCGAATCACAATGGTCGAGCTATTCTTGTCCCGCCTGGAAAACATAAAGTTGAATTCCGATATGAACCATTGAGTTATTATCTCGGAAAAAATATTTCCCTTGGATTAAATGCAATGGTTTTAATTCTTCTAGCAATAACTGGATTTAAAAATTTCAGAAAGAAGAAAACTGGAAATTCATAAAAATGGAAAGTGTTTATTCGAAACTTTTTGATTACTTGAAAAAAAATGATTTTAAAGAAATTTTACTAATCGCTTTTGAAGATTCGGATATTGTCAAATTACTTCAGCAAAATTTTAGTCTAAATATAAAAGTCCTTTCTAAGTCGGATTTTGTAGGTTCATGTCTTTCATCAATAGCAAAAAAAACAAGAGAAAAAAAGTATGACTTAGTGATAATTTCAAATGCTAATAGTCAAGTTAATCGAACAAAGACTTCGCTCAAGGTTCTTGCTTTATTTTCAAAGTCAAAAAATCATTTCATTATTTTTAATGATGATGAGTATTTGCTCTGTTCAAAGTTGAAACTGCTTTTCAATTTATTTCCCAGACTTTTCATTGGTGTATTTTATTCGTTGTTTGTCCTTATCAGAACTTATTTTGTTTTTTACTTCTATTATCCATTTAGAGTAAAGAAAAGAAAAAACTTAAAGGCACACAATAAAACAATTTTGTTTTTACGAACTGACTTGGCAGGAAAAATTTTTGCTGGTGGATCGGTTACACATATTAAAGGATTTATTGATGGAGCAAAACAACTCGGATTTGAAACAATTTATTCAGCCGATTTTCCTTTAATTAATCATCCAATTTCTGTTGTTGTAAAGCCAAGTTCATTTTTAGATTTTTTTGATGAGTTTCAGTTGATGGATTATCATTTCAGAATGATTAAAAGATTAAAGAGATGCTTTAGAGAGAATTCTATAGCTTTAATTTACCAAAGGCATTCGACTTTTAATGCCAGTGGTGTAATTTTATCTTCAACCTTTGATGTCCCTTTAATTCTTGAAGTGAATTACTCAGAAGTTTGGGCAAAGAAAAACTGGAGCCGACTCTTCTTTGAGAAACTGGCGACAAAAATTGAGACATTTGCTCTTCAAAATTCTGATGTAATTGGTGTTGTAAGTGAAGTAGCTAAATTTCAAATAAAAGACTTTTGCGATGATGAAAATAAAATTGTAATAAATCCTAATGGCGTTGACCCGGAAAAATTTTCTCCTGAAATTAATGGATTAAGAATCAGAAAGGAACTAAAATTAGAAGATTTCTTTGTAATTGGTTTTATTGGAACATTTACTCGCTGGCATGGTGTGGAAACATTGTTTGATGCAGCAATAAAAGTCATTGAGAAAAATGACAGAATTAAATTTCTTTTGATTGGTGATGGAAATTTAAAATCAACTCTTGAATTAAAAACTCATCAACTTAATCTGAATGATAAAATTATTTTCACAGGAATAATCTCGCACGATAAAGCGCCAGAATATTTAGCCGCAAGTGATGTGCTTGTTTCACCTCATCTCGGATTTGAAGACGGAACGAAATTTTTTGGTTCTCCAACTAAGCTTTTTGAATATATGGCAATGGGCAAACCTATCATTGCAAGTGATTTAGAACAAATCGGGAAAATCATTCAGAATGAAGTTAATGGTTTGAAATTTTCCCCGGGCAATGTAGACGAGCTTGTGAATTGTATCTTACAACTTTATGATGATGCAGATTTACGAGATAGACTGGGCAAAAAAGCTCGAGAAGATGTGATTCAAAATTATACTTGGAAACATAATGCTTATCGTGTTCTTTCGAAAGCGTTTGAGATTTAGCTGAAAATTCTATTCCAACCTTTAGAGAATTGCTTTGTATCAATTTCAGAATTCTTGTTTAGTTAATCACTTATAAATCGAAAAACATTTTATAATTTATAAATCACATCTCGAACTTCATTGTATTCAAAGAAGGAATGTTAATTGTGACTGTATATTATGAGAATTAATGCGAGTATGTGCAACTCAAAAATGGATGTGTCTCTATAAAAAAAATGCACATTCTTTAAATCGCTTTAATATATCCACCATCAATAAAGATTGTTTGACCTGTAATGTAATGTGCTTTTTCGGAAGCAAGGAAGGCTACTAGATTTCCAATCTCTTCTGGTTTGCCTAACCTTCCCATTGGAATATCTTGAGTGTAGCTCTTCAAGATTTCTTCGTGACTTTTACCGGCAAGTTTAGCCTGTTCAACTGCAAGGTCGTAAACTCTTTTTGTTAAAGTGTATCCTGGGGCAACATTATTAACAGTTATTCCATAAGGTGCAACTTCGTTTGATAAAGTTTTAGCATATCCGACAACAGCGTTTCTAAATGAGTTTGAAAGGACAAGTCTTTGAATTGGTTGTTTGACTGTTACAGAAGTTATATTAATGATTCTTCCAAAATTATTTTTTTTCATTGAATCGATTACGAGATTTGAAATTTTAATAACTGAAAGTAAAATTTCTTGATAAGCATTATTCCAATCATTTTCAGTAAAATTAAAGATGGAATTTGCTGGCGGACCACCGCAGTTATTCACAACTATATCAATAGAGCCAAAAGCGTTGAAAGTTTCTTTCACAAGCTCTTCAATATCATTTGGATTTCTTAAATCACATTTGAACCAATGCACATCAGTCCCATAATTTCGAATTAATTCATCAGCTACCTGAATCAAGTTTTCAGAATTTCTTGAGCAAATCATCACATTACAACCTTCCGAAGCTAGAACTTCTGCACAAGCTTTACCAATCCCTTTGCTCGATGCTGTTACAAGTGCATTTTTTCCTTTTAATCCTAAATCCATTTTGAACTCCAAATTTTTTAAGCTTCACTTAAATCAATTTTATGAATTTGTTTTTCTGATTGAGCAATAACAAGACTCACCGCTGCATCGCCCGTTATATTTGTAACTGTTCGACACATATCCAAAATTCTATCAACTCCTAAGATTAAAGCAATTCCAATTTCGGGAATATGAACTGATTTCAAAATTATCAACAGCATTATGATTCCTACACCGGGAACTGGAGCAGTCCCAATTGATGCAAGAACCGCCGTGAAAATAATTACAAGTTGGTCACCAAAACTTAAATCCATTCCAAAAACTTGAGAGATAAAAATCGCTGCAACTCCTTGATACAAGGCTGTTCCATCCATATTTATTGTTGCACCTAATGGGAGTGTAAAACTTGTGATGCTTTTTGAAATCCCAAGATTTTCTTCACAGCATTCCATATTGACTGGCAATGTTGCAGCACTTGAACTTGTAGTAAAAGCCACAAGTTGAGCTCTTCGAATTCCTTTAAAAAATATTTTTGGACTAAACTGGCCAAAGAATTTTATTAATCCACCATAAACAAAAATTGTGTGAATTAATAAGCCAGAAAGAACTGTGAAAATATACCAGAACAAAGTTCCAAGAATTTCGAAACCAAACTCAGCAACTGTTGCAGATATAAGAGCAAAAACTCCAATGGGTGCTATTTTCATAATCAAATCAACGAGTTTAATCATTGCATCGCTAAAGCCATCGAAGAATTTAATGACAGGTTCAGATTTAGATTGCGAAAGCATCGTTAGAGCCAATCCAACCATCAAAGCAAAGAAAACAATTTGAAGCATCTGCGCATCAACCATTGCTTTAAAAATATTTCGAGGGACAAGATTTACAATCTGGTCAATTAGATTAAACTCGATTTTTGTTTGCACTCTTTGAGCGACTTCAGCTTGATAGGCACTTACAAGTTCTTCACGAGTTTGTTGATTTAATTGCTTGCCTGGTTGAATTAAATTTCCAAGAATTAATCCAATTGAAATAGCAACTGCTGTTGTTAGAATGTAGATACCAATTGTTTTACCGCCGATACGAGCTAACTTCTTAATATTGCCAAGGCTTGCAACTCCAACGATTAGTGATGCAAGAACGAGTGGAATTGCAATCATATTTAATAAATTGATGAAAATTGTTCCGATTGGTTTTATTTGAGTTGCAATGGTTCCAGCTTTTTTTATTTCCTGAATGTTTGAAAAACTTTTTTCTCTTGTAACTAAAAGTAATTTCTGTTTTTCTGCCTGACTTAATTGATTAAATCGTTGAATAACTTTATTCTGCTCTTTGATGATTTCTTTCTTTTCTTCAATTATAAATTCAACTATGTCGAATTTTACAGTTTCACTTGTTTGTTGTTCTTTCTCTAAAAAAACAACTTCAATTTTATTTTTATCGATATGAAAAATTCCACCAAATATTGCCCCTAAAATTAAACCAAGAATAATTTGATTGTATAGTTTTAATTTGAATTTTTTCATAACAAACCTTTAGTTGTTTGAGAAAAGGAATTTGGCGACTGCTTCTTCCAACTTCACATTACCAATGATTAGAGCATTAATTGTTCGCAAATCTCATCGACAAGAAGATATCCTTTTTTGGTGAGGCGAAGCATATCATTTTCAACTATAACAAATCCATTTTCAATCAATTCTTTGAAAAATCTTTCTTCGTGTTTTAATAAGTTGATATTAAACTCTTCTTCAAGTTGTTTTAAATTAATTCCGCGACTTCTCAGTCCAAGGTAAATTCTTTCATTATAAACTTCGGTTGGATTTAGAAATTCTTCGTCTTTGATTGCGTGATTTTGCTCGTTGACTTTTTCAATGTATCGAGTAATGTTTCTGAAATTATGCCAGCGTCTATTGTCCCATAATGAATGTGAAGAAGGACCAAATCCCAGATAATTAATTCGATACCAATAATTCAAATTGTGAATTGATTCATAGCCTGGTTTAGAAAAATTTGAGACTTCGTATTGAACAAATCCGTAATCAGGCAAAAAGTCCATTGTGAATTCATACATATCAGCATCATGTTCAATTGAAGGAAGATAGATAATTCCTTTTTTAGATTGATAATAAAGACTTGTGCCTGGTTCAAGAGTTAAGCTATATGCTGAAATATGTTTGATGGGAAGTTGGACCGCTATTTTCAGATTTTCTTTCCAATCATCTAATGTTTGACCTGGAATGGAGAACATCAAATCAATGTTAATATTTTCGAAACCTGCTTTTGCAGCCATTTCAATACTTTTAAGTGCAGTATTTCTATCGTGGTCTCTTGTTAAATACTTCAAGTCTTCATCATTAAATGATTGAACGCCAATGCTTAGTCTGTTAATTCCAATTGATAGAAATTCTTTCAACTTATGTTCATCAATTGTGTTTGGATTTGATTCGATTGTGACTTCTATATCATCTGGATATTTGAAAATTTTTGTGAGTTTCTGAATTATTTGATAAAGAAAATTTGGTTCGACTAAAGCAGGAGTTCCACCGCCAAAGTAAATAGTTTGTAGGTAACCTTTATCATGATAAATCTCGGCATAGTAATCAATCTCTCTGAGTAAAGAATAAAGCAGAGAGCCTTTTTTCTCGTGTTTGATTACAACATAAAAGTCGCAATAGTTACATTTCACATTGCAGAAGGGAATGTGAACATAAACTGAGAATGGTTTAAGAGTTTTCTCCATATCAATACAATGTTTGTAATTTTTCGCGAAGCAAGTACCAGTTGTTATCAACTAAAGTATCGGGATTTAGTTTTTTCATTTTGTTTCCATCGTGGAAGACGAAAAGATTTTTTGAATCGTTTAGTAAATCATTGAATTCGAATTTTGCTGTGATTAAATCTTTTCCATCTAAAGTTGTCTTTAAAATTGTTGCTGTGAAATTTTCGAGTTTATAATTTTTTCCAACTTCTAACTTGGGATAGACTCTAACAACTTTAGCGAATAAATTGTTTAACCAGCCTTGCGAGTTTGTTTCGAGCAGAAAAGAATTTTCACTTAACTTTTTGATTTTCAAATCTCCATTAAAACTTGAAAGTGGAAAAACTGAAAGCTCAAAATCTTTACTTACCTTCGTTATGTCATTTAAATAAAATGTATATAAGGTTGATGGAGTAGTCAGATAGTAAATATTTTTTGTATTGTTATCTATGAGTTCATTTGTTTCAAGAACTGTGTTGGTGATTTTTTTGAAATCTTTTTTGAATTCATCTGGATATTTCAAGCTGAGATAAAAAGCCATAATTATTGTTGAAAGGATTAAGTAATAACCAAAAATATTTCCCAAAAATTTCACGCCTTTTGGATTTTGTGGGAAGAAGCGTTGTTTCAATATATTAATGTTGAGAATAAGATAAGCGATTAAAAAACTTCCAAATACATAAGGAAAATAAATCAATCTTTCCGATGGAATAGTAATAAGCTGTGGTAGTAATGAAATTGTGAACAACAAAAAGCTGTAATGAACCATTCGTGTTTTCCAGTATGGAGCTACCGAAATTGTTAAAAGAAAATAGAGAAAGATTCCTAGAGTCATTATAGTGTAAGTAAGATTCTCATTGAAAAGAACTAAACCAATTGGAATGTTTGTCAATAATCCAACTAACATTGTTGGAAGTCCAGTTACGACATTATGAATATAATAGTCAGGTCTTTTGAAAGGGTCAATATACATCAAGTTGTTTGCTCCAAATCCAAAAATCTTATAGAAAGCAAGGAAAAAGAACAAAAGCAGAAAATGATAACGCCAGTATTTTTCATTCTTAATTAACAAAATCAGTTTATTGAAAAGTCTTTTGAGAATGTTCTTTTCCTGACTTTGTGACTCGAGTAAAATGAACTCATACAAAATTATTGCAACGGGACCAATGATAGCCGTTTCTTTGCAGAATAGTGAAATAAAAATAAATAGTTTTGATAGCCGTCGATGTAACTTCAATTCCGTTTCACGATGTTTAACATGATAATACAAACCAAGATTAATGAATAGAACAGCAAACAAATCTGTATTAGTGGTAATCCATCCAACTGTCACTGAGTGGTCTTCGGAAATCAAAAAGATAAGCGATGCAAGAAGTGACGCACTGTATATTTTAGAAAATTTAAGAAGGACAAGAAAAACTGAAAATGAAACAAGTGTATGAAGTAGAAGTGATAAGATGTGAAGAATTAGAGCTGAATGCATTTCATCAATCCAATAAATCAAACTAAAAAATAATGATGGGAATGGTCTGAAAAATTTCGCCTTCACATTTTCATCTTTCCACCATAAGTTTTGAAATGTCTCGTAATCTTTAATGTCAATTGACCAGAAGCCAGCAAGTGGATACTTAATTTCTTTCGATTTTAAAATTGAAATGAAAAAATAATCATCAGCATAATATTCATTGGTGATGTATGGATGAAATAAAATAATCGCAATGACTAATTGAACTATAAAGACTTGAAAATTAGTTAATCTCTCAGGTAAGTATGATTTTAATTTTGTAAAAAACTCTTTCAATTTTTCTCTTCTTTAGCTTGAATTGTAAATAAGTTCTTTTGCACTTTCTATTGAAGCTGGAGTAACTTCTTCTCCGCTTATGAGTTTTGCAATTTCATAAACTTTTTCTTCATCGTTTAATTTTTTAATTGTAGTAACAGCTCGACCATCTTTGATTTTTTTCTCAACAACAAAATGAGAATTTGAAAAGCCAGCTATTTGTGGTAAATGTGTAATTGCAATAATTTGATGATACTCAGATAAATTCCTTAATGCCTTTCCAACTTTCTGAGCAATTCTTCCACTTATCCCAACATCAATTTCGTCAAATACCATTAGTGGAAGGCGGTCTGATTTTGCTAGAATCGTTTTTAGAGCCAACATTATTCTTGAAATCTCTCCACCTGAAGCAACTTTGGCGAGTGGTTTTAATTCTTCGCCCGGATTAGTCGAAATGTAAAACTCCACTTCGTCAAAACCATCAGGAGTTGCTTCGTAATATTCGTTACCGAGGTTAACAAAAGCCTTTTTATTTTCAGTCGTTTTATTTCTGAATACAACATCAAACTTAGCGTTGTTGATCCCCAAATCTTTTAGAATTGTCACAATTGATTTACTAATTTTTTCTGCAACTTCTCTTCGTTTCTCTGAAAGTCGAACTGCTGAATCACTACAAAGCTTTCTGACTTCATCGATTTCATCTTCAATTTTTTGGATTTCTTCTTCAAAATTTTCTGCAATTTGTAACTCTTTCTCAATTTTATTACGATGTTCAATTACCGCTTCAAGTGAACCATGGTATTTTTTTGCAAGAAGAATTAAACTGCCAAGTCGTTCTCTGTATTCTTCGAGTAACTCTGGATTAAATTCAATTCTTGAATTGTAACTTTGAATGAACTTAGCTAATTCGTCTACGATTGAAATAGCAGATGATATATCATTTTTCAAATCAGCAAAAGTTTTGTCAATCTTTGATAAGTCGTCAATTAAATTTCTGACTTTAATCAGCTGGTCATAAACTGCAAATTCTGATTCGTAAAGTGTTTCATAAATTCGAGAAGTTGATTCGTAAAGTCTCTCACTGTTTTCAAGTATGTTTAATTTGTTTTTAAGTTCTTCAATTTCATTTGGTTTTGGATTTACAGCGTCAATTTCTTTTGCTTGAAATTCGTAAAGGTCTTTTTTCTCTTTAGTCGAACTTTCGAT
>Ga0308411_10002497_pt1 | contig 12391 bp, 15 predicted proteins | sample HotsprottomLayer_2_FD_203530 | JGI IMG/M metagenome (GOLD analysis project Ga0308411, IMG submission 203530) | Hot spring phototrophic mat microbial communities from Octopus Spring, Yellowstone National Park, Wyoming, United States -... | ecosystem: Environmental > Aquatic > Thermal springs >... | reverse complement strand
TTCACGAAGGACGACATCCGCGCGATCGCGCAGCTCCCGGTACGGCTGCCGAGCGGGATCAGCCGGCACGTCGTGCCGTACCGCGCGCTCCGCGTGGATCTCGACCTGGCGGTCCTCCGCGCCGACGAGCCCACCGCGGCGAAGCAGGCGACGCTCGACGAGCACGTCCGCGCGCGGCTGCTGGCGCACCGCGTCCGCCATTACCCGGAGTCCACCGTGTTGTACGACGAGTGATGGCCTACCGCATGGTCCCCGGGGCGCCGTTGTCGGTCGGCACCGACCTGCTCGCGCTGGTCGGCAACACGCCGCTGGTCCGGATTCGGCGTCTCGCCAATCTGCCGCCCGCGGTGGAGGTCTACGCGAAGCTGGAGGGCCTCAACCCCGGCGGGTCGGTCAAGGACCGCCCCGTGCTGCGGATGGTCGAGGACGCGGAACGCGCCGGCCGCCTGCGCGCCGGGGCCGCGGCGCCGGTCATCCTCGACTCGACCAGCGGCAACGCCGGCATCGCCTACGCGATGATCGCCGCGGTGCGGGGCTACCGCGTGACCCTGGTCGTGCCCGCCAACGCCAGCGAAGAGCGGCTGGCCACGATGCGGGCCTACGGTGCCGAGCTCGTGCTTTCCGATCCGCTCGAGGGGTCCGACGGCGCGATGCTGGTCGCCCGCCGCATGGCCGAGGAGCACCCCGACCGCTACCTCTACCTGAACCAGTACGACAATCCTGCCAACTGGCGTGCGCACTACGACGGCACGGGCGCCGAGATCATCGCGCAGACCCACGGCCGCGTCACCCACTTCGTCGCCGGCGTGGGGACGACCGGGACGCTGGTCGGCGCCGGCCGCCGCCTGCGCGAGTTCAACCCTGCGGTCGAGATCGTCGCTGCCGAGCCGCACGACGCGTTCCACGGCATCGAGGGCTGGAAGCACCTGCCGACCGCGATCACCCCTGGCATCTACGATCCCTCGGTGGCGCACCGCACCCTGCGGGTGACCACCGACGAGGCGTACGCGCTGACCCGCGGCCTGGCCGCGGCCGAGGGGATCTTCGCCGGCCCGTCCTCGGGCGCGGCGCTGGCCGCGGCGCTGACCGTGGCCCGCGACCTCGCCGAGGGCATCGTGGTCGTGGTGTTTCCGGACTCCGGGGCCCGCTACCTGTCCACGCCGGTCTGGCGGGCGGCGGGGGCATAGCGGCGGCCGACCCTGCCGCCCGACCGGGTCCGACGGCGGCCGGACGTGCTATACTTGAGTAAATGGGTCTAGAATTGCCGCGGGCCCTGGTGGAGGCCATGGTCGAGCACGCCCGGGCGGAGTTCCCCAACGAGTGCTGCGGCCTGCTGGCGGGTCGCGGTGCGCGTGTGGAGCGTCTCTATCGCGGCGAGAACGCGGACCGCAGTCCCTACACGTACCGGCTGGACCCAGCCGAGCAGCTGCGGCTGTTCCGCGCGATCGACGCCGAGGGGCTCGAGCTGCTCGGCATCTACCACTCGCACACGCAGTCGCCCGCGTATCCGTCCAGGACCGACGTGGCCAAGGCCTACTACCCGGACGCGGTCTACGTGATCGTGTCGCTGCGCGGCGCCGAGGCACCCCCGGACGCTGCCGAGGTGCGGGCGTTCCGCATCAGGGACGGGCAGGTGGCCGAAGAGGAGCTGGTCACGGTATGAAGGTCTCGACGCGGGCCGAGTACGGTTTCCGCGCGCTGATCGACCTGGCCCGGCATTACGGCGAGGGCCCGGTGCAGACGCACACGATCGCGCAGCGCCAGGGCCTGCCAGAGCCCTACCTCAACCAGCTGATGGCCACGCTGCGGCAGGCCGGGCTGGTCACGAGCAAGCGCGGGCCCGCCGGCGGACACATGCTCGCGCGGCCGCCGGAGCGGATCAGCCTGCGCGAGGCGTTCGGCGTGCTCGAGGGGACCACCTCGCCGTGGTGGTGCGTCGAAGTCGACGATCCCGACTGTGTGCACGTCCACGGGTGCGGCCTGCGCCCCGTGTGGCAGGCGATCCAGGCCGCGGCCGAGGGCGTGCTGGACCGGCTCACGCTGGCCGACCTCCGGCCGCAGCGTCACCCCGCGGGGCGCCGCTAGGCGGCGGCCCGCGCGGGAATAGTCCGCACCCCGGGCCCGTTGGCCCGGGGTGCGCATGGGTGCGTACACTGTGAGCGTCAACCATGAACTGGTGGCCTCGCCGGAGGAGCGGGACCGCTTCGAAGCGCTCGTCGGCGAGCACCTCGACGGTCTCTACGGCACCGCCCTGCGCCTCACGCGCAACCGGGCGGCCGCGGAGGACCTCGTACAGGACACCTTCCTCAAGGCCTGGCGGTCGTTCCGCACCTTCCAGGACGGGACGAACGCGCGCGCCTGGCTGTACAAGATCCTCATGAACGCCTACATCGACAGCTACCGCCGGGCGTCGCGGCAGCCTGAAACGGTGGACCACGAGGACGTGGGCGACTTCTACCTCTACGCCAGGGCGCAGCAGAGCGACGAGTACCGGCGCGCCGGCGACCCGGAGGAGGTCCTGCTCTCGAAGATCATGGATGCCGACGTCAAGGAGGCGCTCGAGCAGGTCCCCGAGCCGTTCCGCGCGGCGGTGATCCTGGCCGACCTCCAGGACTTCTCCTACAAGGAGATCGCCGAGATCCTGGACATCCCGATCGGGACCGTGATGTCGCGACTCTACCGCGGCCGCCGGCACCTGCAGCGGTTGCTGTGGGACTACGCCCGGCGCGCCGGCTACGCGAACGGCGAGCGGACGGCACCCTCGCGATGACGGACGTCGACTGCAACGCCCTGCTGGACCGGTTGTGGGCCTACCTCGACGGCGAGGTGGACGAGGTGGAGTACCGGCACCTCGAGGCGCACATCGCGCACTGCCTGGGCTGCAAGCACCACGCCGACTTCGAGGTGCGGCTGCGGCAGATCATCCAGGCGAAGTGCCGCGGCGAGCGCGCGCCGACCCGGCTGCGCGAGGAGTTGCGCCGGCTGTTGAGTAACTCCTTGTAGGCGCGACAGGCGCCGCAAGGAGGCTTCCATGGCGAAGGACGTCATCCGCAGCGAGCGGGCCCCGCTCCCGATCGGCCCGTACTCCCAGGCGATCCGCGCCGGGGGGATGCTCTTCCTGGCCGGCCAGATCCCCCTCGACCCGGCGACGGGACAGCTCGTCGGCGACGACATCAAGACCCAGACCCGTCAGGTGCTCAAGAACCTGGCGGCGGTGCTCGAGGCCGCAGGCTCGTCGATGGACCGGGTGGTGAAGACCACGATCTTCCTCAAGGACCTGAACGACTTCGGAGCGATGAACGAAGAGTACGCGAGCGTCTTCCGCGAGCTGCCTCCGGCGCGCTCGACGGTGCAGGTGGCCCGGCTGCCGCGGGACGCCCTGATCGAGATCGAGCTGATCGCGCTGGCGTAGGGCCGGCGATTCCCCTGTAAGCCACCGCACGCGCTGCCGATGACCTGAGTGGGGGGTCCCCCCTCGGGGGTGTCGGCGTGTCCAAACCGGAGGAGAAGCGGCGGGCCATCGAGCTGCGGCGCCAGGGGCGGTCGTATAGGGAGATCCTCGAGCGGGTCCCGGTGACGAAGTCGACGCTGTCGCTGCGGTCGGTGGGGCTCAGTCAGCGGCAGCGGCAGCGCCTCGCCGCGAAGAAGCTCGCGGGCGCGCGTCGCGGGGCGAAGGAGCTCCGCCGAGGGCGGCTGGTGCGCGCGGTTCGCACGACGGCGGCAGCCGAACTGGAGGCGGCTCGCTACCTGGCCAACCGCGATCTATTGTGGGCTGTGGGCACCGCCCTGTACTGGGCGGAGGGCTTCAAACCCAAGCCGTGGCGCTCCGACATCCAGGCCGCGATGCGTCACTGGACGGAGCGTCTGGGGCCCGCCGGGTTCCACGTGCCGGTTCGGCTCAAGCGCCACAACCCGTCGCCGGGAAGGAAGAACGTGGGAAGGGAGTATTGGAGTATTATGGTACGATGCAGGTGACGGTCCGGCGGAGCACTCAGCTCAATCACCGGATCGCGGGATGGATTCAAGCCCTCGCCGGTCACTGGGGGGTCGGCTAACGGGAGGCCATCTGCCTTTGAAGCAGAGAGTCCAGGTTCGAGTCCTGGCCCCCCAGCCAGCGTCCGATCGCGGTTGCAGACCCCAGCGCAGCCAGCCACGCTGAGCCCGGCTCAAGGCACTTGCACGTTCCCTGCTTCCCATCGTGCAGAACGGGGTAACAACAGATTGACGGGTCCCGTCTGCGGGAGGGCTGATGCGTATGCGCGTCACTCGCATCTCCTTGCTGGCTCTGATCGCCGCGTTGTCGGCGCTCCTCCTCGGGTGGGCCCCTGAGCGAGCCGCCGCCGCGCCGGCGCGTGATCTCGGTGTCGTGAAAGGCTTCGTGACCGCCCGCAGCCCGTTCCCCCTGCGCCGCCAGTCGGCCGCTCCTCCTCTCGGCGCCGATGCCCCTACGGGCGCCCGTCACGTCCATCGCTCTGCACGCCGCGGGCGATGGCGTCGGCCATCCGTATCACACGCGCGATGGCGCGCACGTCGTGTACGCGAATGACATCGGCGCCGCCCAGGATGGCCGCGGTCACCGCGGCCGCGGTCCCCTCCAGGCGCTCCTGGGGCGGCAGGCCGCCGAGGACGCGCCCGAGCGTGCCCTTGCGGGAGGGGCCGATCAGGATGGGCATCCCGAGCGCGCGCAGCTCGCCCAGCCGCCTGAGCAGCTCCAGGTTCTGCGCCACCGTCTTTCCGAACCCGAACCCCGGGTCCACCAGGATGCGCCCGCGCGGGATGCCGGCCGCGACCGCGAACTCGACGCGCTCGCGCAGGAACGCCATCACCTCGGCCACGATGTCGCCGGCGCCGGCCCGCGGCGGCCAGGTCGAGGCCCCCTCGTACCCGTGCATCAGAACCACGGGCGCGCCATCTGCTGCGACTACCGTGGCCATCGCCCGATCCGCGCGCAGCGCGCTCACATCGTTGACGATCGTGGCCCCGGCGGCCAGCGCCTGCCGGGCCACCTCGGCCTTTGTCGTGTCCACCGAGACCACCGCGCCGGACGCGCGGGCGAGCGCCTCCACGACCGGAATGACGCGGCGCAGTTCCTCCTCGGGGGAGACCGGCCGCGCGCCGGGCCGCGTGGACTCGCCGCCCACGTCGACGATGTCCGCGCCCGCGGCAAGGAGCTCGCCTCCGCGGGCCACGGCGGCCGCCGGATCCATCACGCCGTCGCCCGAGAACGAGTCGGGCGTGACGTTGAGCACGCCCATCACGTACGTGCGGCGGCCCCACTCGAGGGTGAGGTCGCGAATCCGGATTGAGGGTGCCGGGAGGAAGGAAGACACTGCGCTCACTCCTACAGGCGGTTCCGCTTCATCATGTTACCAGGCCGTGGCAGCGCAGCGCCCCCACTGGTAGACTCGGTTTCACGGGGATGAGCCATGGTGCGATCCTGGCGGATTGGTGAGCTCGCCGCGCGGGCAGGCGTCAGCCCGAAGACCGTCCGCTACTACGAGTCCCTCGGTCTCCTGCCGGCCCCACCGCGCAGCCCCGCGGGCTACCGCCTCTACGGCCCGGCCGACGGGGAGCGCCTGGCGTTCATCGCGCGGGCGAAGGCCCTGGGGCTCGCGCTCGCGGAGATCCGCGAGGTTCTGGACCTGCACGACGCGGGCGCACAGCCCTGCGAGCGCGTCGTCGCCATGCTCGACCACAAGCTCGCGCTGATCGACACCCAGCTCCACTCGCTTGCGAGCCTGCGTCAGGAACTGGCGGCGCTCCGGCGGCGGGGGTCCGCGCTCGCGAAGGCCGACGGCTGCATCTGCGGCATCATCGAACTGGGGACCGTCCGCGCCGCCCCTTGACCTTCCAGCCAACTGGAAGGGGTAGGGTCTTCCTGTGAGCCCCCGCCGCGCGGACGTCCGGTACGGTGTGCTCGTGCTCGTCGTGGCCCTCGTCGGGATCGGCGGCTACGGCGCCTACCTGTGGTACCCGAGGTTCGACCTCCCCGCGGTCGACACGCTCGGGCTCGCGGTCCTGTCGCTTGCCGCCGGCACCGCAGCCTTCTTCTCGCCCTGCTCGTTTCCCCTGCTGGCGACCCTCTTGATCCGGGAGACCGTCGGGGGGGGCGACTCCGCAGCCCGCCGCGGCGCGTGGCCGCGCGCGCTCACCTATGCGGCCGCGCTGTCCCTCGGGGCCGCGGTGTTCGTCACCCTGACGGGAAGCGTTGTGGCCGCCGGCGGGCGCGCTCTGGTCGAACACGTGACCTTCACCAGTATGGCGGGCCGGATCATCCGCACGGTGGCCGGGTTGGGACTCGTCCTCCTGGGGCTCGTGCAGCTCGGGCGGCTGCGCTCGCCGTTCGGCCATGCGTCCGGCCTCGCGCGGCCGTTGCTGCAAGCCCAGGCGCGGCTGCGGCGCCGCGCGCCGGCGGCTGGCTTCGCCCTCTTCGGCTTCGCCTATCTCGTCGCCGGGTTCGGCTGAACGGGGCCGATCCTGGCCGGTCTGGCCGGGCACGCGCTCGCGCTCGGCGGCTCGCGGGCGGCGCTGGTGGCGTTCGCCCTGGCCGGGCTGACGCTGGTGGTGTTGATGTTCGCGCTGAGCGCTGCAGTCGCCGGCGCCCAGGAGGTGGTGACGCGGATGGCGGACGTGGGCACGGTCGTCGTGAAGCGCTGGGCCGGCCGGATCATGGTCGGCGTCGGCCTCTGGCTGGTGGTCCTCGCGCTGGGTGCGAACGTCTTCGCCCGGTACTTCCCGGTGCATCCGGAGGCGATGGGACAAATGCCGGGCATGGGTCGGCCCGGCGTCGAGCCCGGCACCCTCGCGCCGCCGGTGCGCGGGTTTGCGAAGGGAGGCGAGGTCTGGTTCATCCACACCGAGGCCTCCGACCCTCAGGTCGCGGAGACGCTGACGCGCATGATGGGACCGAAGGTGCTCCTGGTGCCGAGCCTCAGGGAGATTCCGGACCGGCTGCTCGGCACCGTCTTCGTCTTCCAGAACGGCGTGCGGGGCGAGGGGCCGATGGGGTTCCAGCCCGACGTCTTCGACTCGGTGCCCGGGGCGCCGACCTACACGCCGCTGCGGCGGGTCGTGCTGGTTTCGTGGAAGACCGGAGGGCGGGCCCGCGTGCTGCGGTCATCGGAGGAAGTCGAGCGGGCGGCTCGGCAGGGCGCGGTGGAGCTCGAGCGGCCCGGGATCGTGGTGAACATGCCGATCCTCACGTGGCCGGGCGGGCGGCGATAGCAGGGCCGGCGCCGCCCGGCCACGTACCAACCGCTCGTGAAAGCCTCCGGCGTCCTCGTCTTCCCGGTCACCGACCTCGTCGACAGCCTCGTGCGCGGCGTCTGGACCGCGCGGCGCTGGCCGCTCGCGGCGCCGGCGTAGGCCGCGGCGGGCGGACGGCGGGCACGGGCACGTGGCGGCCGCGGGCGCAGGGGCGGCAGGGGACCGCGAGGGAGCGCGCCCGGAATCCTCCGGTCTGGTCGCGGCCGCCGACCCGCGGCTGCTGGCGCACCTGGAGCGGCTGGCCGCGCCGCGCATGGTGTTCTTCGCCGGCCTGCCCGGCACCGGCAAGAGCCTGCTCACCCATCAGCTCGCACACCTCGCGCACGCGGCCGGCCGCGCGGTGCACCTGCTCCAGTGGGACGTGGCGCGGCCGGCGGTCGAGGCGAGCGAGGCCGGGCGTCGCTACCCGGTGCGGGACGGGGTCTCGCACCCGGTCGTCCGCATCGCCGCCGGCCTCTGGGCGCGGGAGGCGGTGGCCCGCTGGGCCGTGCGCGCCGGGCCGCGCGAGATGCTGATCGGCGAGACGCCGTTCGTCGGGCACCGTTTCATCGAGCTCGCGCGCTGCGCCGACGACGCGGCCGAGCCGCACCTCGCGGCGCCCGCGTGCCGCTTCGTGGTGCCCGTGCCGTCGCGCGCGGTGCGCACGCACCTGGAGGCCGAGCGCGAGCGCCGCGCGGCGCGGCCGCTCCACGCCCGCGAGGTCGAGGATGCGCCACCCCGGGTGCTGCGCGACCTGTGGGGCGCGGTGGTCGAGGCGGCCGCGGCGCTGGGGCTTGCGGCGGGTGCCGGCGATCCGACCGCCGCTGCGGGCGGCGCGCCGGCCTACGATCCCGCGACCTACCGCGGCGTCTACCAGGCGCTGCTCGCGCACCGCCACGCCGACACGATGCCGCTGGAGACGATCCTGCCCACCGGCGCGCTCTCGGTGTACGCGTTCTCGATTCCCTGCGTCGACCTCGTGCCCACACCCGAGGAGGCCGCCAGGTGCATCGGCGAGGTCGAGGCGCGGTACCGCGATGCCGCCGCGCTCGACGACGCGGTGGCGCGCTGGTGGGAGGTCTAGCCGGTCGGGCCTACCGCCGGCGGCGGGCCACTGGTGCCTGCCGGGGGGTGCGATAGGGCGGTTCGCTCATGCGGCCGACTGGCACCTCGACGATGGCGGGCCGGTCGAGCGCGAGCGCCTGCCGCACCAGCCGACCGACGTCGGTGGGCTGGTCGGCCCGCAGCCCCGCCGCCCCGAAGGCCTCGGCGAGCCGCATGAAGTCCGGGTTGTGGAGGTCGGTGCCGATCGCCCCGCCCCACGACTCGTCCATGTCGCGCGCAACGTTCCCGTAGGCGTGGTCGTTGAACAGCACGACGACCACATTGATCCGGTGCTGCACGGCCGTGGCGAGCTCCTGGATGTTGAACAGGAAGCCGCCGTCGCCAACCACCGCGACCACCGGTCGGTCGGGGCGCGCGACCTTCGCGCCGAGCGCGGTGGGAAACGCGAAGCCGAGGTTCCCGGAGTACGACGGCGTCAGGTAGGTCCGGGGCGCGTAGACCGGCCAGAACGGCCGCGCGTAGTAGCCGATCTGCGTCATGTCCACCACCACGATCGCCTCGTCGGGCGTGCCCTCGCGCAGGCTGGTCAGGATCGAGGCCTGGGGCTCCAGCACACCGGTGGACGCGACGCGCGCCCGGAGCGCCGCCAGGGCCTCCTCGCGCGAGGGCCGCGGCGCGGCACGGCCGCGGAGCGCCGCGAGCAGGTCGGCGAGCGTCGCCCGCGCGTCGCCGACCAGCCCCAGGGTCTTCGGGTGCGTCCGGCCGATCTCGTCCGGGTCGATGTCGATGTGGACGACCTGCTGCGCAGGATCGAGTCCGACGGCCAGCCGCGTGCCCACGGCCAGCACGACGTCCGCCTGGTCCAGGTGCTCGCGGAGCGGGCTGCCGGGCCAGACCGCCGCCCCGAGGGACAGCGGGTGGCGGTCGCTGATCGCGCCCTTGCCTTCCGGCGACTGGACGACGCCGGCCTGGAGGAACTCCGCGACAGCCGCCAGCGCCTCGTGGGCGTCCGCGGCATGCACCCCGCCGCCCGCGTAGATCACCGGCCGCACCGAGCCGACCAGCAGGCCCGCGGCGGCGTCCACGGCGGCGGCCCCAGCCGGCGGCCGCTCGGCCGGCGCCGGGTCGAGCACCACCGCGTCGCCGTCCTCCTCCATGACGTCGGGCGGGATCTCGATCTCGACCGGCCGCGGCCGTCCGGTCCGCACCTGCCGCATCGCCTCGCGCACGGCCTCGGGGATGGCCGCGACGTCGAGGACCCTCCGGCGCCACTTCGTCACGGGCGCGACTGCGTCGAGCTGGTCGATCACCTCGTGGAGTAGGCCGAAGCCCTTGCCGATGGCCGCACGCGGGATCTGACCGGCGATCATCAGCACCGGGGAGGAGGCCGCGTACGCCGTGGCAAGGCCGGCCAGCGTGTTGAGGAGGCCGGGCCCCGGGACCACCAGCCCGACGCCGATCCCGCCGCCGGCCCGCGCGTAGCCGTCGGCCATGTAGGCCGCGGCCTGCTCGTGGCGCGTCGCGATGAAGCGGATGCGCGGCTCATCGCGCAGTGCGGCCAGGGTGCCGTAGAGCTGGACGCCAGGCACGCCGAAGATCACGCGAGCGCCCTCGCGCACGAGCGAGGCCACCAGGGCCTCGCCGCCGGTCATGCGCGCCACAGGGACCCTGAGGGGGCCGCGCCCGCGAACGTCTCGGCGTACGCGAACAACGCCGGGGTGCCGCCTGTGTGGATGAACACGACCGTCTGGTCGGGCCCGAAGCGGTGCCTCCGGATCAGGCCGATCAGGCCGGCCATCGCCTTGCCCGTGTAGACCGGGTCGAGCAGGAGGCCCTCGGTGCGCGCGACCAACCGCACCGCCTCGACCATGGCGGCGCTCGGGACGCCGTAGCCCTCGGGCGCGTACTCGTCGTGGAGCACGATGTCATCGGCGGAGAGCGCGAGCGGCGTGCCGAGCACGGCGGCGGTCTCGCGCGCGACGCGGAGCACCATCTCCCGCAGGTCAGCCCGCGGGGCCCCGTCGCTGATGCCCACCACCTCGGTCGCGCTCCCGAACAGCCTGGCGCCGACCGCCAGGCCGCCGTGCGTGCCGCCGCTGCCCGAGCAGAAGACCACCGCATCGACCACGATGCCGAGCGCGCGCGCCTGCTCCTCCATCTCCCGCCAGGCCGCCACATAGCCGACGGCGCCCACGCCCGTCGATCCGCCGGTGGGAATGAGGTAGGGCCGGCGGCCGGCGTCCCGCAGCTCGCGGGCGGCCTCCTCCATCCCCAGCGCACGGTCCGCCGCGCGCTCGACCATGACGACGCGCGCGCCCAGGAGGTAGTCCAGCAGCAGGTTGCCGGTGAAGCCGGGCGCGTGGGAGGGGCTGAGGACCAGGACGCAGTCCAGTCCGGTCTTCGCCGCGGCTGCGGCTGTCTGCCGGCAGTGATTCGACTGGGCGCCGCCCTCGGTGACGAGCACGTCCGCGCCTCGCGCCAGGGCATCGCCCACCAGGAACTCGAGCTTCCGGACCTTCCCCCCGCCGCCGGCGAGCCCCGTGCAGTCGTCTCGCTTGATGAACAGGCGCGGCCCGCCGAGCGCGCGCGTGAGCGCGGGCGCCGGTTCCAGGGGCGTGGGCAGGTGGGCCAGCGCGACCCGCGGCAGGTCGTCGAGACACATGGCTGTTCCTCTTCGCCGCGCGGGCTACCCGGCCTGCCGGACGCACTCAGTTCGCGTGCCATGGGTGCCGCGGTCATCGTCATGGAAGACGGGCTCGCGGCGGAAGAAGCCTTCGTACGGGCTGGTCCCCGCCGGTCGGTGACGGAAGGGGATCGCAGCGCGCCCGCGAACCGAGCCTCGACCGTGCTCGCGTTCAACCGCACGTGCAGCCACCGGGGGCAGATTCGCGACGTCGCGCCGCGATCTACAGGCTGCGAGGCGTGCCTGCGGTTGGGCGATCCCTGGGTGCACCTGCGCGTCTGCCGGACCTGCGGACACGTGGGGTGCTGCGACGCGTCCAAGAATCGCCACGCGACGAAGCACTATCGGGCCACAGGCCACCCCATCGTCGCTTCGCTCGAGCCGGGCGACGATTGGATGTGGTGCTACGTGGACCTGATGTTCCTCACGACCCGCCGCTAGGCCGGTCGCCGTCCCTGCCGGCCCACCGCTCGCGCGCCGCGAGCACCACCAGTGTCACGGCCGTGAGCGGTAGCACGAAGGCGAGCATCACGGCGCCAAACGCCGGCAGCGCGTCGTGCCCGGCGGCATCGAGCCACAGGTAGGCGACGTAGGCGCCGTAGTACGCCAGGAACAGCGCACCTTCCCAGCGGGCGATCAGGCGCCCGGTGACGAAGATCGGCAGGCAGGCGACCGCGGTGGCGATCATGACCGGAATGTCGAAGCCGATCGCGGCCGGCGCGACGGCCACGCCCGCCGGCGCGAGCACCGCGGAGGCGCCCAACACCGTCAGCAGGTTGACCAGGTTGCTGCCCACGACGTTGCCCACCGCGATGTCGCGCTCCCCCCGCAGCGTGGCCACGACCGAGGCCGCCACCTCCGGGAGCGACGTCCCGGCGGCTACGATCGTCAGCCCGACGACCAGCTCGCTGATCCCCGCGGCCCGCGCCACGGCCACGGTGCCCGTCACCAGCCACCGGGCGCCGACCACGAGCAGGCCGAGCCCGGCCGCGATCAGCGCCAGGTCGCCCGCCCAGGCCGGCGCGCCGCGCGCGCGGCGCCCGAACTCCCGCGCGTACGCTGCCTGCACCGGCGCGCTCTCGTGGCGCGCCGCCACGGCCGCGTACGCCGTGTAGGCCGCTGCGCCCGCCACCAGCAGCGCGCCATCCAGCCGGCCGATCCGTCCGTCCAGTCCTATCAGGAAGACCGCGGCCGAGGCCGCGATCACCAGCGGCACGTCGAGCCGAATCAGCCGCGCCGCGACCGCGAGCGGCGCGATCAGGGCCGAGGCGCCCAGGATGACCAGCACGTTGAAGATGTTGCTGCCGACCACGTTGCCCAGCGCGATGTCGGCCTGGCCGGCCAGCGCGGCGCGCACGCTGACCGCAAGCTCGGGCGCGCTGGTGCCGCAGGCCACCA
>Ga0308411_10002495_pt1 | contig 12393 bp, 11 predicted proteins | sample HotsprottomLayer_2_FD_203530 | JGI IMG/M metagenome (GOLD analysis project Ga0308411, IMG submission 203530) | Hot spring phototrophic mat microbial communities from Octopus Spring, Yellowstone National Park, Wyoming, United States -... | ecosystem: Environmental > Aquatic > Thermal springs >... | reverse complement strand
GTCTGCCAGCAGGTGTACTGCTCCTTGAGGGTGGTGACGGTGCCGATGGTCTTCTGGTAGACGGCCCAGCGCTCGTTGGGGCCGGGCCCGGTTTCCCAGCCGGTGAACTTGTGCCGGCCGCGGTTGCCGTCGGCCTCGCGCACGAAGAGGCCGGCGAGGTTCGGGTCAGTCGTGATGTCGGAGAGCTGGTTGAGCTGCCAGCCCTTGTAGTGCTCCGGGCTCGCGAACCCGCCGATCCCGATGGCGGTCGCGGCGGTGGGCCGCGCGTTGTTGTACGTGCGCACCACAAACGGCGTCCGGCCCGGCCCCCAGAGGTCCACGACGCGGACGGTCACGTGGCCGTCGCGCACGTCCACGTCGATGGAGACTTCCGGCGTCTGCTGCTCCGGCTGCTGGCCGAGTGGGTCTTCGGGGACCGGCAGCGGCGGGGCGGGGTCCTCTCCCGCGTGGGCGCGTGGCGTGAGCCGGGGCGTCAACGACGCGACGAGGAAGATCAGCGTGACGAGGTAGGTCAGGACGAGCTTGCCGGGCCGCCGGAGATGCCGCATGGCCGCAGACCTCCTGGGGAGTGGCGTCGTGCGGCCCCGAGCATACAGAAGGCCGCGGCCGGGCGGCAGTCGCCAAATGGCTATTTCTGGGGGGCCAGATGGCCCTTTCTGGGTGCAGCCAAGTGGCTACGCGAGACGAGGCGACGAAATCAGGTGATCGGGCCTTCGAGCTTCACGCCTGGAACGCGCACGAAGTCCCGATCGGTCGTGAGCATCATGACGCCAATCCACCAGCCTCGATCTCTACCAGGTTCTCCCAGCCCATCGCGCGGCCGCCGGCCTCGATCTCGCCGATGACCCGCAGCAGCGCGGCCGCCCGCGGGGTCGGCCGGCCCGCGCGCCGCCCGGCGTCCACCAGCGCGCCGATGATCGGCCCCGCCTCCGTCTGGCGGCGGCGCACCGCCAGGTCGCGCCAGACGCCGGTGCGCGTGGCAAGCCCGCGGCGCCAGTAGGCGAGCTGGGCCTCCCACGCGGCCTCCGCGGCCGCGGCGTCGTGCCCGGGCCCCAGCCGCACGGCCCGCGGGTCGAAGCCGTCCACCGGCTCGATCCGGATGCCGAGCGCCTCGGCCACCTCGACCGCCTCGGTCGCGAGCGCCGCCAGCACCTTTCGCGCGTCGGGTCGGACCAGGATGTCCACGACATCGGCGTCCACGGTCGCCGTGGCGAAGTAGATCGCGCCCAGGATGAGCTTGCCCCACAGGAAGCCCGCGATGTTCTCGGTCGCCTCGGTCGGGTGGAAGTCGGAGAGCGCGCGCGCCAGCATGACGACCCGGGGGGTGATGCGGCCGTCGAGCTCGCCGACCCGCAGCGACCCCGGGCCGCTGTAGACGACGCGGCCGGGGCGGTCGTAGTAGCCTCCGAACGTCAGGCACGCGCCGATCGTGCGCGCGGCGCCGACGAGCGCCGCGATCTTCTCCTCCTCGAGGCCGTTCTGCATCGAGACCACGACCCCGTCAGAGGCCAGCCGCGGGACGAGCGGCTCGAGCGCCTCGCGGGTGTGCAGGGTCTTCACCGCGAGGAGGAGCGTGTGGATCGGCGCGTCCACGTCGTGCGGAAGGCACGCGGGCACATGGACGGTGAACGTCTCACGGCCGGCGACCTCCAGGCCACGCTGCCGGATGGCCTCGACGTGCTCCGCGTCCCGGTCCACCAGCCGCACGCGATGGCCCGCCCGTGCCAGGTACGCGCCGGTGATGCCGCCGATGGCACCGGCGCCGACGATGGTCAGATCCAGGCGCACGCCGCACCCTCCTTCGGCGGGAGCGAGTTCGGCGCGGTGATGGGCGGCTCCTACGATGCTCCACCACGGCCGGCGCCGGACAGGGGAATCCCGCCGGTCCGCGAAGGGCTTGGGCGTGCCGCCCGATCGGCCGAGCGACACGGGGCGCACGGGGAGGTGCAAGATGGTTCCGCGTCAGCAGTCCGCAGGCACCGCAGCCATTGTCGCCGGCATCCTTCTGGCCATCCTGTTCGTGCTCTACGTCACGAGCGGCGCGACGATGGAGACGTTCGCCGACCCGGCGATGGCGCTCCCGTACGTGGCGCAGCAGTCGGGCCGCATGCGGGCGATCGCGCTGCTCGCCATGGCAACGGTGGCGCTCGCCGTCATCTTCACAGCCGGGTTCGCGGGCAAGCTCCGTGACAGAACGTCCACGCGCGCCACGGGCGTGCTCTACTTCGGCCTCCTGGGCCTCGCCGGACACGGGCTCGGCGCCGTGGTCTTCTGGTCCGGCCTCCCGACGCTGGTCGCGCGCGCGGCGGCCGATCAGGTGGCGGCCAACCACGCGTGGGTCGCGGTCAACGCGCTGACCACCTCGCTCGACGGCTTCGGCAACCTGTTCGTCGGCCTGTCCATCCTCTTGGCCGGGTGGGCGGTCACCGCGGGCGGTGGCGGGCTGAGCGCGATGCTGGGGTGGTACGGCGTGGTGGCCGGGGGCGTGACAGCCCTGGCGACGTTCGCCTCCGGCGTGCCGCTCGTGATGATGGGATCCTTCGTCCTGCCGATCGTCTGGCTGCTCTGGGCGGGGAACGCGCTCCGCACGGCCTAGCGAGGCGGCGTCAGGAGCAGGTGGGGAGGCCCGGGCGCCCGGGCCTCCTTTGGACCACCGCCCCCGGTTCCAGGCGCTCCTCTCCCTCGCGCTCCTGGGAATTGGCGTGGCCGGCCCGCGATAGCGATTGGTTCATTGCAGCTACGTGGGCGGCTTCGATACGCAAGCCCCGTGACTCGCAGGCGGACGCGCTGGGCCTCGTCTGCAGGCGAGCCCGCCGGATCACGCGGGCTTCGCGATCCCTCTACACAACCTTGTCCCACCCTTCACCCGATCTTGACGCGGCCCGCCTACGATGGAGGCACGAACGTCGCGCGGCGCTCCGCACGCCGTTCGCCTCGCGAAAGTGGCGCTGCACGATCGGGTCGCGTGGACCAAGAAGATGGACGCAGGAGCCGATCCGATCCAAGAGCGGCGCCCCTTTCCTTCTGACGAACCGGCCTACGCCCGACGCCGCATCGGCCGCCAGAAGCGCATCGCCCTCGTCGCCCACGACAACAAGAAGCGCGACCTGCTCGAGTGGGTGCGGTTCAATCGCGGCACCCTCAGCCAGCACCTGCTCTACGCCACCGGCACCACCGGCGAGATCATCCAACGGACGCTCGGACTGCAGATCGTCCGGCTGCAGAGCGGGCCGCTCGGCGGCGACCAGCAGATCGGGGCGAAGATCGCCGAGGGGGAGATCGACTTCCTTATCTTCTTCTGGGACCCGCTGGAGCCCGTGCCACACGACCCGGACGTCAAGGCGCTGCTGCGGATCGCGGTCGTGTGGAACATCCCCATCGCGTGCAACCGCGCGTCGGCGGACTTCATGATCTCGTCGGTGCTCATGCGAGAGGAGTACGAGCGCCTGTTGCCCGACTACGAGCACTACCGGAGGCGCATCCGCGGGGAGCAGCCCGGCTGAGCTCAGCAGAGCCGGAAGATCGCCGCGAGCACCAGCGCCAGGAACAGGGCGCTCGTGACCTTGTCCACGAGGGCGACCTGGGGCTCGGGCGGCGCCGGGTGGCGGCGCCGCACGAGCCAGACGAGCCCCTCCTCGATCGGCCCGACGATCGCCACGGCCGAGGTGATGAGCAGCACCACCGTACGATCCGGTGACGCCGGGCACGCGAGGAAACCTTTCCCGAGCACCGCGGCCGCCAGCGCCAGGTTCAGGTAGTGCAGTGCCATCTGCATGGTCGCCACCCGCACCCCCAGGCCGCCGCGGTCAGAGCCGCTCCGTGGGCCCGCGCCGCACCCACCGGCCTCGGCCGCGCGCGGCCGTGATCGTCCCGTCCTCCATCACGACCTCGCCCCGGCTGATCGTCACCACCGGCCGGCCCTGGACATTCCAGCCCTCGTACACCGAGTACCCGGCGCGGGGTTGCATGCCCGCGCCGCGTGTTCGGGCGACCCTACGCCCGCCGGCGAGCCGTGGCCACGACCAGTCCGATGCCGGCCGCGGGCGCGAGCCCCGCGAGAACGAACATCGGCCCGAGGCCCACCGCGCGGGCTGCCAGCCCGCCGCCGATGGCACCGAGCGCGACTCCCACCTCGAGGAGCACGCCGACCGTCGCCATCGCGCTGCCGCGTTCGTCGGCCGGGACGCGGTCGGCGACGAGCGCGTAGACCATCGGCTGCGCGATCCCGAATCCCAGCCCCGAGGCCAGACCCGCCACCACCAGCCACCCCCCGTGAAGGGCCGCGGCCGCCCACATGCCGCAGGCCGCAGCGCCGAGGCCCCACGCGACGAGCCCGCGCGGGTCGCGGCCGGTGGAGAGCCGGCCGGCCGCGAGCAGGCCCGCCAGCAGGCCGACCGCCATCGCGGTGAACACCACGCCGGGATTGTCGAGCCCGCGGCGGCTGGCGTGCACGGCCAGCAGCGCTTGATTCGTGCCGAACGGCAGCATGAGCAGCAGCATCCACACCCCGAGCCGCATCACCGCGCGGTGGAGCAGGCGGCGCACGTGCGGCCGCGGGGCCGGCGCCCGTCGGCGCAGCGGCCAGGCGAGCGCAAGGCCGGTGGCGCTGACCGCGCTCACCGACAGGAACAGCCCCGGATCGCCGAGCCAGCGGGCCACGGCCACGCCCACCGGCGGACCGACGAGCTGCACCACCGGGAGTGTCAGACTGTAGAGGCTCAGCGCCTGGCCCAACCGCTCGGGCGGGGCGAGGCCGACCGTCAGGGTCTGGCCCGCGGTGTGGAACAGGGCCACGGCCAGGCCCGTCACGGCGCGGAAGACGAGCAGGCCGGCCACCGCGGCCCAGGCCCAGTAGCCCAGCGCCGCCACGACGTAGAGGCCGATGCCCGCGAGCAGCGCGGCCGGCGCGCCGCCCGCGTCGATCCACACGCCGACCCACGGCCGGCTCGCGAGCGAGACCAGCGCCACCGCGCCGGCCATCATCCCGAGCACCGCGTCGCTCGCACCCAGCCGCGCGGCGTAGAGCGGCAGGCTCGCGGTGAGCATCTGCACGCCGAACATCGCCGCGGCGGTCGCGGCGCACAACAGCCAGAATGCCGTGGAAAACGCGCCCGGGGGCCGCGGCGGCGGTCCCCCGGGCGACGGGCCGGGCATCGCGGCCGGGCTAGTCCTTGTCTTCGGGGTGTCCTTCGCGGGCCAGGTAGTCCTCCACGAGCAACAGGCCGCCCTCGCCCGCGCGGCGCACGACGGCCAGCAGCCTCTCCATGCTGGAGACCTCTTCGAGCTGCTCGCTGACGAACCACTGCAGGAACTGCTGGGTGGTGTAGTCGTTCTCCTTGATGGCCAGCTCCAGCAGCGCGTGAATCTGCCGGGTGACCTCCTGCTCCCACCGCAGCGAGAGCTTCACGCATTCCTCCGCGGAGCCGAACTCGGCTTTCGGGCCCCCGACCCCGGGGATGTTCACCTTGGCGCCGGCGTCCAGCAGGTACCGGACGAAGCGCATCGCGTGTCCGCGTTCCTCGTCGGCCTGCTTGTAGAAGTACCGCGCGAGCTGCGGCAGGCTCTGCCCGTCGAAGTGCACCGCGATGGCGATGTACTGCAGCGACGCGCCGAACTCCCGGCCGATCTGCTCGTTGATGGCCTTGTTCATCTTTTGACTGATCTGCATGGCGCCCCCTTCGGCAGGCCCGCTCGCGCGGGCCGACAACACTTCATTATAGGACCGCGCCGGTCAGACCCGCCACCCCTGGAGGACGCGGATGTACTGCGCGCGCTCGAAGGCGCCGGGATCGGGGGACCGCGACAGGCTCAGACAGCCGCGCATCTCGTCGAGCGAGGCGTAGCCGTGGTCGGCCATCCAGCTCTCCATGCCGCGGCGGACGGCCGCCAGGTGCTCGGGCCCGTGGCGCAGGAGCGCCGAGACGAGCTGCACGACGTCGGCGCCGGCCATGATGGCCTTGATGGCGTCGATCGGGGTGTGGACGCCGCCGCTGGCCGCGAGCGAACCGCCCGTGCGGTCGCGCAGGATGGCCAGCCAGCGCAGGCGCAGCAGCAGCTCGCCGCTGGTGGAGAGCTCGAGGCGCGGGATGACCTCGAGCGCCTCCACGTCGAGCTCCGGCTGGTAGAACCGGTTGAACAGCACCAGGCCGTCGGCGCCGGCCCGCCGCAGCGCCGCGGCGAAGTGGGCGAGCGACGAGTGGAACGGGGAGAGCTTGACCGCCACCGGGATCGCCACCGCGGCCCGCACCGCGGCCAGGATGTCGAGGGTCCGGCGTTCCACGTCGCCGGGCGACTCCTCGGGGTCGGTCGCCACGTAGTAGGTGTTGAGCTCGAGCGCGTCCGCGCCGGCCTCCTCCATGCGCCGGGCGTAGTCCACCCACCCGCCGGGCGTCACCCCGTTGAGCGAGGCGATGACCGGCACGTGCACCGCGGCCTTGATGCGCGCGAGCTGACCCAGGTACTGCTCGGGCCCGAGCGCGAACTCGCTCGGCCGCGGAAAGTAGGAGACCGCCTCGGCGAACGACTCCGAGTGGACGTCCATGTAGTGGGCGGTGGCGAGCTGCTCCTGGACGATCTGCTCCTCGAAGAGCGAGTGCATGACGATCGCGGCGGCGCCGGCGTCCTCCAGGCGGCGCACCAGGTCGAGCCGGTCCACCATGGGCGACGCGCCGGGCATCAGCGGGCTCGCCAGGCGGAGCCCCAGGTAGCTGACGGACAGGTCCATCGGCGCCCTCCTACTCCCCGTCGCCCGCCGCCGTCTGGCCGTTGGGCGGCGCCTGGGCCAGCGTCTCGTACGCCTTGTAGCGCCGCCGTACGTCGGCGCGAGCCGCGTCCAGCAGCTCCTGCGCGCGCTGGCGGTCGATGTGCTCGACCATGCGGAACCGCGTCTCGTTGTGCGTGAAGGTCGCCAGGTCCGCCCGCGGCGGAGGCGAGTCGAGCTGGAGCGGGCTCTTGCCCTCGGCCACCCGCCGGGGATCGTAGCGCAGCAGCGGCCAGTACCCGGTGTCCACGGCCCGCTTCTGCTGCTCGGCGCCGAACGCCAGGTCGTAGCCGTGCATGATGCACGGCGCGTAGGCGATGACGAGCGAGGGGCCGGGATAGGCGTCGGCCTCCTCGAAGGCGCGCAGCGTCTGCTCGTCCTTCGCGCCGAAGGCGACCCGCGCCACGTAGACGTTGCCGTAGGTCATGGCCAGCATGGCCAGGTCCTTCTTGGGCGCGGCCTTCCCGGCCGAGGCGAACTTGGCCGCCGCGCCCCGCGGGGTCGCCTTGGACTGCTGCCCGCCGGTGTTGGAGTAGACCTCGGTGTCCAGCACCAGGATGTTCACGTCCCGGCCCGACGCCAGGACGTGGTCGAGGCCGCCGTAGCCGATGTCGTAGGCCCAGCCGTCCCCGCCCACGATCCAGACGCTCTTGCGCACCAGGGCGTCGGCGAGCCCGAGCAGGCGCCGCGCCTCGGGCGAGCCGATCCCCTCGAGCCGCTCGCGCAGCGCCGCCACGCGCGCGCGCTGCGCCGCCACACCCGCCTCGTCGCCCTGGTCGGCTGTCAGCAGGGCGTCGGCCAGCGCCGCGCCGATGGGCTCGCGCAGGCGCGCCACCAGGTCACGGGCCTGGGCCGCGCGCGCGTCGAGGGCCAGCCGCATCCCCAGCCCGAACTCGGCGTTGTCCTCGAACAGCGAGTTGGACCACGCGGGCCCGCGGCCTTCGGCGTTGGTGGTGTACGGCGTCGTGGGCAGGTTGCCGCCGTAGATGGAGGAGCACCCGGTGGCATTCGCGATGAGGAGCCGGTCGCCGTAGAGCTGCGTGAGCAGCTTGATGTACGGCGTCTCCCCGCACCCCGCGCACGCGCCGGAGAACTCGAAGAGCGGCTGGAGGAACTGCGACTCCTTGACGTTGTGTCGCACCTTCGCGCGGTCCACCTCGGGCAACGTCAGGAAGAACGCCCAGTTCTCGCGCTCGGCCTGGCGCAGCGGCGCCTGGGGCGCCATGTCGATCGCCTTGTGCCTGGGGTTGGACCGGTCCTTGACCGGGCAGACCATCACGCACAGGCTGCAGCCGGTGCAGTCTTCGGGGGCGACCTGGAGCAGGTACTGGTAGCCCTTGAACTCCTGGCTGCGGAAGGGCGTCGCCTTCAGCGTGGGCGGCGCGCCGGCCAGCGCCTCGGGCGCGACCACCTTCGCACGGATGACCGCGTGGGGGCAGACGAAGACGCACTTGTTGCACTGGATGCAGATCGCGGGGTCCCAGACCGGGATCTCGCTGGCGATGTTGCGCTTCTCCCACCGCGCGGTTCCCACGGGCCACGTGCCGTCCGGCGGAAACGCGGAGACCGGCAGCGTATCGCCTCGCTGCGCGAGCATCGCCGCGGTGACCGTGCGGACGAACTCCGGCGCCTCGGCCGGCACCGTCGGCGGGAGGCGGCGCGAGGCGGTGGGTGCGGCGGGCACGGCGACCTCGAACAGGTTGGCGAGCGTCTGGTCCACCGCCTCCCAGTTGCGCCGCACCACCTCCTCGCCCTTGCGGCCGTAGGTCTTCTTGATCGCGTCCTTGATCTTCGCGATCGCCTCGTCGCGCGGCAACAGCCCGGCCAGGGCGAAGAAGCAGGTCTGCATGACCGCGTTGATGCGGCCGCCCATGCCGGTGCGGTGGGCCACGTCGAGGGCGTTGATGACGAAGAACCGCAGCCGCTTGGCGATGATCTGCTCCTGCACCTCGAACGGCAGGTGGTCCCAGACCTCGTCGGGACCGTAGGGCGCGTTGAGCAGGAACGTCGCGCCGGGCTGTGCGTAGCCGAGCACGTCGTAGCGCTCGATGAACGGCCACTGGTGGCAGGCTACGAAGCCCGCCCGCTTGATCAGGTAGGCCGACCGGATCGGCCGCGGCCCGAACCGCAGGTGCGAGGTGGTGACCGCGCCGGACTTCTTGGAATCGTAGACGAAGTAGCCCTGCGCGTAGTTCGGGGTCTCCTCGCCGATGATCTTGATCGAGTTCTTGTTGGCGCCCACCGTGCCGTCGGCCCCGAGGCCGAAGAAGACCGCGCGCGTGACGTCGTCGGGCTCGATGTCCAGCTCTGGATCGAACGGCAGCGACAGCCCGGTGACGTCGTCCGTGATGCCGACGGTGAAGTGGCGCCGCGGCTGCTCGCGGGCCAGCTCGGCGAACACCGCGAAGACCATCGCCGGCGTGAACTCCTTCGACGACAGGCCGTAGCGACCGCCGATGACGCGCGGCTCGCGCGTGAAGCGCCCCTCGCCGGCCTCGCGCAGGGCGGCGACGACATCCAGGTAGAGCGGCTCGCCGAGCGCGCCGGGCTCCTTCGTGCGGTCGAGCACGGCGATCGCCCGCACCGTTTCCGGCAGCGCCGCAACGAACGCCGCCGCGTCGAACGGCCGGTAGAGGCGGACCTTCAGCACCCCCACCCTCTCGCCCGAGGCCAGCATCCACTCGACCGTCTCGTGCGCGGTCTCCGCCCCCGAACCCATGAGCACGACCACGCGCTCGGCCTCGGGATGCCCCACGTAGTCGAACAGCCGGTAGCGGCGCCCGGTGAGCGCCGCGAACCGGTCCATCGCCTCGGCCACCGCCTCGGGACAGGCCAGGTAGAACGGGTTGCACGCCTCGCGCGCCTGGAAGAAGGTGTCGGGGTTCTGCGCGGTGCCGCGCAGCACCGGCCGGTCGGGCGACAGCGCCCGCGCCCGGTGAGCCTCGACCAGCTCGTCGGGGATCATCGCCCGCAGGTCATCGTCGTCCAGCCGTTCGATCTTGGCGACCTCGTGCGAGGTCCGGAACCCGTCGAAGAAGTGGAGAAACGGCACCCGCGTACGCAGCGTCGCCGCGTGTGCGACCGCCGCCAGGTCCTGGGCTTCCTGCACCGACCCCGACGCCAGCAGCGCGAACCCGGTCTGCCGGCACGCCATGACGTCGGAGTGGTCGCCGAAGATGGAGAGCGCGTGCGTGGCCACGGTGCGGGCGGAGACGTGCATCGCGTACGCGGTCAGCTCGCCCGCGATCTTGTAGAGGTTGGGGAGCATGAGCAGGAGCCCCTGGGACGCGGTGAACGTCGTGGTCAGCGCGCCGGCCTGGAGCGCCCCGTGCACGGCCCCGGCCGCGCCGCCCTCGGACTGCATCTCGACCACCTGAGGCACGGCGCCCCACAGGTTCGGCCTGCCCGCGGAGGCCCACTCGTCCGAGAACTCACCCATGGGCGACGAGGGCGTGATCGGATAGATGGCAATGACCTCGCTCGCGCGATAGGCCACCGACGCCACGGCTTCGTTGGCGTCGATGGTGACCATCTGCGGTCTGACGGACTGGCTCATGTGCGACCCCCCGTCCGGGCTCCTGGTATGAAGGTAGGGCGGCCGGGAGGGGGGAGGTATCAGTCCTCCGCCCGATGCGGCCTCGGGTGGCGCGACCGGGGACGGGGAGGCAGTGCTAGGCCCGGGGCGCGGCGAGCGAGGCGTCGCGCGCTGCCGCTCCGGACGGGGCCGCAGCGGCGTCGTAGCGGACCTCGAGCCGGTAGAGGCCGAACGGAGGCTCGCCCAGCGCCTCGACGCGGGCGACCGTGGCCGCGCGCGCCGGGTCGCGCCCCCACGGCGCCACGGTCACGGCCGTGCCCTCCGGAAACCCCTGGGGGAGCAGGAGCGTGGCGCCATCGTCGCCGACGGCCTCGGTGATCGCCCAGGCCCCCACGCCCGCGGCCTCGACGCGGACGGGCAGGTGCACCGCGCGGTGGCCCGGGCTCTCCCGCTGCCAGACCCGGGACGCGCTGAACGGCAGGACGTAGTGCGCCAGCACCTCGGCGCTCTGCGCGGGCAGCCGGTCGAGCTCCAGGCCCAGGCGCAGGCCGTCGGGTGTCTCCCGCATGTGCGCCACGCGGCCCTGCATGCCGACGCGGTCGTCGAACCAGAGGAACTGCATCCAGACGCGGGGCGCGTCGAAGCGGCTGCCCGGGATGAGCAACCCGGCGCCTCGGCCGGAGATGTCCACCAGGGCGCCCACGCCGACGTCGCCGTCCTCCGTGGCCCAGCGAATCGGGATCGGCGCGGCGACGCGGGGCACAAGCCGGCGTTCGGCGTCGCCGCGCCGGCCGCCGGGCCGCCACACCAGCGCCACGTAGGCGACCCCAAGCACCAGGTAGGTCTCGATCACGAGGGCGGCCGCCACCCAGAGCGGCGCCACCCCGGCGGCGGAGAGGGCGCGCCAGGTCAGGGCGTACAGGCCGGCCACCACCGCCGCGGCCAGCAGCGCACGGGCCGCGCGCGCGGGACCGCGGCCCGATGTCCGTTCCGGCATGACGTCCTCCCCAGAGGCTCGCGGCGCCCCGGAGGGCGCAGGGGCGTTATGCCCCGATAGACGGCACGGCAGTCCCCGGCAGGTCTGCGGCGGTGGGCCCTCGTATGCAAGGGCCGGACGCCTCAGTTGCCAGCCGACCAGGAGTGCGCCGTGGCCGACATCCTGACCTTCGGCATCCTGACGATGCCGAGCCTCCCCTACCCCAGGCTCGTCGAGCGGTGGCGCCTGATCGAAGACCTGGGGTTCGACAGCATCTGGCTGCCCGACCACTTCGTCAACCCGCGAGGGCCGAAGGATACGTGGTACGAGACCTGGACGCTGATGGCCGCGCTGGCGGGCCTCACGCGGCGCGTGCGCATCGGCACGCTGGTCACCACCATGACCCTGCGCAACCCGGCGCTGCTGGCGAAGCAGGCGATGACCGTGGACCACATCTCCGGGGGGCGCCTGGTGCTCGGTATCGGCGCGGGTGGCACGCCGCTCGACTACGCGATGACCGGCCTGACACGCTGGGCCGACAACGAGCGGTTCGGCCGTTTCCGCGAGTTCGCGGCGATCCTGGACCGCATGCTGCGCCAGGAGCGCACGACCTACGAGGGCCGCTACCACCGCATCGTGGACGCGATGATCAGCCCGCCGCCGATCCAGCGGCCGCGTCCTCCGATCCTCATCGGTGGGAAGAGCCGAACCGCGCTGCGCCTGACCGCGCGGCTGGGCGACGTCTGGAACACCAACGGCGGACGCGACCTCCTGCCCGACGAGGCGTACGAGGTGACGCGCGTGCGCGGCGCGCTGCTCGACGAGTACTGCGCGGCGCGAGGCCGCGACCCCCGGACCGTCACCCGATCGTTCATGCTGGGCCAGACGCGCGAGGACCCGCTGGCGTCGCGCGAGGCGCTGGCCGACTTCGTCGGCCGCTACCGGGCGCTCGGCTTCACCGAGTTCATCCTCTTCTGGCTGCGCGACCCCGACCCGGACTACGCCCTCTACTCCTGGATCACCGACCGCCGCATGCTCGAGCAGGTGGCGACGGACTGGCTCCCGGCGATCCGGCGCGCGATCTAGGACCGCCGCAGCGCGCCCGCCCGGTGCGCCTCGCCG
>Ga0308411_10002494_pt1 | contig 12395 bp, 12 predicted proteins | sample HotsprottomLayer_2_FD_203530 | JGI IMG/M metagenome (GOLD analysis project Ga0308411, IMG submission 203530) | Hot spring phototrophic mat microbial communities from Octopus Spring, Yellowstone National Park, Wyoming, United States -... | ecosystem: Environmental > Aquatic > Thermal springs >... | reverse complement strand
GATCGCGGCGGCGATCGCGGCGTCGGCCGCGTTGCCGCCGTCGGCGAGCATCCGCAGGCCCGCCTGCGCGGCGAGCGGCTGCGAGGTCGAGACCACGTTGCGCGCGAGCGTCGGGCGGCGGGCGGTCAGATACGGGCTGGTCAGATCGCCGAGCCGGAGCGCGGGGGTGAGGCGGTCGTTCATGCGTTCTCCAGGTCGAGCACCACGCGGCCGAGCACCCGGCCCGCGTGCAGCTCCTGAAGGGTGCGATTGACTTCGGCCGCCGGCCGGGTCTCCACCGGTGTTGGTTTGAGCTTGCCCGACTGGGCGAGCGCGACCACCTCGCGCAGCTCCTGCAGGTTGCCGACGTACGACCCCATGATGGCGATCGCCCGCTGGGCGATCGGCGGCAGCGACAGCGTCACCTCGCCGCCGAACAGGCCGCAGAGCACGTAGCGCCCGCCCTTGGCGAGGACCGCCGTGCCGAGGCCGAAGGTGGCCGGCGCGCCGACGAAGTCGAGCGCGCCGGCGACCGCGCCGCCGGAGATCTCCTGGATCCGCGCCGCCGCGGCGCCGGCGTCGCGCGATTCGACCGTCTCGGCCGCGCCGAGCGCGCGTGCGGCAGCGAGCTTCGACGCATCGACGTCGCAGGCGATCACCCGCTCGATACCGAGCGCGCGCAGCGTGGAGAGCGCGATCAGGCCGAGCCCGCCGCAGCCGACGACCACCGCCCAGTCGCGCTCGCCGAGCGCCGGGAGCTTCCGGATCGCGCTGTAGGCGGTGAGGCCGGAGCAGGCGAGGGTGGCGGCGAAGCTCTCGTCGAGCCCGTCGGCGGCGATCAGGTACTTCGCGTCGGGGACGATCAGGTGGGTCGCGTACGACCCGGGGCGGAACACGCCGAGGAAGCGCTGCGCGAGGCAGTAGTTGTCCTGCTCGGCGGCGCACATCGCGCACCGCCCGCAGCCGATCCAGGGATAGACGAGCTTCTTCTGCCCGACCGCGACCGACTGCGCGTCGGGGCCGACCGCCTCGACCACGCCGAAGGGCTCGTGGCCGAGGGTGAACGGCGGCACGCAGCCGCGATCCTTGACGTAGAACTTCTTGCCGCCCCCGAGATCGAAATAGCCCTCCCAGATGTGCAGGTCGGAGTGGCAGACGCCCGAGCGCGTGACGCGCACCAGCACCTCGCCGCCCTTGGGCTCGGGGGTCTCCTTGACCACTCGCTGCAACGGCTTGCCGTGCTCGATCACGTCGTAGCTGATCACCGGTCGTCACTCCTTCGCTGCCGCGTGCAGCGCCTGATCGATGTCCCACAGGATGTCGTCGAGGGTCTCGATGCCCACCGAGATCCGGATCATTTCGGGCCTCACGCCGGCCTTGATCTGCTCGGCCTCGCCCATCTGGCGGTGGGTGGTCGAGGCGGGGTGGATCACGAGCGTCTTGGCGTCGCCGATGTTCGCGAGGTGGCTCATGAAGGTGGCCGCGTCGATGAAGCGCTCGCCGGCGCGCGCGCCGCCCTTGATCCCGAACGAGAGCAGGCCGCTCGCCCCGCGCGGCAGATAGCGGCGCGTGAGCTCGTAGTAGCGATTGCCGGGCAGCCCGGGGTAGTTGACCCACTCGACCTGGGGATGTCCGGAGAGGAACTCGGCGACCGCGCGCGCGTTCGCGCAGTGCCGCTCCATGCGCAGCGGCAGCGTCTCCAGCCCCTGCAGCAGCAGCCAGGCGTTGAACGGGGAGAGCGCCGGCCCGAAGGTGCGCATCGTCTCCATCCGGCAGCGCATCGTGTAGCCGAAGTCGCCGAAGGTCTCGTGGAAGATCACGCCGTGGTAGCCCGGCGACGGCGTCGTCATGCCGGGGAACTTGCCGTTGTCCCACGGGAAGCGTCCAGACTCGACGATCACCCCGCCCATCGTAGTGCCGTGACCGCCGATGTACTTGGTCGCCGAATGCACCACGATGTCGGCGCCGTGCTCGAGCGGACGGCAGAGGTAGGGCGAGGGCACCGTGTTGTCCACCACGAACGGCACCCCGGCCTCGCGCGCGATCGCGCCGACCGCGGCGATGCCGAGCGTCTCGGCGTACACGAGCTTGGTGTTCGGCCGCAGCGCGCGGCGGAAGTTCTCCGGCTCGTCGGGATCGACGAAGGTGGCGTCCACCCCGAGGCGCTTGAGGTTGACCGCGAGCAGCGTGTGGGTGCCGCCGTAGAGGGTCGCAGCCGCGACGATATGGTCGCCCTGTTCGACCAGGGTCATGATCGCCACTGCCTCGGCCGCCTGACCGGTCGCGGTCGCGAGCGCTGCGCGCCCGCCCTCGAGCGCGGCCACCCGCTCCTCCAGCACCGCGACGGTGGGGTTGGAGATGCGCGAATAGACGTTACCGAAAGTCTGCAGGTTGAACAGACTCGCGGCGTGCTCGGCGGAGTCGAAGACGAACGAGGTCGTCTGGTAGATCGGCGCCGCGCGGGCGCCGGTGGTGGCATCGGGGATCTGGCCAGCGTGCAGCGCGAGCGTCTCGAAGCCGAATTTGCGGTCGGGCATTGGGAGGGCCGGGCGAGGGTTGGCGAATTGTAGCGGGTGGCCCCACGCCGGCGCGCTCGCCGATGAGACGCTGATCGCCGAGCCGGATGAAGCCACCGGGCGCCCGGACGGCGCTGCCACCGACCGCGCCGAGGTCTACTGGAGCGCCGGGGTGTCCGCCGGCTGCATCAACCGCTGGTCGTCCGACGGCCTGCTGCTCGAGCGGATCGCGCTGCCGGTGCCCAACCCGACGATGCCGTGCTTCGGCGGTGAGGACCTGCGCACCGTTTTCGTCACCTCGCTCGTGCGCACGCCGCACGCGAACGCCGGGGCGGTGGTGACGCTGCGCTCGTCGGTCGCCGGCGTGCCGGTGGCGCAGTTCCCGCTCTGAGCCGGCGACCTCAGTTCGCGATGTACTTCGGCCGTCTGGCCGAAATCACCTTGGTGTCGACGCCCGCCCAGTTCAGTCCGCCGAAGAGCCGCGCGTGCTCGATCTTCACGCAGCGATCCATCACCGTCTCGAGCCCGGCCGCCTCGGCCTTGCGGGCGGCCTCGGCGTTGGTCACGCCGAGCTGCTGCCACAGGACCCGGGCGCCGATCGCGATCGCGTCGTCGGCGACCGGTCCGACGTCGGCCGTCTTGCGGAACACATCGACGATGTCGACTCTCGCCGGCACCTCGCGCAGCGACCGGTAGCACTTCTGCCCGAGGATCTCGTCGTGCCGGGGATTCACCGGGATCACGGTGTAGCCGTGCTCGAGCATGTACTTGGCGGCGAAGTAGCTCGGCCGGAACCAGTCCGCCGAGAGTCCGACCACGGCGAGCACCTTGCTCGTGGCGAGGATGCGGCGCAGGCCCGGGATGTCGTCCACCATGGCGGCGATTCTAGCCGCTCCGCCGGCCTTACAATCGCCGGTGCCGATCCGCCACCCAGGAGGCCGCGATGCTCGTCGAAGAGCGCATCTACACCCTGCACCCCGGCAAGGTTCCGGTCTATCTCAAGCTGTACGAGGAGGAGGGGCTCCCGATCCAGTCGCGCATCCTGCCGGCGATGCTCGGGTACTACTCGACCGAGATCGGCCCGCTCAACGTGATCGTGCACATGTGGGCGTACGAGGACCTCGCCCAGCGCGCCGAGCGCCGCGCCCGCATGATGGCCGACCCGGGCTGGCAGGCTTACGTGCCCAAGGTGACGCCGCTCATCGTCAGCCAGGAGTCGCGCATCCTGACCCCGGCGCCGTTCTTCGCCGCCCGGCTCGAGGCGATGCTCCGCGCCGCGAAGAGCGCCTGAGCGGCCATGACCGTGCACCAGAACTTCATCGACGGCCAGTGGGTGCCCGGCGAGCGAGCCGCGCCCGACATCAACCCCTCGAACACTGCCGACGTGGTCGGGGAGTACGCGCAGGCCGGCCCGGGCGAGGTCGATGCCGCGATCGCGGCCGCCGCCGCCGCCTTTCCGGCCTGGGCGCACGGCAACGTGCAGGCCCGCGCCGACGCGCTCGACCGGATCGGCACCGAGATCCTGGCGCGGCGGGAGGAGCTCGGGACGCTGCTCGCGCGCGAGGAGGGCAAGACGAAACCCGAGGCGATCGGCGAGGCGGCGCGCGCCGGCTACCTCTTCAAGTTCTTCGCCGGCGAATGCGTGCGTCTCGCCGGCGAGATCCTGCCGTCGGTGCGGCCCGGGATCGGCGTGGAGATCACCCGCGAGCCGGTCGGCGTGGTCGGGATCATCACGCCGTGGAACTTCCCGCTCGCGATCCCCGCCTGGAAGATCGCTCCGGCGCTCGCCTACGGAAACTGCGTCGTGTTCAAGCCGGCCGACCTGGTCCCGGGTTGCGCCTGGGTGCTGGCGGAGATCATCTCGCGCAGCGGCATTCCGAAGGGCGTGTTCAACCTGGTAATGGGGCACGGCGCGGTGGTGGGTGAGCGCATCGTCAACGACCCCCGTGTCGCCGCGGTGTCGTTCACCGGATCGCAGGCGGTGGGCAAGGGCGTGGCCGTCGCCTGCGCGCAGCGGCTCGCCAAGGTGCAGCTCGAGATGGGCGGCAAGAACCCGCAGGTCGTGCTCGACGACGCCGACCTCGACGTCGCCGTGAACTGCGCATTGCAGAGCGCTTACTTCTCGACCGGCCAGCGCTGCACCGCCGCCAGCCGGCTGATCGTCACGCAGGGCATCCACGACCGCTTCGTCGCGGCGCTCGGCGAGCGCATCCGGGCGCTCAAGGTCGACGACGCGCTGAAGGACGGCACCGAGATCGGGCCGGTCGTGGACCAGCGGCAGCTCGACCAGGACCTCGAGTACATCGAGATCGGCAAGCGCGAGGGCGCGAAGCTCGCGGTCGGGGGCGAGCGGATCGAGCGCGCCACGCCGGGGTTCTACCTCCAGCCGGCGCTGTTCACCGAGACCACTGCGTCGATGCGCATCAACCGCGAGGAGATCTTCGGCCCGGTGGCTGCGGTGATCCGGGTGAAGGACTACGACGAGGCGCTCGCCGTGGCGAACGACACCCCGTTCGGACTCTCCTCGGGCATCGCGACCACCTCGCTCAAGCACGCCGCGCACTTCAAGCGCCACTCGGCGGCCGGGATGGTGATGGTGAACCTGCCGACCGCCGGAGTGGACTATCACGTGCCGTTCGGCGGCCGGAAGGGGTCGAGCTACGGCCCACGCGAGCAGGGCCGCTATGCCGCCGAGTTCTACACGGCCGTCAAGACGGCCTACGTCAACCCTTGAGCGCGGCGATGAGCAACCGACCGGCGGGGGCAGCGTTGATCCGGATCCTGCGCGTGTACGCCGACCAGCTCGAGCCGAAGCAGCTGCTCGCCCCGCTGCCGTCGGCGATTCCGCGCGCGATTTACGTGCGTGAAGGCGACGTGACGATCCGGTCCTGCGCGCAGGCGGCGACGCTCGCGCCGAACAGCGCCTGGCACGGGGCCGGCCCGTGCACGCTCGAGGCGAGCGCGCGGGGTGCTTCGATCTTGCGCTGGGAGGTGGCGCCCGCGGACTCACCGGACGCGGGGGCGCTGCTTGCGCGGTCGGTCGAGCTGCCCGACCAGGGCGGCTACCTGATGCGCTGCGACCGGGTGGACTTCCCGCCGGCCGGGATCGCCTACATGCACACGCACCGCGGGCCCGGGATCCGCGTGCTACTCACCGGGGAGCTCAGCGTGGAGAGCGCCGGCGAGGTCCATCGGGTGCGGCCCGGAAGCGCCTGGTTCGAATCGGGCCCCGACCCGGTGTTCGCGGTTGCGGCCGAACGCGAGCCGACGAGCTTCGTGCGGGTGATGATCCTGCCGCGCGCGATCCGCGGCCAGCCGTCGATCCGGTACGTCGAGCCGGAGGACCGCGACAAGCCGAAGCCGCAGCGCTACCAGGTGTTCTTCGACGAGCCGATCGAGCCGTGACCGCACCGCCCGCACCGTCGAGGACCGCTGCGCGGCTGCTGGTCGATGCGCTGAAGGGGCACGGCGTCGACACCGCGTTCTGCGTGCCGGGGGAGAGCTACCTCGCGGTGCTCGACGCGTTGTACGACGCGCGCGACCGGATCCGGCTCGTCGTCGCCCGCCAGGACGGCGGCGCCGGCTTCATGGCCGAAGCCTATGGCAAGCTGACCGGCAGGCCGGGCGTCTGCTTCGTGACCCGGGGGCCCGGCGCCACCAATGCGTCGATCGCGGTGCACACCGCGTTCCAGGACTCGACGCCGATGATCCTGTTCGTGGGCCAGGTCGGGACCGACTTCGCCGAGCGCGAGGCGTTCCAGGAGATCGACTACCGCCGGATGTTCGCCCCGATGGCGAAATGGGTCGCTTCGATCGACCGTGCCGACCGCGTACCCGAGCTGGTGAGCCATGCCTTCCATTGCGCGATGTCGGGCCGTCGCGGCCCAGTGGTGCTCGCTTTGCCCGAGGACGTGCTGGTGCAGACCGCCGCCGTCGCCGATGCCGGGTGCTACCAGGTGGTGCAGGCGCATCCGGGCGCGGCGGACATCGCGCGGCTGCGCGAGCTGCTGGCCGCCGCCGAGCGCCCGATCGTGATCCCGGGCGGCAGCGGCTGGTCGGAGCAGGCGTGCGCAGACCTCCGCCGCTTCGCCGAGGCGAACGAGCTGCCGGTCGCGTGCGCGTTCCGGTTCCAGGACCTGTTCGACAACGACCACCCGAACTACGCGGGCGACGTCGGAATCGGCATCAATCCGAGACTCGCCGCACGCATCAGGGATGCCGATCTCGTGCTCGCGATCGGGCCGCGGTTGGGCGAGATGACCACCTCGGGCTACACGCTGCTCGTCCCGCCGCGCCCGGCGCAGCGGCTGGTGCACGTCCACGCGGGCGCCGAAGAGCTCGGCCGGGTGTACCAGGGGGATCTGCTGATCAACGCCGGCGCGGCGCCGATCGCGGCGGCGCTCGCGGCGATGCCCCCGGTCGACGGCGCGCGGTGGCGCGAGCACACGCGCGCGGCGAATGCCGACTATCGCGAGTGGACCGCGCGGCGCGAGAACCCGGGGCCGGTCCAGATGTGGGACATCGTCGATGCGCTGCGCCGGCGGCTGCCGGCCGACGCGATCCTCGCCAATGGCGCCGGCAACTTCTCCGGCTGGTTCCACCGCTTCTACCGCCATACGCGCTTCCGCACCCAGATCGCCCCGACTTCCGGCGCGATGGGCTACGGTACCCCGGCCGCGGTCGCGTGCAAGCTCGCCGCGCCCGAGCGGCTGGTCGTCTCGATCAACGGCGACGGCGACTTCCTGATGAACGGCCAGGAGATCGCCACCGCGATGCAGTACGGCGCGGCGGTCGTCTTCCTGGTGGTGAACAACGGCATGTACGGGACGATCCGCATGCACCAGGAGCGCGACTACCCGGGGCGGGTGTACGGCACCGAGCTGCGCAACCCGGACTTCGCCGCCTACGCCCGCGCGTTCGGCGCGCACGGCGAGACGGTGTCGCAGACCGCGCAGTTCGAGCCGGCGCTCGAACGGGCGCTCGCGTCGGGCCGGGCGGCGCTGATCGAGATCCGGCTCGACCCGCAGGCGATCACGACCCAGACCACGCTCGACGCGCTCCGGGCGCGGGCGGGCGCTCGCTAGATCGCCGACTCGGTCGCCTGGTCGAAGAAGTGCAGCTTCGCCGGGTCGAAGGCGAGCCGCACGCGCTCGTGCATCTTCACGCTCACGCTCGGGTCCACCCGCGCGACCAGCGCGTGAGGGCCGGCGCTGATGTTGAGCAGGATCTCGGAGCCGAGGGGCTCCACCACGTCCACCACCGCGTCGAAGACGTACTCGGCCGGATCGGACCCGTTCGCGAGGCGCAGCGCCTCGGGACGCACGCCGAGCGTCGCGCGCCTGCCGGTGTGCGGTCGCAGCGCCGCGACGCGCGGCGGCGGCACCTTCACCCGGATGCCGGTCGCCTCGGCCCACAACGTGCCGCCCGCATCGGCGATCGTCACGTCGGCGAAGTTCATCGCGGGCGAGCCGATGAACCCGGCGACGAACTTGTTCGCCGGACGGCCGTAGAGCTCCATCGGGTCGCCGACCTGCTGCACCACGCCGTCCTTCATCACCACCACGCGGTCGCCGAGCGTCATCGCCTCGACCTGGTCGTGCGTGACGTAGATCGCGGTGGTCTCGAGCCGTTCGTGCAGGCGCTTGAGCTCCACGCGCATCTGCACGCGAAGCTTCGCGTCGAGGTTGGACAGCGGCTCGTCGAACAGGAACAGGGCGGGGTGCCGCACGATCGCGCGCCCGAGCGCCACCCGCTGCCGCTGGCCGCCGGAGAGCTGACGCGGCTTGCGCTCGAGCAGCGGCTCGATGCCGAGGATCGCGGCCGCCTCCTGCACGCGCCGCTGGATCTCGGCCTTGTCGAACTTGCGCATCTGCAGCCCGAAGGCCATGTTGTCGTACACCGACTTGTGCGGGTAGAGCGCGTAGTTCTGGAACACCATCGCGATGTCGCGGTCCATCGGCGGCAGGTCGTTGACCACCCGGCTACCGATCCGGATCTCGCCCGAGCTGATCTCCTCCAGGCCCGCGATCATGCGCAGCGTGGTGGTCTTGCCGCAGCCCGACGGCCCGACGAACACCATGAACTCCTTGTCCCGGGCGTGGAGGTTCACGTCCTTCACCGCGTGGACGTGCCCGTCGTACCACTTGTTGACCCCGGTGAGCACCACCTCGGCCATCGCGAGACTCCCGCCTACCCCTTGACCGAGCCGGTGAGGCCCGCCACGTAATACTCGACGAAGAACGAATACACCAGCGCCACCGGCACCGAGCCGAGCAGCGCGCCGGCCATCAGCTGACCCCAGAAGAAGATGTCGCCGCGGATCAGCTCGCTCACCACGCCGACCGGGACGGTCTTCTGCTCGACCGAGGACAGGAACACCAGCGCGTAGATGAACTCGTTCCACGACAGCGTGAAGGCGAAGATGCCCGCCGAGAGGATGCCGGGCACCGCGACCGGGAAGATGATCCGCACCATCGCGCCGAAGCGCGTCGCGCCGTCGATGCGCGCGCACTCCTCCAGCTCCTTCGGGATGGTCTTGAAGTAGCCCATCAGCAGCCAGGTGCAGAACGGGATCAGGATCGTCGGATAGGTGAGCATCAGCGCCCAGGGCGTGTTGCCGAGCTGCATCCCGCGGATGATGTCCGCGAGCGGGATGAAGAGCAGCGTCTGGGGAACCAGGTAGGTGACGAAGATCGCGGTGCCGAGGAACTCCGAGCCGCGGAACTTGAGCCGCGCGAGCGCGTAGCCGGCGAACATGCCGCAGATGAGCGAGATGATCGTCGAGACGATCGCGATCAGCATCGTGTTCCACAGCCACTGCGGGAAGGCAGTGGTGGCGAGCAGGCCCTGGAAGTGCTCGAGCGTCGGCTCCAGCGTCCAGAACGGCGTCGCGTTCGGCGCGCGCCAGGAGCGGTACAGCTCGGCGTCCGGGCGGATCGCCGTCACCGTCATCCAGTAGAACGGGAACAGCGTGAACACGATGAACATCGTGAGCGGGATGTAGAAGTACACCCACTTCTTCCACTTGCGCTCGATCACCATGCGCTCATGCTCCTTCCATGCGCTTCAGGTAACGCAGCTGGAACAGCACCACCAGGAACAGCACCGGGAACATGAACAGCGAGATCGCGGCGCCCTCGCCGAGCAGGCCCGAGTGGATGCCGATCTGGTAGGCGTAGGTGGCCACCAGGTGGGTCTGGTTCGCCGGCCCGCCGCCGGTGAGCACGTAGATCAGCTGGAAGTCGGAGAAGGTCTGGATCACCGAGAACACCACCACCACGAGGGTGACCGGGAGCAGCAGCGGCCAGGTGACGTGCCAGAAGCGGTGCCAGGCGTTGGCGCCGTCGAGCGCCGCCGCCTCGTGCAGATCCGGGTTGATCGTCTGCAGGCCGGCGAGCAGGGTGATCGCGAAGAACGGCGTGCCGCGCCAGGTGTTCACCGCGATCGCGCACCACATCGCCCAGTCGCCGTCGGACAGGAATGGCAGTCGGTCGCTGATCCAGCCGAGGTGATAGAGGGTCCAGTTGATCACGCTGAAGGTGGGGTCGAACATCCAGCGCCAGGCGAAGGTGGAGAGGACCGTCGGGATGATGAATGGCAGCAGCATCCAGGCGCGGATCATCCGCTTGAAGCGGAAGTGGCGGTTGAGCAGCAGCGCAAGCCACATTCCGAGCGTCAGCTTGAACACCGTCGCCCAGAACGTGTAGAAGCAGGTGTTCCAGAACGCGGTCTGGAAGATGGTGTCGTTCCAGGCTTTGCGGAAGTTGGCGATCCCCACGAACGTGCCGCGGGTGCCGACGGAGATGTCGGTGAGCGAGAACCAGATCGCCATCACGAACGGGTAGGCGATGAAGGCGGCGAGGATCGCCACTCCCGGCGCGAGCAGCGCGGTCGCGAGGACGCGCTGGTTCTCGAGCAGCCGCGTCCAGCGCGAGACGACGATCCGCTCGCCGGGGAGCGCCGCTGCGGCGCTCCCCGCGCCTGCCGCCACCGCCTGCTTCAAGGCCGCGCGATCAGGCGTAGATCTTGCCGAGCTCGCCGGCGGCCCACTTCACCGTCTCCTCCGGCTTCATCTTGCCGTTCGCGCTCTGCGCGTACATGACGGTGATGACGTACTTGTTCCACGCCTCGGCCGCGCGCTTGTCGGGCGGGCCGGCGTGGCCCATCGCGCGCGTCTGCAGGCGCGGCGCCGACCGGAACGGCAGCATCACCGGGTCGTTGTTCCACATCGCGTGCTTTTCCCAATCCTGCGCGATGCCGACCGAGAAGCCGCGCTGGACGGTGAACCACTTCTCGTAGTTCTCCCTGGTGTGCGCCCAGCGCAGGAAGTCCTTGGCCGCCTTCTGGTTCTTGGAGTACTTCATCACCATGTGGTTGAAGGCGGTGTGATAGGCGAACTGGCCCTTCGGCCCGGCGGGCAGCGGCGCGTGCAGGATGTCGGTGTGCAGCGGCGCGCCCTTCTCGGTCTTGAACTTGTCGGGACCGTTGAGCGCGGCGACATAGATCGAGGCGCCGTTCAGCGTCGCCGAGATCTCGCCCGAGAGGAACGCCCGGTTGTTGTTACTGTCGTCCCACGCGAGGCCGCCCTCGTCGTGCGCGTCCTTCCAGAATTGCGTCATGAACCGCACCGACTCGACGGTCTCCGGCGAATCGATGATCACCTTGCCCTTGGCGTCGATCTCCTGGCCGCCGAACGACCACAGCAGGGGATAGGTGAAGGTCGGTGCATCGCCGAACGTGTTGCCGAGGGTCTGACCGATGGGGCGCTTGGCCGCCTTCAGCTTCCTGCCCGCCTCGTGGTACTGCTGCCAGGTCTTCGGGAATTCCTTTATCCCGGCCTCTTCGAACCACGACTTGCGATACGCGATCAGCGCCGGCACCACCGACCAGGGCATCGCCACCCACTGGTTGCCGACCTTGTTCAGCTGCTGCGAGGCCGCGTAGATCCCGCCCTGGGCCTTGCCGACCTCGTCGGCGATGTCGCTCACGTCCACCGCGCTCGCGGCATAGAGGTGCGGCAGGTTGTTCAGCAGCATGATGATGTCCGGGCCGTTGCCGGACTGGATCGCCGAGGTCGCGCGCGCCGGAATGTCGTTCGCGTTGATCGTCTCGACGTTGAGCTTCACCCCGAGCGCCTTCTGGACTTCGGGGGCGAACACCTCGCGCAGCACCTTGTCGGCGGCCGGCACGAAATCGTTCCACCGCAGGATGTGGACCGACGTGCCTTGCGCGAACGCGGGCGCACGGTGCGCCGCGAGGATGCCTTCGATTCCGACCGCCGCGACGCCCGCGCCGGTCGCCTTCAGGAAAGTTCTGCGCTTCATTGACCCTCCTCCTTGGTCCTTAGTCTCGTTGGGTCGCCCGACGCGCCGGTACCGCACAGGCGCGTCTGCCGGACGCATGGTACCGTCCCGTACGAGGTGACCATCGCCCCTCGCGTTCTGTCACGGCCTGGCCAGTATGCGGCCCGCGGCGTGCCGGCGTCAACGCAGCGTTACGCTGCTCTGCGGCAACGCCGCGCGCCACCCGCCGCGGCGGCGCCGGAGAGCCGCCTCAGAAGGTGATCACACCCTTGCCGGTCGACTGGGTGTCGAACACGCGGTAGGCCTCGTCGGCCTGGTCGAGCCGCCAGCGGTGCGTGAAGATCCGCTCGAGGTCGATCCGGTTGTCGGCGACGAACCGCGCGCACTCCGCCTGGCCCATCGCGCTGAAGGTCCACGACCCGATGAGCGTCAACTGCTTTCGTAGCAGGTCCCGGCTCACGTCGAGCGTGACCTCGCCGCCCTCGCCGACGAAACAGACGGTGCCCCAGGTCTTCGCCGCACGCACCGCCGCGAGCCGCGCCGGCGCGGCACCGGTGCAGTCGATCGCCAGATCGACGCCGATCCCGCGGGTCAGCTC
>Ga0308411_10002493_pt1 | contig 12399 bp, 6 predicted proteins | sample HotsprottomLayer_2_FD_203530 | JGI IMG/M metagenome (GOLD analysis project Ga0308411, IMG submission 203530) | Hot spring phototrophic mat microbial communities from Octopus Spring, Yellowstone National Park, Wyoming, United States -... | ecosystem: Environmental > Aquatic > Thermal springs >... | reverse complement strand
CAGGCTGCCCGTCGCTCTTTTGTGGTTGTTCCAGCTCAAGAGCCGAAGCCGGCCGCGATGGGTAACGCACCGGTCGTTGGTGCTCGGGAGGTGCCCCGACCCTTGGCCCCGAATTCCGGTGCCGAGACCGAACCATCCGCGATCGAGCCACCAGCCCTCCCTGCCGAGATGCCGGTGCTCATCGCGGCAGCCGGCCTGGAGCCACGGCCCCTAGCACAACGGATCGCTCGACCGCCAACAGATTCCTCGTTGTCTCCACCGAGCCAGCAGGAGGAGATCAACGGAGCGGACCTGACCGCGACGGTGTCCGGAGTTGACCCCCGATTTCCGACCTTCCAACGCCTTGCGGAATCTCAAAGCGAAGACCGTTCAGGAGCCACTTCCGCGGGTCGCCGACGCCTGAACCACGTTTTGTCTGACCAGCAGCGCACCCTCCGCCGGTTTCTCGCGCTCCAGGAAAAGGCCGCCTGGAAGCTCCTGTCACGGCATCGTCCCCAACGCGGGGGTCTGAACTCGGACGCTGCTTGGTCTCACGGCCAACCCTCCCGCCGCAAACCGCCCGAATCGACCCCACCGCCATCTTCCGTGGCTCACCGGGCGTTGCTCGGGGCGATCCGGCAGCGCACCGCGGATTCCCTGGTCGCCGAGGCGGAGTTGGATGTCCGCCGCCACCGTTTTTTGCGCGATCATACGTTCTTCGGCCGCCACCTCTCGGACCATGATCCCAACCTGCTTGCGCTCCCGGTGATGCCTCTGGCGATGACCCTCGAACTGATCGCCGAGGCCGCGCTCGAATTGCGCCCGGACATGGAGATCATGGCCCTCACCGACGTCGAGGCTCAAGGCTGGCTCGCCTTCGAAAGTTCAATCCGACGTGTCCGAGTGCAGGCTCAAGAACACACTTGGGGTATCATCGATGTAACCGTTTGGGAGGACGACCGGGAGGAGGGGGGCATCCCCCTCGCTCGGGCAAAGGTGGAGCTTGGGAAAACGTCCCCTTCCCTTGGGCCAGCGCGGCTCGAGGATCTGGCCGACGGCCCATTCCCCTGGCCGAACGGCCGCCTTGGGCGCTCGCAAGCCGAGGTCTACGAGCGGATCATTTTCAACGGCCCAGGGTTTCAGGGGATCGCTTCGATCGACGCCGTCGGTACCCAGGGGGTGCGGGCAACCGTCGTCGAGCCGGATCCTCAACTGCTCGGACTCAATGCCCCCCCCATCTTGCCAGTCGGGCTGATCGATTCCTGCGGCCAGATCGCCGTCTTTTCGCTGGTTCGTGATGCCTGGACCCCCGAGGCGATCGCCGCCACATTTCCGAACCGGTTGGGACGCGTGGAATTCGCCTCCCGGCGCGATCGGAAAGCCCGCCTCCAGGCGGTGGCCCGGGTGAAACGGGACGGCTCCCAATTCCTCTCCGACGTCGAAATGGTTGCAGACAGCGGCGAGGTGGTGCTCCGGGTCACAGGCCGGATCGAGGAGATCGTCTGGCTCCCCGCCGATCTCTATGCTTCCTGGTCAGACCCATATCAGCCGATCTTAACCCGCGACCTTACCCACCTTTTCGAGGATGTGCCGGGGGCATCGGCAATCGCCGTTCGGGAAGTGGGACACTGCGCGAGCAAATTGATGGTCCACCGCCTCTGGTCGGGCGTTCTGGCGCGGATGATCCTCAGCGCGGAGGAGCGGCGGTTGTTCGAGGAGTTGCGAATGCCTCCAGTCCCCACCGCTTCCTGGTTGCTGGGGCGGGTCGCGGCCAAGGACGCGGCGCGAGTCTGGGCATCTTGCTCCTGCTGCATGGCCGACGTGGTGATCGTTTCCGATGAAGCGGGCCGCCCCTGGGTCCGATTTCCGACTGGGCCAGGCCCCCTCATCAGCCTGGCACACAAGGGATTTGAGACCGCGGTGGCCGTTGCTGCGGACCCCTCGCGGTTTTTCGGAGTGGGAATCGACGTCGAACCGTTGCGCTCCTTGCCGCTTTCCTTGATGGAGGATGCATTCAGCGCTGCTGAACGCGAAACCCTCGAGGAGGCGGCGAACCGATCGGGCGAACCATCCGCCTCCTGGCTGCTGGCGGGCTGGGGAGCGAAAGAGGCGGTCGGCAAGGCGCTCGGCCGCGGCGTGGTCGGAGGGCCCAGGAGCCTCGAGATCCGTTCGGTGGACACGAGCACCGGCCAGCTGAAAGTCAGCCTCCGCGGCCCTATGGCAACCCTCTTTCCAAGTCACACCTCGGAGATCGACACCTACCGCCGTACCATGGAGAACCGTGTCGTGACCCTCTGCCTCCTCCCCACGACCTCTGGGAATGCGCAACGGGAGCTGGCGCGATGAAGACCGTCCTCCTGGGTCTCGATGGAGCGACATTCACCATCCTCGACCACCTGGTCGCCGAGGGGGTGATGCCCAACCTCGCTGAGCTCTACCGCAAGGGGGCTCGGGGCGACCTGATGTCGACCCCCACACCCCTGACCCCCCAAGCCTGGACTTCGCTCGCCACCGGCCGAAGCCCCGGCCACCATGGCATCATCGACTTCCTCCGACCGGAACACGGGCCCCACGGCGTTTACTGGCGGCTCAACGACTCACGCGAGATCCACTGCGAGACGATCTGGAAATACGCGTCCCGCCACGGCCGTCGCGTGACTGTCCTCAATTATATTTACCTCTCCCCACCCGAACCGATCCACGGCCATACCATCCCTGGTTTCACCTCGGGACGCCACCTCCGCCGCTCGAGCTACCCCCCCAACCTCTTCGAACGACTCCAGCAAGTCCCCGGTCTGGATGTGAAGGCCCTGGGGATGGATCTCCAGGTCGAGCAAGAAGCGCTTCAGGAGATGGAGCCCCAGCGCTGGTGCGAATGGATCCGCCACCATATCGAACGCGAGCGCATCTGGTTCGGAATCCTCGAGCACCTCATGGCCGAGGAACCAAGCGACCTGACCGCCATCGTGCTCGATGGTGTCGACAAGATCCAACACCTCGCGTACCGGTTCCTCGATCCGGCGCTTTTGCCTCAGCAACCGACCCCCTGGGAAACCGAGGTGATCGCAACCTGCCGGGACTACTTCCGCCAGGTCGACCAATTTCTCGGCGCAATCCTGCGCCGGATCGGCCGTTGGGGCCGTGTCTTCCTTGCCTCCGACCACGGCTTCGCAGCGACGACGGAAGTTGTGTATATCAACAAGTGGCTATACGATCAGGGATGGCTCCACTGGCGGGGTGAGTTTGCCGAGGACGAGAAGCTCTCCAACTTCGGCGACCGGCTGGCGAACCTCGCCAATGCGATCGATCTGCCCCGGTCTCAGGCCTACGCCTTGACTCCCAGCATCAACGGCATCCTGATCGTGGCGCCTCCCGAAGAACGGGGGGCGATCCGGGCCGAGATCGCGCGCCGCTTGCTGGACCTGAGGGGTCCGGATGGAGGGCGGGTGGTCACCGAGGTGAGAACGCGCGAGGAGGTGTTTCCCGGCCCGTTTGTGGACCGAGCCCCAGACCTGCTGCTGACGCTTCGCGACCATGGTTTTGTGTCGGTTCTCAACGCTCGGGCTGCGGTGATCTCGCGGCGCCAGCCAGCGGGGACCCACCATCCTCGGGGGGTCTTGGTGGGGATTGGCCCGGGCATCCGCGAGGGGGCCAGCGTCGGCCCCTTGAGCATCCTCGACGTTGCGCCGTTGCTGTTGCACAGCCTCGGACTGGAGATTCCCCGCGAGCTGGAGGGAACGTTTCCTTCTGAGCTTTACGATCCGGATTATCTGACGAGCGATCCCGTCCGCTGGGGTGTCACCGCCGGGAATGTCTCCCTCGATCAACCCCCGCCAAGCGCCCCCAGCGGGGAGCCAATGGACGACCAGGATGAGGCGTATGTGATCGATCAACTTCGCAAATTGGGGTATCTCGAGTGACGGGGCCCGAGGCCTCCTGGTCGCGCTCCTCCTGCATGCTGGCCGCGGCTGGAGATTCTCGGGATCGGTCAACGACACCACCCACGGCGGTGGCCACCTCAAAGCCGAAGGATGTTGGAACCAACGAACGGTCAGGATTGTCTGAGGTCGCGTTTCGGATGTCTGAGAACCTTGCCACCACCTGCTCTCCGTGCAGCCGCCAGCCCGGCGGGGAACCCCGGCGCGATCCGCAGGCCATCGAATGCCAGCACGATCGTCTGGCCGGGGGGGCCGATGGGTCGTGGCTCACCTCAACGCCACCCCCACAACCGTTGAGCATTGGCCACTTCCGCCGGATCGCGGCCCACGGCTTTGGAGATGGTTGCAACTCTTATGCCTGGAGCATGGTCTGGTACAACGGCCGGGCGTTTGTGGGAACCGGACGCCACCTGCTCGCAGAAATCAAGCGGCGGCTCCAATGCACCGGCGAGACCGTCTGGCCCGTGCCGGCCCGGCAACCGGGAACGGAGTACAACAGTTGTGGCGATTATCTGGACATCCGCGGCCAGATTTGGCGGTATGATCCCGCCACTGAATCCTGGGACCGCGTCTACCGATCGCCCCGAACCAAGAATGCCAAGGGGGAGACCGTCGCTGTCGCTTACGGGTTTCGCAACATGTCGGTCTTCCAGTCCAAGAGCGACTCCCGCCCGGCAATCTACACGATTCCCAGTTGCGGCTGGAACGGCGTCGGCCCGGTCATGCTCCGCTCCGACGACGGTGAGCATTTTGACCAGGTGACCGAACCCGGATTGGGCCTCGGCAACGACAACCTGGTGGCGTTCCGGGGAAACGTCCCGTTCAAGGGAAGGCTCTTTATCTCGCCCTCGGGATCCCGCAGCGGCAAGGCCAACGTCTCCCATGCCGCTGTGGTCCTCTGCAGCGATGACCCTGTCCACGGCCGCTGGGAGGCCAGCAACATCCCCAGTTTCGGAGACCCAACAAACCAGGGAATTTTTGATCTGGGGACCTGCGGCGATTATCTCTACGCGGGGACCATCAATATTCGTCAAGGATGCCAGGTCTGGCGAACACGTGCTGAGGGGCCACCCCCCCACGACTGGGAAAAGGTGTTTGACCATGGCGCTGGCCGCGGTCAACACAATCAGGGCGTCATGATGTTTTGCGAGTTCCATGACGACCTTTACATCGGGACGGGCATCCAGAATGGCGGCCGCGACCAGGATAACAACATTGGTCCTCATGCTGGCGAAGTGATCCGCGTTCGTCCCGACGGGACGTGGGATCTCGTCGTCGGTGAGCCGCGGATGACCAAGCAGGGTTTCAAAGCCCCTCACAGCGGCCTGGGACCAGGCTTTGACAATCCCTTTGCGGGTTACATCTGGCGGGGTGCCGTCCATGAAGGAACGCTTTATATTGGCACCTTTGACTCTTCATCGCTCCTGCCGTTTATGGATCGGTCGATTTGGCCCCCCTGGGTCCGGAATTCGCTGAACCATGAGGTGCTCGAGCGCTTTCTGGAGCTCCGGGGCGGCTGTAACCTCTGGCGGACCACCGACGGCGACCGCTGGGTACCGGTGACCCGCAACGGCTTCGGCAATCCCTACAACTGGGGCGTTCGCACTTTGCTTTCCTCTCCGATTGGGCTTTTCGTCGGGACTGCCAATCCCTTTGGACCCAAGGTCGCCATCTCGGGGCCGGGAGGGTGGCGGTTCGAGGAAAACCCCCAGGGGGGCTGCGAGGTGTGGTTGGGCACGCACCACCATCGAGTTTCTGGCTCCAGAGAAGGAGCCGCAATCGTGCATTCCGTTCCCTGGCTCAACGAGGGAGGGGGGATTCCCCTGGATTTCCTGGAGTCCCTCGCGGGTTGTGGGGAAACGCCGCCTGAGGGTTCCGACCGGGGCCGGGTCCTGGATACGTTGACCGATCTCGTCGAGCTTTCTGCGCCCGACGAGTGGGCTGTCGAGCATCACGACCTCGGCGATGCCACGAGGGTGGACGAGCAGAGCTGGCGCCTGGATCCCTCGCGGCTTTTGACCACCATCCCCGAAGACCTGGTCGGCTTGACCGAATCCGTGGACGAGGAAGTGGCCCGCTATTTCGCGGGGTGTGACCTCCGGAACGTGGGATACTGGCGACACCAGGCGACACCCCGGCAGGCCTGCGAGCAACTCGTCGACGAGCTTCTGGCGATGGTCCCCCCGAGTTTGGCGGCCGATGGTCGTCCCGCTTTCCTGGTCGCCGGTCACGGCGACCTGGCCGCTCGGGTGCGTCGCCGCTGGGCGGGGGCGGCCGTGGTTTCGCTGAGCGCCCAGGGCAAGGATGCAGCCGCTTGGCGCAGGCTTACCGGGTCCCTCTTTGACGTGGTCCTCTGGGTGGAGGGACCGAGTGCCTGCGGCGATCGGTTGCGGGGGCTCCGGGAAGCGCGTCGGGTGCTCCGGCGGGGCGGATGCCTGATTGCTGCCGACCTGGCCGGGCACCCCAAAGCAGACCTTGCTCATTACTCCCCCCGGCTCGACGACGAGCCGGCGAGCAAGGTCTTCAACCGCCAACTCAGGCAGGTTGGGTTCACCCAGCCTTGGGTGGTGGATGCCACCGCTCAGACGTGGTCGCCGTTTTTCAAGCACAGCCAGGAGCATTTCACCTGCAAGGCCCTGTTGCACCAGATCGACCGCGAGCAAGAGGACCGAATTTTTGCTGCCTTGCCGGGGGGTGACCTTGTCGTTGAGGCATACCTGATCGTATCCGCAGTCAAAGTTTAGCGAGGCCTGACTCATGGTGGCGATCCAGCCTGTCAACACCACATACGAGCCGTTTAGCCGTGAGCCCGAATATGTCGAGGCCAACCGCGGCTTCGTGGGACTCGTGAACCTGGCTCACGTCCGCCGGTTCCTCGACCTGGCCTGCGGGACGGGTGCGGTCGGCCAGCTTCTCCTCCAAGCAGCGCCGACAGCCCAGCTCAACGGCATCGACCTCGACCCAGTGCAGATTGACCTGGCGACCAAGGAATTTCGCGAGCTCGGTCACGAGGTTCGGCGGGGTACTGCCCTGACAGACGAACTGGTCAACGGCAAGGGGATCGTGACCCTGGCTGTTGGGAGCGCCGACGAGCTGCCGTTTCCCGACGCCTCATTCGACTGCGTCACGATCGCTAACGCCATTCATATGATGCCGGATAAGGACCGGTTCCTCGAGGCGGTTTCGCGGGTGCTCAAGCCCGGGGGTTTGTTCGGGTTCAACACGGCGTTTTACGCTGGGTCGTATCCTCCGGGGACAGAACGTCACATGATCCACTGGCTCCGCGAGGCAACGCTCTTTATTGATCGACTGAATGAGCAATTGGTCGCTGAGGGGAAAAAACCGATCAAGAAACAACATGGCACCACCCGGGCAGCGTTCCAGAACCGCTGGAACAGTCCCCAGGAATGGCGGGAGAAGCTCGAGGCTCGGGGGTTCGCCATCCAGACGGTGAACGAACGGGTGGTGATGTTTGACGAGCGGTGCATCGCCGCAGTGGGAGCCTACGGAGGTCTGGCGGAGGTTCTGATGAGCGGTTATCCCGTCGAGGTGGCGGCGATGGCTCTGCAGGCTGCCGCTGGACCCTCGCTGGCGGCCATGAATGTCACCGCGGTGCCCAGGAATTGGCTGGAGGTCTGGGCGGTCAAGCCTTCATGACCGACCTTGGAGCCCTTTGCAAGACCACGATGGACGCGCCGCGTGACCGGCCCTCACGCGGTGCCCTCCACACGGCCCGGGCCGAGTTTCCTCAACGAAAGGTGAACCACGATGTCGGGTGAGACCAACGGCGTGAAGCTTGATCGCGAAACCATTTTCCGAGACATGGTGCAGATCCTGGAAAACATGACGAGCGACTGGGACACATCCCACGAGGGAGAGATCCGGCCGGAGACGCGCTTGATTGCCGATCTCGGTTTCGAGTCGATCGACGTGGTCCAGCTCGTCGTGGACATCGAGGAGCGATACCAGAGGCGCGACTTGCCCTTCGAGAAATTGCTCATGGAAAACGACCGCTACGTGGATGAGCTCCAGGTCGGCAAGGCCGTTGATTTTCTCGTCACGCATCTCAACCAGCGCTGAGCGCGGCCCAGCGCGGGATGCGGGCTTTGGATGGGGAGCACGATGAACAAGACCATCCTCATCGGGTTGGACGGAGCGACGTTCAAGGTCCTCGATCCCTTGATGGACGACGGCGTCATGCCGTTTCTCAAGAGGTTTTTGGCGGATGGCGTGCGCGGCGAATTGCTCAGCACGCCTCATCCGCTGACTCCCCCCGCCTGGACCACCCTGATGACCGGAAGAAACCCCGGCGCTCACGGGATCTTCGATTTCCTCCGAGCCGAGATTCGCCCTAGCGGCGCGTTCTTCACCCTGAACAATTTCCGCGACGTCCAGTGCGAGACGATCTGGTCGATCGTCGGCCGAGCCGGGGGAAGGTCGATCTCGCTCAATTTCCCCCTCATGGCTCCTCCCCCCTCGATCCCGGGTTCCTCGATCATTCCGGGATTGCTGTCTTGGCGGCACCTGAGGCGAAACATCCACCCCCCTTCGTTGTACGATGAGCTCAAAGCCCTCCCTGGCTTCAGCGCTGCCGAGCTCTCCTGGGACTTCGAGAGCGAGAAAAAAGCGCTGCAGCATGTTCCCGAGGAGGAACTGGAGCCGTGGGTACGATTCCACGTTGCCCGGGAACACCACTGGTTCACCATTCTCAAACATCTCCTGACGGCTGATCCTTCGTGGAACCTCGCCGCCGTGATCTTCGACGGCGTCGACAAGCTCCAGCACGGGTGCTGGCGATTCCTTGACCGGGCGTTTCTCCCGGCGCAGCCCTCGGAGTTCGAGCTCCGGATGGTCGAGCTTTGCCGCGAGTATTTCCGCGTGTTGGACGGCTTCATCCGCGAGATTGTGGCCCTGGCGGGACCGGAAGCGCAGGTTTTCATCGCCTCTGACCACGGCTTTGGCCCCACGTTACGGCTGTTTCGGGTCAACGCCTGGTTGGAACGAAACGGCTACCTGAAGTGGCCCCAGGGCCACACCGCAAGGGAAGAAAATGATCGAAGAGCTGGCACCACCAGCCACTACGTGCTCTTTGATTGGGCCAGTACGACGGCCTATGCCCAGAGCGCGGCGACCAATGGAATCCACATCCGCCTCCGCCGGGAGGACGGGGACGGGGGAGTTGCTCCCGAAGCCTACGAGGGTTTTCGGGCCCGGCTGATCGATCAACTCCTGGCGGTGCGGGATCCGGTCACCAACACGCCGTTTTTCAAGGCAATCCTCAAGCGGGAGGAGGTTTTCCCAGGGCCACATCAGGACAAGGGACCGGATCTCACCCTGGTGCCGTTTGACCATGGTTTTCTGTCGGTCCTGGAGGGTGAACCGGTTCTGTCCGTTCGGTCGATGGTCATGGGCACCCATTGGCCGGAAGGGGTCTTCATGGCCGGCGGTCCCGGAATCAGCAGAGGCCAGGACCTGGAGCGGTTGTCGATCTTGGACATCGCCCCCACCCTGCTGCATAGCCTGGGCCTGGAGGTTCCCGTGGACTTCGAGGGCAGGGTGATCGAACGGGCGTTCGAGCCGGCTTACCTGCGCGAACACCCGGTGCGGGTCGGGCGACCCACGGAGCCGCCCCGGACCTACGCCACCACCGCGAAGCCAGGGGAGGGATCTGATCGCTCTCGGGAGGAAGCCGGCGACGACGCATCGAGTGAAGACGCCATGGTGCTGGACCGGCTCCGCGTGCTCGGTTACGTCGAGTGAGCCGGCCTTGGTGGGATTTGCCAGCGGCACCCACACGGTCTTCCGCTCCATCGGGGATTCACGGCAATCGGGGGTTGCTGGCCAATCTCATCCGGAGCGTGACGGCGTGGCGATTCTGGGCGGAGGAACGGGCCGCGGATGTTGACCAGCTTGGCAGGCCGGATCGCCATCGTGACGGGAGGAAGCTCGGGGATCGGCCGCGAGGCGTGCCTGGCTCTGGGCGCTCGGGGAGGCCACGTCGTCGCCGTCGGACGGGATCCTCAGCGGCTGGCGGAAACCGCCGAGCTGGTTCGTGCCCGGGGAGGGACAGCAGAGTGGATGTCACTGGATGTTCGCTCTGAGGCCGACATGCAGGCAATGGCGGCTCGGGTCCTGGCGGCTCACGGCCGGATTGACATTCTGGTCGCCTCCGCGGGCATCCTCCGCGCTCCCGGCGCGGCCCTTCGGACCGTCGCTCAGACCCCTGTCCGAGACTGGGACGAGGTGGCTGCCGTGAACCTGCGCGGAACGTTTCTGAGCAACCGCGCAGTCCTTCCCGCCATGATCCGCCAACGATCCGGGGATATCATCAACCTTTCATCCCTGTCGGGCCGGGTCGGCATTGCCTTCGACGCTCCCTACTGTGCCTCGAAGTTTGGGGTGATCGGCCTCAGCGAGGCTTTGGCCGAGGAGGTCGGACCGCTGGGGGTCCGTGTGCAGTCGGTCCTGCCGGGGACGTTTCTCACCCCCGTTTGGTCTCAAACCGGGCCGTTGCCCCGGCCAGAAGGGCTGCCGCCGGCCTCTCGGGTTGCCGAGTTGATTGCGACGATGGTCCTGTTGCCTCGTGACACCCACCTGGGAGCCGTGATGATCGAGCCCGTTTTGCCGCCTGCCCGGACGGGGTGGCGGCAGGGGGCGGAGGCGTCGCGTCGCGCGGCGGCTGTGAACCGGCGGTCGTTGACCGTTTCGGAGTCCCCCGATAGAGTGAAACCCATCCAGGAGCAACGACTCATGTCTCATTCCACGCCGGGCGGGACCGGCCGACTCGACGGCCGGGTGGTGATCGTGACGGGGGGAACGGGGGGAATCGGCCGGGCAACGGCTCGGGCGGCCGCGGTCGAGGGAGCCTCGATCGTGGCAGTGGACGTCGCGCAGCCGAGCGTGGACGAGCTGGTCGAAGAACTGGGGCGGATCGCTCCAGTTCCCGCCGGACATCTGGGACTGGCGGTGGACATCCGGGATGAGGCCGCGTGTGAGGGAATGGCTCAAGCCACCTTGGAGCGGTTCGGTAAGATCGACGCCTTGGTGGCGTGTGCCGGGATCCTCCGCAAGCGCGGAACTCCCCCAAAACCAGTGGTCAAGACCGGACTCGATGAGTGGGAGGAAGTGCTGGCGGTCAACCTCCGGGGCACGTTCCTCTGCAACCGGGCGGTTCTTCCCTCCATGATCGCGCGGCGATCGGGAACGATCATCAACATCTCGTCGGTCTCGGGGCTGAAGGGGAGGGCTCACGACGCTCCCTATTGTGCCTCGAAATTCGGCGTGATCGGGCTTTCGCAGTCGGTGGCTGACGAGGTTCGGAGCTATGGGATCCGAGTCCAGGCCATCATGCCCGAGGCGATCGCAACCCCGATGTGGGATCAGAATCACCCGATGCCTCCACCAGGGGACGCGTTGCCGCCGGAACGGGTCGCTGACCTCATCCTCTTCATGTTGACCCAGCCGGAAGACACGATGCTGGTGGGACCGGTGATCGCTCCGGTCGGCGCGCGGCGCCGCCGGCTCGCCTCCGCGGGTTCCGCGGCCGAGCAGCCAACGACCGCCTAAAACGACCGCCTCAAACCTTCCACCTCAAGTCGGCCAGACTGGGAGAACCGAACCATGTCTTTGTCCAAGGTGATCTTCGAGCTGGTGGTCGGGCTTGTGCTCTGGCTGGTGGGGGCGGTGGTGTACATGATGGTTTTCGATCAGGGGCCAGGCCAGGGAGGGGGACAGACGCGGCGGGAGCGGATTCGTGAATTGCTCCGGAACCGGCGGGCAGCAGGGCAACCGCCGTTGGCTCAGCCGGGAGCGCCGCCAGCTGCCAACACAGCCGGCGACATCGAGCATTTCTTGCTCCATCAGGGGCGGCGGCGGCGGTATCTGGTTCACGTCCCCCGGGGTTTTGACGGCTCCCGGAAGTTGCCCGTGGTTCTCGGTTTTCACGGCGGGGGAGGGCATGCGGAAGGGCTCCGGGCGATGAGCCGGCTGAACGACACGTCCGACCGCTTTGGGTTTCTCATGGTCTATCCTGATGGAACTGGCTTTACGGGCCGATTCCTCACCTTCAACGCCCTGACGTGTTGCGGCTACGCAGAACGGAACAAGGTGGATGATGTCGGTTTCGTGCGCGCACTGCTCGATGAGCTGGCCGTGAACTACCCGGTCGATTCACGTCGGGTGTATGCGACGGGACTGAGCAACGGGGCGATGCTTTGCTATCGCCTGGCGGCGGAGCTTTCCGATCGGATCACGGCGATTGCTCCCGTGGCCGGCGACATGGGCGTGCTGGGACCGGTCCCGAAGCGCCCCGTGCCGGTGATGCACTTCCACGGGCTGAAGGATCCCAACGCCCTGTTTCACGGCGGGGTGGGGAAAAACCAGCTTCAGCCCAATCCTCATCGCTCCATTCCCGAGACCATTGCTTGGTGGGTGAAGGTCAACGGGTGCGCGGAGCAACCGGTGGAGGAGGAACAGGGAGCGG
>Ga0308411_10002492_pt1 | contig 12400 bp, 12 predicted proteins | sample HotsprottomLayer_2_FD_203530 | JGI IMG/M metagenome (GOLD analysis project Ga0308411, IMG submission 203530) | Hot spring phototrophic mat microbial communities from Octopus Spring, Yellowstone National Park, Wyoming, United States -... | ecosystem: Environmental > Aquatic > Thermal springs >... | reverse complement strand
TCAATCAAACTGTGTCGGCACCAGAAAGCCGCCGCCCGCGCGTTTCAGTGCTCTTCAGCGAGCCGAAAATTCCTCAATTTTAACGCTGCGGTTGAAACGTTGCAAATTACGATGTTTCAGTGCTCTTCAGCGAGCCGAAAATTCCTCAATCGATCTCCAACTCGCCGCTTCTCGCCCGTTCGGAACCTTTCAGTGCTCTTCAGCGAGCCGAAAATTCCTCAATCGCGAAGGACGGAGAAGACGTAACGATCCCGCTGACTTTCAGTGCTCTTCAGCGAGCCGAAAATTCCTCAATGCGTTTGCTCCCATACCGGAAGCATCAGTTTGTAGGTCTTTCAGTGCTCTTCAGCGAGCCGAAAATTCCTCAATCCAGACCGCCAGCGCGAGCGCGATCACTCCGTCATCGCTTTCAGTGCTCTTCAGCGAGCCGAAAATTCCTCAATGCGCCACCTTGTCCTGTTCGTACCGCTGCTACCGAAAACCTTTCAGTGCTCTTCAGCGAGCCGAAAATTCCTCAATGGGTATTCCAATTGCGTACAGCGAACATCTGCCGACTTTCAGTGCTCTTCAGCGAGCCGAAAATTCCTCAATTACGCGCGATAAGCGGGTTGTATTGTCTGATACGAAGTTTCAGTGCTCTTCAGCGAGCCGAAAATTCCTCAATTGTCTTATTGTATATACGAAGTCTGCAATCGCTAGAGTTTCAGTGCTCTTCAGCGAGCCGAAAATTCCTCAATACATACTCTGGATCACGCAAATACAACTTTTGCAGACAGTTTCAGTGCTCTTCAGCGAGCCGAAAATTCCTCAATTGTAACTGGAATGCTGCATAGGCTTGACAAGATGCTGTTTCAGTGCTCTTCAGCGAGCCGAAAATTCCTCAATCCAAACGTAATCAAGCGCGGTCAGTCCAGTGTGACGTTTCAGTGCTCTTCAGCGAGCCGAAAATTCCTCAATTATACCAGTTTCGTTGAATGGTCAGCGTAACGTTGGGTTTCAGTGCTCTTCAGCGAGCCGAAAATTCCTCAATTTTACGGATTCGCGCGGTGTGTCGCTGGACGCGCTTGGTTTCAGTGCTCTTCAGCGAGCCGAAAATTCCTCAATCGATGCCGCCGTCAAAGAATATGCACTCATCCTTCGCAGTTTCAGTGCTCTTCAGCGAGCCGAAAATTCCTCAATGATGCCGCCGTCAAAGAATATGCACTCATCCTTCGCAGTTTCAGTGCTCTTCAGCGAGCCGAAAATTCCTCAATAAGAGATGGCGCGGGCGCTTGAGGAGCGGATCAACGGTTTCAGTGCTCTTCAGCGAGCCGAAAATTCCTCAATTTTGCGTCTGGTTTTTCTATTTTTGCAGATGTTAGGTTTCAGTGCTCTTCAGCGAGCCGAAAATTCCTCAATACCAGCGTCGCAACCCGCCGCTCATCCATCCCCGGCGGTTTCAGTGCTCTTCAGCGAGCCGAAAATTCCTCAATCAAACACTGATGGTTGCCATAGTGGTTGCCTCCTTAGTTTCAGTGCTCTTCAGCGAGCCGAAAATTCCTCAATCAGCAACGTCGCAAGCGTGTACGCCAGCGCCGCAAGGTTTCAGTGCTCTTCAGCGAGCCGAAAATTCCTCAATGCTGGATCGCCAGATCGCGCCGCTGATGATTGAGTGTTTCAGTGCTCTTCAGCGAGCCGAAAATTCCTCAATCGAGGGCGTGATGGCGGCGACCAATCACGTAATGTGTTTCAGTGCTCTTCAGCGAGCCGAAAATTCCTCAATTCGCATACGCTTCGTCTCGCCTGGTCGTGCGCTCCGTTTCAGTGCTCTTCAGCGAGCCGAAAATTCCTCAATTCCATCTCTACCAAAAGTGACGCTTCTGCGAACAAAAGTTTCAGTGCTCTTCAGCGAGCCGAAAATTCCTCAATCGGTGATCCCGGCCCCGGCCGCTACTGGCATTTCGGTTTCAGTGCTCTTCAGCGAGCCGAAAATTCCTCAATTCATGCAGGCCGCGACGAGCATCTTCAACCCGTTCGTGTTTCAGTGCTCTTCAGCGAGCCGAAAATTCCTCAATCGAAGGCTCACCACGCATAGCAGCCCATCTCGCCAGTTTCAGTGCTCTTCAGCGAGCCGAAAATTCCTCAATTCAACGCTACGAATGCCTTATCTGCGTACCTATTGGTTTCAGTGCTCTTCAGCGAGCCGAAAATTCCTCAATTGTACCGTGGTTGCCTTACAACTACAGAAGTTTCAAGGTTTCAGTGCTCTTCAGCGAGCCGAAAATTCCTCAATTACGGTAACAGGGTTAGATTGCTGATAAGGCACTCATGTTTCAGTGCTCTTCAGCGAGCCGAAAATTCCTCAATTCCGGATTTAGACCACTGTTGACAAGTAATGCGGTCAAGTTTCAGTGCTCTTCAGCGAGCCGAAAATTCCTCAATTCTTGTGCTCACTGTTCCACGTAGCGCTGTCTCTGAAGGTTTCAGTGCTCTTCAGCGAGCCGAAAATTCCTCAATTGAGTAGGAACGTCCTTGGGAAGCGCGCTACTACCCGTTTCAGTGCTCTTCAGCGAGCCGAAAATTCCTCAATCGTATGATAGATAGTTACACGTACAAACTGGTTGAGTTTCAGTGCTCTTCAGCGAGCCGAAAATTCCTCAATTTCTACACGCTTCTGAAGCAGCACAGATACGAAGCGAGTTTCAGTGCTCTTCAGCGAGCCGAAAATTCCTCAATTGCGTTGAGAAACAAGATGGTAAGAGCATTTTATCTTGTTTCAGTGCTCTTCAGCGAGCCGAAAATTCCTCAATTACGTCAATTTTGGTCGTGATGGTCGTATACTTTACCGTGTTTCAGTGCTCTTCAGCGAGCCGAAAATTCCTCAATTGAATTGGCAAGCAGTACGCCGATCAAACGAGCTGGTGTTTCAGTGCTCTTCAGCGAGCCGAAAATTCCTCAATTCGGTACGCTGACCGGTTGTACCGCGCCTACCTGAAGTTTCAGTGCTCTTCAGCGAGCCGAAAATTCCTCAATTTTGATACTTACCGTGCCACGGTACCGGCGTGAATTCGTTTCAGTGCTCTTCAGCGAGCCGAAAATTCCTCAATTCCGGTTGTACCGCGCCTACCTGAAGGGCGCGCTCACGTTTCAGTGCTCTTCAGCGAGCCGAAAATTCCTCAATTTGAGGTAGGGCTGGAGATTCCCGAAAAGTCTTCGTGGTTTCAGTGCTCTTCAGCGAGCCGAAAATTCCTCAATTTGATGACACTTACAAGTACTAAGTTGCGCAAAAGGTGTTTCAGTGCTCTTCAGCGAGCCGAAAATTCCTCAATTCGTACATCCAGATCGACTCTTCATCAGTTATTAGACGTTTCAGTGCTCTTCAGCGAGCCGAAAATTCCTCAATTCGCAGTGTCTCCGCCACACGCCAAACTGGAGACCCCAGTTTCAGTGCTCTTCAGCGAGCCGAAAATTCCTCAATTTGCATCATACAGCATTTTGATCACCGTGTCAAGGTAGTCGTTTCAGTGCTCTTCAGCGAGCCGAAAATTCCTCAATTCTGCACTTCAACCCTGAGCCACTCCCCCCCTTCGGAGTTTCAGTGCTCTTCAGCGAGCCGAAAATTCCTCAATTTCATCAGACAGGCGCTTGCGCGTGTACAACAAAACAGGTTTCAGTGCTCTTCAGCGAGCCGAAAATTCCTCAATTTTTCCGGCAACACCGGTCAACACGAATGTGTGTTATGTTTCAGTGCTCTTCAGCGAGCCGAAAATTCCTCAATTAGGCCCGTGCTGTCATCACTTGACGAATCCGGTGACGTTTCAGTGCTCTTCAGCGAGCCGAAAATTCCTCAATTGAGTAAGGTTGAGAGTGTACAACAAAACAGCAGAGAGGTTTCAGTGCTCTTCAGCGAGCCGAAAATTCCTCAATTCGAAAAGGTTGCGCGCGACCGCGGCGTACGCGAGGTTTCAGTGCTCTTCAGCGAGCCGAAAATTCCTCAATATTATTCATCAAACATAATAGCCCGCTGATAGCAAGTTTCAGTGCTCTTCAGCGAGCCGAAAATTCCTCAATTAGTGCCCTCCTAAAAGACTGATAGCGCCCCGAAAATGTTTCAGTGCTCTTCAGCGAGCCGAAAATTCCTCAATTGCCGTACAATCCCAGCGCGTTTACGAGTATCCCGATGTTTCAGTGCTCTTCAGCGAGCCGAAAATTCCTCAATTTGGGCGCGTGTTGGTGCGTCGGTTGGTCGGCTGGGCGCGTTTCAGTGCTCTTCAGCGAGCCGAAAATTCCTCAATTCCAATTCACGCCGTTCATCTATCGTCTCCTCTTCACGTTTCAGTGCTCTTCAGCGAGCCGAAAATTCCTCAATTCGGGCATCCCACCTTCCCCGTCTCAACGCATCCGAGGTTTCAGTGCTCTTCAGCGAGCCGAAAATTCCTCAATTTCTCCGAGAACGACGTCAGTGCCGGCGTTCTGTTCGAGTTTCAGTGCTCTTCAGCGAGCCGAAAATTCCTCAATTTAAGTGAAGCCCTAAGGTTACCACTTGAAACTTCTGGTTTCAGTGCTCTTCAGCGAGCCGAAAATTCCTCAATTGGAGCGTGGTTTACGACAACATTTCCGAATAGCGAAGTTTCAGTGCTCTTCAGCGAGCCGAAAATTCCTCAATTTGATCGCGCACGAAGCGAGCAGCGTATGCGCACGCTGTTTCAGTGCTCTTCAGCGAGCCGAAAATTCCTCAATTGTTCCATTTGAGGAACAAGCGTCGCCCATGAGCGTGGAGTTTCAGTGCTCTTCAGCGAGCCGAAAATTCCTCAATTCGTTACTTTTGGTAGAGATGGACGATTGTTGTACCGGTTTCAGTGCTCTTCAGCGAGCCGAAAATTCCTCAATTTCAAGCGCTACAAATGATGCAGCAAGCGCTTCTATAGGTTTCAGTGCTCTTCAGCGAGCCGAAAATTCCTCAATTCGAACCAGTCGTTAAGCGACACCTGGCACGAGTTCGTTTCAGTGCTCTTCAGCGAGCCGAAAATTCCTCAATTTCGCTGGTGTTGGCCGCTGGAACACTGAAGGTTACAGTTTCAGTGCTCTTCAGCGAGCCGAAAATTCCTCAATTCCTGAAAAGTTACAAGTTGTGTTTTGCTCCAGGTCACCGTTTCAGTGCTCTTCAGCGAGCCGAAAATTCCTCAATTTTTTTCCTCATCTTCGGAGAGCGCGATGTGTTCAACGTTTCAGTGCTCTTCAGCGAGCCGAAAATTCCTCAATTCTTGCCGCTGCCCGACGACGCGATCACCAACGCATGCGTTTCAGTGCTCTTCAGCGAGCCGAAAATTCCTCAATTTTGCACGTGGAAAGCCGCTACCAAGCCATGCGAGAAGGTTTCAGTGCTCTTCAGCGAGCCGAAAATTCCTCAATTACAGTAAAAATCTCTCCAGTTTGAACAGCATCGATGTTTCAGTGCTCTTCAGCGAGCCGAAAATTCCTCAATTTTTGGGTTGAAAATATCACGACCGTTGCCTTCGGCAAGTTTCAGTGCTCTTCAGCGAGCCGAAAATTCCTCAATTTCTTTGTGTGCTGTCAAGCGCGCAACGTCTCAAGTTGTTTCAGTGCTCTTCAGCGAGCCGAAAATTCCTCAATTTTATGTGCCTGATAGTCAACCTTATAACCCAAACAGTTTCAGTGCTCTTCAGCGAGCCGAAAATTCCTCAATTTCCCGGCACACGCAGTGTCTCCGCCACACGCCAAACTGTTTCAGTGCTCTTCAGCGAGCCGAAAATTCCTCAATTAGTACCGCGGTTTTCGCGGCGATAACAATACTTTTGTGTTTCAGTGCTCTTCAGCGAGCCGAAAATTCCTCAATTTGTAATCCTGCGCGATTGGCGCGTAACGGTGTTGTGTTTCAGTGCTCTTCAGCGAGCCGAAAATTCCTCAATTTTATTTTCAAATTTGTTTTCGAGAAAACCGGACTAGTTTCAGTGCTCTTCAGCGAGCCGAAAATTCCTCAATTTTGCGCCGTGGATGAGCGAACGGGCGCGCTTGTCCGCGGTTTCAGTGCTCTTCAGCGAGCCGAAAATTCCTCAATTTTTATCCCGCCGCGCACAGTGGCGCTGGATGAAATTGAGTTTCAGTGCTCTTCAGCGAGCCGAAAATTCCTCAATTGACGGTGCAGACCGCGCTTGCAGCGCTGCAGCAAGGTTTCAGTGCTCTTCAGCGAGCCGAAAATTCCTCAATTAAGGGCGGGCGGGCGGGGCTATGGGCGCGCGCCCCCGTTTCAGTGCTCTTCAGCGAGCCGAAAATTCCTCAATTTACGACTGCGAGACAACCGCAAACCTCGCAGTATCAGTTTCAGTGCTCTTCAGCGAGCCGAAAATTCCTCAATTTCGGCGCCCGGCCGAACTCCGGGATGTGGTGATCGAATGTTTCAGTGCTCTTCAGCGAGCCGAAAATTCCTCAATTACAAGGAGAATGAGATACTCGAAATCCGAGCTGAGGTTTCAGTGCTCTTCAGCGAGCCGAAAATTCCTCAATTTACTGGTGATCGTCGATGAAGCGGCGTTCGTCAAAAGTTTCAGTGCTCTTCAGCGAGCCGAAAATTCCTCAATTACCTCGCGGGCTGGCTTGCGGCGGTCGGAATAGAGTGTTTCAGTGCTCTTCAGCGAGCCGAAAATTCCTCAATTAAGCGCCAGTCGGTCTGGTTGTTTGGGGTGCGGATTGAGTTTCAGTGCTCTTCAGCGAGCCGAAAATTCCTCAATTTGTGGACGTTATCAGATACGGCGAGCGGGCGTATGAGTTTCAGTGCTCTTCAGCGAGCCGAAAATTCCTCAATTCAGCATATGCTCTACAGCATCAGCACTGTGCTGCTGCTGTTTCAGTGCTCTTCAGCGAGCCGAAAATTCCTCAATTCTACGTTGCGATGGTGACGGTCAGAACGCCGTCGCTGGTTTCAGTGCTCTTCAGCGAGCCGAAAATTCCTCAATTCGACGGCAAAGGCGACTGGCTGACGCCGAACCTCGGTTTCAGTGCTCTTCAGCGAGCCGAAAATTCCTCAATTTCGCGTTGAGCCAACTTCGCCGCCGCGATTTCAATCAGCGTAGTTTCAGTGCTCTTCAGCGAGCCGAAAATTCCTCAATTCGCCTTCACCGCCGCCGCCACCTCGTCACGCAGCCGCGGTTTCAGTGCTCTTCAGCGAGCCGAAAATTCCTCAATTCGAGAAATGTATCGGCTTCCCAGCATACCGTCCAGGGTTTCAGTGCTCTTCAGCGAGCCGAAAATTCCTCAATTCGGAGGATGAATGCGTAGTGTTCTTTTGCCTCTTCGGTTTCAGTGCTCTTCAGCGAGCCGAAAATTCCTCAATTCGTCCGGCGCGGTTCGCGGTTCCGCTGGGTGTTGAGTTTCAGTGCTCTTCAGCGAGCCGAAAATTCCTCAATTGCGTGTGAGGTGCCCCACGCGCCCCGTAGACGACAAAGTTTCAGTGCTCTTCAGCGAGCCGAAAATTCCTCAATTCCACCCGTTCGGTGCATCAAAGATTGTGAGGTCAACGGTTTCAGTGCTCTTCAGCGAGCCGAAAATTCCTCAATTCGTCAGTGCACGCGGCAGTACAAAGTCGAACCTATCGTTTCAGTGCTCTTCAGCGAGCCGAAAATTCCTCAATTCGCAGCGCTTCGCGTCGGTCGAGGATACAGAGATCGCGGTTTCAGTGCTCTTCAGCGAGCCGAAAATTCCTCAATTGGAAAGGGATTATGGGTGTCGTCACCGCAGCGGCGGTTTCAGTGCTCTTCAGCGAGCCGAAAATTCCTCAATTTTCAACCCGGACGATTTTGTGACCGCGCTGCGGTGAAGTTTCAGTGCTCTTCAGCGAGCCGAAAATTCCTCAATTGTCGGTGCGCTCTGATGCGTATCCGACGACGATTAAGTTTCAGTGCTCTTCAGCGAGCCGAAAATTCCTCAATTTCAAACTGAGCGCAGTTGACGCCGCAAGCGGCGTGTGTTTCAGTGCTCTTCAGCGAGCCGAAAATTCCTCAATTGAAGTATACTATCGCGCCGGAAATCAACCGGCGGTTGTTTCAGTGCTCTTCAGCGAGCCGAAAATTCCTCAATTCGTGAATGCCCGGATACGGCGTCGCCTGAACGTCGAGTTTCAGTGCTCTTCAGCGAGCCGAAAATTCCTCAATTACTCGAAGACAAAAACGTCCTCCATCACCTGCTCCGTTTCAGTGCTCTTCAGCGAGCCGAAAATTCCTCAATTTCGAGACGGCGGTGCGGTGGGCGATCCTCGACGGCAAGTTTCAGTGCTCTTCAGCGAGCCGAAAATTCCTCAATTGTCCGCATACTCTGGCTGCTTCAGCAGACGAGCGAGAGTTTCAGTGCTCTTCAGCGAGCCGAAAATTCCTCAATTCCAAATACGCGCGAGTACGTCGCGTACTTCGCGGGTGTTTCAGTGCTCTTCAGCGAGCCGAAAATTCCTCAATTCGCGGCAGTCGTTGCGGGTAAGGCGCTCGTCTACCAGCGTTTCAGTGCTCTTCAGCGAGCCGAAAATTCCTCAATTCAGCGGAACGGCGTACCGCGCCGGGCGCAGGTCGGCGGTTTCAGTGCTCTTCAGCGAGCCGAAAATTCCTCAATTTTTGCGTGGCGCAGCACCTCGCGGCGCTGCGCGCGGAAGTTTCAGTGCTCTTCAGCGAGCCGAAAATTCCTCAATTGTTGAGTTGACCCGCCCCAGCGGAGAAGCGTTCGTGTTTCAGTGCTCTTCAGCGAGCCGAAAATTCCTCAATTCTTGCTCCAGTACCGGCAGCGCCAACTCTGCCGCGTGTTTCAGTGCTCTTCAGCGAGCCGAAAATTCCTCAATTGCGGGCGCGGCGTCGCTGGGCGCGGCGCTGATCGAGTTTCAGTGCTCTTCAGCGAGCCGAAAATTCCTCAATTTTTCCATCACCGGCTCAGGAGCGTTCCTCGTCTCGAGTTTCAGTGCTCTTCAGCGAGCCGAAAATTCCTCAATTTTAGCCAAAGGCGGCATCAACGTCAAAGATGTGATGTTTCAGTGCTCTTCAGCGAGCCGAAAATTCCTCAATTGATACGCGCATCGACGCCTTCACCGGATCGTCGAGTGTTTCAGTGCTCTTCAGCGAGCCGAAAATTCCTCAATTTTCGTTCACCCCGACGCGGCGCAAGTCGCAGCGACGGGTTTCAGTGCTCTTCAGCGAGCCGAAAATTCCTCAATTCGGATTTCTGTGAGGAGGGGTTTTGCGGCGCTTAGCGTTTCAGTGCTCTTCAGCGAGCCGAAAATTCCTCAATTGTGTTGTGACGCTGCTACTACTGATGACACCGGCGGTGTTTCAGTGCTCTTCAGCGAGCCGAAAATTCCTCAATTTGATAGTACAACACCCGCCGCGTGCAATCAGCGCCGGTTTCAGTGCTCTTCAGCGAGCCGAAAATTCCTCAATTATAGTATAACCGTAATAGATAAGCACTTAGCACTAAGGGTTTCAGTGCTCTTCAGCGAGCCGAAAATTCCTCAATTTCTTCGAGAAGACGTTGCAGGCGCTGCTTTTCGGCGGTTTCAGTGCTCTTCAGCGAGCCGAAAATTCCTCAATTGCGGTGGAACTGGAGCGACGCATCAATGAGGAGCGCCGTTTCAGTGCTCTTCAGCGAGCCGAAAATTCCTCAATTTCGACCGCGAAACGAAGGATTACGCGGTCGAATACCGGTTTCAGTGCTCTTCAGCGAGCCGAAAATTCCTCAATTGGTGCCGGGTCTGCGCGGCGGGTACGTCGTATCGCGTTTCAGTGCTCTTCAGCGAGCCGAAAATTCCTCAATTGGTTCGGTGCGATTGATACGCGCGTCGACGCCTTTACGTTTCAGTGCTCTTCAGCGAGCCGAAAATTCCTCAATTTCGTCCGCCCAGTTCGGCTGTGTCGTCAAACGTTGGACGTTTCAGTGCTCTTCAGCGAGCCGAAAATTCCTCAATTGGGGAGGGTGCTTACCGGCGCGGGAGCGGGCGTGCGTTTCAGTGCTCTTCAGCGAGCCGAAAATTCCTCAATTGCTGATGCTCAGCGGTATGGTGCTGCTGGTGCTGCGTTTCAGTGCTCTTCAGCGAGCCGAAAATTCCTCAATTCGCAGCACAGCCGTCCCCGCGTCAAACAGATTTCGCGTTTCAGTGCTCTTCAGCGAGCCGAAAATTCCTCAATTGGAGCGGACGGCGGGCGAACTGGGCGAAGTCGTTCGTTTCAGTGCTCTTCAGCGAGCCGAAAATTCCTCAATTTCCGCCGCTGCCCCTCATCGCCATAACCGCCCGCCGGGTTTCAGTGCTCTTCAGCGAGCCGAAAATTCCTCAATTGAACGCGGTAAAGGTTTGTGACCTTTCCGCTCTTACTGTTTCAGTGCTCTTCAGCGAGCCGAAAATTCCTCAATTTCTGCCGCAAGTTCCCCGTTCGCCGATACCGCGATCGTTTCAGTGCTCTTCAGCGAGCCGAAAATTCCTCAATTACGATCCGGTTCTAGCAGCGCGGTGGGCGTATGTGAGTTTCAGTGCTCTTCAGCGAGCCGAAAATTCCTCAATTGTTTGTTCACCCCGACGCGGCGCAAGTCGCAGCGACGGTTTCAGTGCTCTTCAGCGAGCCGAAAATTCCTCAATTTCAACCGTCACAACAGCATCTTCTTCTTTATTTATAGAGTTTCAGTGCTCTTCAGCGAGCCGAAAATTCCTCAATTGCAACTGGGGCAATCTGCGGCGCGGCAAGCGGATGATCGTTTCAGTGCTCTTCAGCGAGCCGAAAATTCCTCAATTAATGATGTGTTGTGACACTGCTGCTGTTAGACCAAGTTTCAGTGCTCTTCAGCGAGCCGAAAATTCCTCAATTGCGTTCGTAATCCAGCGCCCGTCCTCGTAATACGGCGTGGTTTCAGTGCTCTTCAGCGAGCCGAAAATTCCTCAATTCTGATTCGTAGCATTTCCTTCAGCGGCGAGCGCATGTTTCAGTGCTCTTCAGCGAGCCGAAAATTCCTCAATTCCGAAGCGAACGACCGGAACTCAACGGCGCGTATATGTTTCAGTGCTCTTCAGCGAGCCGAAAATTCCTCAATTGCGTACGGAACCAGCAACGACGGCGGGGCGACGTTTGTTTCAGTGCTCTTCAGCGAGCCGAAAATTCCTCAATTGGTGTATGGGTCGCCGACGCCCTTGTCGATTTCGGGTTTCAGTGCTCTTCAGCGAGCCGAAAATTCCTCAATTGGTGATGCTCCCCCGGCGCGTGCTTGATGAACTTGTGTTTCAGTGCTCTTCAGCGAGCCGAAAATTCCTCAATTAAAAGATGGTTGATGCTTATACATTCAAACTTGTGGAGTTTCAGTGCTCTTCAGCGAGCCGAAAATTCCTCAATTCGACGGCAGCAGTACTAATCCGCCGTCGGCGACCGTCGTTTCAGTGCTCTTCAGCGAGCCGAAAATTCCTCAATTGCTGCGCGGCTGAATCTTACCCCGTATTACGAAGACGTTTCAGTGCTCTTCAGCGAGCCGAAAATTCCTCAATTTTTGCGCTGATCGATAAGATCGCTTGGTTTGTGGAGCGGAGTTTCAGTGCTCTTCAGCGAGCCGAAAATTCCTCAATTTCGCCGTCGTCAACGAGCGCGTCGGCGACCCAGAGAGTTTCAGTGCTCTTCAGCGAGCCGAAAATTCCTCAATTCTCCGGGTTGTTCCCGTCGCTTGACGGCGCGTAGCGGTTTCAGTGCTCTTCAGCGAGCCGAAAATTCCTCAATTCTACGTCGATGATATCCGTCGCCAACACAATCAACAAGTTTCAGTGCTCTTCAGCGAGCCGAAAATTCCTCAATTTCTGGAACGCGGTCTTCGGCGCAATCGGCGCGACGTTTCAGTGCTCTTCAGCGAGCCGAAAATTCCTCAATTAAAGACACCGGCGGCGGGGAGTACTACGTTTGGGTGGTTTCAGTGCTCTTCAGCGAGCCGAAAATTCCTCAATTTCAATACCCGAACATCGTTGTGATCCGGTCTGCGAAGTTTCAGTGCTCTTCAGCGAGCCGAAAATTCCTCAATTAGGGAGTCGGCGTCGGGGAGGGAGCCTGAGCATGCACGTTTCAGTGCTCTTCAGCGAGCCGAAAATTCCTCAATTCGTACTTCTTCGTTGATAAACGTAATCTGTGTGAAAGTTTCAGTGCTCTTCAGCGAGCCGAAAATTCCTCAATTCGAGTAAGCAACCACGATAAAGCAAACGCCCATCACGGTTTCAGTGCTCTTCAGCGAGCCGAAAATTCCTCAATCTTCTGGTTTCAACGTCGGTTCTGGCGGTTCTTGCGCGTTTCAGTGCTCTTCAGCGAGCCGAAAATTCCTCAATCCCGACCCTCGCACCTGCGTCCATCCATATTTCCGACCGCGATGATCACGCTTCGTCATTCCTGAGCCTTCCTGGTGCGTCGCCATG
>Ga0308411_10002484_pt1 | contig 12420 bp, 9 predicted proteins | sample HotsprottomLayer_2_FD_203530 | JGI IMG/M metagenome (GOLD analysis project Ga0308411, IMG submission 203530) | Hot spring phototrophic mat microbial communities from Octopus Spring, Yellowstone National Park, Wyoming, United States -... | ecosystem: Environmental > Aquatic > Thermal springs >... | reverse complement strand
GCTAGTAAGCAGACCGAACAGACCCGGCAAGCCACTGCCCTGCGGGAATTGGCTCAACAGCAGAACCAACTTGCCGAACAGGCCGAGCGTCTGGCCAAAGCTACCCAGCGAGCCGCTCAGTCGATTTTCAGCAAGCCGTTGCAACCCGAGGCAACTCGTCAAGCCGCCGGCAAGCTCGAGCAGGGGAATCTGGAGGACGGTCTTCAGGATCAAGAGCGATCGGCAAAGGAACTGGAGCGAGCGGCGCGGGAACTGGATCGCGCCGCCCGACAAGGGGCCGACCCGCGCGAGGCGGCCCGACAACTCGCTCGCTTGCAGGAAGACCTGACACGTCGCACCCGTCAGGCCAACGCAGATAGCCCTCCCTTGCAGGAACTGGCCAAGGAACAGCACGCCATTCGTCAGGCCGTCGAACAGTTGCCCACGACTCCAGGCGATCCACTCACGCAGCAACGGCTCAAGAAAATTGCTGAACAACTCGCTGAAGCGGAGAAAAACTTGTCCAGTAACAACGCCCAGGAAGCTGTCCGCAACATGACTCAGGCCAGCGACCAATTGCGCAAACTGGCCCCCAGCTTGCCCGAACGTCAGGCCAACGCTCCGCCACGACAGGGGCCGTTGGCTCGTCCCGAGCAAGCCGAGGCCATGCGACAACTAGCCGCTCAGCAACGCCAACTGCAAGAGGCAACGCGCAAGATCGGCGAACAACTCCAGCAGGAACGTCAAGAGGATCTCAAAAAGGAGAATCCCGTTGCCCAACTAGCGCAGCAACAGCAAGAGATCGCCCGTCAGGCCGAGCAACTCCAGGGCGGAGATCCGCAAACCACCCAGCAGGCCCAGAAGGCCACTCGCCAGGCCGCTCGCCTGCTCAACGCAGGAGATCTGCCCGCTGCGATGGAGTCTGCTGCCGAGGCCGAGAAGTTGTTGCAGCAACTGGCTGCGAATCGCTCGGACAGGGCGACGCAACTCGCCCAACAGCAGCAGCAACTCTATCGCGAACTGGCCAAGCTGGCCGGCGATGTGTCGGCCCAACGCGGCCAGCAAAACGCTCGTCAGCAACAACTGACCCGTGAGGCGACTGAGTTGCTTCGACAGATGCAGCAACTCGCGGAACGGCAAGGGGCCGAACAGGCTCGTTTGCAACAGGCAGCCAGTGCGACCCAGGCCGCTGAATCGTCCATGCAGGCGGCTCAGCGACAGGCCGAGCAGGGCAATCAGGCTGGCGCACAGACCCAGCGCGAACTCGCCGCCCGCGCCCTCGAACGCGCGGCCGGTCTTCCCCAACAACAGGCCGATCGACAACAGGTTGGCCAGTCCTTGCGACAAGCGCGCGATCAGATCCAACAATCGCGATCCTCACTGGCGGAGAAACAACCCGCAGCGGCCCAGAGTGCCATGCAGCAGGCGGCCTCGGCTCTGGCCAAGGCGGCGCAGCAACTCGGTCAGACCTTGCAGCCCAATTCGCCGGCCAATCCCTCCGGACAACCCGGATCTTCCGGCTCCGTTCCGCCTCCACAATCTCTCGCCAGCACGCCAGAACTGCTCCGGGAACTCGGCTCCCATGCCGGCAAACCCTGGGGCGATTTGCCCGGTGAGTTGCGTACCCGTATCGTCCAGCAAATGAAGGAACGCTACGGCGAGGACTACGCCCGCATGATCAAGCTCTACTTTGAACAAATCGCCGACACGCGCGGCAAACGATGAGGTGTATCGACGGAGGCGAGGATTCATGCGCTATCTACTCGCTGGACTGTTGCTGATGGGGCTAAGTACTGCGGTCTGGCCCGAGCCGCGTCCCTTGCTGCGCGAAACTGCCATCGACCGAGCCATTGATCGCGCTCTGGAGTTTCTGCACAACACGCAACGAACGGATGGCTCGTGGGTGGCCCCTGGGACGCGCAGCGTGGCTGCCACCAGTCTGGCCGTCATGGCGTTTCTGTCGGCGGGCCATGTGCCCGGAGAGGGCAAGTATGGCGCAACCATCGAAAAAGGCGTTCGCTGGGTTCTCTCCGCTCAGCAACCCAACGGCGCGATGGGGCCGGATGCCGGACAACTGATGTATCATCAGGGGATTGCTACCCTCATGCTCTCCGAAGTGTGCGGCATGGTGGATCGCGAATTGGGCAAGGAAGTGCGTCGTGCCTTGGAAAAAGCTGTTCTGCTCATTCTGCGAGCGCAGAGGACGCGTGAACCCAATACCGGAGGCTGGCGATATCGCATCGAGGAGATTGATGGAGCCGATGTCAGTGTGACCGGCTGGCAGGTGATGGCTCTGCGTTCGGCGCGCAATCTCGGCTGCGATGTGCCTGGAGAGGCCATCCATCGAGCCATCGAGTATCTGGAACGCTGCCAGGACGCACGCAGCGGAGGGTTCCATTATCAGTCCACACACAGCAATCCCACGGCGGCTTGCACCGGCACCGCCGTTCTAGCTCTGGAGCTGGCGGGACGGCACAAGCACCGCAGCCCAGCAGTTCTTCGTGGAGCGAATTATCTAATTCGCAGCGAGAACCTGCCACGCTGGGATGAGCCGTTCTTCTTCTACAACATCTATTACGGATCGCAGGCGAGCTTTCAGGTCGGCGGCAACTACTGGACGACTTACCGCACTCACCTGCATCGCTTGCTGTTGAGCCAGCAGCGCAGCAATGGGGCCTGGTTGGGCACTAAATCGGATTCGTTTTATGGGCTGAACTACTGCACCGCCATGTGCGTGCTGGCTCTGACGGTCGAGTATCGCTTCCTGCCCATTTATCAACGCAGCGAGGAGGAAGCAGACGACTCGCCCCGCCGTCCCTGAAGGCCGTCAGACGGCCAGTCGCTGGGTGAGGGAGTCCAGCAAGGCTTCGAGTACCAACACCAATTGCACACGGCGATCGATCTGGCGATCGGCTTCCAGACAGCGTTCGAGCAGTTCCAGCAGCCGTTCGGGGTCGCTTCGTTGGGCCAGCGAATGCAGGGCCGCTTGGTCACCGGAACTAGCTCGGCGCGAACGGCCGCCCACCGTCAATTCCAGGGCATCGGCCAGCCAGTCGATGAGCAGGCGTAGCACTAGTTTGGCACGATTTCGTCGAGGTGCGGATTCCTTGCCGGCCTGCTCGACATACTCGTTCCACAGAGTGGCCAGAGCGACCGGATCAATCGGACGGGCCAGCAGTCCGGCCAGCAGGCGATTGCGGAACTCCCAAAGTTCGGGATCGGCCAGGGCCAGGGCTAGCCCAGGACTGCCGCCCGATAGATGAGTGAGTCGATCCAGCAACAACGGATCGCGAATGTCGTGTTGCTGAAGAACCTCACGCAATCGATCGGGCGACAGCGGGGCAAAGCGAACCACCTGACACCGCGATACGATGGTCGGCAACTGTCGCTCGGGGGTTGTGCCGACCAGAATCAACACGGCTCGCGGCGGCGGTTCCTCCAGTGTCTTGAGAAAGCAATTGGCCGACTCTTCGTTGAAGTCATCGACATCGTCAATGAGAATGATCTTGCCTCGACCACGGGCGGACTTGAGGCTGAAACTGTTGCACAGTTCGCGCATCAATTCGATGGGGAATTCGAGGGCATCTTCTGGTTTGCCGGCGGCGCGAAAGTCGGGGTGCGTACCCGCATCGACAAGTTGGCACGAGGTGCAATGGTCGCAGGCCTGAAGGGGAGTGGCCGGCTTTTCGCACAGCAGAGCGCGAGCCAACTCGTTGGCAAACAGCCGTTTGCCGATGCCAGCCGGGCCGGTGAACAGATAGGCGTGGGCCAAGCGACCGCGCTGGACAACGCGTTGAAACCCTTCAATCAGTCGATCGTGTCCACGGATGCGTTGCCACGCCATGATCTCAGCTTCCTCGCTTGAGTACCTGAGCGATCCGTTCTTGCAACAGCGTTTGGACTTGCTCAGGCGTGCCGGAGGCATCGACGACCACGATGCGGTCTGGCCGTCGGCGGGCTTCGCAGAGGAAGCCTTGTCGCACGCGATCGTGAAAGTCCTCGGAGCGATCTTCCAGACGATCGGCGGGGCGGTTGCGCCGGTGGCGGGCCTGTTCGATCGGCAAGTCGAGTACCAGGGTCAGATCGGGTTCCAGGCCGCTCGTCGAGAGTTTACCGACGGCCCAAAGCAGATCGATGTCTAGTCCCGCGCCGTAGCCCTGATAAGCGACGTTGGCGAGCAAAAACCGATCGCTGAGGACGAGATGCCCCGCGTGTAAGGCCGGCCGGATCACCTCGGCGACGAGCTGGGCTCGGCTGGCCATGAACAGCAGAGCCTCGCACTCGGCGACCAGATGATAGCGTTTGCCCAGAACGATCTGTCGCAGTTCTTGGCCCACCGGCGTGCCGCCCGGATCGGTACAGCAGACCACCTGATAGCTCTGATGTCGCAACCAGTCGGCCAAGAGACGACACTGCGTGGTCTTGCCAGTACCGTCAATGCCATCCAACGACAGGAATAGGCCCGAGGTCATGGTTGCTCATCCTGCACGGGTCAGGCACACGGATCAGAGAGAGTCAATCGACCATCTCGTCGGCATGATAGCTAGAGCGCACGAAAGGCCCAGCCACGACCTTTTTGAAGCCCATCGATTCGGCAAGGCGACGAAGGTAGTCGAACTCTTCGGGAGGAACGAACCGCTTGACCGGGACGTGCTTGAGCGTGGGAGCCAGATACTGGCCCAAAGTGAGCGTGTCGCAGTCGATGGCACGCAGATCGGCCAACACGTCGAACAGTTCCTCGATACTTTCGCCCAGACCGAGCATCAGGCCGGACTTGGTGACCGTTTCAGGACGACTTCGCTTGACGTGAGCGAGCAGATCGAGACTGCGCTGGTAGCAGGCTCGGCCCCGCACTTTGCGGTACAGTCGGGGCACGGTTTCCATGTTGTGGTTGTAGACTTCGGGCTGGGCGGACAGCACGAGGTCCACGGCCGACAGATCGCCGAGGAAGTCGGGGGTGAGTACCTCGACGGCGGCTCCGGTGCGTTCGCGGACAGCGAGGATGCAGCGGCGGAAGTGGTCGGCTCCGCCATCGGGCAGGTCGTCACGGGTCACGGAGGTGATGACGACGTGCCGCAAACCTAGTCGGGCTGCTGCCTCGGCAACACGCTGCGGCTCGTCGTCCTCCACCATGAGTGGGTCGCCCTTGGATACCGAGCAGAAGCCGCATGGCCGAGTGCAGATGTTGCCCAGGATCATGAAAGTGGCGGTGCGTCGCGAATAGCACTCGGGGCGGTTGGGACAGCGAGCATTCTCGCAGACCGTCTCCAGACGCAGTTCGTCGAGCAGGTTCTGGGTGAAGAAGTTGCCGTTGCCCGCCGGCAAGGGACGTTTGAGCCATTCGGGCAGGCGGCGCGAGGCAGTGGCGGCACTGCTAGGCAAATTCTGCACAGTCGGCAGCGAAATCATCACGACAGGCTCGAAGCGGAGAGGAGCCACAAAACGCAATCGGCCCCCGTGGCGCGACGGTTTGTGGAACCACACTCCCATTGTAGGAGGATTGGCAATCGAGAAACAGCCAGCCTGTGAGGGTTACAAGAGGAGCTATCGCTATCGCGAACTTCTCTAGCAATGCTGTCCTGGTTGCACTACAATCTCGGTAAAGTGATCGGCTTACTCATCATCCTGGCCGACTAGGCTGGGATTCCCTGTGACAAGGATAGCACGCATGTCGGCAACTCCTCCTTCCACGCCCGTTCCAGGCTCCGGTGATGCCAAGCCCTCTGCCGTCGAAGGTTACAAGGCAAACAGCCGGGCTCTCCGCGGCACGCTCCGCGAGGAACTCGCCGCCAACAGTGACAAGTTCAACGATGCCGACAAGAACCTGCTGAAGTTCCACGGCAGCTATCAGCAAGAGGATCGCGATGCTCGCAAGACGCGTCGGGCCGATGGCTTGGGCAAGTTCCACATCTTCATGATCCGCTGCAAAATTCCAGGAGGACGACTGACCGCCGCTCAGTATCTGGGCATCGACGAGTTGGCCGGTAAGTACGCTAACGGCACGATCCGCTTCACGACTCGCCAGAGCATTCAGCTACATGGCATCGTCAAAGGCAATCTCAAGGCCACCATTGCTGGGGTCAATGCCACTATGCTGACGACCCTAGGCGGTTGTGGCGATGTCAACCGCAACGTCATGGCTTGCCCCGCTCCGACGACCGGCCCGCGTGCAGAATTGCAACGGACGGCCTCCGCCATCGCCGCCCACCTTACCCCGCGTAGCACTGCCTATCACGAAATCTGGCTCGATGGCAAGGTACTCGACCCCGATGCCACCGAGGAAGAACCCATCTATGGCAAGGTCTATCTGCCCCGCAAGTTCAAGATCGGTCTGACCCTGCCGGAAGACAACTGCATCGATGTCTTCGCCCAGGATCTGGGCTTCGTCGCTCACGTCGAGGAAGATCGTGTCGTCGGCTACAACGTCCTAGTCGGCGGTGGCATGGGACGTACCCACGGTAATGCCAAGACGTTCGCTCAATTGGGCAAGGAGATCTGCTACATACCGGCCGATCAAGTAGTCGCCATGTCTGAGGCCGTCGTCAAGGTCTTCCGAGATCATGGCAATCGCTCCGATCGCAAACGCGCTCGCATCAAGTATGTGATTCACGACTGGGGCGTTGATCGCTTCCGTGAGGTGCTTAGCGAATACTTCGGCAGGCCATTGTCGCTGCCTCGCGACTTGCCGATTCGTGGAGTCGATCTGCACCTCGGAGCGCACGCTCAGGGAGACGGCAAATGGTGGTACGGCCTCAGCATCCAAAATGGCCGCGTCAAGGACGAAGGTTCGCTGCAACTACGCACTGCCCTGCGAACTATCATGCAGCGCTTCCAGCCGGATCTCCGCATCACCGCGCAACAGGATCTGCTGTTGTGCAATCTATCGCTGGCGGACATTGCGGTAATCGAATCGCTACTCGATCAGCATGGTGTGCCGCGGCCTGAGAAAATCTCGCCTATGCGTCGCCATAGCATGTCGTGCCCGGCCATTCCCACCTGCGGACTGGCGATCACCGAAGCTGAACGTGCCTTGCCGGGCGTTCTCGACGAACTCGAACGCGTTCTGCACGAACTGGGCTTGCAACAAGAGGCCATCGGCGTGCGTATGACAGGCTGCCCCAACGGCTGCGCTCGGCCTTATCAGAGTGACATCGGCCTGATCGGTCGCTCCGGCGACAAGTACGTCGTTCATGTGGGCGGTCGCTCGCTGGGAGATCGGCTCAACTTCGAGTTGCGCGATCTGACCCCACGCGGCGAGATCGTCAAGGTTCTGCGTCCCTTGCTGCAACGCTTCCGCGACGAACGCAATAACGGCGAGACCTTCGGAGACTTCTGCGCCCGCATCGGCCCGGAAGCCGCTCGCGAAACGATTGCCAACGGTCAAGCTGTTCTGGCTGAATAGCCAGGGCAAATCCGACGAGCCGATCGCCTTCAGGAAGGGCAAGATGAAAGTTTTGATCATCGGCAAGGGCGGCCGCGAACACGCCCTGGCCTGGAAAATCGCCCAGTCGCCTCGCGTGCCAACGGTCTACTGTGCCCCTGGCAATGCCGGGACGGCTCTGGATGCCGTCAATGTCGCGCTGGACATCAATGATTTCGACCGCCTAGTCTCCTGGGCACGCAAAGAAGGCATTGATCTGACCATCGTCGGGCCAGAAGAGCCACTGGCTCGCGGTATTGTCGATCACTTCAAGAAGCACGGCTTACGCATCTTCGGCCCCAGCAAGGAAGCGGCCCAACTCGAGGCGAGCAAGGTCTTTGCCAAAAACCTCATGCGTCAGGCCGATGTGCCCACAGCCGAGTTCGTCATCTTTGACCATCCCGATGCGGCACGCAACTACATCAAAACGCGCGAGTATGTCGTTCTGGGAGATGGCAAGCACGTCAGCTACCCTTTTGAAGGATACAAAGTCATCGTCGAGGACGGGGTCAAGTACTTGCTCGATGGCCGACATCGCGTCAAAGTCAGCCCTCCTGAGCCGATGGTCGTCAAGGCGGACGGCTTGGCGGCGGGCAAGGGAGTGTTCGTCTGCTGCAGCACCGAAGAAGCTCTGCAGGCCATTGATCATATCATGGTGCGTGAGGAATTCGGTCGCAGTGCCGGCCGACAGGTCGTCATCGAGAAGAAACTCGAAGGCGAGGAAATCAGCGTGTTGGCACTGGTGTCCGGCAATGCCATCGTCCCCTTGCCGGTAGCCCAGGATCATAAGCGTGTCGGCGACGGAGATACCGGGCCGAACACCGGCGGCATGGGGGCCTACTGTCCTGCTCCGCTGGCCAGCCCAGAGTTGCTGCAACTCGTCGATCGCGAGGTGTTCGTGCCCATCGTTCACGCCATGCGACAGCGACAAACACCCTTCCTGGGCGTGCTTTATGCAGGACTGATGCTGACAAACCAAGGGGTTCGCGTTCTGGAGTTCAACTGTCGATTCGGTGATCCCGAAGCACAGGCCATCCTGATTCGCCTCAAAACCGATCTGCTCGAACTGATCGAGGCCTGTCTGGACAATCGTCTCGAAGCCTACCTCGCCAACGGCGGACTGATCTGGGATCCGCGTCCGTCGGTGTGTGTGGTCATGGCCAGTGGCGGCTATCCGGGAGCCTTTGAGAAGGGAGAGGTCATCAGCGGTCTAGCACGGGCGGCCAGCATCGACGATGTCAAGGTCTTCCACTCCGGCACGCGACTGGATGGCGACCGCGTCCTGACGGACGGCGGACGGGTACTCTCGGTCACGGCCCTGGGGGAAACGCTCGAACAGGCTCGCGACAAGGCGTATGCCGCCTGCTCGTGCATCAACTGGCGCAATGCGTTTTATCGCAAGGACATCGGGCATCGAGCCATCTCTCGTTAATCGACTGCGTCTGGAGCGGTTGATTGATGAGCTTGCATGAAAACTCGAATAAATGCTTCCTTGTCGCCGTCTAGGAGGCGTGAGATTGTGACGGATTACTCTTCCTCTAACCTTTGAGGAGGCGATTGATGCGGTGGTTGTTGCACCTGGCTCTGCTATGCCCCGTGCTACTGGCAGGCTGTGGAGGAGATATTCCCCCCGAGAAACTGAGCCAGGCCGAGTCTGCTGTGCAGGCCACGTTGCAGGCCTGGCAGAAAGGCGAATCTCTGGAAAAGATGACGGGTACGGTCGGGGCAGTCCAGTTCAGCGAAGACTGGACGCGACAGTTTCGTCTTTCTTCGTTCCAGATTCAGAAGGTGGAATATGATCCGCGCGAGCAGATCATTCGCTGCTTCACGACTCTGGAATTGCTCGACCGGCGTGGTCGAACCTCTAGCCGAGAAGCGGCCTATCAGGTGAAGCTCGGCTCCCCGATTGTTGTGGCTCGCGATCCGTACTTCTGAGCAAGTTACAATCTTTGATGTCGCTTTGCGTGCTGCTCTCTGTTCGACCTCCTGCCAACCAGGTACTCTGCCTGGATTGGTCACCTTCCGTTTTCCTGTCCGGATTTGGCTGACGAAATTGATGCGCGTGCGGCGTGTCCGTTCCTGATCAGCTACAGTTCTTCCTCGGACTGGTCTTCTCCGCTGTTCTATCGGAATGCAAGAGGCGTGCGTGTCGGTGTGTTGCCGTCGCGCTGATCTTCGGCTCGCCCGATTGGTTTCTCTGTCAAGGAGTTTCTTGATGCGATTTGTATCTCGAAAGCGATCTGCTTTTACGCTGATCGAATTGCTGGTGGTGATCGCCATCATCGCGATTCTCATTGGCCTGCTTCTGCCGGCTGTCCAGAAGGTGCGTGAGGTGGCTGCCCGGATGCAGTCGCAGAACAATCTCAAGCAACTGGGCATCGCCATCCACGCGGCACATGATGCTATGCGTACCACCCCGCCCATGTTCGGGCAGTTTGGTGGCGGTAATGGAGTGAGTGGCTCGATCTTCTATCATCTGCTGCCGTATCTAGAGCAGGACAATCTGTATCGTCAGGGGCCAGACCTTTCGCGTAGCCAACCGCTCAAGGTCTTGCATGCTCCCAACGATGTGACCTACGGCAACGGCGTTTTCAATCTGCCGATCGCCGCACCGGACTGGGCCACGACCACAGCTTCGGGAACGGCCAACCCTTATCCGGCCTGGGCGAATCAGGCAAACACCTCTTGGGGGTTGTCGAGTTATTCGGCCAACTGGCAGGTCTTCGGCGATCAAGGCATGGCTCTGACCTCGATTGGCGACGGTCTGTCGCAGACCATTCTCTTCAATGAGAAATATGCCGTCGCCGAGCGTCCCAGCGGTCGGCCGCGCTTTGGGGCGACCTTGTGGGGCTACGGAGTCGATCCGCGCACCATTCCGCTGGACTTCACTCCACCGCTGAACCCCGGTCAGTTCCCCAGCGATCAGCAATGGCTCAACGGCCTGAATCCCGCCTCCCTGTACGTCAATGGTTACTGGCCACGAACAGGCTTCGTTAACGTGGGTGGCCCCGTCCCGACTTCGTGGACTGGCCCAGTCGCCTGGCGTTGCCGTTGCATGCTCAAGCCAGAGTTCGGCCCTCCGCGAAACAACGTCCATCCTCTCAAGTCGCAGGGCTTCACTCAGACCGGCATCAACGTCGCACTCGGCGACGGCAGCGTCCGCTTTGTCAGTTCGGCAGTGAGCGATCCCCTGTGGTCGGCTGGCGAAACCCCCAACGAGGGTGAAGTGCTGCAACTGCCGTGATCTGTTCCAACGGTAGCCAGTTGGGATAACCTTCACAACAGCGGGAAGCGGATACGTTAGATCGGCTTCCCGCTACTGCATTACACACCTGTCAGCAGCAGACAACCCATTGTACCTCGCCTCCGAGATTGCTACGCTGCCAGTAGGCCAAGTTGCCGTTGCTATCTCAAGGAGACCATCGCATGCCGCCATTTCGCTGGGCTGTGGCCCCGTTGCTCGCCCTGGCCATTGGGTACTTACTGGGTCGTCAGCAGGCAGCTTCGGATACCCAGGCCGTCGCACAACAGCAGAAGCCGGGCTCACTGTATCGTCACGGCCCGGATTCCCAGCCGCAACCCGGAGTGCCGACGGGCACCGTGGTCAAGATGCCTCCCTGGCACAGCAAGGTCTTCCCCGATACCGTGCGCGACTGGTGGCTGTACATCCCCGCTCAGTACAATGCGAAGAAGCCCGCCTGCGTCATGATCTTTCAGGACGGTCAGTGGTATGTCAACCCGGCTGGAGATTTCCGGGTGCCGGTCGTCTTCGACAATCTCATTCATCAGGGAGCCATGCCGGTGACCATCGGGGTGTTTCTCAATCCAGGAGTCGTTCCCGCTGACCGGCCGGGCGCACGACCGCGGGCCAATCGCAGCTTCGAGTATGACACGCTTTCTGACCAGTACGCCACCTTCCTAGAGACAGAAATTCTGCCGGAAGTGGCCAAGAAAGTGAACCTGCGAAACGATCCGGCCGGCCGAGCGTTATGCGGTATCAGTTCTGGAGGTATCTGCGCTTTCACGGCAGCCTGGGAGCGGCCCGATCTGTTTAGCAAGGTTCTCAGCCACGTCGGCAGTTTCACCAACATTCGCGGTGGCGATGTCTATCCCAGTCTGGTTCGCAAGACGGAACGTAAGCCGATTCGCGTGTTTCTGCAAGCGGGCGAGAAAGATCTCGACAACCTGCACGGTTCCTGGCCGCTGGCCAATCGGCAGATGGCCGCCGCCCTCAAGTACATGAACTACGAGGTCGAATTCGTCATCGGGCAGGAAGGCCACAACGGCCGACATGGCGGAGCGATTTTACCTCAATCGTTGCGCTGGCTGTGGCAACCGGAGGTCGCGAAATGATTCCCACGCTGCTGATTCTGAGCCTTGCCGCAGGACAGGACATGGCACTGAACCAGATCCTCATTCCCGGTCAGGGCTGGCTAGGTATCGTCGGAGTGCCCGGCTCTCCGGGCGTGCTGGGGGTGGATAGTGCCGGCCATCTGGTGTTCGCCGATGCCGAACAACCGCTGTTGTACCGCCTCGATGCCAGGAACCAGCCGGTGTTGCTGGCCAAACTCGGTGGAGTAGCCGCCGGACTAGCACCAGCCCAACAGGGCGGGGTCTTGGTCAGTGTGCCACGACAGCGACGCATCCTACGCATTGACGACTCGGGGAAGGAGGAAATCCTGCACACCGGTGTCTTGGCAGGTGCCCTGGTACAGACGACACCCGACACGGTTTTCTACCTCGGCCCGCGTCGGGCGATTTATCGAGTCAACCGCGAAGATCGGTTGCTCCGGCAACTCGATGAACCCGCAGGGCTAGCTCTCTGGGCAGACAAGGCAACCCTGGTGGTCGGCGACAGCATAGGCCCACATCTGACCGCTTTTCGGATCAACCAATGGGACAATCTCGATGCCCAGGAGCGGTATTACACGCTGCGTGCCCGACCAGGTGAGATGTCTGGGGTGCAGGCTCTGAGCTTGGACGGAGCGGGTCGCCTGTACGCGGCCAGCCGTATAGGCGTG
>Ga0308411_10002483_pt1 | contig 12424 bp, 7 predicted proteins | sample HotsprottomLayer_2_FD_203530 | JGI IMG/M metagenome (GOLD analysis project Ga0308411, IMG submission 203530) | Hot spring phototrophic mat microbial communities from Octopus Spring, Yellowstone National Park, Wyoming, United States -... | ecosystem: Environmental > Aquatic > Thermal springs >... | reverse complement strand
CACTACGCTGCCTGGCGACTGAGCCGAGCCAAGTCTTCCCGTGAAGCAGCTCTTTGGCGACGCCGTTATGTGGAAGAGCGGAATCGCATTGTGGTGGGGAATCGCAAGTTAGTGTATCGGGCTGTGCAGAAATGGGCTTCGAATCCCCAGGCGGCCGACGAGTTGATCGGCGAATGTCAAGTTGTGTTTATCAAGATCGTGGCGGCTTACAATCCTTGGCTGGGCATCCGCTTTAGCACCTACGCCGTGACTTGCCTGATGCGCTCCCTCAACCGCATCACCAAACGTTTGATGAATGATCGTTTGTCGCAATCTTGTTCGCTCGATTCGCTGCAGAATCTGCAGCGTTCGCCCGGCGAGAATGATGAGGTCACCGATCCGCGGATCGAGCTTCTGGAACGCTATCTGCGCGACAACCAATCCCTCCTGACTTTGCGGGAACGCTTCGTCATCACCCATCGGTATCAATTGAACGGTCCTGCACCAACGACGGAGACCTTGGAGCAAGTTGGCAAAGCACTCGGACTCTCCAAAGAACGTGTGCGGCAGTTGCAAAATGCGGCCTTGGGTAAGTTGCGTGCGGCACTCCTTGCAGACGGGGTCAAAGCTTAACTGCAGGCGCCCCCGGAACAACCGGGGACGACATGCAATATTGCCATGAGGCGTTGGGGGTGAGGTTCAAACTTGAGACAGGCTGCTCTCGGCGACTGAGAGTGCCTGTAGCAGATCGTGAGGCGACTCGGCCGAACGTAGGGCATCGCCGAAGTCGCTCCGCCGGAACAGGCGTGATAAGCGGGACAAGACCCGTAAATGCTCGGCATCGTCGACGCAACAGACGAGAAAGAAGAGATCGGTCAGTCCCTCCCGGCCGGCACCGAACGCCACCCCACCAGGGCTTCGTGCGAAAGCGATGACCGATTCGCCTTGGGCAAAAGGCAATCGGCGATGGGGATGTGGGGTCGCAAAGCCGCCTGGCCAGGCTGTCGTTCCCCGTGCCTCGCGAGTTTCGATAGCCTGCACGATGGCTTCGAGGTCCCAAAGTCGGCCCGAACGGTCGGCCAAACGGACGAGATCGCGGATAGCGGAACTTTTGGTTCGCGCTCCAAAAGTCAAATCGATGCACTCGACGGGCAACAACGAAGTGACCAGAAGGTGAGCTTCGGGTTTTGTTAGGGGCTTGTCAAAGGCGCAGAGTTCCTCTTCGGATAGCCGCGGTAATTCATCTTCAACCCAGCTTTGAATTTCAGCCGTTGTGAAGCGCCATTCCCCGCCGACCTTTCGACCCGGCAGATAGCCGCGATTCGCCAGTTTCCCCAGTTCGCGCGCATCGCGCCCGAGGAAACTGGCCAACTGCTTCAAGTCCATCACATCGTTGCTCATTCCCAAACCCAACGGTTACAATTTCCTTATCGGCAAATGCAACTGTTGACATTCTAGGACGCAATCGACATTTTGCCCAATCCTTATTGTCTGTGGATTCCGCGTAGCGTGTACGATGCGATGATTCAACACGCACGGCAGGAATTACCGGCGGAGTGCTGCGGCCTTTTGGCCGGGCGGGTCGAACGGACCGACGCTTGGGCCTCCCTTTATGTGCCTCTGCTCAACGCCGCGACAGAACCCACCCGACGCTACCAGGCCGACATTCGCAGTCTCTTGCAGGCCCATCGACGGATTCGGGAGGCTGGGTGGTACGAAGTGGCCGTTGTTCATTCCCATCCAACTTCTCCGCCGGTGCCGAGCCGTGTCGATCTTGCGGAGAATGCCTATGGTGACGCCATTATCCATCTGATTATATCGTTGGCACGGGCAATACCGGAAGTGCGAACCTGGCGGCTTCGGGAGAATTCCTTTGAGGAAGTGAATTGGCAACTCGCCGCCGTTTGACCGAGCAGGCGACGCGAGTGAAGTTGGCAAATCGTTTGCGCCACGGGAAACCCGAGTTACCCCACCTGGTTCACCGCTCGACATGTCAACTCAGGGGTGAGTCCCACTCAAGGAGTTGTTGTTCGAGGTCAGCAAATGTCAGACGGACGTCTTCATCGAGACCCCGGTGAACGGAGCGCGTTGTAGCGACCGATTTCTGGCCCACCCGGCGGACCTCGTCTTCGAGCCGTTCCAGCCATTCGGGCACATCCAAGCCGATGCCGATGGGTTCCTGAGTCAATGGTGTCAGCCAATGTTCAAGTCGTTCAAGAGCAACGTGTTGATTTGTCGGCCGAACCGCTTCGCGGATGGCCGGCTCGACGCAAGCGACCAGACGATCGATCAGCAACGGCCGAACAAAGCGTTCTTCCAGTCGGTCGCGGACCGTTCGCAAGCGAAGTCCATGACGTTGTTCGAGTTGATCAAGCTCCGCCAACAGTTGGTCGGCCAAGGGACTCGTCATGGCGGCCATATTGTCCTGCCACTTTTGAGCCGCTCCGTGCTGCCGTCGTCGGCAAAGCACTTCATGAGCCAACACCAGTGGCCGAAGCTGCCATGAGTACCTTTCGTATTTACATTTCAGCCGCAAAAAATCCACCAGCAGGTGCAGGTTTTCGCCATAGTCCGATTGCGTCGTCGTGCTGTTGTAATCGCGGTATTCTTCATGATGTTCCATCAAGGCGTGGCACAGATATTCCAACCACGCGATGGTCTGCTTCTGGTCCACACGCCCCTCGTTAAAATCTTCGGCCAGCCGCGGCGGATCGGGTCGGTTGGCCTGCTCACGCAACCAGGTTTCGACACCGCGATGCAACACCGTGCGCAAGTGGGCGATCGAGAGGAACTGCGGCGTAAACAAATCGTTGCCGTAACGACGGATAAGGGCTTTCAAATCGTCCCAGTCACAACCGGGAGGTGGGGATTCGAGGGCGGACAAGCGTAGAGTCTGGCTATGTTCCAACCAAAGGTTCAGAAACGGTTCGATGATTCGACGAAGGAGATCCACAAGGTCTTGCTTTGCCTGCTCCTCGACCGACCAGGAGTGAACCGCATCAAGAAGTGCCTCCAGAACGGCTTGCAAGGCCGTGGGAAACAGATGATCGAACTCCGAAACTTTCCGTCCGCGTGGCGGCGAGGTCTGCTCCATAATCCGAGCCAGATGAATCAGTCGGAACGTCTCGCGGATGAGACCTCGCCGGGGCAGGCGTTCCAGAAGGGAATGGATGACGACCTGGGCTTTCCGGGAACGGAGGATGGCGGCGGGGTGGCCACCCGCGGACATCGGCACGAAGAGGAGCGGCTGATCGCGGAAGGCATCCATCAGACGAGCCAGGGTCCGCCGCAACGCCTGATTATCGTGCCGAGAAAGTTCCGCTTCAATCTGTTGTGCGATAGGCTCCCAAGGCGCGTCGTGCGGCCAAGCTGCCAGGGTGGTCTGAGCCAACGGACCGAAAAGTCGGACTGCTTGACTGAGTTCCAAGGACGTTTCAATCACCGTTTCGGCCATCTGCTCCCGATAAACCTGACGGCGATCGTATTCCATGACATCTTCAAAACTACCCACCGGTTCGGGAACCTTCAATGCATAAATTTCTTCCAGAAGGAGCATTAAATCCGGCTGCCAACGATGCGCGGTCTCCTGCCAGCCACGGATGATTTCACGTCGATCCGGAAATTGTTCGATCTGCCAGCGCAGGGCGGGAACCGCTATCTGCCAGAGTCGTGCCACGGTCGTCAGAAATCGCAGATGATCTTCCAGTTGACGGAATTCCTCTTCGTTGGGGAAACTATCAACGGGACCATCGCCAATGACCGAACCTTCTGAATCATCAGTCGAATCCTCAAAGATAACCTCGGCGTAGGCCGAAGCCAACGGATCATCCGCCTCCCGATTGCCATGTGTTAATGTCCAAGACGGCACGGACCAAAGAGGGTCGGCATTGGCTTCCAAGAGTTCCAAGAAGCGAAAAACCAGCGCGGCTTGCTCGGACGCGGGCAAATTGCTGGAAATGACTTCATTGAGCCAACGTTGCGACAACAAATGAAAGGAATCGTTTTCCTCGGCGAGCGGCACATCCGCGGCCTCGCTCAACCAAGTCATCAAAAGCGCCCGGCTTGTGCGAAAATCCTGGCGATTTAACAAGGCGTCGATAACTTGGGCGAAGGCCGCCGGCGATCGAAACCCCTCGCGATGCTGCCGCCAATATGCCAGATCGCCCGACTGGGATGAGTTCCGGACTCCGGCCAAGGCTCGGGCGACGTGTTCGGCAGCCTCGGCTCGTTCTTGGCCCCTCACCCGCGGCAGGTCACTCACCTCGTAGACGGCATGCTGGTCCCACCAGGCGGCAAATCGATGCATGCGCTCACTGACACGCCGACGGAGCTCCTCATCACCCGCGGACGCGGCGGCGGATAAGACCAATGCAAAGAGATGGAACTTCCGGCTCACAATCTCGACCAATTCCTCCAAGCGATTATCGTGTATACTGTCTTCCCGTGATGTGAAGAGGGGGAATAGCCCTTGGAACCCCAGCGCATTCCACGGATCCACGATGGCTCCGCATTCAATACCGCGGTGAAGTAAGTCTTCCGCTTCGCTGAGCCATTGGAACGCCTTACCCAGTTCAGAACGCTCCACACCGAACTGGCCCATGGTCAAGCGTAACCGGATTTCCGTCTGGAATCGCACTGCCACGGATTCCAGTTTTTGGGCGTGCCTTCGGCTTGCCTCAGGATAACCCATCTCCGCGAAGAGGAGCGCCAAGCGACTTTCTTGCAGCTCAATTGCTCGCTGCCTTGCCAAGCGCTGGTTGATGTGTTGCCGCACGGCCCCGAAGGGCTGTTGCAAGCGGGCCGCCTCCTCGCGCAACTTTCGCCCATGCTCGCCGCCCACTTGAGCAATGAGCCGCTTGTAAAAAGCATCGCGATACCGGGCGATACGAGGGACAATTTTGGACAGAGTCGTCGACGAATCGAAGGTCGTCGGCCCACTACCGCTCGTCCCCGAGGCCATCAAAACCGTCCCTGCAAAGACCGCAGCGGCTTCAAACAGACGCTCGCCACGGCTCGATTCGACCGTGTCGCGTTGGGGAACACGTGAGAGTATCTCGTCAAGAATCCGTTTTCGCACGACAAACCGACGGTACCGACCTTGGGCATCCACGTGATGAGGATCCCATTCACCGAAAAGGTAATTCGGACGACGCGTCACGGGGTGGCTATGATCGATCGGACGGGGGTCGTAGGCCAACTCATCGAGTACCTCGGGGTCGAAATAGGCCTCCTGGAGCAGATCGGGATCGGTGTCGCGGAGCAGTTTCAGCCCAAGCTCCACCAGGTCGTGATAGGGTCCCTTAGCGACGCCAGCTCCGCGAAGATAAATCGGTACCGGTCGAATTTTCTCGCGGGGATAAAAGTCGGTTTGTGGTCGGCTTTCCAGCACGGCAATGGGACGGTAGCCGACGTAGTCGTTAATTTGCCGCAGGGTTCCATGAACAATGCGTGCGGTTTCACTCCAGGGTGGTCCTTGGCTGAGAATGGCTTCCGCCACGCGTGCCACGAAGAACGCCGTGAACAATTCGTCGTCGTGGAGCCGTCCTAGCAGATCGGCATGATGCTGTCGGTAGGCCGGCAAGGTGTGGTCGAAGAGGATCTGCAAGACGGCGCGGGCTTGGGCGGTATCCCGAAACGCAGCGCTGTCGCCCCGTTCCAGCCGCTCCAACTCCTCCGAGAGCCACTGCCGAACCAGATTCCACGGTTGTTGGGGGTCCCATTGAATGGCCTGAGCGTAGGTATCATCAAGCTGGCGCTGCCACTTGGGGTCCGGCCGTCCATCCGAAAAATTCAACCAGCCCAGCAAGCGCGACGCCGGTCCTGCTTGGCTCAACCAGGCACGCCATTCGTCCATTCGCACGCTCCAACCGAGATCTCCATCAACTTACCAGAATAGCGATTGCACTCCCCTCACGCTATGGGAACCCAAGGCGAGGTCGTTTGAAGTTGCCTGCTTGGTCGCAGGCTGATTTTTGTCACGCCGCCCTATGACTCACCACCGATGGTCTGTTACAACAATAGCGGCCAGGTTTTCCCACCCGCTCCATGGAGGCATGCCCATGTCCCGTCTTTTTTCCGCATTCGTCACATTGGTTGTCACTCAAGGGGTATGGTGCCAGTCCCTTGATATTCTTGGCGATGTCGAAGGCCAACCGTTGGGCCAAAACGTCCTCCGTCTCTTGCAAGCCACTGAGTTCCTTGGAGCATCGCTGCCCGACGACACGGCGAGGGCATTGCGCGAGGCAGCCGATCAGAGAGACGCCCGCCGAATTCAGCAACTTCTCGATCGGTTCGTCTTGCTGAGCGTCCACATCAATCCGGAATCGCGAGTAAAAGTCGGACGTGGCCCTGCCGACGCTGTTTTGCAGCAAGGCGGTTACACACCGGTCATCGTCAAAGTCATCAACGAGGCGACGGTCAAGAAAGGGTTGCGTATCAGTAGTCCGCAAGCTGGGCCCAGACAAAAAGTTGATTACGAAGGGACCATTGCTGAGATTCAAAAACGGGTGCGTTCGGGTCGATTGTCGCCTGAGGAAGGGCAAAGGCGCATGGCCGCAGCACGCCAGGAAATGGAAGAACTTAAGAATCGTTTTCTCCTTGTGGAGATGTACACGGGACGCCCGATGACCGAGACACTAAGCGGCTTAAAAGTCGAGTATGCGATCGCTCTGATTTACAGTCACGAGGCGGGACAACGTGAGGCGACCATCTCGTTCGATGTGGGGCAGGGCACACAAGATTTGGGTTTTCGTGCGGAGACACCCGTTCTTTTTGATATTCGACCCGCGATTCCCGTGAAATTACGCGTGCTGGATTTTGATGGCACACCCACGGTCGGCCGATTTATGTTTCGTGATCGTCAAGGTCGGGTCTACCCACCGCGAGCCAAGAGACTGGCACCTGACTTTTTCTTCCAAGATCAGGTTTACCGCCCAGATGGCGGCACGGTCTGGCTGCCACCTGGTGACCTCATCATGACTTACGGACGCGGGCCGGAATATCGGCTGCTCGAAAAGAAAATTCACGTAGCCGGGACTGGGCCTGACGGACGCGGGCCGATGGAATTGGCCGTGCGACTGGAACGGTGGATCCACCCTGCTGCCGACGGATGGTATAGTGGCGACCATCACATCCATGCCGCGGGCTGCGCCCACTACACCAGTCCGACCGAGGGAGTCTTTGCCGAGGACATGTTTCTGCATGTCAAAGGCGAAGGCCTGAATGTTGGTTGCAATCTGACATGGGGACCTTGCTTCGAGTTTCAAAGGCAGTTCTTTGAACCAACGGTTCACAAATTAAGTGAACCTTTTTGCGTATTAAAGTACGACATTGAAGTGTCCGGCTTCGGTTCCCAAGCGATGGGGCACGTCTGTCTGTTGAATCTGAAAGATCAGACTTACCCAGGTTCGGACGGTACGAAGGAAAAAGGCTGGCCCAAATGGACGACGCCTGTCATGCGTTGGGCCAAGCAGCAAGGTGGTTACACAGGCTATGCCCACTCAGCCAGCGGCTTGGTGTTTGATCCGCCCGCGAACATCCGGCTTGCGGCCTCCGGAACAGTCGCCTGGCTTGATCAAGACGGCAATGGCAAACTGTCACGAGCCGAAGCCTTGAACGGTGTGCTGCCCGAACCGTTCGATCAGATCGATACGAATTCCGATAATTCGGTGGATGCAGAGGAAATTTTTGCAGCGATTCAGCGGGTCAAAAACACGTTGCCGAATGTCGCCATTCCGCCGATGAACGGGATCGGCGCCCAGGAGATCTGTGTGTCCACCGCTCTGGGTGTTTGCGACTTCATCAGCGCGATGGACACACAGCGAGTTCCCGAATGGAACTGCTGGTATCACATCATGAACTGTGGCTTGCCCCTGAAAGCCAGTGGTGAGACCGATTTCCCCTGCATCAGTGGGAGTCGCGTGGGGCAAGGTCGAGTTTATGTCCAGTTGGGAAAGATCGACCGGATTGACTTTGCATCCTGGTGCGAGGGATTGGCCAAAGGTCGGTCTTATGTTTCGGACGGTTATGCCCATGCTCTCGATTTCCGCGTGGGGGGCGTACCAACGGGGGGCGAATTGAAGATCGATCAGCCTGGCACGGTCAAGGTCACAGCGCGAGTCGCTTTCGCCCGGGAGATGCCGCTCGGCACCGCCGTTGGTGGCTCGATGCCTCAAGGATCGAATCGCCAAGTGGAGCTAGTGGTCAATGGAAAGGTCGTGGCGGACAAAATCATCCCGGCCGATGATAAGGTTCACGAAATTGAATTTCAGATACCGATCGAGCGTTCGAGTTGGGTCGCGCTCCGGCATTTCCCTCAAATGCACACGAACCCTGTGAATGTGCTCGTCGGCGGTAAGCCGATCCGCGCATCGCGCCAAAGCGCATTGTGGTGCCTGGGCGTCATCGACCAACTCTGGCGGGTGCGCGGGAGTGACTTGGGAGATGAAAAAGAAGAGGCGAGACGAGCGTTTGATCAAGCAATTGCCATTTACCGCCGCATTGCCGCCGAGTCGTTCGACGACACCAAGTAGGGTACCGTGTGCGATTTCCGTCGGCGAGCAATGGCTTGTCCGAGACTGGATCAGCGGCAACAATGAGAACAAGAACGAGGGATCACGGTGAACGTTTGTTTGGACGATTTCGATGTGGCGTTTGAGGTGCGCGACGGTTGCTACGTGCCGGGCCGTCGGGTATCGGTCGCCCCGGACCTGCCTGATCTTCGTGCCGCGATCCGTCAGGCACTTGAAACCCCTCGCAACTTCCCACCGTTGCGCCGCGCACTCACGCCGGACGATCGGGTGGCTGTGGTGATTGATGATCAGCTCCCGCAATTAGGGGTCTGTGTCAGTGAAATCCTTACCTACCTGCAAGAAGCGGGTATTGACCCCGCTGCTGTGACTCTGATCTCACCACGAGGGGCCAAACAGGCCTGGGTTGATGATCTCCCCGATGCGGTCCAAGCAGCACGGACGGAGATTCATGATCCCTCCAATCGTCGGGCACTGTGTTACCTGGCGAGCACCCGCGCCGGCCGGCGAATCTATCTGAATCGAACGGTCGTCGAAGCAGACTTTGCCATTGTGCTGACCAGTTATCGTTACGACCCGACGGACGGAGTTCACGAAGCGGCTCGGGCACTCTTCCCGGCCCTCAGCGATGATGCGACCTTGCAAGATGCGGGGTCGCGCTCCCTGGCCGAGGCTTCGGAAGTGGCCTGGCTCCTGGGAGTGCCCTTCCTGGTCCATGTCATCGAAGGCAGTGGCGAGCGAGTGGCCCACGTGGTGAGCGGGACACTCGAATCCTCTGCCGATTGTGCGCAGCTGCTCGAGAAACGCTGGTGCATTCGTTACACCCGCCCCGCCGAGCTGGTGATAGCAACTATGACCGGTGACTCGCGGCGGCACGACTTCGCCGCTATCGCTCGAGCCGCTCGCGCTGCCGCCTCGGTTTGTGAAGCGGGTGGAAAGATCGTTCTCTTGACGCGCTCAGCCCCCGAATTCGGCCCGTGGCGAGAGATCCTTCGTAATGCAGCGAGTACCGACGATGCGATCCGCCAACTCCACCAACAACGGCCGGTCGGCCACGACCTCGCTTTGCAGTGGCTCGAGGCGGCTCGTCACGCCTCGCTCTATTGGCTCAGTCAACTCGACGACGAGATCGTCGAGGAACTTTTCGCCATCCCCATGGTTGAACCCGAACAGGCGCAACGACTCATCGATGCCGCTCGCTCCTGCTTGCTCCTGGAAGATGCCCACAAAGCCCTCCCCGTCATCGAATAAAATTCGGTGGACTCTTGTTTCAATTCGGAGAACGTTCGATGTCCAAGACGAGTCCGCTTCGTGATAGGACGGATGCATCGGGGGCAACCTATACTGACGAGTGTGGCTGGTCGATGCCCCAACATTACGGGGACGTGCTCGCGGAGTACCATGCCGCTCTCACGGCGGCGGCGCTCTTTGATGTGTCACACCGGGGCAAGCTCCAAGTGGCGGGTCGCGATGCCCCAACGTTCTTGCACAATTTGTGTACAAACGACATTGTGAACCTGCCGTTGGGCGCGGGATGTGAGGCGTTCTTTTGCAATCCAAAGGCCAAAGTCATCGCACATGTTTTGATCTATCACATTCGCATCGGGCCGGAGGAGCACGCCTTCTGGATCGATACTCCACCTGGTGACAATGACAAATTACGGGCTCATTTGCATCGCTATATCATCGCGGAGGAGGTCGAAGTCACGGATCGGACGTCGGAATTTTGCCAACTTCATCTGGCGGGTCCACGAGCCACTTCGGTATTGTCGCGAGCTTTGGCAGATGCCGTGCCAGATCTGCAACCTCTGATGCACATGGAGCGGACGTTTGGAACCAACGTAACGGCCCATATTCGGCGTCACGATCCACTGAATGTTCCAGGTTTCGACATTGTTTGCCGGAATGCGCTTGCGTCAGGTCTCTGGCGCGTCTTGACGGAAGCCGGAGCGCAACCCGCGGGCTTGGAATCGTACGAGATGCTCCGCATCGAAGCCGGCACACCCGTTTATTCGAAGGACATTACGGAAGAGCGATTTGCCTTTGATGTGGGTCGGACGGCGCAAGCGATCTGCTACACGAAGGGGTGCTACCTGGGGCAAGAGCCGATCGTGATGGCCCGCGACCGGGCCGGGCATGCTCCCCGCACCCTGATGGGGCTGATATTGGATGAGCCGGTGCCCCCGGGCAGCGCCATTATCCGCGATGGGCAGGAAATCGGGCATGTCACGAGTTCGACGGTGTCGCCCCGTTTGCAGCGGGCCGTCGCCTTGGGTTACGTCCGTCATGGGCATCATCATCCGGGAATTTCTGTGGAGGTGCGGACTCCAACGGGGTCGCGGGGGGCGCTGTTGCAGACTCTGCCCCTGGTTCCTTCGGGGGCGAGTGAACCAGACCCAAGAGCATGATGATGACGCTTGTGGCATTGAAGAGAGCATGCAGGGTGATGGGAGCGATCAACCCGCGCGAACGATGGGCCAGCCACCCCAGCGCGATGCCGAGTACGAAAAGCGGAATGGGGTGCGGCCAGAACGTGTAATGGAACATCGCAAACAGCAGAGCCGTCCCGAGAATCGATCGTCGGACGCCCTGTTCCGGCATATGGGGAAAGGTCACCGCAATGGCAAAGAGACTGACCACCAGAGCAAAGGCCAAAGGCGCCAACGACTGATCCGTTGCGGCGAGGCCCATCGCCATCGCTCCCGCCATCGCCGACCAACCGCCCCACCATCTTCGGGCAAGCCACGGCAGCATGATGCCTCGAAAGAGAATCTCTTCGGCCCATGGGGCGATGACCACAGCCGTGACGATGATCAGCAGCCAGGTCCCGACGGATGGGGCGTCTTCGCCAAGTCGCTGTAAGACGTGAGGCTCGATCTTGACGGCAAAGCGGTGATTCAACCATTGCGCAATAAATTGGACGCCGAAAACCAGGGGGGTCACGATCAAGTAGGAGACGTAACCGAGGAGAAGCGATGGGCGCCAACGCCATAAACGAAGCCCCAAAGTCTTCGGTCTGGTCCGACTCCCAAACCACAACACCCCGAGCATGGCGGCAATAATCAGGGGTGACACCATGACTTTGACGATAAGAAGCTTTAATTGCAAATCGGGGGGCAAAGGCTGGCGGGGATCGAAGACGGGAAACAGGCCAGCGGATTGCAGCGCGGCGACGGCCAGGTTCGGTAGAGCCACGAAAATGAAAAGTGCCAAGGCGACTTCCGACCCACTCCAACGCGCTAAAGGATAACGCGAGGGCCGGGGGATCAACGGCTCCCGCCGAGACCGCCATCGCCATCTCATAGCAACGAGCAGACCGACAACCATCAAACTCACGAGGATAGCGGCCAGACTCCAGCGGAAGGTTGCGTTGGCGGGCACGAGATTCCTGCCTTTAAGTCCAGCGGAACGGTCGCTATGGTATCGGCATACCGAATTCCGTGGCACCGTGCCACGTTCACCGCTTTGAGGGATCCGTTCGTGGGCAGTATTCTGGATACCATAGTAGCCTCAAAACGGCGAGAGATTAACGCTGCCCGAAGCCTTCGCTCGGAGGATTTTCTCGAACGTCAACTCGTTGCACAGCCTCCCACTCGGAATTTCGAGGCCGCACTCCGACGCCCTGGTATGCAGATTATCGCCGAAGTTAAAAAAGCCTCGCCATCGGCTGGGGTCATCCGGCCCGATTTCGACCCAGTAACCATCGCCACGACCTATGAGCGTCACGGCGCGGCTTGCATCAGCGTCTTGACCGATACGCCTTTTTTTCAAGGAAACTTACGGCATTTACAAATGGTTCGCGAGGCTGTCACTTGCCCACTCTTGCGGAAAGATTTTATCCTGGAACGTTACCAACTCCTCGAAGCGCGACTCGCTGGAGCGGACGCTGTTCTTCTCATTGCCGAGATTCTCCCCGG
>Ga0308411_10002482_pt1 | contig 12424 bp, 8 predicted proteins | sample HotsprottomLayer_2_FD_203530 | JGI IMG/M metagenome (GOLD analysis project Ga0308411, IMG submission 203530) | Hot spring phototrophic mat microbial communities from Octopus Spring, Yellowstone National Park, Wyoming, United States -... | ecosystem: Environmental > Aquatic > Thermal springs >... | reverse complement strand
TTCCTCGAGGACGATCATGCAGAGACCCGCGCCCTCAGGGGCTGAGGCGGCGCGTGAGCCTCGCGCTCGAGGCCATCCGTAAGCGCTGCTGCGACCCGCGGGGCGGGAGGGCGGCGTCCCCGGGCCGCCTCACGTGGAGAGGTCCTCGAAGAAGTCCTCGTCGAGGCGCTTGATTTCGATCCGCCTGGTGACGCGGCAGCCGACTCCGAAGCGTATCATCAGCGAAGCGAGCTGTTCTCCGTCGACGAGCACGATTCGTGCGCCGAGCTGCTCTGCCGTGTCGCGCGCCTCGCGCGTGAAGCCGCTCGTCGTCACGAACAGGCCTTTCGCCGCCTTCTTCATGTTGAGGCTGCCGAAAAACTCGCGGATCGCCGCGGCCCCGACAGTGTTCCCGGCCTGGTAGCGCTTGGCCTGGACGAAGATACGCCCAAGCCCGAGCGCATCCTCATCGACCACGCCGTCGACGCCGTCGTCGCCAGAGCGGCCGAGCGCGCGGGCCGCCTCGGGGCGTGACCCGCCATAGCCCATCGCGAGCAGAAGCTCGATCACGAGCCGCTCGAAGCCTGCCGGCGGTAGGGACCGGACTCGTTCGAGGAGCTCGTCCGCGAGAAGCGCTGCAAGCGTCGCCTGCGCCTCGGCGATCGCCTCTTCAGGGCTCGGCGCCGGCGCGGCGAGATCAGTCGCAGCGGCTGGGGAGACCGCTGGCGGCGGCCCGTCATCACCCTCCGTCCGGGCAGCGCGGCTTCGGTTCCGGAACTCGCGGAATTCGGGAAACTCGATGAGCACCGAATTGTCGATCCGGTCGGGATGTTTCGCGAGTAGCTCGAGCCCGCGCTGCGTGGCGCGGTACCAACCCCGCCTCGGCTGCTCGATCAGCCCCGCCTGCTTGAGATAGGTCTTCGCCCAGTGGACGCGGTTGCCGATGAGGCTCGTCGAGCCGGAGGGGATACGCGCTGCACGCTCCTCAGGCGTGAGCCCGAGCTGGCCGGAGATCCGCTCGATCACATCCTTGATCCTCACCTCGCCGCCAGCGCCGAGCGCGAGCACCGGCAGCATCAGGGTCTCATAGTCGGGGATCGGCATCTGCCGCGCTGGAGGCCTCAGTCCTCGAGGAAGCTCCTCAGCTTGCGCGACCGGCTCGGGTGCTTGAGTTTGCGCAGCGCCTTGGCCTCGATCTGCCGGATTCGCTCGCGGGTGACGCTGAACTGCTGGCCCACCTCCTCGAGCGTATGGTCGGTGTTCATGCCGATGCCGAAACGCATGCGCAGAACGCGCTCCTCGCGCGGGGTGAGGGTCGAGAGCACCCGCGTCGTCGCCTCGCGGAGATTGGACTGGGTCGCCGCCTCGAGCGGGTTGACTGCGTTCTTGTCCTCGATGAAGTCGCCGAGGTGGCTGTCCTCCTCGTCGCCGATCGGCGTCTCTAGCGAGATCGGCTCCTTGGCGATCTTCAGCACCTTGCGCACCTTCTCAAGCGGCATGCCGAGCTTCTCCGCGAGCTCCTCAGGCGTGGGCTCACGGCCTATCTCATGCAGCATCTGGCGCGAGGTGCGCACGAGCTTGTTGATCGTCTCGATCATGTGCACGGGGATGCGGATGGTGCGCGCCTGGTCGGCGATCGAGCGGGTGATCGCCTGGCGTATCCACCACGTCGCATAGGTCGAGAACTTGTAGCCGCGGCGGTATTCGAACTTGTCCACCGCCTTCATCAGGCCGATGTTGCCCTCCTGGATCAGGTCGAGGAACTGCAGGCCGCGATTGGTGTACTTCTTGGCGATCGAGATCACGAGGCGGAGATTGGCCTCGATCATCTCCTTCTTCGCCCGGGCGGCGTCCCGCTCGCCCTTCTGCACCGTCTGCACGACGCGCTTGAACTCGCCGATCGGCAGGTGGACCTCGTTCGAAATCTGCGCGATGCGGGCGCGGATCTCCGCCACCTCCTCGGCGTGCTTGGTGGCGAGCAGCTTCCAGCCCTTGCCCGGCAGCGAGCCGACGCGCTCGAGCCAGCCCGGGTCGAGCTCGTGGCCGCGATACTGGGCGAGGAAGTCGTCGCGCTTGATCTTGGCCGCATCGGCCAGCCGCAGGAGCTGCCCCTCGAGCGTGTTCAGCCGCTGGTTCAGCTCGCGCAGCTGCTCGACGAGCTGCTCGATCCGCGCGTTGTTGAGGTGCACCTTCTCGACGAGCCTGGTGACCTCCGCCTTAGCCTTCTCGTATTTCGCCTCGGCCTGCCGGGAGGGCTTGCCGCCCTCGGAGAGGGTCTTGAGCCGCGCCTCCTGGAGCTTGGCGAGCTTCTTGTAGCTTGCGGCGATCTCCTCGAAGGTCTTCAGCACCTCGGGTTTCAGCTTCTCCTCGAGGGCGGAGAGCGACATCTGCGCGCCGTCGTCGTCGTCGAAGCCCTCCTCGCCGCCCGCATCGTCGCCCGGCTCGTCGGCGGGAAGCGCCGCGCCCTCGCCCGGGGCGCCGCCCGCGTTGGTCGCCTCGAGGTCGATGATGTCGCGCAGGAGCATCTTCCCGGCCTGCAGGGCGTCGTGCCAGGCGATGATCGCGCGGAAGGTGAGCGGGCTCTCGCACAGCCCGCCGATCATCATCTCGCGGCCTGCCTCGATCCGCTTGGCGATCGCAATCTCGCCATCGCGCGAGAGCAGCTCGACCGAGCCCATCTCGCGGAGATACATCCGCACCGGGTCGTCGGTGCGGCCCATGTCGGCCTCGTCGACATTGCCGCCCGAGCCCTCGCCGTCCTCGTCCGCCTCCGCCTTGGCGGCAGGGACGCTGTCAGGGTCCTCCGCCTCCTCGCTCTCGACGACGTTGATGCCGCGCTCAGACAGCATGGCCATCGTGTCCTCGATCTGCTCGGAGGACACCTGGCCGGGCGGCAGGGCGGCGTTGACCTCGTCATAGGTCACGTAGCCGCGCTCGGTGCCGCGGGCGATCAGCTTCTTCACGGCAATCGACTGGACGTCGAGCAGAGCGCCATCGGCGAGATCGTCTGCCGCCTGGTCGGTCTGCGCTGCGGAAACGGGTTTCGCCATGTCTGTCCTCGCGGGCTTGTGCTGCCTTCGATCGTGTTCGGGGGCTGCGACGCCCCCCTATCCTAGCGATGCGTCCGCACCGTCTGCGCTGGTCCTTCGGCGGCTGCGGCCTGTGCCTGGATTAGGGCGACGAGCCGCCGCTCGTTCGCCTCGGTGAACTCGGCCGCGAGCCGCGCCTTCGCCTCGGCGATCTCGGCAGCGAGCCGGTCAGGGTCAAGCGCGGCCAGGGCCTGGAAGAACGCCTCACGCACCTCAGCCGGCGCAGCGCCTGGCATGGTGCAGGCAGGAAGTGCGGAGAGGCGCGTGCCGAGCACGGCATCCAGCGGCTCGCGCAGGCCCATCTGCTGCAAGTGGTCGATCAACCCTGCCGAGTCAAGCCCGAAGACCGCCTCTGCTTCCGCCACGAGAGCAGCCCTGAGGCGCTCGCATGGCGCTGTGCGGAACGCGAGGTTGGCGAGCGCCTCCTCCGCCTCTGGCAGGAGGGAGGGGTGGCTCAGGATCAGCGCGAGCACGTCCCGCTCACGCAGCGCCCCTGCTCTTTCCGGAACGAGGTTCGGCCGGAGGAGGCGGCGCGGCGCGGCGGCGCCCCGGGCCTCGGCGCGGCGGCCTGCGGCGAACCAGCGCTCCCGCCAGTGGCGGCGGTATTCCTCGCGCAGCGTCGCATCGGCGATCTCCGCCGCGAGCTCCTCGAGCCTGCGCCGCTGGGCTGCCCGCGCCTCCGGGGTCGCCGCGCGGCTGCCGCAGGTGGCCTCGAATAGAGCATCGGCGAGCCCGCGCGCCCCGTTGAGCACGGCCCGGAAACCGTCCGGGCCGCGGCGGAGCAGTGAGTCAGGGTCCTCGCCCGCGGGCAGGGTCGCGAGCCTGAGCGTTCGGCCGGGGCCGATCCGCGGCAGAGCGAGCTCGGCTGCGCGCAGCGCCGCGCGCGCCCCCGCCGAATCCCCATCGAAGCAGAGGATTGGCTCCGGGGCGAGCCGCCAAGCTTCGGCGAGATGATCCTCTGTCAGAGCCGTCCCGAGCGGGGCGACCGCGCCGCCAAACCCGGCCTGATGCAGCGCGATCACATCCATGAAGCCCTCGACGACCACGAGCTCCGCACCGGCAGCGACCGCAGCGCGGGCGTGGTGCAGCCCATAGAGGGTGCGTCGCTTCGCGAACAGCGCCGTCTCCGGCCCGTTGAGATATTTGGGCTGGCCCTCGCCGAGGACCCTCCCCCCGAAGCCGATCACCCGCCCGCGCCTGTCGTGGATCGGGAACATCACCCGGTTGAAGAAGAGATCGACAGCCGGGCGCGACGGGTTGTCCTGCTTCATCAGCCCCACAGCGACGAGCTGCTCCACCGTCACGCCCTCGCCCTTCAGCGCCTGCGCGAGCGCTCCCCGCCCCTCGCCCGACCAGCCGAGGCAGAAGGCGCGGATCGTATCGTCAGCGAGCCCCCGGCCGCGAAGATAGGCGAGCGCTGTCGCACCCTCGCGGCCCCAGAGGCTCGCGGCGAAGTGCCGCGCCGCCTTCTCTGCGACCTCGGTGAGCAAGGCCTGGCGTGCTGCGGCAGCCGCTGCCTCGGGCGTCGGCCTCGGCACGCTGAGCCCCGCCTCGGTGGCGAGCTTCTCCACCGCATCGACGAAGCCGAGGTTCTCGGTTTGCATCACAAAGCGGATCACGTCGCCATGCGCGCCGCAGCCGAAGCAGTGGTAGAAGCCCTTGTCCTCGCGGACGTGGAAGGAGGGCGTCTTCTCGGCGTGGAAGGGGCAGAGGCCCTTGAGGTCACGCCCCACCCGGCGCAGCTGCACCCGCCGCCCGACCACGGCAGAGAGTGGCAGCCGCGCGCGGAGCTCGTCGAGGAAGCTCTCGGGGATCGCCACGGGCGCTGCCCGCTCAGCCGGCGAGAGCCGCCTTCACCAGTGGGCCTACCTTGGCCATGTCCAGAGCCGCGCCATGCTTGGCCTTCAGAGCGCCCATCACCTTGCCCATGTCCTTCGGCCCCGCTGCCCCGGTCTCGGCAACCGCCTCAGCGACCGCCGCCCGGATCGACGCCTCGTCCATCTCCGGGGGAAGGAAGCGCGAGATCACCGCGATCTCCGCCTCCTCCTTGGCAGCGAGATCCTCCCGCCCGCCCTGGCGATAGAGGGCGATGCTTTCGCGCCTGCTCTTGATCATGCTGCGCAGCATGGCCCGGATCGCGTCGTCACTCGCCTCCCGGGGCGCATCGGCCCTGGTCAGGTCCCGGGTGGCGATGTCGGCCTCCTTGAGCTTTGCGAGGATCATCCGGATCGTCGAGGTCGTCGCGGCGTCTTGCGCCTTCATCGAGGCTTTCATCGCCTCCGCGAATTGCTCGCGCAGCCCCATGCGGCACTCCTCTCTCGAGACAGCCCTCTAGTATAGGGAGCCGCGCCCTGCACTGCGAGGCTGGGAAGAGTTTTCCCAAAGCGCCCCTTTTCGCTTGAAATGGGAATTGGTTTCCCATACGCGAGGCCGCATGGCCAGCGTGGACGAGATCATCGAACGTCTGGGGGGCCCGGAGCGGGCGGCCCAGGTCACCGCCGTCAGCACCGAGGCGATCCGCAAATGGCGGCAGGCGAAATCCATCCCGGCACGGCACTGGCCGGTGATCCTCAAGGAGACGGGGCTCACACTCGACGACATGCCCGGCGCCGCCGCTCTCGCGCAGGCAGAGACGGATGGCCGCCCTCCCGCCGCCACGGCCGCACTTGTGCTTGCCGACGGGGCCGTCTTCTGGGGTCGCGGCTTCGGCGCCTTTGGCGTGACGGTGGGCGAGGTGTGCTTCAACACGGCGATCACCGGCTACCAGGAGGTCCTGACCGACCCCTCCTATGCCGGGCAGATCATTACCTTCACCTTCCCGCATATTGGGAATGTCGGCACCAACCCAGAAGACATCGAGGCAGCGACACCGGCCGCGCGCGGCCTCGTGGTGCGCGACGACCCGACCGAGCCCTCGAACTGGCGTGCGAACCGCTCCCTTCCGTCCTGGCTCGCAAGCCACGGCCTTCCCGGCATCGCCGGAATCGACACGCGCCGACTCACGCGGCGCATACGCGACGGCGGAGCGCCGACCGGCGTGCTCGCTCATCCTGAGGACGGGCGCTTCGATCTCCCGGCCTTCGTCGAGCGGGCCCGCGCCTGGCCAGGCCTCGAGGGCATGGACCTCGCCAGGGAGGTCACCACGCGGCAGATCTATTCCTGGGACGAGACGACATGGGCCTGGGGGCAGGGCTACGGCCGGCAGGAGGCGCCGCGCCACCATGTCGTTGCGGTCGACTACGGCGCCAAGCGCAACATCCTCCGCTGCCTTGCCTCTGCCGGCTGTCGCGTCACCGTGGTTCCAGCGACCGCGACGGCTGAGGAAATCCTCCGCCACCGGCCCGACGGGGTGTTCCTCTCCAACGGCCCGGGCGACCCTGCCGCCACCGGCGCCTATGCCGTGCCCGCGATCCGCGCCGTGCTCGAGGCCCGCGTGCCTCTGTTCGGCATCTGCCTCGGCCACCAACTGCTCGCGCTCGCGCTCGGCGCAAGAACGGTCAAGCTCGCGCGCGGCCATCGCGGTGCCAACCATCCGGTGAAGGACCTCGCCACCGGCAGGGTCGAGATCACCAGCCAGAACCACGGCTTCGCGGTGGTCCCTGAGAGCCTGCCGCAAGCCGTGGCGGTGACGCATGTGTCGCTGTTCGACGGCACCAACGAGGGCATCGCCTGCACAGACCGTCCCGCCTTCTCCGTGCAGTATCACCCGGAGGCGTCGCCAGGCCCGACCGACAGCCACCATCTCTTCCGCCGCTTCGTCGAGCTGATCGAGCGCGCGAAGGCAGCGTGAGCGCACCATGCCGCAGGGCCGATCGCGCTTGCCGCAGACTCGTTCCGCTTCCGGTTCACCCCCGCGCGCGCGTCGAGCGCGTCTGTCGCTCTCGCCTGCGCAAGCAGTCTCTCCGGCCCAGCCGCTCACGTCCCGGCAGCGCTCCTTCCGATCGGCGCGCCGTGCGACGGCAAGCGGGGATCGCAGGCAAGCCGGGGGCAGAGCTTCAGCAACGCTTCCGCGCTGCCCGCCGCTCTAATCGTGACCGGAACATGGCGTGAGAGGAGGCCCGCATGACGCTCTTCGATCTCTCGGGGAGAACCGCGCTCGTCACGGGCGGCAATGGCGGCATCGGCCTCGGCATGGCGAAGGGGCTTGCGGCGGCAGGCGCCAACGTCATGGTCTCGGGCCGGAACGAGGCGAAGAACCGAGCCGCCGTAGCCGCCCTCGGCGAGAGGGCCGCTTCCGTCGCGGCCGACGTGACGAGGCCCGACGCGGTCGAGGCGATGGTGCAGGCGACGATCGACCGCTTCGGCGGGCTCGACATCCTCGTGATCAACGCAGGCATCAACATCCGCAAGGCCGCCCACGAGGCGAGCCTCGAGGAGTGGCGCGCGGTGATCTCTGCCAATCTCGACAGCGCGTTCCTTGCCGCCCGCGCCGCCTATCCCGCTCTCAAGGCCTCCGGCCGCGGCAAGGTGATCGCCACCGGGTCGATGACCACGCTGTTCGGCGCACCCTTCGCCCCGGCCTACAGCGCCTCGAAGGGCGGCATCGTCCAGTTCGTCCGCTCGATCGCCGCCGCCTGGGCGGCCGACAACATCCAGTGCAACGCAATCCTGCCGGGCTGGATCGACACCGATCTCACGCGCCGCGCCCGCGCCGAGGTGCCAGGCCTGAACGAGCGCGTGCTCTCCCGCACCCCTGCCGGACGCTGGGGCAGGGCCGAGGATTTCGCGGGCATCGCCGTGTTCCTCGCCTCCTCCGCCTCCGACTTCATCACCGGCGCCGCCATCCCGGTCGACGGCGGGTATTCCTCGACGATCTGAAACGGGTCCGCACCGATGCCCAAGCGCACCGACATCGCCTCGATCCTGATCATCGGCGCGGGGCCGATCGTCATCGGCCAGGCCTGCGAGTTCGACTACTCGGGCGCGCAGGCCTGCAAGGCGCTGAAGGCGGAGGGCTACCGAGTCATCCTGGTCAACTCCAACCCGGCGACGATCATGACCGACCCGGGGCTCGCGGATTCGACCTATATCGAGCCGATCACGCCGGAGATGGTCGAGAAGATCATCGCCCGCGAGCGGCCGGACTCGCTTCTGCCAACTATGGGCGGGCAGACGGCGCTCAACACCGCGATGAAGCTCGCCGAGTCAGGCGTGCTCGCCCGCTACGGCGTCGAGCTGATCGGCGCGAGGCGCGAGGCGATCGAGAAGGCGGAGGACAGGCAGAAGTTCCGCGACGCGATGGCCGCGATCGGCATCGAAAGCCCCCGAAGCGCGATCGCCCGCAGCCTTGCCGAGGCGCGCGAGGCGCTGAAGCTCGTCGGCCTGCCGGCGGTGATACGCCCTTCCTTCACGCTGGGCGGCACTGGTGGCGGCATCGCCTACAACCGCGAGGAGTTCGAGCAGATCGTCGCGGGCGGCCTCGACGCCTCGCCCACCTCGGAGGTGCTGGTCGAGGAGAGCGTGCTTGGGTGGAAGGAGTTCGAGATGGAGGTCGTGCGCGACCGCGCCGACAACTGCATCATCGTCTGCTCCATCGAGAACCTCGACCCGATGGGCGTGCACACGGGAGACAGCGTGACGATCGCGCCAGCGCTGACGCTCACCGACAAGGAATACCAGAGGATGCGCGACGCCTCGATCGCGTGCCTGCGCGAGATCGGCGTCGACACAGGCGGGTCGAACGTGCAGTTCGCGATCAACCCGGCCGACGGGCGTATGGTCATCATCGAGATGAACCCGCGCGTGTCCCGCTCCTCCGCCCTCGCCTCGAAGGCGACCGGGTTCCCGATCGCCAAGGTCGCGGCGAAGCTCGCCGTCGGCTATACGCTCGACGAGCTCGCCAACGACATCACCCGTGTGACGCCCGCGAGCTTCGAGCCGACGATCGACTACGTCGTCGTGAAGATGCCGCGCTTCACCTTCGAGAAGTTCCCAGGCACGCCGCCGCTCCTCACCACCTCCATGAAGTCGGTCGGCGAGGCGATGGCGATCGGCCGGACCTTCGCAGAAGCGGTGCAGAAGGGGCTGCGCAGCCTCGAGACTGGGCTTTCCGGCTTCGACGAGGTGGCCGAACTCGAAGGCGCGGGAAAGGGTGCGGTGCTCGCCGCCCTCTCGACGCCGAAACCAGACCGCCTGCTCGTCGTCGCCCAGGCCTTCCGGGAAGGGCTGACGGTCGAGGAGATCCACAAGGCGTGCCGGTTCGACCCATGGTTCCTGCGCGAGATCGAGGCTGTGGTCCAAGCAGAGGACATGGTGCGCGCAGCCGGGCTGCCGCGCGATGCCGCAGGACTTGCCCGGCTCAAGGGCTTGGGCTTCTCCGACCGCCGCCTCGCCGCGCTTGCGGGCGTGCCGGAGGCAGAGGTCGCGGCCCTGCGCGCGCGGCTCGGCGTGCGGCCCGTCTACAAGCGGATCGACACCTGCGCGGCCGAGTTCGCGAGCGCGACGCCCTACATGTATTCGACCTACGAAGGCAACGGCATCGAGGCCGCGGAATGCGAGGCTGATCCGTCCGAGAGGCGCAAGGTGGTGATCCTCGGCGGCGGGCCGAACAGGATTGGCCAGGGAATCGAGTTCGACTATTGCTGCGTGCATGCCGCCTACGCGCTCAAGGAGGCGGGGTTCGAGACCATCATGGTCAATTGCAACCCAGAGACCGTCTCGACCGACTACGACACCGCGGACCGGCTCTACTTCGAGCCGCTCACTGCCGAGGACGTGATCGCGCTGATCCGGCGTGAGCAGGAGCGCGGCGAGGTGGTCGGCTGCATCGTCCAGTACGGGGGGCAGACGCCGCTGAGACTCAGCCAGCCGCTCGCGGCGGCCGAAATCCCTCTGCTCGGCACGTCGGCGGATGCGATCGACATCGCCGAGGACCGCGAGCGCTTCCAGGACCTGCTCAGGCGCCTCGGCCTGCGCCAGCCGGAGAACGGCACCGCGCGGTCGGCGGAGGAGGCGGAGACGGTTGCGGAACGGATCGGCTATCCGGTGGTGATCCGCCCCTCCTACGTGCTCGGCGGCAGGGCGATGGAGATCGTGCATGACCGCGCCCAGCTCCACCGCTACATGCGCGAGGCCGTGCGGGTCTCGGGCGACAATCCCGTGCTGATCGATCGTTACCTCAACGACGCGATCGAGGTTGATGTCGACTGCATCGCCGACGGCGAGACGGTCTATGTCGCGGGCGTGATGGAGCACATAGAGGAGGCGGGCATACACTCGGGCGACAGCGCCTGCTCTCTGCCGCCCTATTCGCTTTCGCCAGCGCTCGTCTCCGAGCTCCGCGCGGAGACGGAGGGGCTCGCCAGAGCGCTGAAGGTCGTCGGCCTGATGAACGTGCAGTACGCGATCAAGGACGGGACGATCTATGTCCTCGAGGTGAACCCGCGCGCCTCGCGCACCGTGCCGTTCGTTGCGAAGGCGACAGGTGTTCCGGTGGCGAAGATCGGGGCCCGGGTGATGGCCGGGGCGAGGCTGTCCGACTTCCGGCTCGACGACGACGCGGTGAGCCGGCATGTGGCGGTGAAGGAGAGCGTCTTCCCCTTCGCGCGCTTCCCGAACGTCGATGTCCTCTTGGGCCCGGAGATGAAATCGACTGGCGAGGTGATGGGGCTTGATTCGTCGTTCGAGCGCGCCTTTGCCAAGAGCCAGCTCGGCGCTGGCGTGCGCCTGCCTCTTGCCGGCACCGCCTTCATCAGCGTCAAGGACGATGACAAGGCGGCGGCGGTGTCGCTCGCGCGGCGTCTTGCGGAGATGGGTTTTGCCGTCGCGGCGACGCGCGGCACGGCTGCAGCGATCCGCGAGGCGGGCCTGCCGGTGACGGTGGTGAACAAGGTGCTCGAGGGGCGGCCGCACTGCGTGGACGCGATCAAGTCCGGCGCTTTCCAGCTCGTGATCAACACCTCCTCCGGCGGGCAGAGCGTCTCAGACAGTTTCGACATACGCCGCAGCGCGCTCACTCACAACGTGCCGCACTACACTACCCTTGCGGGGGCGCGTGCGGCCGTGCATGCGATCGCTGCGCTGAAGGCCGGAACCCTTGAAGTGGCCCCCCTCCAGTCGTATTTTCAGCATTCGTTCTAGGCGCGGCGCGCCACCCGGGCAGACCTGAGAGAGGGGCCTGCCCGCAGGCGCGTCGCTTCGTCTCCGGCCGCATCGGCGTCATCGAGGCTCCGCGCGGCCCGGACGATAGGCCATGCCGGGGCGTTGCGTGAACCGAGGAAGCGTGCCGTGCAGAAGTTCCCGATGACCGCAGAAGGCCTGGCGAGGCTCGAGGAGGAGCTTCGCCAGCTCAAGACCGTCGAGCGTCCCGCGATCATCCGCGCGATCGCGGAAGCGCGCTCGCATGGCGACCTCTCCGAGAACGCCGAGTACCACGCAGCGCGCGAGCGCCAGTCCTTCATCGAAGGCCGCGTGGCGGAGCTTGAATCCATCATCGCCGCTGCCGAGGTGATCGACATCTCGAAGCTGTCGGGCAACCAGGTGGCGTTCGGCGCCAAGGTCACTCTGGTGGACGAGGACACCGAGGAGGAGCGCACCTACCAGATCGTCGGCGCGCACGAGGCCGACATCAAGAAAGGCCTGCTCTCGATCTCGAGCCCCGTGGCGCGGGCCATCCTCGGCAAGAAGGCCGGCGACGTGGTCGAGGTTCCCGCCCCTGGCGGCGCCAAGCAGTACGAGATCACCCAGGTCGCTTTCGGCTGAGATGGCGGCGGCCGCTCTGGAGGTCGCGGCCGCTGTGAGCCGGATCGCCGGGCAAGCCTCGCGCACGCCGCTTCTGCCGGCGCACGCACTCTTCCGGCGGCTCGGCGCCGCGCCATTCTGCAAGCGCGAGCGCTGCAGCGCACCGGGAGATTGAGAAGCAGCGCAGCGCGCTCAACCTTTCTGGTTGCGCTGCAAGCCGAGGAATGCGCCCGCGGCGTCATCACCCTGGCCGCGGGCAACCACGCGCAGGCAGTGGCGTCCCACGCCGGTCGGCAAGCATCGCCGCGACCGTGGTGAGGCCGCGCTCGAGGCCGAACGCCTGGTCGCGCGCGGCCGCGCACGGCGCGACGGTGGTGCTCGAGAGCGACGCGCTGGAAGAGGCCGGCGCGAATCCCCTGGCGCTTGCCGCGCGCGAGGGGCGCGCCATCGCCCACCCCTGCGATGACGACCTCGTGATCGCGGGCCAGGGCACGGCGGGAGCCGAGATGGTGGCAGACGCGCTGTCGCTCGACACGCTGGTGATCCCCGTCGGCGGCGGCGGGCTGATCGCCGGCTGCGTGTTTGCCGCGCACGCGGCGGAGCTGGGCCTCGGCGTCGTCGACGTGGAGGTCGAGGGCTGGACCGCGGCGGTGCAGCGGCTCGGCGGCGAGGCGGTG
>Ga0308411_10002480_pt1 | contig 12426 bp, 9 predicted proteins | sample HotsprottomLayer_2_FD_203530 | JGI IMG/M metagenome (GOLD analysis project Ga0308411, IMG submission 203530) | Hot spring phototrophic mat microbial communities from Octopus Spring, Yellowstone National Park, Wyoming, United States -... | ecosystem: Environmental > Aquatic > Thermal springs >... | reverse complement strand
ATCTGACCGGCATTACCGTCGGCTCGGAAGGCACCTTTGGAATAGTCACTCGGGTCTGGGTGCGGATCACACGCAATCCTGAAGCGTATCGCACCCTGCTGGGAGTCTTCGAGAACATCGACGATGCTACCGCCACTATCAGCGACATCATCGGCGCGGGCATCATCCCCGCAGCCCTGGAGTTGCTCGATGCGCCGATCATCAAGGCTGTCGAGGCGGCGTTCAAGTTCGGCTTTCCTCTCGATGCCGGAGCTGTCCTCATCATGGAGGTCGATGGACTAGAGGCCGGCCTCGATGCCGCTGCCGAACGCATCGCGGCCATTGCCCGACGCAACAACGTCCGTGAGGTGCGACAGGCCAACACCGATGCCGAGAGGGCACTGTTGTGGAAATCGCGTAAGCAAGCATTTGGAGCGGTCGGCCGACTGGCTCCCAGCTATTGCACCCAGGATGGCGTTGTCCCACGCACGAAGTTGCCGCACATCCTCCGCGAGATCCGCAAGATCGGCGAAAAGTATCAGTTGTCCATCTGCAACGTCTTCCATGCCGGCGACGGCAACATCCATCCGATCCTGCTCTTCGACGAGCGCGATGCCGATCAGGTTCGTCGCGTGCTAGCAGCTAGCCATGACATCCTCGACGAATGCATCCGCTTGGGCGGCAGCGTGACCGGCGAACATGGCATTGGTGTGGAGAAACTCGACTTCATGCCGAAGTTGTTCTCCCCAGAGGATCTGGCAATGATGGTTCGTCTGCGAGCCGCCTTCAACCCCAGCGGACGATGCAGCCCAAGAAAGATGCTGCCGACCGCTGGAGCGTGCATCGAGCAGAGCAAGGTGAGTCGTCGAGCCGCGCTGTGAGAGCTATGTGCTGAAGACTCCAGGAAAACACCAGGGGCGAAGCCAGGGAGTTGGCCTCGCCCCGGAATGGCTTGCGACTGAGCAAATCGGCTTCAGACTCCACAGGTCGTCAACTCGACCTGAGCGAACTCGTGACGAATGCGTCGGCGAAGCAGGTACAGATCCTCATCGATCTTGTCGAGAACCATGCGAGCCTCTTCGGGCTGGCCCGATCCGATCAGTTCCTGAGCAACTGTCAAGCCGCGACGAGCAATTTCGAGCCGCTTGTCCATGAGTTTGCGCAGTTGCGAAAGAGTGGGAGTATCGACTTCAGGGCTACCCCATTCAGCGACGCGATCGGGGATTCCTTCACGAAGTACCCGTACCTCTTCGGGGGCAGTAATGCCCAGTCGCACTGTGCCGGACTGGATAGCCACCACTTCGATAGAGGTCTGGATATCGGGAAGAAGAATCTTTTCGCTGGGACGTGTGGAAAGCACTAGCATGATAGCATCCTTTTCCGTGCGGAAGCTCGAGCTTGTGCTGGGTGCAATTCACCACTCTACCACAGTCGCTTCACGACGGCTGCGGCTAGAGCAGTCCTCCTCGCAACTTACTGGAAACCGTCCGGCTAAACCTATGCCGGTGAGGAGAACATCAGCAGACTCACACAACCGAGTCGGACAGGCTCAGGGTGTTGGGCAGGTGGTCGTGTGGAAAATCTCGCTGACGAGGTCGGCTTCCCTACCGAAAAGGATCTGAATCCATGAGTTCCGTCTCACGCCCGTCGGCATGACTATTCGTCTTGTACCCGATATCGCCCGGCCAAGCAAGAGAATTTTTCTGATCTTGCGTTCCTGAACGAAAATCGCTAATGACCCGGAGCTACCCTTTCTCCGACCTTGCCGGACAGGAAGAATCGGCAAGGGACGATTCCCTGCACAGCGACTTGCTAGTCACGCTTAACCTGTCAGCAGACGCGATCCATTACTCAATAAGCTAGCCCCTCGTCGCAACACTTCACACAACTGATCCCGATCATTCATAGGCAACTCAGATCGGCGAATCACGTCTAGTGACTTTTCGATCGGATATTCGATACGTTTGAGTTCGATGTTATCATCGTCGATGATGGCATAAGAGGCGCGGGGATCGCCATCGCGTGGTTGGCCGACACTGCCGGGATTGATGATGAGCTTGCCTTTGACCTCTAGCACATAGGGCTGGTGGGTGTGTCCACAACAGATGATGTCAGCCTCGACATGAGTCAGTCGGCGAGCCCAGTATTCTGGATCGGCAGGAGCGTATTCGTCGAGCGGATCGCGTGGGGAGGCATGAACGAGCAGAAAGCGGGACTCATTCAAGGTGACGGTGCGCGAGACGGGCAGACGGGCCAGATAGCGTAGCCCTTCTGCTCCCAGTCGCTGTCGGGTCAGCACGCGAGTAACGCTGGTCAGATATTTGAAGCCGAGTTTGCCTTGCACCAAGACATTCTGAGCAGCACCATGGTCGTGGTTGCCGCGTACCACATACCGAGCGTTTTCTCGAACCCAGCGAACGCAGGGTTCGGGTTCCAGCCCATAATCCACCAGGTCGCCTACACAGAGGCAGACATCAAAACGCTCGGCAGCAACGGCCTGAAGAGCTGGCCAGTTGCCGTGGATGTCGCCGATCAGCAGAATTCGCATGTTGTTGTGGAATCTCTCGCCGCAATGCTTGACGGTGGGCCAGGAACCAAGATATTGACATGGTAGCAACTATCGCCGACACTCTGCTACCCCTTTGTTCCCTCGGAGGTGAAAGCATGGCTCAGGAAAAACCGTATCGTCGGCTTCCTTTACGCGATCTGTTAACCGATGCGGAAAAGCGGTCGCGCGACTTGGCGGAACATATCGGCAACACCCTTGTCGCCCGACTGACCGATCTGCGCGACCTGAGTCGGCCTCTTCGTCGCAAGAGCCACTATCCCACTCTGCTCGCTCTTCACAACAGCCTGCTCAAGGCTCTAGAGGGCGATCAGGAAACTGTCGAGCAACTCGATTATCTCGAACGCCAACTCGTTGAGATTCAGGAACACGCTCGCCGCGAGCGTTTGAATCGTAACTGATACTACATCCCTGTTGCGTATCCGGCAAGAGCCAATCGTCTTGCCGAATCGCAGCGGATGCACCCCTCACCAAGTAGGCAAGATGACCTTGCCGTGTTGCGCGATGTGCTGTTGTAGTTCGCGTTCCAGTCGCTGTTGCAGTTCCAGTGCTTCGCTTTCGTGTCCCTTGGAATCGATCTGATTCTTGGCCCAAAGGATGACACGCCGGCAAACCTTCTCGTTCCGACAGGCCCCAGGGTACTGGTCGAGGTTAGGAGTGATCGACGACTCCTCGTCGAGTAACTGAAAGAGAGCGGCCACCTCAAACAAAGACTTCTCTTGCTGCTGCAGTTGAGCCACCAGTTGGGCACGAAAGGCAATGCGTTGCATGGTCTGCCGCTGGTAATCATTTGGTTTGGACACCAAAAGCCCGATCCTATCGGGGCGAGTCGGCAGTTGGTTCGGGCCAGCCCACCAACCAGCTGGTTCGCTCTGCTGAAAGCCGAGCAGACTCCAGGCCAACACCACAGCACCGCCAAGCAGTCGAATCGAGGTCGTCATGGTTTAGGTTCTCGCTGGGACAGTCTGGGCACTACACGTCGCATGAGCAGCCTGACGATGCAGGTCTGCTAATTTTTTGAGCTTCCAATGACAGACGATCGAGCAGTCCGAAGATTACTCCAGGCCTGAGCAACGAGGGAGGGTTAGGGGCAATCGGCGACCTTAATCAAGCCAGTTCGGCTAAGGGGCGAGCAACTCTCTGGACTCATCCTAGTACTGTCTCATCGAATGTCTAGGGTTTTTGTGTGAAGATTTCTGGATGTATCTTCTTTTCTGATATTCATCTACGTCATTCAGCGGGCATCTCATGACGGATCTTGGGGAGGGCAAATCATCTCCCGCATATCACATGCCATCGCTCTATTCCTCCTCAGGTTTTTCCCCAAGTGTCGGAACAGACAGGGGCTAGAGTACGGAGCAATCAGCGAATCTGGATGCGGTGCTGGCCGACAAATGCTGCGATAGTGTGCAGATTCTGCCTCAAATGGGGCAGCAAATGGGATCACAGGTTGAGGGGAGATCCTGGCTCTACGGTGACGCACTAATCTCTAGAGTGGAACTCGATTGGTTCTGAAACATTCGGCAAGTAGGCAAATCAAAGCACAAGGGAGGGACTGAACAAGTCCCTCCCTCTCCGTGTTCAGATAGCTGTCCGTTGTGTCTCAAGCACGGTTGGTGTCGTACTGCATCAGAATCTCCTGACGCGGCACACCGGTCAGTTCTTCGAAGCCGCCCTGCAAGACGGCTTCGCCCAGTTGCGTGATAGTTCGCAAGGAGGCATCATCGACGCGGGTTCCCGTGAGCTTGCGTCGCAGTTCGGAACAGATCGTATCGGCGGCTAGGATCGTCGTTTCGTTGTTACGCTGGCCGGCCCACAAGGCGGTCACCAGCAGAGTGACCGTGTCCTGTACCCGCTGCGACAGTTCGGCCATGCGGCACTGGCGATCGGCCAGCTTGACCTGATGCTTGACCATCGTGGCACTGATCTCGCTGCGATGGCGGGCGAACTGCTCCAAAGCGAAATCGACGTGGCGTTGCAGTCGCCGATCCAGCCCCGTCAGTTGTTGCCGATCGCGTGGCACGAAGGTCTGGCTGACCTTCCAGCGAGCATAGGCCGCTAGTTCCTTGCGTAGTGCCCAGCCGTGGGCTGGGTTGAGCGGGTTGAACTTCTTCGGATCGATTTTCTTCTCCAGCAGAGCCTTGCCGATTGGCTCGAAGAACTGCTTGCCGTGTTCCTTGACCAGCGACTTGAAGAAGGCCATGCCCAGCACCTCGCCCTCGCCTTCGTAGATGCACGGAGCGAGGAAATCGTAGATGTTGTCGCCAAAGAGATGGCCCTTGAGGAACGACCGTCCACCGTGCGTCTTCATAAACAGTTCGACGGCCGCTTCCTTCTGAGCCTCACTGCCGAAAATCTTGGCAATGATGCACTCCATCTCGCCGCGATAGCCCTGATCGATCAGCCAGGCTCCCCAATTGGCCAGGGCATCCGCTGCTGTGATTAGCCCGGCTAGCCGAGCGATACGCCGCTTGACCAGTTCGCGGCGAGCGATGGGTTGGCCGTAGGTGATGCGATATTCCGCCCAGGGCAGCATGTTGGCCAGCATGGTGCGCATGCACCCCGAAGCGGTGGCACACAACGACAGTCGTCCCAGGTTCAGCCCGTGGTAGGCAATGGTCAGTCCGTCGCCCACGCTCGGCCGGAGCAGATTGTCCTTGGGAACGCGGAAGTTCTTGAAGCGCAGGCCATTGTTGTACGCTTGTCGCAAGGCGTATAGCCCATAGGGAACGAGCTGGAAGCTGTCTGTCTCGGTGTCCGGTAGATCGACGATCAGCACGGCGGGCTTTTTGTCGATCAGAGCGACCACGGCCGCCGTTCGGCCGGGCACCACGTTGGTGATGAACAGCTTCTCGCCGTTGAGGACGTAATCGTCGCCGTCCAGCACGGCCGTGGTTCGCAGGGCGGTCAGGTCGCTGCCGGCGCAGGGTTCGGTCAGGGCAAAGCCGGATAGGCGTTCGCCCGAGGCCAGCTTGGGCAAGAACCGCTGCTTCTGCTCGGGCGATCCAAACGTCCGCACGGGATCGACGGCACCGATGCAACCGTGGATCGAGGCCAGCCCCGCAATCATCGGGTCGAGAGTGGCCATGCGAGTGAGAAAGCGCGTGAACCGCTGGAAGGGAGCATTGCTGCCGCCAAATTGCGGATCGATGAGCAACCCCCAGTAGCCGACCTGACCCAGATCACGCAACACGGAGGCGGCCACCTTGCCGCGTTCGTCCAGCAGCGATCCCGCTTCCCGGTGTCGCCGCACCACCGCTAGCGAGTCTTCCATAACGCGGTCGCAGGGGGCACTGGCCGGCAAAGGCGGCGGATTGAACAGAGCCAGCGGCACCTTACCGTCCCAGACGGCCTTGTGGATGGGGCTGTTGACCGTCTGATACTGCGGTTTGAAAAGGGTTTCGACCTGCTCATCGGCGCGATCGACGGCTCCGGTGCGGCGAGCTTCTTCTTCGCTTTTGCCGCCCAAACGGAGAGCGGTTTCGGCGAAACTGGTCTGCTCGCGATCCGGTGGGGTGAGGGTACTCATGGCACGGCACTCCAATGGAGAGGCATTTCAAGGATGGGCATATGGAATGGGCAGACGTTCGCTGCCCTAGTTGTCATTGTAGGCAAGCCTGTTCTTCTGGCGATCCAGGAGGCTGCTATCGGCACCCACTGTCTGGGCTGCTACAGTGAGAGCAGAGGATCAGTCGCCCAACCAGCGAACAGTGAAGTGAGGGAAACGGCGATGCCCTATCCAAACGAACTCGTGGTAGCACTGGAAGCGGCTCTCCAGGCAGCACATGTCATTTTGCAGCATTACCGCTCGTTTGAGGCCATCGCCGATGCTCCGGCGAATATCACTACTCAAGCGGATCGCGATTCGCAGGAAACGATTCTCCAACTGCTGGCCCAGCACTTCCCGGACGATGCCCTGTGTGCCGAGGAATCCACTCCGACTCTGGCCCAGGCACGCCACAGCGGCGACCGCATTTGGGTCGTCGATCCGATTGATGGCACACGCGGTTTTGCCCAGAAGAATGGCGAATTCTCGGTGATGATTGGTCTGGTCGAGAAGGGACAGTCCGTGTTGGGAGTGGTGCTGGAGCCGGCCAGTTGGCGGTGGACGTATGCCGTTCGCGGCGAAGGCTGCTGGATGATTAACGGCGAGACAGGGACTCCACAGCCCTGTCGCGTCACGGCGACCCCGAAACTGGCTATTTGCTCATTGACGCAAAGCCGTTCCAAACCCGGAGTGGTTTCGCGACAGGTGACGGCTTTGCAGCCGGCCACAGTCCTCGAAACGCATTCGGCGGGCATCAAACTGGCTCGCGTGGCTCGCGGCGAGGCGGATCTGTACGTCAATCATTATCCCAATTTCCACGACTGGGACATCTGTGCTGGGCAGGTTCTCGTTGAGGAAGCTGGTGGCCGAGTCACGGGGTTGCACGGTGAAGCGATCCACTACGGCAGCAGCGGAGCCAGCCAGCGTAGTGGCCTGCTCGCCAGCAACGGCATCCTCCACGATGCCGCTTTGGCGAAACTGCAAGGCGTGTTTTGATCGCTAGGGCACTAGGTTGCCGACTACTTGGCTGTTGCCACATCGATCTCGAAATGATGGTTGCTGGCGTTCACTTCGCGGATCAACGGCGACTTGCCCTCGCCGAATTTGTCCTTGAGGCTGTCCGGCCCAGGGAACGAATCGTATTGCATGATGCAGATACGATACTTGCCTGGCGGCAAACCGCGGCCATCCTTGCCGGGAACTTCAAAGCTGCCGTCGGGCTTGTAGATGGCATACTCCTTGGAGCCGCCGTTGACGGAGGCATCCATTGGCTCAAAGACGATGTTGACCTTGCCAACCATCGCCTTGACTTCCAGGGGCTTGCCTTCGCGGGTCACCTTACCGGTCACGCGGACAGCCGAACTGGAACCGCCACCGCAGCCGACCAGGGCCACCCCAACGAGCAGGAGCAGACAACGAAAGGAAGACTGGTAATTCATAATGCGAGACTTGTCCAGAGAGGTTCGGGAACGAAGACGACCGGGAGAACGCTCTCCCGGTCGTTGCCATAATTGTCGCAGGATTAGAAGTTGTTGAGAACCTGACCGTCGCTGATGCGGCCGAGGTTGAGGAAGGTGGTGGGGTTGATCGAGTAGGAGATGCCACGCACCGAGCCATCGGCCATGGCCACCATGAAAACGCCGGAGTGGGAGGAGCCGAATCGCTCCTCGCCCCAGTTGGCCCCCGTGTTGGAGTCAGGGCGCGGGTCGAGGCTGGTCAGACGAACCACATCGTGATCCCAACCCGAGGTGTAGCCCTCGTTGTCGTCGCTCTGATAGTTGCCGAGGTTGCGAAGATCCATGCGCTTGTCGCCCAGGACAATGGTCATGGAGGTTCCATCCGTGATGTCCGCCATGCGTCGGCCATTGACGTTGCCGGGGTTGCGTTGAACCACTCCGGTGTTGCCATCGCCTCGACTGGCGGCATAATCGGTCGGAGCATGGGGGAACGTACCGGTGGGGTCATACCAGTTGCCCGTGGCAGGCAATACCGAGGGGGCACGCCGCGAAGCGCAGAAGAAGATGCGTACCGGCGTGCTGATGACCTGGATCTGGGCCGCCGCAATGCTGGCCGTCCCGCTGCCACGCCAGAGGTTGTCTTGTTCGATGTAGGGCAGAACCTGGAAGCCCCAGCCGGCCAGTTGTGCGGCTCCCTGAGCGGGCTGCCCCGCGCTGGTGTACACCGGAGCGTTCGACCAGTGATTGCCACCGTTGGGGAAGAAGCCTAGCGAATCGTGGTGGTTGTGGAAGGCGATACCGAACTGCTTGAGATGGTTGGTGCATTGCATGCGAGCGGCCGCTTCACGCACCTTCTGGACGGCCGGCAGCAGCAGACCGATGAGAATGGCGATGATGGCAATCACCACCAGCAATTCGATGAGAGTAAAGGCTCGACGCTGTACCTCACCGCGAGTGGATAATACAGGCATGATGAATCTCCTAGGGGACAACAGAACAACGGAAAAGAAAGGTAATTTGAATGCTAAAGGAGTAGCCGGACTGCGTCAAGGAGCTATCGAGGTAATTCCGGTAATCTGACGCGGATCGAATCCGAACCCCTCAGCGATGCCCATTCGCCCACGGATCCAACCCCATCTCCGCCCACAGCCGTCGGATCTGCTCCAGATCCCACACGCGTACTGCATACTCGTGTTCCAGCAACACATACAGCCGTCGCCCTGCTGCATCCAGTCGCACGCTGCGTACCATCTGCGGCAGATTGCTGATGCGAGCCACCTCCTGCAACTGGTCGTTGTGCCAGCGCCACAGCACCACCGAGCGATCCCGCGAACCGCTCACCAGCAGCTGCAACTCCTCGCAATACGCCAGCGACATGATACCCAACTGATGTGCCGTCACTTCGGTGATTGCCTGGCCATTCTCCAGACTCAATACCCGGATCTTCCCCTCGCTGTTGCCCGCCGCTACCGAGCCTCCCTCGCCCAGTATCGCCACCGCCAGAAGTGGCTCATTTGGCCCCTCGACCACCTCCCGTTGATTTGTTCCGTGTCGCGTCAGGATCAGGTTGCCCAGCAGATTACTCGCGACCGTCCGGCCTGCCTTGGTGTCCAGAGCCTGCAAGCGGGCATTGGTGCCGGCGAAAAATGTTGTCAGACGATTGTCCCATACCTGGCGAACCTCTCGCGTCGAGGCATCCCACACGATGTGCTGATAGTCCGATATGCCCCACAACTCGCGGCCATCCGGGCTGTAACGCAGCGGGCCGCACTCGTGGGCACTGTTTCCAGTACGCCCCTGCTTGTTAATCGGGATGGCCGCCAACCCGTTGACCCATATCGCCTGCACCCGATTCCCTGAATCGAAGTTGCGAATCGTTAATTGCTCGCCGGCTCGCTTGCGTAACTCCTGCCCAGTCCAGCGACCGACCGTGTAGAAATGGTACGAGCCATCCGGGATGTGCCAAGGGCCAGTATGGCCCTCCTGACTTTTGCGGCCCTCGGCGAGCAACGCAGTTACGAAGGCGACTCCCGTCTGGAAATCGCCCTTGCGTTCGACACGCACGAAGAAACCCACGAGGTACTCGCCGCCCTTGAGTCCGCGATCCACCAACTCGCCGAGTTTCACGGCGGCGCTTTGACCGGGGGCAAGACGGATAGCCTGCCCCCTCACGGCCAGCGAATCGCCGGCCACTTCCAGCTTTTCCGCGCTCAGTGGAGTGAAACGGCCAGGCGGGACGAGTACCGTCTCGGGCATGCCTCGACTACTATCCGCATCCGTATTCACGATCCCCTTGGTCGAAAACAGTCCCTGAAAGCCCTTGCTCCGCGAAATCTGCGTCAGCCCCAGCCACGACGAACACCAGGCGATCCGATCATTGTCGGGATGCCAGGCAATCTCGTAACGGGCGGTGCCAATGCTGGGAAGTCCGATTGTCGGGGCGGTGTGCATGATCTGGGCTTTTACCTTGCGAATCAGTCGGCCATCGCTAGGATCCCAGATAGTGGCCGTGTGCCCCAGGTTGACGGCCAAACTACTGCCGTCAGGCGATACGTCGATCGCCTGGACTTGAGACGGGCTCTGTGCCACAATTCGACTCAAAAGCGATGATCGTACTTCATAGAGAGTCGTTTTATTTTCACCTGTCACAGCAAGCCAGTTTCCATCCAGAGAAATGGCCGATCTTGCTTGACGAATACCACCAGAACCAGTTGAGGTAGGCAGGGCACATAGCACCCGCTCCCCAGTCCCTTCCCAGAAGCGAACGGCATAGTCACTGCTGGTTACCACATACTGGGCATCGCGAGGCAGAGCTAATTGATGGCCAATAGCTCCGAGTCGATCGCTCAAGAATTGGGTGCGAACTCCTTGAAAGGAGACACGATCTATCTGATTCAAGGCATGCGAATAGTAATCGACGATGAACAGTGTCTCGTTGTTGGGAGTGAACAGGGTATCCGCCCAGTGCGGATGCCTACCAACCACCTCCGAATCTCCGGAACGTCGATGCAGGACACGAAGGGAATCATCGTGATACGCCAGCCACTGGCCATCCGGGCTGATGTTCGCGAACCGGGCGGCGCGGTAGGGGCCACCCATCTTCTCGCGCCAGCCAGCCTCCACATCCCAGCAACTCGTCAGCGGCACGCGTGGCAGACAGGCAAACACTTCCTTGCCGTCGGGGCTGAAGAATACCTTTTCCACGCGATCCTTCTTGGCCCCGCCCTCCTCGGAGTTCTTGACCCGATACAACTCCCGGATGACCGTGGGCGTTTCCTGCGTCTTCGTGGTGTCCCAGACCACTAGTTGCCCACGCTTCGTACCGGCTACCAGCCAGCGGCCGTCCGGGCTGAAGGTGAGTGCGTAGGGTTGGTCAACTGGAGCACCGGCAAATTTGCCGCTGGTCAGATGCATCAGATTGATGCGAGCAGCGACGGCCGCATTCGAGAACGAATACTTCGCCACTTGTTGCTGAGTGGCCACGTCGTAGACGTGAACCGAACAGGAGATCGCATCACCCTTACGAGCGATGGCCAATCGCTTGCCGTCTGCACTGAAGGCCACAGCGACAGGAATTATCTCCGTGAACTCCGCGATCTTGCGGAGATCCAAACTAGTCGCGGCCTGCAAGGCCAGAGTCCGCAACTCCGTCTGGTCGCGATGCGAATACTCAGTCGTCTCACGCAGCAACCGAAGATTATCCCACGACCACCCCTGGGGCCGGCTGACTGACCGCTCGCGAATCTGCGACAGCGTCTTGTAATACTGCTCGGTACGGACTAGGTTGGCGTTGGCTTCCGCCAGGCGAGCAGTCGCTTGCGCCAGTTCGCGATAACGAATGCCGGCTAAAAGTAACCCTAGGCACACCACGCCCAGGACAATCAGGGCAGCGGCACCCGGTCGTCGCCGTGTCCAACGTATGGCACGCTCGATCGGCCCGACCGGGCGAGCACGAATTGGTCGGTGGTCACGGAAGCGACGCAGGTCGTCGGCCAGTTCGTCGGCACTGGCGTAGCGTCGGGCCGGCTCTTTTTGCAGACATTTCAGACAGATCGTTTCCAGATCGCGCGGGATGCTCGGTTGCAGCGCACGTGGTGATACGGGATCGTCGGCTAGCACCTGCTGGATGATTTCAAAGGAGTTTGGCCCCTGAAACGGCGGTCGCCCAGTCAGGCACTCGTACAGAATCGCGCCCAAGCCATAGATGTCCGCCGCCGGACTCACTGCCTTGGCCTCGCCGCGTGCCTGCTCGGGCGACATGTAGCACGGCGTGCCCATCACTTGGCCGGTTTGCGACAGTTCGCGATTGTCCTCCAACTTGGCCAGCCCAAAGTCGGCCAATCGCGGGATGCCGCTCTTGCTGAGGAGGACGTTTTGTGGTTTCAGGTCGCGATGAATGACCCCTCGTTCGTGCGCATGCTGCAAGCCGTCAGCCAAGTGGGCGACCAGTTCGGCTGCCGCCAGCGGGGTCAGGGGACATTGCTTGATCCGCTGGTGCAGCGTGCCGCCGTCGAGGAACTCCAGCACGAGGTAGGGTTTGCCCTGGTATTCACCTACCTCAAAGATCTGCACGATATGTGGATGGTGCAGCCGAGCTACCACCTCCGCTCCGCCTCGCGGTGAAAGCGATTGCGATACTCGCTGTCGAGGGCTCCCTCGGCCAGGATCATCTTCAGGGCCACCACTCGCTGCAAGGCCGTTTGCCGGGCCTTGTAGACGACCCCCATGCCACCACGACCGATTTGCTCCTCAATCTCCAGTCCGGGAATCTCTGGCCGACAAGTCGAGCCATCGTACAATGCCGGAATGGGTTGAGACACCTGCTTGAGCCAGTTGGCCATCGATTCCAAGGCGTTGATGCGTCGAGCCACTTCCTC
>Ga0308411_10002476_pt1 | contig 12442 bp, 8 predicted proteins | sample HotsprottomLayer_2_FD_203530 | JGI IMG/M metagenome (GOLD analysis project Ga0308411, IMG submission 203530) | Hot spring phototrophic mat microbial communities from Octopus Spring, Yellowstone National Park, Wyoming, United States -... | ecosystem: Environmental > Aquatic > Thermal springs >... | reverse complement strand
TATGTTCGTCAGCAAGGGCCGGCGTAACATCGTCATGGCCTTGACCGCCATGCTGACCGGCCCGATCGGCGTGCTGATCGCCTGGCTTGCACCCCCCAGGCGAGTGGCTCCGTAAGTCAGGCTGATTGCGTAATCTGGCATTCCTCAGCGACTTTCGACAAAAGGCGGCGCTGATATTCCTGATGGAGATCTGCGTTGAATACTGCTACCAAAGCCACTTTCCGCCCGCGCGCCCGGCTTCTCTCGCTTCTCGGTGAGCAACTGATCAGCGATCAGGCAGTCGGGTTGATCGAGCTGGTGAAAAATAGTTACGACGCCGACGCGACCCGGGTGGAGGTTGCCATCCTGGGATTATCGACGGCAGAGAGTACCCGGATCGAAGTGCGCGATAATGGCATCGGGATGTCACGAGTCGATATCGAGGAGAAGTGGCTGAGCCCGGCGATTGACCATAAGGAGCGTCAAAAGAAGGCGAAGTCGCGATCTTCACGGGGTCGTCTTCCCATTGGCGAGAAAGGCGTGGGCCGCTTTGCAGTGCATCAGCTCGGGCGAAAGTTCACGCTGATTACGCGCATGGCTGATCAGCCGGAGGTGGTGCTGGAGATTGACTGGGACACTTTTGATAGTGGCGACACGTTTCTAGACGATGTGCCAGTCACGTTGTTCGAGCGGACACCGCAGCTTTTCACTAACGATCAGACAGGTACTTATATGCTGATCGAGCGCGCCCGCGCTAACTGGAGCGAACCGATGCTCGCGAAGGTACACCGGGCGTTGCGTCGCTTGCAGAGTCCGCACAAAACGGTGAGCGACTTTCGGATCAGCCTGTGTTGCCCCGACTACCCTGCCTATGAGCGGATCGATAGCAGCGACATTCTGGAACGGGCCCACTATGTCTTCCGTGGCTATGTCACCGCCGAGGGCTGGCTGGACTATGAGTACCGTTGCCAGCATCCAGCTTTGCCTGAACGCCGCAACACAGAAGATAATTTGAATCTCATCCCCCTGGCGCACAAAGAAATGGCGTCGTTCAGTGGGAATGGCTGCGGTCCCTTCCATCTGACCTTCTATGTCTGGGATCGTACTCAGGAGTACCTTAATCAGAGCGGAGTAGCGCGCGCCGACCTTGATGCAATGAGCGGGGTCTCACTCTTTCGTGATGGCCTGCGGGTGCTACCGTATGGTGAGGCGGGTAATGACTGGTTGGATCTGGATAAAGAGCGAATCAACAACCCCTCCCAGCGGATCAGTAATCAGCAGATCATTGGCTTTATCGAAGTTCAGCAGGAGGATACTCCGGGTCTGCGCGATAAGACAAATCGCGAGGGGCTGATTGACAATGCCGCCTTTCGTGATTTGCGGGCGCTGGTGCGCGCGGCGATAAATGTCTTTACCTCGCAGTGGACGCGAGACCGGCCGCGCGTGGAGCCGCGAACGCCGGCTCCTAAAACGGCACTTCAGCAGGCGAAATCACTGGCCTCAGCGGTCGCTGAAAGTGCCCGCGATGATGTAGCGGTGACACTCCCACCGCCCCAGATAACACCACCGGCTCGTCCCTCCACGCAGCCGGTCGCTCCGGGTCAGCAGATTGCATTGCCGCTACCCCCTGACGCGCCATCGCCCTATGTGACCCAGCGTCAGGCACTACGCGAGCTTATTGAGCACCTGGACCAGGCCGAGGCCTACCAGTCGCAATGCGAGGCTGACGCAAGCCAGCGCGAGCAGGTGCTGACTCACCTTGCAGCAACCGGTATGGCAGCCGAGCGAGTCGCGCACGAATTCGGTCGACAGGTACATGCCGCGCTTGAAGCGCTCAGCGATATTCGTCATCTCGGCCGCGGCGATAGTAAGGTGGCCCAGGCCATCCGTACGCTTGACACCTGTCTGGGCACGCTGCGCAATGAGTTCCGTGTGCTGGCGCCATACGAAGCTGGCTGGCGCCTGCAGCGTACTCAGCCGTCCAGCATCCGAGATGCAGCCGAGCTTGCGCTGAAGCTGAATGACCACCTGATCGGTGAGTACGGTATTGAGGCAGCGATCGAGGGTAGTGATTTCTCTGTCGTGGCCCGACCGGCATCGCTAGTTCAGGTGTTTGACAACCTGATCCACAACGCCTGTACCTGGTTGGCTGGTGCCAATAATTCGCGCCACATCAGCATCACGCTGATCGCGACGACGGGCACGGTATTGATTAGCGACACCGGTCCCGGCATTCCACCACATCTGGGCGATCAGATCTTCGAACCATTTATCACGCTGCGCAATGGTGGCCGCGGCCTGGGGCTCTATATCACCCGGGAGTTGCTACGGTCGATGCAGGCGACGATCGCTCTCGGTCCGGTTCGCTGCGATAAGCCCGGCGCAATGTTCGTCCTGCAATTCCCACTCCATAAAGGCTGAACACCAGTTTGATCACTTCTATGAATAAACCCACTTCGTCTGAGCTTCGCGACCGCCTCATTGCCGAATTGCGGCGAGACCTGGTTGGCCCACACGCGCCCGATGAGGAGATCAGCGACCGGCCGTCGGTTCAGTACCTCACTGGCATACTTTATCCCGCTGGCAAGGTGGCCAAAGACAGTGAGGAAGACGAACGCCTGGGGGTTGGTGGTGATGATGCTGGTGACGAGAGCGAAATCCAGGTCATCTTCTCCCAGACGATGTATCCTTCGGCGATCGGTCTCTCCTTTGCCGTGGATCGCAGTGTCAGCCGGTTATCGACCCACGTGGCCTACGGAGTCTACCAGCGAGGCGCCGGGGTGACCTGGAAACGGCAGCAAGTTGCCGAGGTGGTCACGATTACACTTGATAGCTCGGGCAGTGTGTGTCTGGAACGAGGAGCCCGGCTCGAATGGTCAGTACGTCCCCATAAGGACACCGTCACCATCACGATCTCCCTGGTGAATCGCAATGCCTCACCGCCTGGTCAGCAGATTGACGATGATATCTGTCTCTTCCAGCCGTCTATCCGGGTCACAGCTGAAGCGGGACAGCGGCCATTTCTGCATCGGGTTCCGCCCGGTTCGGTTCCTGGTGACGCTGATCTGGAGTCCTACCGCCTGCTTTACCGCGACAGCTACGAGTTCGCGGTAGGTCATAATTGCGCGGTGTCCTGGGGCGATGTCGCTGGTGGACACTGCGGCTGGCTGGAGACCCGGATCATCCCCGACTACCAGTTGCAAATGACCACCCCCAATGCGATGGACGGTCTGGAGATGGCGGCGCTGGCCGATGCAGCGACACCTGCGGATATTGTGTCCCGACTACAGCCGCTGCTCGATGCCTATAAGACCTGGATCGAGGAGCAGAATGCGCAGAGCGCCGGCCTGGAAGCGCTATTACAGCCGATCGCCGAACGTCATATGGCTCGATGTCGCCAGGCACTCGATCGTATGCGTGCTGGACTTCAGTTGCTGCAGAGCGATAGCCAGATCTTCGATGCATTCCGCTTCGCAAACCGTGCCATCCTGCTCCAGCGTTCCTATGGAGCGTGGGCCGAGGAGTATCGGCGGAGCGGTACACGGGCGCCGGCTCCGACAATGGGTGGTACCTGGCGCCCCTTTCAAATCGCCTTCATCCTGCTCAATCTCGCCGGGATCGCCCAACCAGAATCACCGGATCGCGAGATCGTCGACTTGCTCTGGTTCCCGACCGGTGGTGGCAAGACCGAGGCATATCTGGGTCTGACTGCATTCACGATCGGGCTGCGGCGCCTGCGCGGTGATATCAACGGGCAGCGCGGTGATGGCGGTGTGACTGTCATTATGCGCTATACGCTCCGTTTGCTGACGACCCAGCAGTTCCAGCGCGCCGCAACCTTAATCTGCGCCTGCGAGTACCTGCGCCGCCGTGATGTAGCGACCTGGGGAACTGAGCCGATCTCGATCGGCCTGTGGGTCGGCGCTGGCGCTACACCGAATAGCATCAAAGGAGATGATGGTGCAGAGGAGGCGCTCAAAAAGCTACACAGCGGCAAACCGGTGCTCGAAAGCAACCCGATGCAACTACCCTCGTGCCCCTGGTGCGGCGAGGAGTTAGGTGTAAAGAGCTATTGGATTGACACTGAACGCGAGCGAATGATCATCTCCTGCCCCCGCAAGGAGTGTGAGTTTCACAGCGGGAAGGGCAATCCCGATCGCTCTATTCCGACCCTGCTGATTGACGACGACATTTACCATGTCTGCCCGACTCTGCTGCTGGCCACGGCAGACAAGTTTGCGCGGTTGCCCTGGAAGCCGCAAACGATGGCGCTGTTCGGGCGGATTGATCGCCACTGCCCAAAGCACGGCTATCTGACCGCCGCCGATGAGCATCCGGCCAGCCATCGCACGAGGAAAGGCTTTCCTCCTATTCCAGTGAGCAATTGCCGACCATTCCTGCCGCCCGAGTTGATTATCCAGGACGAACTACACCTGATCTCCGGGCCGCTGGGTACGCTGACCGGCCTGTACGAAACCGCGATCGATATACTTTGCACCCGCCCGGGTGAACATGGCAGGGCTATTCGCCCGAAGGTAATCGCCTCGACCGCGACCATTCGACGTGCCCACGACCAGGTGCGCGGCCTGTTCGCCAGAGATGTGGAACTTTTCCCGCCATCCGGTTTGAGCGCGCGGGACTCATTCTTTGCCCGGGCGCAGTCCCTCGACCAGCAACCGGGCCGGAGCTATGTGGGCGTATTCGCGCCTGGTCGTAGCGTTAAGACCGCGCTGGTCAGGGTCTACGCTATCTTGCTCCAGGTTGGTGGCGAGTTGCTGGCCGAGTATGGTCCTGAGGTTGCCGATGCCTACTTCACCCTGGTTGGCTATTTCAATAGCCTGCGCGAGCTTGGCGGCGCATTACGCCTGGTCGAAGACGACATTGTGCAGCGTATGAAGCTGCTCGCTAGCCAGCGGCGAAAGGATCTCCGTGAAATTTCGGCTGAGGACTGCGAGCTCACCAGCCGAATCCCCTCAACGCGCATCCCGGCAATCCTGAAGCAACTGGAGTTGCGAGGCGGGACAAAAGGGGCGCTAGATGTGCTCCTGGCGACTAACATGATTTCAGTTGGTGTTGATGTGCCCCGCCTTGGCCTGATGGTGGTCAACGGACAACCGAAGGCCAGCGCCGAGTACATCCAGGCTACCAGCCGCGTTGGCCGTCGGCTGGATGCGCCCGGTCTGGTGATCACGGTCTACAACTGGTCGCGACCGCGAGACATCTCGCATTATGAACGGTTCCTGATCTATCACGAGACGCTCTATCGCCATGTCGAGGCAACCAGCGTCACGCCGTTTGCGCCGCGGGCTCGTGATCGGGCGCTTCACGCCGTGCTAATCGCACTGGCTCGTTTACTAAAGGAGAGCTGGGCAAAAAATGACGCCGCCAGCCGCTTTGACCCGGTCCACCCGGTTGCGCAGGGCATTGTGCAACAGCTTTGCCGGCGTGTTGACGAGGTCGATCCGAGCAGCAGAGCGGATGTAGAAGATCAAGTGAATACGCTGATTGACTGGTGGATGCAGATGTCCAGCCGTCACAAATCAGACCTGCGCTACCAACCGAATCCGTTCCAGAAATCTGCGACCACGCCGGTGCTGATACACCCGGCAGAGGAAGACCGGCCCGGTGGCTCGCGGCCTACGCTTAACTCCCTGCGGGAAGTAGAAAGTCAGTCGCAGCTTTTCGTGCGCTGGGAGGATTGACTTTCACATGGCATCAAAGACAGATTCCTCAGGTATCCTCAAAGGCGGGAAGCTGCGGCCAAGCCAGATCATTACGACGTTCGGACCGGGCGCGGTTGTCGATCTGCCGGACGATTCAGTGATGATTGCGGGCATCGACCTCTGGCCCCAGGGCCCGATTATCCAGGAGACCCGACTCCAGCAGGCTCTCGAGGTAAAGCAGTTTCGCGCGCCGGCTATCGGCAATCTTGAAGGCGATGTACCCTGTGTGCGTTTTCCCCGAAACCGGGTCTGCATCAACAAAGATTGCAGCCTGATCAGCTGGTTTAACAGGTGTCCTGAGTGTGGCAGCGATACTTACCCGGCTCGCCTGATCGTGATCTGCTCCCAGGGCCACGCCGACGACTTCCCCTGGTACTGGTGGGCCCATCGCGGCGGGAAATGCACCGGCAAAGCAAAGCTCCGGCTAGTCAACCAGGGCCGTACGGCCACCCTGGCTGATCTGGTGGTGATGTGCTCGACCTGTAATCAGCAGCAGCCACTTGCCGGTGCCCTTGGCGCAAAGGCGGTGGGTAGCACCTGCAACGGGAAACACCCCTGGCTTCCAGGCATGCCGGATGCAACTTGCAGCGCCGAGCCACGCAGCGTGCTGCGCGGCGCCTCGAACGTCTACTTCTCAAGCCTGCTGAGCGCGCTCTCGATTCCGCCCTGGACGAGCCCGATCCAGGCGGCGATCAATACCCACTGGAGTACGCTGCTGCCGATCGCGAACAACGAAGCGCTCCAGCGGACGCTGATTCCGGAGTTACCGGAGTTTGGCGGTTTCAATCTGGAAGATGTGATACGGGCAATTAAGGAGCGTATCTCTGGCACAACCACACTCAGCACGCTGCGTCAGGAAGAGTTCCGTGCCTTCCGCAATCCCGGCGGGGGGATTAACCATATCGATTTCCAGATCCGCACCGAGCCTGTTCCCATCGGATTTGAGCCCTATATCAAGCGGGTGATCCTGGCTCATCGACTGCGCGAGGTGCGCGTTCTGCGCGGTTTCACCCGGATCGACCCGGTGGACGCCGACAATGTCGATGCGCCGATCGCGCCGATTATGGCCAATCCTCAGGACTGGCTGCCTGCGGTTGAACACCGCGGCGAGGGTATCTTCATTGAGCTAGATGAGGATCGGGTGGCAGCCTGGGAGGCTCGCAGCGGGGTTCGCCAGCGGATCGGCGGGATATTTCAGGCAAACAACAGGTGGCGTGAACAGCGCGGGATGAAGCGGCTGGATAGCCTGCTCCCGCGGTTGGTACTCATTCATACCCTGGCGCACTTGCTCATTCGTCAGCTCTCATTAGATTGCGGCTACTCATCATCGTCGCTGCGCGAACGCATCTACGCAGGTGCGGATATGTGTGGTCTGCTGATCTATACTGCCAGCGCGGACTCCGATGGGAGCCTGGGAGGACTTGTTCAGCAGGGACTGCAGAGTCGGCTGGGCGCGACCCTGCGTGCGCTTCTGGAAAACGCCCGCTGGTGCTCATCCGACCCGCTCTGCACCGAGCATCAACCGCTGCTCACCGGACAGATCAAAGGCGCTGCCTGCCACGCATGTTGCTTGATCTCCGAGACATCCTGCGAGGCATCTAATCGGCTGCTGGATCGTGCTCTTGTGTGCGATCTCCCGAACCTCGCACCGACCGGCTTCTTTGGCAGCGGCATATGAGTCCGCTACCAGAACAGGTCAATCAAGTGGTTGCGCTGGCCAGTCTGCTGAGCGACAGCCAGTTTGATCATCTGGTCGCTGCCCTGGACAGCGGAAAGCTGCGACGGGGCGATAGCGCGCTGGCGGTACTCGATACCGTCGGTCTGATCTGCACCACAGCCAGCGGTCTCGTTGGTCCGCTACGCGATTAGGCGCAGAGCGGGAGTATGCTCGCAGAGCTTGCCGCCAGTATGGTAACCGCGCGGGCAGATCTTCAACACAGCAGGGCGACCTGTCCACATATCCAGCCGGTCTGGACGGGTTTGCCAGAGGCCGGAACCCGGACCCGCAGTAAACTGCTGGCGCTTCAGGAGTTGATCGCCGCGATCGAGGATGCGATTGTGACCCGCACAATGTGGCTCATCCAGTTGCAGATTGACCAGCAGATTGTGGTGCCGGACGCGCACGAGAACCGGTGTAGCCTTAGTGCCATGCATCGCGCATACGCGTGTACGCCATCTGGCCCTCGAAGCGGCTGATATTATCGGCTAGATCGATGACTGTACAGATCTCGGTGCCACCATTCAGCGGGCCGCGCATGCCGCGGCCAATCATTTGCTCGTACAACACCACGCTGGTGGTCGGGCGGGCAATAACCACTGCTCGTATCTTCGGTGCGTCGAAGCCGGTGGTAAGCACACCGTAGTTGCAGAGTACCTGAATCCGGCCAGCCCGGAACTCGTCGAGCAAGTGCCGGCGCGTCGCCCGCCTGGTCGATCCGGTGACAACTGCGGCCGTACGCCGGGCGCGCCGCAGGAGAATTGCAATCGCGCTGGCATGTTCGACAGAGCATCCGAAGAATAGCACCGGCCAGTCTACCGGCAGTTCCAGCATAGCCTGGAGCAGCAGAGCATTGCGCTGCGGATCCTCACCGACCTTGCGCAGGAAGCTGTCAGGTAGCTGACCCATCTGTCGATAGCGCTGCTCCTCCGCATCGTTCAGTTCAAACTGCCGTCCGGTCTCCAGCACGCGATGATCAACTCGGGCCAGAATCTTGCGCTCGCGCAGAGTCTTGATGGGTTCATCACCGAGCAACTCTGGAACAAGCAGCTGGCTATAGAATCGCCGGGCGAGTCGGATATTCTCTTCACGATCAATACTGCGATACGGTGTGGCTGACAGACCGATCAGCGGGATCGGGGTCGCAGGTGCGCGGCCGAAGGTGATGCCAAATGTCTCCATCACTGCGGTATACGACGAAGCCACGGCGTGATGGGCCTCATCAACAACGATCGCACAGGTATCGTCGGCGAAGTTCGAGAGGAGCTCGCTCCCCGCGTCGCTAGAGATCATCTCGTAGAGCTTCTGGATGCTGGCAACGACGACGCCATCGCCGTACGCTTCCGGGATGGCGTTATAGTCCCCCCAGCAGCGGTAGAGGCGCAGGATCTTGCGCGTTCCTTTGCCGCCACGATCCACCCAGACCTCGCGAAATGCTTCGATGGCCTGCTCACAGAGTTCATCGCTCTGGGCGATCCAGAGGATATAGGGTTTGCCGTCATCCTGGCTACCCCACCAGCCAAGCAGGGCTTCGACGGCCGTTCTGGTCTTGCCGGCGCCGGTAGGAAGGCTCAACAGCGCACGATTTTTTCCTTCGGCGGCGGATAAGATCTGATAGAGTTTCGTAACAAGCTCATGCTGGTAGTCGTGCAACGCAGGCAGTGGGATATGCGGCTCAACATCCTCATAAGGCGGGCCACCCGGGTGGCCGACCACGCCCGCGTAGACTTTTGGAAAGCCGAAAGTTGTTGCGAAGTGGCGTGCCCAGCGCTTCCCCGGGTGCCAGCGTCGCTCAGCGATGTGCTTGATCAGCGCCGGGCGCGTGCTCTCAGGTGCGACCTCGCTATCTGAAAAAGCCAGCGCTATTAGTTGGTCATCATCGAGAGTTTTTGTAAGCTCAACTCGGAGGGCCCTGTTCTGGAGCAAGTCAACGCCGTGAAGGTCAACCAGAAACTCGGGCAACTCGCTATCTGCCATGCTGGAGCGGTAGAGCCCCCGAACACGCTCTGAGGTCACCACGATCCGCTCGATATCGCGATTCACTGCCTCCCGCAGCGCCTTCGGACTCAGACGCTGGCGCAGAATATACACGGCCTCATCGCGGTCGCTAAACTTGAGCCAGTCTGTCATCGCTAAAGGTTTCCGCAGACTTGCAGAATGCCGAAATCGGACATTGCGGGCATCGTGGACGTACAGGTAGACAAATCAAGGCGGCCAGATCCAGCAGAGCTAGATTGAACGTACGTGGGTGCTCCCGGTCGAGCAATTGTTCTAGAAGTTGCCGGATCGGCTTGCGTCGCCGAGACTCGGCATGTGTTGGGACGCCAAAGATGCGTCCTACGACTCGAACCGTATTTGTGTCGGCAAGAATGACCGCCTGCCCAAAGGCAAAGCAGCAGACCGCCGCAGCCACATAATCGCCAATGCCGGGGAGTTTCTTCAGCGCACCGTAGTCATCGGGTACCTGACCAGCGTGATCCTCAACCAGTGCCCGGGCCATGGCCTGGAATGCTGGGCCGCGCCAGGCCAGTCCAAGTGAGTAGAGGTCCTGCGCAATAGTGTCTGCTGATGCGTTTGCTAGCGCGGTGGCATCGGGGTAGGTAGCGATGAACGTCTGGTAGACCGGGACAACCTGTCGGGCCTGGGTGCGCCGCAGCATCATCTCGGCAATCAGGACGTGAAACGGATTATTAGTCTCGCGCCAGGGGAACGAGCGGCCAGATATCGCCGCCCAGTCGAGGAGTGCGCGTCGTAGCGCCGGGAGATTGACTGTCGCACGAGAGCCTCCTACTTCTCGTTCATAATCCACAATCTGGACACTCCATTCCGTCAGTCAGCGGCGGTCTGATCGGGAGATCGAAGACGGGGCTCAAACAGAGCGTTGCGCTGCTGGTTCTTCTGCTCCTGTCTCTCCTGCCGCTTCTTTTGCTTTGTCCGATACGTCGCCAGTTGTCGATGCAACTCAGCAGCGATGGCCCGTGCAAGCAGCGGCGGCACTGCGTTGCCAATCTGTCGCAGGCGCTCGGTGCGCGGGCCAGCGAAGAGGAAGCGATCTGGAAAACTCTGTAGACGGGCAAACTCGCGGATGGACAGGGTGCGGCAGTACTCGGGATGGATGTACCGATACGCATCCTTACGGATATGCGCCGTTACTGTCCAGGCCGGCTGGTCATACATCAGGCGCCAGTACTTATCATCGAAGATATCAGTGCGATAACGCTGGAGCTCTGCAGGAAGATCGCGATACTTCTGGCCCTCTTTGAGGGCTGCAAAAATCAGCTTGTCATCATCACGTACCTGACGTATGATGTGGGCGAACACTTTGTCACGGTGATCTTCACGCAGACCCTCGCGCATTTTCTGCTGATACGCAGTCAACGGTTGCTGTGGCTGGTAGGGGAGAACCTCCTCCAGGCTGGGAGGCTGCCGATTGGGAAGATCGCTGATCGCATCCCGAACCGTGACAAACCCGCTCCCCGCCCGGGGTCTGGGCCAGCGAACTTTCTGGCCCAGGCGATTGCCCTGCACAAAGAGACGCTGACGGCGCTGAGGGACGCCGTAGTCGACCGCATTGAGAATCCGCCAGTCAATTGTGTAGTTCGTGAACTGGCTCGTCATACGCTTCAGGATCTCGCCATCCTGGTAGCGAGCCATATCAGGTACGTTCTCCATAACGAAGGCTAGCGGCTGAAGCACCTCGACAAAGCGCATGAACTCTTTGTAGAGACTGTTTAACACCTCCTCATAATGGTTTTCCAGCTCGATACTGCGTATCTTCCCCTTGCCGATACGCGCGAAGCCCTGACAGGGTGGGCCACCGATAATCACATCGACTCGGGGCAAGCCGAGTTCGCTCAGAAGTTCGCGTGGGTCTACAATCTCGCGAATGTCGCGAGTGATACCGCGGGAGAGAAAGTTGTAACTATGAGTCGCGACCGCAGTCGGCTCCACGTCTATCCCGGCGGCAATGAAGAATCTGGCCGACTCAAAGCCCAGGCTCATTCCACCTGCACCGCAGAACAGATCGAGCGCGATAAATGATTCCGGGTTGTCGACCTGCTGCTTCCATACCTCGAGTTGATCCGGATCGTTGAGTCGCGCGGGCAGACAAACATTCTCGCCACGCATCGATGGGAGCGGCTTGCTCCGATAGCGGCCCTGTTCATCACGGGGGATATCGGGAGAGTTGATGTTCGTGGCAGTCATAGAACATCCCTGGGAGATACGATGATGCGCTACCCTGGGCCGTATTGAAGCGGCGACCGGACATATTATACATCGCAGTCTGTTTCCAGATATGCCTGGTGAGAGATAACCACTTCCCAGTGGACGAGGTCGGCAAAGGCGAGCGGCTCGCGCCCCGGCGACCGAATTCCAGGCAATTCAACCAGCCAGTGCCGTCAATGCCGTCCAGCCAGCCCGGCGCGCTCCGGCGGTGGTTGCGCACCGCACGCCTGGACCTCCAGCACGTCATAGGCCCCTGGGCACGGCCCACCTGCTGCGCCCAACGCAGCATCACGGTGACCGGGCTGTCGTGAGCCTTACGGATCAGGCGATTGAACTGCGAGCGGTCGGGCAACCCGAGAAAGGCCAAACGCAGATGGCGCGGCGCAGAGCGCACAAACGCCCGCTCACTGGGGAACTGCTTCCATTGCGCTGCCATAGCCAGCGTCGCGACCTCGCTTTCGCTCAGGCTGGGCCTGGGCCCGGGTCGAAGGGGCCTGGGCGGTGCTGCATTGATCGCATCGTCCACCTGCACATACCATGTCGTCAGAAAGGTGTCCAGATCCAGCATCGGTGTGCTCCATTCGTTGTCCAGATGCGGCACACACGCGCGAGGATCATACGGAAACCTTTTGTTATGGTCAAGTCCTGACTCCCACCAGGCATAATCTATTTGTACCGAATCTTGCCCGGCTCGCCATCCTGGTATACGATTGCCACTGAAACCTTCTGGGAGATCCTTTGAGGAGCGGCCCATGCCGGCACCGCCGCTACAGCCTGATATTCGCCGACGGATCAA
>Ga0308411_10002474_pt1 | contig 12448 bp, 11 predicted proteins | sample HotsprottomLayer_2_FD_203530 | JGI IMG/M metagenome (GOLD analysis project Ga0308411, IMG submission 203530) | Hot spring phototrophic mat microbial communities from Octopus Spring, Yellowstone National Park, Wyoming, United States -... | ecosystem: Environmental > Aquatic > Thermal springs >... | reverse complement strand
GCTTGATGGCGCGACTCATCCCTGTCGATTGCCCCAAACCACAACCTGAACAGCAGGTCATGCATTCGGTGTGCTGAAAATAGTAAATCTGGCTAAATTGAAGGTCAATAGTAAACTAGGATAAACTGAGTTTCTAGCAAGATTCTGCTCGTTATTCTCGGAACTACGGTCCTGGAAAGATTGCCGCTTATTGGTGTTGATTCAAAGTAAATTCTTAACAAATGGTGTGTTTGGGTAAGATAAGCGGATCGGCCCCATCGAGCCACGGCTGCTGCTGTTCGTGCCGAGCTGCTGCCTCAATTCTCCAATCGATTGTATGGAAAAATCGCAACGAAACGGTTGCACAAATTTGAGTTCCCTTTTCTCCGGAATTTGCCTAATCTCCAGATAGTTTCCCTCAAATAATGGATATGTGAGTCCGATTTCTGCTAACGGTCTCAGGTACCTCCGTGTTTCTTACACAGGCATTCGATTCGCCGGGTGAGGAGGCCATTCCGTGAATTCGATACACTCGCAGCCGGTGGGGATTTTTGGCCGCGTGGCTCTCGGCGGGCTGGCAGCGATCCTTCTTGCCGCGCTCTTGGAAGTCGTGGGATTGACCGGAGATGCGATTTCAGCTGTCCGGGTGATTTTGGTTTTCTTGGGTGCTTTGGCTGTCGGTGTCGCCTTGTGGAAACGGGCGACTTATGTTCGGATGTACATCCTAGCCACCGTGGCGGCGTTTCTCATGCGCTTCGGTCTACCGGCCTCCTGGGACTCCTTCACAATCCTGTCGGGAATGCTGACAATTGCCGCTGCCATCGGGGGAGTTCTGGTCGCTCTGCCGGATGGCTATCGCAAAGCGGTCGCCAGTCTGATCTTGTTATTTCACTTTGGGGGCATCCTGTCGGCCGTCACAGGACCAATGACTCCGCCGTGGGTGTCAACCGCCGCGGGCATTCTCGTTTATCGACCCTACTTACAGTGCCTGTACTTGACGAACGCTTATCACTTCTACTCTCCCGAGCCGGGACCTGCAAGTCAGGTCTGGTTCTTCATCAAGTACCAACCTGACGCAAACGGAGTCGCCAGTGCGATGTGGTACAAGTTCCCACGTCGCCCTCAAGATATGACCGATCCACTGATGCTCTCGTATTATCGGCGTTTATCGCTGACGATGCGCCTGGAGGATTACGTTCCCAATCCCATCATCACCGAGCAGATGAAAAAAGCACGTGTTTTGGCGGCTCAAGGAGAGAACGGTATCCCTTTGCATTTTGAGTACATGCCTTTGGAGCGGCAATTCCGCATGCCGACTGATGCCACTCGGGACATGGTCTTGCCGTCGTTTGTGCGGCATGTCGCGCGTCGGCCTGATCTGCAACACCCCGATGGCAAGACGAAAATCGAGTCGATCAAAGTGTATCGTGTGGAGCATCGGATTCTCGTGCCGACTCTCCTGGAGGTCGGTATGCGCCCGTACGATCCGACGACCTATCTGCCTTACTATCTGGGGGAGTTCAATCCGGAGACGGGGGATCTGCTCGATCCCGGCGATCCGCTGCTGTATTGGATGGTGCCCATCATTTACGCCCCCAACCCGGCCAAGGGTGATATTCCACCGTGGCATACACCGCGAAAGAACCCCGACGACTTTATCTTGATCGACGGCGTCCGGCGTCACACCGGCGGCAGTGATCACACGTTGGCGAAGTAGCAGGACGGGCTGCTCGGGCCTTGCGGGTCCGGCGAACGGTTGAAACGCAGAACATTCCTTCCAATGGGTTTCAGTCATGGCCAGTGGTTCTTTGCAACAGTCCGGCCGACCTCTTCCTGAATCGAGTTGGCGGCGGGCGATTCGTGCCTGGAATAACTTCTTCTTTCAACCCAGCGATCCGACCACCTTGGGGCTGATGCGGATCTGCGCCGGGATTTTTGTGCTGTATGTGCATCTGGCACACACACCGGACTTGTACCATTTCTTCGGCCCGACGGGTTGGGCGGACCAACAGTTGTCGGACACGCTTCGCAAGGAGTTCGCCACGCCCCATGTCCCGTGGTCATGGAACGATCAACAATCGTATAACATTGTCCCGCCCATGGAGCGCCGCGTGCGTCAGGCGTTCCTTTTGAACTGGGCTCAAAACCTCCCTGCGGATCTGCCGCGGCGTCGGGAAGTTCTCGAGTATTTACTGACACTCCCAGGGAATCCCGGGCAGGCGAGCGAGGGGTTGGCGTTCGCTGAGTATCTGGCCATTCGTCCGAAAAACGAAATGGCACGCCCCACGAGTGATAACTACCGACCGTCCACTGACGATGAACGCCGCCAACTTCTTGCTTCGCTCACCAAACGTACCATCGAACCCGCGGACAAAAACCAATTGCCAACCTACGTGCACGACTTGCCGCTGGAGCGACGGCAGGAAATCGCTCGAGCCGTCGAACGATTCGTCAACACGTTTGCCCGGATGTCCCCTGGCGATGTCGCGATGGTGTTTCTCCATCTCAACCAGCAACTCACGGTGCCCATTAGCGCTCGCCGGGAAACCGACCCACGCTCGGAGTTTCAGCGAACCATGGTGTTTCTCACGGGGCAGGCCGATCCCAAGGTTCCCGATGACGACCGTGGACCATTCCTCCCGGACAATCTGGAAGAGCGACGCGAAGTCCTCGAGTATATGACGAAGTGGATGGTGGACCCGCGCAAAGTCTATGCACGGGGCCAGTACATCTTCTCATTCTGGTTCCACATTACCGATCCGACGGCGATGGCGGTCGTCCATGTCGGTGTGTTGATCGTCATGGGTCTCTTCGCCCTGGGGCTGTGGACACGGATCACGTCGGTCCTCACATGGATCGCGGTTGTCAGTTACATCAACCGTTGCCAGCAGATGGTGTTCGGCATGGACACCATGATGAACATCGCCACGCTGTACCTCATGATCGGACCGAGCGGGGCGACGTTGTCCTTGGACCGATGGTTGGAGAAGCGGCGTGCCTTACGGGAATTGGAAAAAGCCCGTCGCGAGCGTCGGCCGACGGCTGAGTACGAGGCGATTCTCGCTGGACCTCGCCCCAGCGCCCTGGCGACCTTTATTACCCGTTGTTTCCAGATTCACTTTTGTTTCATCTATGCGGCCAGTGGCTTGTCGAAGCTCAAAGGCCCAGCATGGTGGAATCATCAGGCGATCTGGAACACCTTTGCCAACCCCGAATTCTCACCGGTCGTCTTCGAGCCTTTCATGCAATTTGTCGTGTTGCTTGCGGAAAACCGCTGGTTGGCGGAACTGCTGATGTCCTTCGGCGCGGTCTACACCTTGTTCCTGGAAATCGCGTTTCCGTTCCTTGTGTGGCGGCCTTTACTCCGACCGTACATGGTCATGGGAGCCATTCTGCTGCACACGGGCATCGCCTTCATGATGGGACTGACGGTCTTTGGCTTGTTCATGTTGGTGCTTGTGATGTCATTTATTCCGCCGGAGACCGTCAAACGATGGCTCGAACTGGGAAGCCGCACCCATACGGTGAGCCAGCCTTCCACCCCACATCTGGCTCGCTCTGAGAGCGTGCGGGTGGAAAAAGTTTGATCCGCCCGAAGTTCACTCGTTTCAGACGCCGACCCGGAAGCCCGCGCGGTGGAGTTCCAGGTCGGCGTTTTTGTTATTTTGCCGCACACGTTGCCTTCCCCGTTCGCCGTGCCCTGGAACCTGCATCGTTGTTGGGATTCCACACGCGAAGTTGGCGCGACGACGTCGGTTTCAGCCTTTCGACGGACATCCCGATGTCCCGAGTATGGACAAGCTAAGACACCCGGGTTGAGCGGGTGCCTGAACTGACGTGGTATTGCGAGCAGGTCCCAAAGGACGGATTGTTCAGATTTTGCGGTTTATTTTGCCTGATTACTCAAGTTTATCAACGGCCGATGCCGATTGTTCCTGAAGGAAGTCTGTCCGCACTTCGCAAGGAAGGGTGGGGGTGTCGGGTCCTCCGGGAGGGTAGCGAGCATGCCTCCGCTGTTGTCTGCCTTTCGGCACGGCGGCTTGGCGCTGTTCGTCTGGATTCTCGGAGTTGCAGCACCAGCCCTCGCGCAAAGCTCGAGTTTTCCCGCCGAGCGGGGGTTCATCCGCGCCCGCGCCTTTCAGATGCCCTTCAACTTGCCACCAGGCGACATGACGAAGGTGCAGTCGGTCAAGCTTTACGTTCGCCCGGCTTCAGGGCGGGAATGGCAGCTTCATGCCACGGCGACGCCCGCCCAAACTCGCTATGACCCTGCGAGTCGCCAGCAGGTCGGGATATTTGAGGTCCGTCTCGATCAAGACGGCAGCTACGAGTTTGGGATCATGACGGTTTTCTCCGATGGCACCTCCGATCCGCCCAGTATCGAGGCTCTCCGCCCGGAACAGACGGTCACAGTCGATACGGTGGCACCCGAAGTGGTGTTGCGTGCTCTGCCGGGGCGGAAGACAGCCGACGGCTCCCTCGTCGTCGGTTATGAATGGCGGGTAACGGATGAGCATTTGGCCCGGAACACTGTCCGCATTGACGGGCGGTGGTTCGACGCAGCGGCCTGGTCGCCCCTTGGTACCGAGACCGAAGGACGACAGGAATGGACGATTCCGGCGGGCCGCCGCATGGAGGTCCGCGTGACGGCAGCCGACAAGGCAGGAAACGTCAGCACGCGGGTCATCGTGCTGGGCCAGGGAGGAGGTAATGTGGCCGGGCCGACGGGCCGTTCCCCCGGCGACGGACCAGTCCTTCCTCAAACGAATTTCCGGCTCGTGAACAGCCGCACGATTCAATTGACCTACCGCATCCACGAGCGACCCCCGTCGGGGCTGGATCATCTCGAATTGTGGGTCACCCGATTAGGTAACAAGTGGGAACGTGTCGACGGGAACTTTGCCGCACCGAATGATCAAAGCGACACAGCCGAGATTCCCTATGAAGCCGCTCAGGATGGTACCTATGGCTTCACGATCATCGCTTACAGTCGGGCGGGCATCGCTTCCCGTCCGGCCCCGAAAAACAATGACCCACCGCAATTATGGGTGGAAGTCGATACCAAACCGCCGACAGCGACACTGAAAACCGTCCGCCTGGCTCGACCCGATGATGCTCGCTCGTTGCTGTTAGAGTGGTCCGCGGAAGATAAGAACCTCGAAGCGCTTCCGATCATCTTCGAGTATGCGGAACTAGACAGTGCCGGCAACGCCTCGCCCAATTGGAAGGAGCTCACCGCACCACTTCCCAATAGCGGGCGCTATGTGTGCGCCACGCCGCAACTCTCGCCCTCGGCTTACCAGTTCCGGGTCCGCATGCATGTGTTTGATCGAGCGGGGAACGTCAACACGATCGAGCACCCCCAGCCCATCAGCATCGATGTGATGAAGCCGCAGGTGGAAATCTTCGATGTGAAATCTTCCAAATCGTCCGCAAGTGGATTGCCGCCGGAGAGTCCCCGACCCTCGGGAGGAGGTAATTCGCCGATCACACCGAGCGGTCCGGCGTCGGGCTTGCCACCGGCCCTACCGGACCATTCGCCTTCGGGAAAATCACCGGGCGCTCCGATGTTACCGCCGCCGGGAGCCAACAGCAAGCCTGGGGCAGGCCCTGCCTTTTCTCCGATGTTGCCACCACCCACCGGTAACTTGCAATTAACTGAGCCACCCAGCCTGCCAGGCCGCAATAACTAACGCCCCTAAGACCAAACGGTACGGCACGAAGATCCGTAAGGTGTGGCTCCGCACATAATGCAAGAACCAGGCGACGACGACGAGGGCGACGGCAAACGACGTCACAAATCCAACGAACAGGACAATCCAGCGGTCGAAGGAGATAGCCGTTTGGTGTTTGGAAAGGGAGTAAACAGCCGCCGCGGTCATGGTTGGGATGCTAAGGAGGAACGAGAAATCGGCAGCAGCTCGGGTGTTGAGTCCGCACAGACGGCCGCCGAGAATCGTCGCCGCCGACCGCGATACTCCGGGGATCAGCGAGGCCACTTGCGCGACACCAATCACTGCGGCCTGCCAGGGGAATACCTGGTGGACATCCGTCATGCGGTCCCGACCTCGACGGAGGCGCTCGACCAATTCGATGGCCAAGGCCCCGGCCAGCAATGCCATACCGACGGGCAACGCACTCGACATCAACGCGTCGATCGTTTTTTTCCCCAGAACGCCCACGGCTCCTGCCGGCACCACCGCAAACAATATCAACACCACAGGGTGTCGCCACCGGGGGACTTGCGGGGTGGCTGCGACAAAATCCCGTAACAAACTCGTCAGTCGGCGCGCGTAAAAAACAACGACGGACAGTATCGCCCCCAATTGGATGACCACCGTGAACATTTTCCAGAACGGGTCGGCCTCCAGGTCGACTCCCAGACCATGTTCGACGAGCAGCATATGACCCGTGCTGCTAATGGGCAGGAACTCGGTGATTCCCTCGACCACTCCGAGTAAAACCGCTAAAGCGATGTCGTTCATGATTCCCAAAGTTTATCATTCCGGCACGCCATCGGACGGCTCCATTCGGAGGGAAACGGCTCTTGTGCCAATTTGACACGGAACCGATATTCGCCGGTGCGCTAGTCGAAGTGCCCTAAGTCTTTAATTTTGCGTTAATTATGAGCTTCGTTCGGAATTGACAACCGTTCGGCACGCCGCTTGTAGGTCGGATGACCGGCGACCTATCGAACCGAGCCGTGGCCTTCCGAAACGTGAATCGTTTCCTTTGCCAACGGCATCGAATCAGGTGCTGAGAAAATGAAGCGGCAGTCGAGTACAGGCAATTGATGGAGGTGTGGATATGCAAACACGATTCGCCTTCCCCGATTTGTGGAATGAAATGAGCCGTGTCCATGACGAACTGAACCGTTTGTTTGGTCGCGTCGCGGGCAATGGTTTCCGAATGATGGCCCCCGCGGGTCCTTCCGTCAACGTGTGGGACGACGAACAGAACGTCTACGCTCAAGCCGACTTGCCCGGCATCGATGCGAGCAAGCTGGAAGTGTTTGTCACCGATGGCGATACCTTGACAATTCAAGGTGAGCGGGTTGCCAATGTCCCGGCGCAGGCGATCTGGCATCGACAAGAACGTTCCTTCGGGCAGTTCATGCGCCAGGTGTCGCTGCCGGCTCTGGTCGATCCCGACAAGGTCGAAGCGAAATACGAGCATGGCGTTTTGTACCTGACCATGCCAAAGAGCGAGGCGGCCAAACCGCGTCGCATCACCGTCAAGGCGTGATGACAAGAGGTGAGTTTCGATCGTCCCAGGGAAGCAAGTTATCCTTTTAAGTCAAAGAGTGTTGGCATTCGAGATGCGAAGAATTGAGGAGGCAACCCCATGTCGGAACAAGCTCTGCAAAAGCGTGAAAACACGACGTTGACTCGACCAGCGGACACAACAAACCCCAGCGACGTGACGCTGACTCCCCGCGTGGACATCGTGGAGACCGACGAAGAGCTTCTCCTGTATGTCGATCTCCCGGGCGTTCTGCCGCAGGATGTCGATATCCGCTTCGAGCAAGGCGAGTTAACACTGTGCGGTCGTCGCACGCCGCAAGCCAAGGGGCGTCCCTGGCTGTGGGAATATGAAGCCGGAAGTTTTCATCGGGTGTTCCGGGTGACGGAACAGATCGCGGCGGACAAGATCACGGCGGAGATGAAAGACGGCGTGATGACGGTCCATTTGCCGAAGGTCGAGGCGGCCAAACCACGTCGCATCGCCGTCAAAGCCAGCTGACCCGGCCTTTGGGGAAGGCGGACCGCGAGTCGAGAACCAATCTCTTCTCGGACCAAGACGCGTGCCCCCTGTTTCTCGAGGATGTCTGGCTGGTCAAAGGTTCTCGGCTCGCCTCCGCGCGAACCGATTCGCTCGTTGCCGGCGGGTTTCCCTGGTCGAGCCATTCGATTTGATCCGTGGCCCTTACCTCGAACCTTCTCCCTTTCGGAGAGGGTCGTTTTTTTGTAGCGTCCCTCGTTGGCATTCCTATCATTTCGGAACATGCTCCGTCGCGCCGAAGGTGAGCACAACCCGACAGCGATCGACTCGGTGGCAAAGAGCATCATGAGGTGGTGCTGATTTGAAACCACTCCGACAGTTCCAGGGTGAGTTTGCCGGTGTTGTCCATGCGTGGAACTTTATGCTGACCGCCATATTTCCCCTTCGATTTCATCCAATCCGCGAAACCACCGCTCGGAATTGGGATGACTTCGGGCGGGCCTAACGTGATCGAACCGACCCGATAAGCCGCGTAGTCTTTGTTGATCTCATGCAACGCTTCGTCCAAATGCCGTGTGAACTCCGCGAGATCGGAGGGTTGGCGATTGAACTCGATCAAGTAACGATGCCGACCCGGATCGGTGGGTCGGGCGGGGAAAATCGGTCCGACATGGAAGTCGACCACTAACGCACCCGTTGCCTCCGCGGCCAGGGTAACGGCTTTTTCCACTTCCTCGGCGATGAGATGCTCGCCAAAGGCCGACAAGAAGTACTTGGTTCGACCCGTGAAATGAAATAAAGGAGGATCGCGCCGCTCGAATCGCACCGTATCACCCAAGACGTAGGAGTACAAGCCGGCACAGGTGGTCAGGACGACGGCGTATTGAACGCCGGTTTCGAGATTGGCGACCCAGTGCCGCGTGGGCCGCTCGGACGCTAATTCCGCCGTCGGTACAAACTCGAAAAAGATGCCATGGTCGGGGACGAGGCGCAGCAGTTCGTGTCGTTTATCTTCCACGCCAACGTAACCTTCCGAGGCCGGGTAAGTATCCTGGAAGACGACTGTCTCGTTGCCGATCACTTCGCGGAAGACCCGGCGATACGGCTCGAACATGGCGCCACCGTGGATGACGAGGCGCAACGTTGGCCAGACCTCGGCGATGGTCGTTTTTCCGGTGACTTTCTTGAGATAATCGAAGAGCGTGAGGAGCCAAGAGGGTACACCGCTGATCACCGTGATCGGGAGCCGGGCCGATTGTTCCGCGAGGATTTGGACTTTCTGCTCCCAGTTACCCAGCAACGCGACATCGGGCGGCGGATAGAAATAAGGCCTCAGAGCATCCGGCAAATCACGGGCGGCGATGCCGCTCAAGTCGCCATAGAGGCTGCCGTCTTCGTTGGCTTTCAAGTCGGTGCTGCCGCCGAGGAAAAAGATCCGGCCGCGAAAGATCGGCGCCTGCGGGTACTTCACCAGAAACAATGACAGGTTAGTCAGGGCAGCTTTTTTATTGGATGCGACCATCTGCCGTGTGACGGGAATGTATTTCGTGGCCCCGCTCGTTGTGCCCGACGAGAGGGCATAGTACGGGATGTGCTCGGGCCAGATGACGTTCTGTAGACGGGGATACGCGGCACCAAGGTATTCGTTCCAGAACTGTTCGTAAGTGCGGAGGGGAACGCGGTTTTGATAATCCGAAACGGAAGTCACTTCGTGGAAGCGGTGGTCGCGGCCAAAGTGCGTCTCCCGGGCGTAACGGAGGATACGGAGCAACTCGCGCTCTTGCCGTTTGACAATGTCGAGCCGGTCGAGTTGCCGGGCACGAAACGCTGCATAGCGATGCAACCCAGCATCGGCGAGGCGACGAGCCAAGGCACTGCCAGTGACTTTTGAAAGCCAAGACGGCATGCGTTACTCCTTTCCGCGAGGGAGGTGATTGGCTTTCATCCGGGCCGAGAAGATTTTTTTTCGCTCGGACTCTCTCCTATTCGATCTCGGAGGGGTCGTCCGGTGTCGGCGAGAGGTGTCGCCGGGACCTTGAATCGTCGTCGTCCTCTTCGGGTTTTTGGCGGAGCGATTCGGCGGCTTGCCACAGCGCATTCACAGCGACGACTTGGGTGAGCAAGCGGACGGGGCCTGGCCCAAACTGCTCCCGCTCGATGGCTGCCCGCAAGGCTTCGGGGTCTTCGTCGGTAAGCCAATCCGGCAACGTCCCGGGGCGATTCGACACGACCGGAACGTCATCGATCAGGTGGGGCGGAATGAGCACCGAAGCGTCGGGTGGGAGCATGAGTTGTTGGGCGTCTTCCCAAGACAGAATTGTACCTCCGTCGTGCATTGGGTCGCCCTCCAGTTCGTGCTGCCGTTATTGCAGCACGAAAAGTGTGGTCGAGCAAGTCATTTTTTCGAGGGGCGAGCGTCGGGTTGACCCATCCCCCGCCGTGCCCATCTTCGAGCACGGAACCAGCGCCGCAACCGACTCTGGACGCGCCGCCGCTTGACTCCATGAAAACCTTGGCAGACATACACGCCGCCGGGCGGCAAATTCAATGGGACAAAGTTGAAGCGCACAGCATCGAAATAGCGTCGATACATGGCGTAGTAGATGAGTGGCATCACGGTGAGTTGGCGGAACGAGCCGCCGACCGCTAATCGCCGGGCCGAGATCTCGAGAATCCGTTCGCGCACGGGTTCCGGAATGGACGGCAGGGGCAAGCCTGAGAGGATATGATCAACCTTGTCAATGCCACGTTCGTCGAGCAACTTGTCGAGCTGGGCAGCATCCGCTTCGACCACGTCGGCTCCGGGGAAGCGACGACGCAGGTGAGCGGCGAGATCCGGGTCGATCTCGATGATAAGTAAACGGCACGTCGGCGGAGCTCGCCGGATCAATTCGTGTGTGATCGGTCCGGTCCCGGCTCCCAATTCCACGATGCACTGGCAGCGCGAAAAATCGATCCCCCGTAAGACGGTTCGCACCATGTAACGCGAACTCGGCGCGAACGAAGCGATTACTCGGCCACGACGCAGGAACTTGGTGAAAAATAACCAGCGACCTTCACCTGGGTTGGATAATGCCGAAGGCCCCGATTCATTCGGAGATGGGTGATTCCGATGGGTCATGGGATCCTTTTCCGCTTGCGAAGATTGCCAAGGAGGAGTTGCCAGAAACCAGGTTTCGCAGTGGGCTTGGGGTGAGTCAAAAAGTGGACCACGAGCCGGTTGATCTCCCAAGCTTTTTCAATCTGCGGTGCGTGGCCACAACGCGGCAGAAGAAGAAACTGTCCGTTGGGCAATTCTTGTGCGGCTTCGGCGGCGATGCTCGGATCGCAAATCCGGTCATTGGCCCCCGTGACCAGGAGCGTTGGCGCTTGCACCAGATGCAATTTGCTCCGCACGGAATGGGCTTTGGTATGTTGGACGGTTTTGAGCATGCCGACTTGCCAGCGCCGATTCGGGAATGACCGCTTATAAAACTTCACCAATTCGCTGTCGGCGTGGCGATAGGGGTTGTAAAAAACACTCTCGACCAGGGCTTTCATATCATTCTTGCGGACACCCTCGACGATCGGGATTCGCTCGTCCTCGCCCATGCCAGACGGGCACAGCAGTACGATGCGATTGCACAAATGGGGATACTTCACGGCGAATTCCACCGTGACCTTCCCGCCCAAGCTGCTGGCGACAAAATGATAAGGCGGTTGCTGGACAAAGTGGGTCAAAAAGAGATACAGCTGATCGACCAGGTAGTCGACGTTGATTAACTTTTTTGCTTTGAGTCGCTCGTGGATAGCATCGCCGTCGTAAACGAGGATATTCGGCATGAAAACATCAAAATAGCGACGCCAATAGCGGTGGTTGCGATACCACGATTCAGGCTGTTCCGCCAAGCCGTTGACCAATACGAGGGCGGGTTTTCGGCCATACCCTGTGGGGCGAATCCGGGTAAGCCAGTCCAAGGGGGTCGGCATGAAGGATTCTCTATTCGGCGAATTCTGCGAGGCAACCGTGACGTTCTTGATGATGCTACGGCGCCTGGCGTTTACCGGGCAGCGTTTTTCTCGGATTTTCTGTCAACAGACACCGACTCAAACCATTAAAATTTCCACGCTTGAGCCTGAGGGGAGTCATTATGCCCGCTCCGGATTGTGACGTTCTGTGTGCAGGAATCATCGTCGCGGACCATGTTTGCACTCCAATCGAACATTTGCCCGGACCGGGCGAATTGGTCATGGCGGATCGGTTGCTGCTGACGTTGGGCGGTTGCGCGGCCAACACGGCGGTCGATCTGGCAAAAATGGGGGTTCGCAGTGCCGTGGCAGGACGCGTGGGGAATGACTTGTTCGGTCGGATCGTCGCCGATATGCTCCGCGAAGCCGGCGTGGAAACCTCGGGCCTCACGATCGACCCCGAGCAGGACACCAGCCAGACCTTGATTGTCAATGTGGCCGGGCAAGATCGCCGATACATCCATACTTTTGGCGCCAACGCCGGCTTCCAGGCGGCTGACATCACTCCCGCAGGCCGCATCCTTTACGTCGGCGGCTTCCTCCTGATGCGACGACTTACCGGCATCGACCTCGCCGAGGTTTTTGCCACGGCTCACTCGCGAGGCATCCGGACGTTCCTCGATGTTGTCACGCCACCGGGTTTGAACTACCTCAACGAACTTCGACCCGTCTTACCCTACACCGATGTGTTCAAACCCAACGTCGATGAAGCTCGCCTCATCACCCGCGAACACGATCC
>Ga0308411_10002473_pt1 | contig 12448 bp, 12 predicted proteins | sample HotsprottomLayer_2_FD_203530 | JGI IMG/M metagenome (GOLD analysis project Ga0308411, IMG submission 203530) | Hot spring phototrophic mat microbial communities from Octopus Spring, Yellowstone National Park, Wyoming, United States -... | ecosystem: Environmental > Aquatic > Thermal springs >... | reverse complement strand
GGCGCCGCCAGGCATCGGCGGCGGGGTCGTACTCCTCGACCGCCGCGGTCACCGCCCCGCCGGGCACGAAGCCGCCGGCGACGTAGATCCTGCCCGCGAGGACGGCACCGGCGACCTCGGTGCGCTCGGAGAGCATCGGGGCCCGCTTCTCCCACCGCCCTGGCCCCGGCGCGGCGGCGACGGGGACGGTGGCGACGAGGAGAGCGAGCAGCGCGAGCGCGCGCACCGGGACGTCCCGGCTCAGCGGGCGCGCGCCGGCCGGCGGGCCGGACGGCGCGGGCGCTTGGCGGGCCGGGCCCGCGTCTGCCCGTCGCGGCCGGAGATTGACTCTTCCCAGGTGACGATGCTGTGGAAGAACTGGCGGTCGCCCTCGTCGAGCCCGCGCGTGATCTCGGTGATGTGCATCGACGCCGCGCCGAACTCCTTGAGGGCGTACTGCACCGCCGCCTCGGGCTTCGCGTCGTTGCCGCACGTGAAGATGTCGAGGGCGACGTAGCCATACTCGGGCCAGGTGTGCACCGAGAGGTGAGACTCGGAGATGACCACCACCCCCGAGACCCCGTTGGGGGAGAAGCGGTGGAACGAGATCGACCAGACGGTGACGCCGGCGATCTCTGCGGCACGGACCAGGATCTGCTCGACGGTCTCGACCCGGCCGATGATCTCGGGCTTGCAACCCGAGGCCTCGGCCACGTAGTGGTGCCCGACCGGCTCCATCTCCCACCTCCCCTGCCGCCGCACTCCCTGCGGCCGCACGGATTCCACTGTAGGATTCGACGCCGTAGGTGTCAACGCGGGCGTCGGCTCACAGGCGCATGCGCGGGTCGAGCGCGTCGCGGATGGCGTCGCCGACCAGGTTGAAGCCGAGCACCGTGAGCATGATCGCGAGCCCCGGGAACGTCACGCTGTGCGGCGCCAGGCGGATGTACTGGCGGGCGTTGCTGAGCATCGACCCCCACTCCGCGGCCGGGGGCTGCGCACCGAGCCCCAAGAACCCGAGGGCCGCCGCCGACAGGATCGCCGAGGCCACCTGCAGCGTGGACTGCACGATGATGACCGCGAGCGTGTTCGGCAGCACGTGCCGCCAGACGATGCGAGTGTTCGTCGCGCCCAGCGCCCGCGCCGCGTCCACGAACTCCTGCTCGCGCAGCGACAGCACCTGCCCGCGCACGAGCCGCGCGTAGACCGGGATCGACACGATGCCGACCGCCACCATGACCTGGACGAGACCCACCCCCAAGATCGCCACCAGGACGATCGCGAGCAGGATACCGGGGAAGGCGAGCATCACGTCGATCGCGCGCTGCGTGAACAGGTCCACGCGGCCGCCCAGGTAGCCTGAGAGCGCGCCGACCGGCACGCCGACCGTCGCGCCGATCGCGACCGCGATCACGCCGATGACCAGCGACAGTCGCGCGCCGTAGATGATCCGGCTCAGCAGGTCGCGCCCGAGCTCGTCGCGGCCGAGCCAGTGGCCGCCTCCGGGCCCGCGCAGGCTCGCCTCCAGGTCGATCTCGTACGGATCGTAGGGCGCCAGCATCGGGGCGAAGAGGCCCGCGAGCAGGAACAGCGCCAGGATGGCCAACCCCGCCAGGCCGGCGCGGCTCCGCCGGAACTGGTTCCAGACGAGGCGCCCACGGCCCCGCGAGGGCCGCGGGGCCTCAGCCGTAGTGGATGCGCGGATCGACGAGAGCATACAGCAGGTCCACCAGCAGGTTGACGACGACAAAGGCCAGCGCGACGAGGAGCACCGCGGCCTGCACGACCGGGTAGTCGCGCGTCAGGATGCCTTCCACCATGAGTCGGCCGATGCCCGGCCAGGCGAACACACTCTCGGTGAGCACCGCGCCCGACAGCAGCGTCCCCATCTGCAACCCCACGACCGTGATGACGGGGATGAGCGCGTTGCGGAACGCATGTCGGTTGACGACGGTGCGCTCGGGCGCGCCCTTCGCGCGTGCGGTGCGGATGTAGTCGCTGCGCAGCACCTCGAGCATGCTCGACCGGGTCATGCGCGCGATGATCGCGGCGGTGGCGCCGCCCAGGGTGATGGCCGGGAGAATCAGGTGCGCCAGCGACCCGGTGCCCACGGCGGGCAGCCAGGACAGGCGCACGGCGAAGATCAGGATGAGCATGAGCCCGGACCAGAAGACGGGCATCGACAGACCCGCCAGCGCGACGAACATCACCGCGGCGTCGAGCCACGAGTAGGGCCGCACCGCGGAGACCACGCCGGCCGAGACGCCGACCACCACCGCCACCAGCAGCCCGGCGAGCGTGAGCTGCACCGTGTTGGGGATGCGCGCCGCGAGCTCCTCGCTCACCGGGGCCCGCGAGCGGATCGATCGCCCGAAGTCGCCGCGCGCGGCGCTGGTCAGGAACGAGGCGAACTGCTGGAGGATGGGCCGGTCGAGCCCCAGGTCCTTCCGGATCGCCTCGACGAACTCGCGGGTCGCGGTCTCGCCGGCGATGATCTGCGCCGGATCGCCGGGCACGACGCGCACCATCGCGAACACGACGAAGGCCACGCCGAAGATGACCGGCACGGCCAGGAGGAGTCGCTTCGCGACGTAGGCCCACATGGTCCCGCCACACGCGAAGGGGAGAGGGTTCCCCCTCTCCCCCCGGCGTCCGGCTCAGGCGGCGGCTAGCGCCGCAGCCATGCCTGGTGGGCCATGACGCGCTCGCCCGGGTGCACGATGAGCCCCTGGACGGCGGCGCGCACGCCCGTGACCTGCGACTCGCTGTGCAGGAACAGCCAGGCGGCGTCCTCGGCGATCAGGCGCATCGCCTCGGCGTACATCTGGTTGCGCTGGGCCTGGTCGACCGTCACGCGCGCCCGGTCGAGCAGCTGGTCCACCCGGTCGTTCTTGTAGAAGCCCCGGTTGAACCCGACGGGCGGCCACTGCGACGAGTGGAACAGCGCGTACAGCCCGTAGTCGGCGTCGCCGGTGACCGTGCCCCACCCCAGCATGTACATCTGGATGTCGTTCTGCTCCCGCGGCCGGGCCGTCAGCGCGATGTACGCCCCGAACTCCAGGGTGCGGAGCTCGAGCTCGATGCCCACGCGCCGCGCCAGGCCCTGGATGCTGGCCGCGATCTCGGCGTCGCGGATGTACCGGCCGGTCGGATGGTGGAAGACCGCGCGCAGCGGCCGCTCGCGGCTGTAGCCGGCCTCGCGCAGGAGCGCGGCGGCGCGGTCGGTGTCCCAGTCGTAGACCGGGACCGGGCTGTAGCCCTGCACGTTGGGCGCGATCGGCGCGTCCGAGACCCGCGCGGTCCCCGCGAGCGCGGACTGCACGATCGCCCGCTTGTTGACCGCGTAGTTCAGCGCCTGCCGGAGCCGCTTGTCATTGAAGGGCGGCCGGGTCACGTTGAACGCCACGTATATCGTGCGCAGGCTCGTGTCGATGCGCACGATCGGGTCGCGGCCCGCCCGGAGCCGCTCGATCTCGCGGGGCGGCACCCGCACGGCCACGTGGATCGAGCCGGCCTCCAGGGCCGCCAGCCGTGCACCGTCGTCGGGAATCACCCGGAACTGGACCTCGTCGAGCAGAGCCTTCTCGCCCCAGTAGTCGTCGAACCGCGTGACCACCACGCGGTCCCCGCGCACCCACTCCCGGAACCGGAAGGGCCCGGTGCCCACCGGCTGGCGCGCGTAGTCGGCGCCCAGCCGCTGGATCGCGGTGGGGCTCTGCATCGCCAGGCCGCTGTGGGTCAGGTGGGCGAGCAGCGGGGCGAACGGCGCGTCGGTGACCAGGCGGAGGGTCGAGCTGTCGACCGCGGTGACCTCCGTGACTCGGCTGATCAGAAACCGCCAGGGCGCCCGGGTCGCCGGATTCAGCACCCGGTCGAGATTGAACTTGGCGGCCGCCGCGTCGAAGGTCGTGCCGTCGTGGAAGCGGACGTTGGGCCGGAGCCGGAACGTCCAGGTCCGGCCGTCGGGCGAGACCGTGTGGGACAGGGCGAGCCGCGGCTGCACCCGCCCCTCGGGCGAGAGCTCATAGAGCGTCTCGGTGATGTGCTCCATGATGGTGGCCGTCGGGGCGTCGGTGTAGAGGTGGCCGTCCAGCGTGGTGGCGTCGGTGCCGGAGCCGACGATCAGGGTACCGCCTCGGGTCGGGGCCACGGCGGGCGCCGCCGCGGCGGAGAACCCGAGCGCGCCGGTGAGGACGATCGTGGCCAGAACACCCAGGAGTCTGCGCACGCGATCTGATCCCTCCTTCGCTCTGTGTGGATCTCGCTCACACGCGCGATGGCCGGACCGTGAGCGTCCGGACCATGCCTTGCACGTGGATAGTACTAGAACCACCTGCGCAACGCAACGGCGGCCCCGGTGGCGAGCAGCGTGACGGCCGCAGCCGCCATCCAGACGCCCGCGGCCACCGCGGCCATCGCCCGCCACCGCGGCAACCCCGCCAGCCACGCGAGCGCGGTGCCGGAGTAGGCGCCGGTACCGGGCAGCGGGACGGCGACGAAGAGGGCCAGCCCCAGGAGTTCGTAGCGCTCGACGAGCGCGCCGCCGCGGCGCCGGATGCCCTCGACCACACGGCGGACCACGCGCAGGCGCGAGAGCCAGCGCGCATAGAACCACTCGAGCCCGAAGTACGTCGGGGGCACCAGCAGGCAGTTGACGACGACCGCCAGGGCGGCGGCGGCCACGGGATGCCAGCCGAGCGCGATCGCCAGCGGGATGGATCCCCGCAGCTCGATCCACGGCACGAGCGTCAGTGCGGCGAGGCCGACGGCCTGCTGCGCCGGGGGCAGACCGAGCAGCCACTGGCGGGCCGTCTCGAGCGCGGTGGACGCGTCCATCAGCGGCCGCGCGCGCGCGCCAGCGCGGCGTCTGCGGCACGGACGAGCGCGTCGGGATCCGCGCCGTCCGCGGGTGCGGCCGCCACGCCCGCGACGAGCCCGAGCGCGATGCGCTCGGGCCCGACCGCGAACGAGGCCTGTGCCACGAGCCCGGCCAGACGCTCCGCCGCCGCGGCCGCCGCGGTCCGGTCGGTGCGCGGCAGGAGCACCGCGAACTCGTCGCCGCCGAATCGGAAGACCAGGTCCCCGGGCCGCACCGCGCCGTCCAGCAACCGGGCCACCTGCTGCAGGACGAGGTCTCCGGCGAGGTGCCCGTGGCGCGCGTTCAGGGCCCGAAACCCGACGAGGTCGGCCAGCACCAGCGCGAACGGCGTGGCGTCGCGGGCCTCGCGGCGGAACTCTTCCTCGAGGCGGACGGCGAAGTGCCGGCGGTTGTAGAGCCCTGTGAGCGGATCCGTGATCGAGAGGCGCTCCACCGCCTCGAGGGCCTCCTCGAGCCGGCGGTTCGCCTCGGGAAGCCGCACCGCGGCCTCGCGGGCACCGCCGAGCGCGAGCCCCGCCGCGATCCACGCCACGAGCCCGAACAGCGCGCCCGTCCCGCCGTAGGCCGAGAACAGCAGGGCGACCACGAGGCCGGCGAGCGCGGCGGCTGCGGCCGCGAGCAGCGCGGAGGCCAGGCCCGGCGGGTCGATCACCGCGGTGCGACCGCCGCGGCCGGCGACGGTCAGGCCACCGGCGAGCACCGCGACGAGCCCGGCGGCCGCGACGAGCGCGGCGAGGGCGCCGGCTTCCAGCGCGGCCGGCCGCAGGGGGACGACCGCTGCGGCGGCGGCAAGCCCGGCGCCGACGGCAGCGACGTCGAAGGCCGCGCGGCGGAGGCGCCGGCGCGTGCGCGCCCAGAAGACGACCAGCCCGACCGCGCCCGCCAGGGCCGCGGCCGGCCAGCCGGCCGAGACGAGCCCCGCCAGCGCCATCGCCGCAGGCGGACCGTCGCCGGCGGGCGGATCGGCAGCGGCCAGCGCGGCGAGGGCGGCCATGGCGGCGAACAGCGCCCAGGTGCCGGCGTCGGCCGCGGGCACCGGCCTACCCGCCGCCCGCGCCGAAGCCGTAGAAGAAGCGAATCGTGGCCTCGATGCCGCGATCGAAGTTGGCGAGCGCGAACTTCTCGTTCGGCGCGTGCAGGTTGTCGTCGGGCAGCCCGAAGCCCATCAGCACCGTCGGCATCCGGAGGGTGTGCGTGAAACCGGCGACCACCGGGATGCTGCCGCCGCTCCGCACGTACGCGGGCGCGGTGCCGAAGGTCGCCTCGAGCGCGCGCGCGGCCGCGCGCACGGCGGGTGCGTCCGGCGGCACGAGCACCGGCGGCGCGGAGGCCAGCTCGCGGACCTCGACCGAGGTGCCCGGCGGCGCCAGGCGTCGGACGGCGCGCGAGAGCGCGGCGAAGACGCGGCCGGGCCGCTGGTCCGGCACCAGACGCATGCTCACCTTGGCGGTCGCGCGGGCGGGGATCACGGTCTTCATCCCCTCGCCGGTGAACCCGCCCGCGATGCCGTGCACGTCCAGCGTGGGGCGCGCCCAGAGCCGCTCGATCAGGGGCACGCCCTCTTCTCCGGGCGCCGCGTCGGTGCCCATCTCCCGCAGCACCGCGGCCTCGGTGATCGGCAGCCGGGCCCACGCCTCGCGCTCCGCGGGCTCCGGCGGCCGGACGCGCGCGTAGAACCCGGGGATGCGCACGCGGCCGCGGCGATCCTTGAGCCCGGCGACGATCTGCGCGGCCGCGGCGACGGCGTTGGGCGCGGCGCCGCCGTACTGCCCCGAGTGCAGGTCGCGGCGCGCGCCCCGGACGGCGATCTCGACGTAGAGCAGGCCGCGCAGTCCGGTGGTGATCGTCGGCAGATCGGGCGCCGCGAGCGCGCCGTCGCTCACCAGCGCGGCCTCCGCCGCCAGCGCGCGACGGTGCCGCCGCAGGTAGGCGGCCAGCGACGGGCTGCCGATCTCCTCCTCGCCCTCCAGGAGGACCTTGACGTTGACCGGCAGCGTGCCCGCGGTCCGGAGGATCGCCTCGGCGGCTTTCAGGTGGATGAAGAGCTGCCCTTTGTCGTCCGAGGCGCCGCGCGCGTAGAGCACGTCGCCCTCGACGGCGGGCTCGAACGGCGGCCGCGTCCACAGCGCCAGCGGGTCGGGCGGCTGCACGTCGAAGTGGCCGTAGCACAGCACCGTGGGCCGCCCCGACGCGCCGAGCCACTCCGCACGCACCAGGGGGTGGCCGTCGGTGGGCTCCACCCGCGCCTCGAACCCGAGCCCGGCCAGGTGGTCGGCCAGCCAGCGCGCGGCGCGCGCCACGTCGGCCGCCCGCTCGGGCGCGGTACTCACGCTCGGAATGCGAAGCAGGTCGACGAGCTCGGCGACGAAGCGCGCGCGGTGCTCGCGCGCGTACGCGATGGCACGGTCCATCACGCGGCGGACTATTCGACGCGCGCGGAACGGTCCCTGGAGGCGGGCCTACGGGGCGCGGCGCAGCCGGAGGCGCAGCCGGATGGTGACCGGGTCCTCCGCGACGAAGACGAAGAACCGCGGCACGGGGATTCCGAACGCGCTGAGCCGGATGGTGACCTCGCCGGCGACGCGGTACTCGTCGGCGAGCGCCACCACCTCCGCCGGAATCTCGACGTCGCGGCCCACGTCGCGGATGGTGAGGGTGCCGCGGACCGGCACGCGCATCGGCCCGGCGGCGACGTGCTCGCGGGCCGTCGCGCGGCCGCGGAACGTCACGAACGGGAAGCGGTCCGTCTGCAGGAAGTCGCGCCGCATCTGCGCGTCGCGCAGGCCGACGCCGGTGGCGAGCGTCCGCGCGTCCACGCGCGCCTCGACCGTCGCCTCGTACTGGTCGGCCTCGCCCTGGCGCACGACCACGGCGGCCTCCACGCGCTCGGTGACGCCGACGAACCCGCCGCGGTTGTCGCGCACGACGACCTCCACACGGCTGCCGTCGGGCACCACCGCGAACGTGCCCACCGGAAAGAGCGCCGGCGTCGCGAACACGACGACCGCCGCCCCCAGGACCCCGCGCATGGGCGCCTCCCCCTCCGTCGGCCCGCTGAACGCCGCGGCCGGCCCGCGTGTTCCCGCCCGGGCACGCCGCCAGGGGACCGCCGGGGCGGCCGTCGAACCACGCCCTCACGCGTTCTCCCGGAGGTCATCTGTGGCCGAGTGTGTCTTCTGCCGGATCGCCGCGGGCACGCTGCCCGCCAGCGTCGTGCACCGCGACGGCGACGTGGTCGCGTTCATGGACATCGCGCCCATCCGGCCGGGCCACGTGCTGGTCGCGAGCGCGGCCCACGTCGAAAATCTCTACGGCCTCGACCCGGCGCTGGCCGGCGCGCTGTTCCGCACCACCGCGCGCGTCGCGACGGCGATCAAGCGGGCGCTCGGCGCCGACGGGGTCACGGTGCTGCAGGCCAACGAGCGCGCGGGCGGTCAGGTGGTCATGCACATCCACCTGCACGTCATCCCGCGGCGCGCGGGCGACGGTCTGGGGTTCTCGTGGCCGGCCACGCAGCCGCCGCGCGCGGAGCTCGACCGGCTGGCCGCGGTCATCCGCGGCGGCCTGGCCGGGGCGTAGCGCGCCGTGGCCGACCCGCGCGTGCTGCTGAGCCGCCTGGCCGATCCCGACGCGCGCCGCGCCGCGGGGCGCGCGCTGCTGGTCGCGTGCGCCGCCGGGTTCGCGGTCACGCTGGCGCTGCTCGCCGCCGGCGGCGGCCTTCACCGCTGGGTCTTCGCGCTGCTGGTCTGGGGCGCCCTCGTGTTCGTGCCGCTGCGCATCCTGATCGAATCCGCACAGACCCTCGGCGCGCGCGCGCGCCGCGCGGTCGCGGCCGAGGTCGCCGCGGACCCGCGCCGGTACGAGCGGCCGGCATACCTGCCGTTCGTGGTCGCGTCGCTGGCCGACCGGGGGCCGCCGCCGCCGCGCATCTGCACGCCGGCACACGCGCGGCAGGCCGCCGAGGCGGCCGCGGCGCTGCTCGAGCGCATCCACCGCTCGGGCCGCGACGCGGAGGTGCACCGCGGGGCCCTGCGCGCGCTCGTGGCGGCCGTGGCCCGCGCGGCCGCCGACGTGAGCGCGACCGCCACGGGCGGGGCCGCGGGCAACATCCAGGCCCGCTGGGACGGCGCGCGCGCGCTCGGCGCGCTCTCGGTGCTGACCTCGATCGTCGGGGCCGCGTTCGACGACCGGTGGGGCGCGCCGGCGGACCTGCCGGAGCTGGACGGCCGCGCGCTGGACGACTACCTGGCCGCGGCCCTCGACTACTGCGACGAGGCCGCGCTGCAGGTGGACGCCCTCCCCTGGACCGAGCCCTCGCTGGCGACCTCGACCGACGCGCACGGGGTGGTGGCCGCCTGGCAGGCATTCCTGGCGGCGGGGCTGCCGGCGCCGCGCGCGCTGGCCGCCTTCCTCGACGCGCTGCTGGGGGCCGCGACGGTCTGAGCGCGGCTCCTAGCGGAGCAGCGCGAGCGCCGCGCCGCCGAGCGTCTTGGCGCCGATGAGCAGCGCCTCCTCGTCGAAGTCGAAGCGCGGGTTGTGGTGCGGGCCGTCCAGGCCGCGGGCACGGTTCTGCGAGCCGACCACGAAGTAGCAGCCCGGCGCCCGCTGGAGGAAGTAGGCCACGTCGTCGCTGCCCGTGGTGGGCGTCATCTCGATCACCGCGGCCGGCCCGACGACGTGCTCGGCCGCGCGCCGGACCCGCTCCGCGACGGCCGCGTCGTTGACGACCGCCGGGCAGCCCACGCGGACGGTCAGCGTCGCGCGCGTCCGCATCGCACCCGCCACGCCCGTCGCGATCTCCTCGACCCGGCGCAGCGTGCGCGCGCGGACCTCGTCGGAGAAGGCGCGCACCGTGCCGCGCATCTCCACGCGGTCGGGGATGACGTTGAACGCCGTGCCGGCGTGGATGGCGCCGATGGTGACGACCGCGGCGTCCAGGGGCGCGACGTCGCGGCTGACGACCGTCTGCAACGCGCCGACGATCTGGGCCGCGGCCACGATCGGGTCGGCCGCCTGATGGGGAATCGCACCGTGACCGCCGCGGCCCTCGACGGCGAGGACGATCTCGTCCATCGAGGCAAAGGCCGGGCCGGCGCGTACCCCTACGATGCCGGTCGGGAGGTCGTTCCACAGGTGCAGGCCGACGACCGCGTCTACCCGCGGCGAGTCCATGACGCCCGCCTCCAGCATCGGCCGGGCGCCCGCGGCAATCTCCTCGGCCGGCTGGAACGCGACCACGACCGTGCCCGCCAGGTCTGCGCGCATCGCGGCCAGCCCCTCGGCCACGATCAGCGCCACCGCCGTGTGACCGTCGTGGCCGCAGGCGTGCATGACCCCGGGGGTCCGGCTGCGGTAGGGGGTCTCGTTCGCCTCCTCGATGGGCAGCGCGTCCATGTCGGCGCGGAGCAGCACCGCCGGGCCGGGCCGGCCGCCGCGCAGGATTCCCACCACCCCGGTGTGCGCCACGCCCGTCCTCACCTCGAGCCCGGCCGCCCGGAGCCGTCCGGCCACGATCCCGGCGGTCCGCTCCTCCTGAAAAGCCAGCTCCGGGTGGGCGTGGAGGTCGCGACGGAGGCCGACCAGGTCGGCGCGCCGGGCGTCGAGGTATGCGAACATCTGTTCGGTCACGACGGCTCCCGCGAGATCGCTGTGCGGTAGTCTTCCCCGGCCGGCGAAGACGTCCTGCGGGACCACTGGAGGAAGCCCTCCGGACGGCGCGGAACATGTACGGCCGTTGAACGTCCCGAGCCTCCCGAAGAAGGCGGATTCGAGAGCGAATGGCGCTGTGGCTTCGCGAGGATGACGTCGCGCGCCTGCTGCGAATGGACGACGTCATCGCGGCGGTGGAGAACGGGTTTCGCGCGCTGGGCGAGGGCCGCGCGGTCAACACGCCCCGCACGCGCACCGTCACCGCGGCCGGCACGCTGCACGCGATGCACGCGGCGATCCCCGACCTGGGCGTGATGGGCCTCAAGAGCTACGGCGTCACCCCGCAGGGCGCGCGGTTCCTCGCGGTCCTGCATCGGCTGGAGGACGGCGAGATCGTGCTGATGGCGGAGGCCGACCGCCTGGGCCAGATCCGCACCGGCGCGGCGAGCGGGGTCGCCACCCGCCACTTGGCCGTTCCCGAGGCGGGCTCGCTCGGGGTCATCGGCGCGGGCTGGCAGGCGCGGACGCAGGTCGAGGCGATCTGCCGCGTGCGGCCGATCGCGCTGGTCAAGGTCTACAGCCGCACCCCGCAGCGTCGCGAGGCGTTCGCCGAGGAGATGGTCGCCGCGCTCGGCACCGAGGTGATCGCGGTGGACCGTCCCGAGGACGCCCTCGACGGCGCGGCGGTCGTCGCCGTGGCGACCAACGCGCGCACGCCGGTGCTGGCCGGCCGCTGGCTCGCGCCGGGCATGCACGTGAACGCGGTCGGCTCCAACGCCGCCTCCCGCCAGGAGATCGACGCCGACGCCGTGCGTCGCGCCGACCGCATCGTGACCGACGCGCTGGACCAGGCGCGCGTCGAGTGCGGGGACTTGCTCGCGGCCGCGCGCGAGGACGCCGGCGTCTGGGACCGCGTCACCGAGCTCGGCGCGGTCGTCGCCGGCCGCGCGCCGGGACGCGCACGCCGCGACGAGATCACGCTGTTCGAGTCCCAGGGCATCGCGCTCGAGGACGTCGTGACCCTGGAGCTGCTGTACCGTACCGCCCGCGCCGCCGGGGCCGGGGAGGAGATCGCGCTCTCGCGCGAGGCGCTCCGACCGCGGCGTTAGGGGGCCATGCCACCCACCACCCAGGAGGCCGCACCGTGACCGTCCGCGTGACCGTCGCCGACCCCCTTGTGCACCGCTGCGACGCGCTGGCCGTCGGGGTCTTCGCCGCCCCCGGCCGCCTCGAGGGCCTGGCCGCCAAGCTCGACCAGGCACTCGGCGGCGCGTTGGCCAAGGCCCTGCACGACGAGAAGTTCACCGCCGAGCTCGGCAAGGTGTTCGTGCTCCACACGCTGGGCAAACTGCCGGCCGCGCGGATCGCCGTGGTGGGCCTGGGCGATCGGGACGGGTTCACCATCGATCGCCTGCGCCTGGCCGCGGCCTCGGTCGCGCGCGCGGCGCAGGACCGGCGCCTCGGCCGGCTCGCCCTGGCACCGCTGCAGCACCGCGACTGGGAGCCGGCGGCCATCGCCGCGGCCCGCGCCGAGGGCGCGATCCTCGGCACGTACGCGTTCACCAAGTACCGCAAGGAGAAGGGCCACGGCGTGGACGTGGACCTGCTCGCCGCGAACCGCGCCGAGGCCACGGCGCTGGAGGCCGGCCGGCGGCGCGGGCAGATCGTGGCCGACGCGGTCAACTACGCGCGCGACCTGGTGAACGAGCCGCCCAACGTGCTCACGCCCGACGCGCTCGCCGGCGAGGCGCGCCGCGCGGCGCGGGGGACGAAGCTCAAGGTGCAGGTGTGGGGCCCGCAGGACCTCAAGAAGCGCGGACTCGAGGTGATCCTGGCGGTCGGCGCCGCGAGCGCGCACACCCCGCGCCTGATCCTGATGGACTACGCGCCCGCGCGACCCCGGCGCACCATCGCGCTGGCCGGCAAGGGCGTGACGTTCGA
>Ga0308411_10002472_pt1 | contig 12451 bp, 9 predicted proteins | sample HotsprottomLayer_2_FD_203530 | JGI IMG/M metagenome (GOLD analysis project Ga0308411, IMG submission 203530) | Hot spring phototrophic mat microbial communities from Octopus Spring, Yellowstone National Park, Wyoming, United States -... | ecosystem: Environmental > Aquatic > Thermal springs >... | reverse complement strand
CGCTGGGGGTTCCTCTGAACTCGCCTTCTGGCCTCTGGCCGGTAGCCCGGCTGGCTCAGACCATCGCGAGTTGCTTGCGACCGACGAGTATCTCCCCGAAGATTTCCAGTGCCTTCTCGACCTGTTGAGCGGTAACGCACAACGGCGGGCAAAAGCGGATTGCGCTCTCGCCGCAGCCCAACAGCAACAAGCCACGCTGGAAGGCCTGCTGGATCAGTTCGTCGCGTCGGCGAGGATCGAGCGTGTAGGGACAACGCTTGCTGACAATCTCGGCGGCCATCATCAGCCCCAGGCCGCGTACCTCGCCGATTTCTTCCCGTTCTCGCTGCAACGCCAACAGTCCCTCGCGCAACTGTTCGCCACGCTCGGCAGCATTGTCGATGTAGCCGGCCTCCAGCAGATCGAGCGTCGCCAGGGCGGCGCGACAACTCACCGGGTTGCCGCCGAAAGTGCTGGCATGGCTGCCGGGCGGCCAGTTCATGACCTCCTCGGAAGCGATGATGGCTCCCAAAGGCATCCCGCTAGCAATGCCCTTGGCTAGACAGATGATATCCGGTTGCACGTTCCAGTGTTCGCAGGCAAACAGTTTGCCAGTTCGGCCCATGCCGGACTGTACCTCGTCGGCGACCAGCAAAATGCCGTGCCGGTCGCACAGTCGTCGCAGAGCGGGCAAGAAACCGGGCGGTGGCACGTGATAGCCGCCCTCTCCCTGGATCGGTTCGACGAAGATGGCCGCCACCTCATCCGGCGGCGCGGTACGTCGCAACACGGTTTCTTCTAGACGATTGACACAGGCACAGTCCGAGTTCGCTGTGCAACCCCAGCAGCCGCGTGGAAACTCGACGTGGTGGATCTCGGGCACTAACGGAGCAAAGCCGCGCCGATGGATCAGTTTCGAGCCGGAGAGCGACATGGCTCCATAGGTTCGGCCGTGGAAGGCACCGAAGAACGACAGCACACGCGGTCGGCCGGTGTGGAAGCGAGCCAGTTTGAGAGCGGCTTCCAAAGCCTCGGCACCCGAGTTGGTGAAGAACACGCGCCGTCGGCCCGGCCAGGGGCCGGCCTTAGCTAGTCGCTCGGCCAGATCGATCTGCGGCTGGTAGTAGAAATCGGTTCCCGACATGTGCAGCAACTTGCCGGCCTGATCCTGCACCGCCGCGACGACGTGTGGATGGCAATGTCCCGTAGCATTGACGGCGATGCCTGCCGTGAAGTCGAGGAACAGATTGCCGTCCACGTCCTCGATAACCGCCCCAGAACCGCGAGCGACTACCAGAGGGTAGACACGAGTGTAGGAAGGCGAGGTGAACTGCACGTCGCGAGCCAGCAAGCTGCGAGCATTGGGACCCGGCGGCGGCACGATCAGATGCGGCACCTCGCGGTCATCGAAGAGCCAAGCCGGCTCCTTAGGAGCTATGCGATTCATGGTGACACCTCTACTTTCGCCTTCAGGTCGTTTCCAGATCGGTAGTCAGCCCCTGAGCCATCTTGATTTCGCTGCTGTGATTGACTGTCCAGGCCACCTTGTGCGTGACCGTCTCGACCAGACCGGCCGCAGAGGGATGGCCGTTTCCCGAGCGTTTGACCCCGCCGAAGGGGAGATGCACCTCGGCACCGATGCACGGCAAGTTAACGTAGCCCATGCCAAACTCGCATTCCTCACGGAAGAACCGCATAGCGCGGTAGTCCTCGGTGATGACCGCCAGCGACAACCCATAGGGGGTGTCGTTGTACAGTCGAGCTGCTTCCTCGTTGTCGCGGAAGGGAATCAGAGCCAAGTGTGGCCCAAATACCTCCTCGCGGACACAACGGATGCCTGGTCGAGCCTCGATCTGATAGATGAAGGGCGACAGATACCAGCCATCCGCATGGGCCGGATCGTTGAGCCGACCGCCGTCGAGAACGACCCGCGCTCCCTCGTCGCGAGCCAATCGGTTGTAGCTTTCGATCTTGGCGACCGCCTGTTCGTTGATGACCGGCCCAGTGAACTGGCTCGCGTCGAGTGGTTCGCCGATCCGAAGCCGGCGAGCGCGCTCAACCAGCAGCGTCGTAAAGCGATCCATCAGCGACTCGTGAACCAGGGCGCGGCCCGCCGAGACGCAGCGTTGGCCGGAGGTCTTGAACGCGCTAATGAGTGTCGCATTGACCGCCAGATCGAGTCGGGCATCGCCACAGACGATGACCGCCGACTTGCTGCCCATTTCGGCGGCGACGATGCGGTCGTGGAAGTCTGCCGAGATTCGCTGAATCTGGTTGCCCACCTCCCATGAGCCGGTAAACAGCACGATGTTAACCTCGGGGTTGCGAACCAGTGCCTCGCCGACCGCGCCGTCGCCGTGGACAAGATTGACCACGCCGGCAGGGAAGCCGGCCTCGACAAACAGTTCGATCAATCGTTGTCCAATAGCCGGGGTTTCCTCAGAGGGCTTGAACACCACTGTGTTGCCCTCGAGCAGACTCGGGCCGAGCATCCACAACGGCACGGCAAAGGGAAAGTTCCACGGCGTGATGACGGCGGCAACTCCCCACGGCTTGCGGCGGATGAAAGCATCCTTGTCGGCAATCTCGCTATCCACAACGCTACCGCTGGGCATGCGAGCGGTGCCGAAGACGTACTGGATCATGTGCAACCCTTCAATGACCTCGGCGCGGCACTCAGTGACCACCTTGCCGCATTCACGAGCCATGAGCCGAGCCAGCGCGTCCACGTCACGCTTGACGAGTTGGGCGAGGTGATCGAAGAGTTCGCCGCGCAGCACACGACTGGTTCGTCGCCAAGCCGGATAGGCAGCGCGTGCAGCAGCAACAGCCTCGCTGACCTGGGCAGGCGTGCTGGCCGGGAATTCGCCGATGATTTCCTCACGATGCGCTGGGCTGCGGCTGGCAAAGCGGTCGCCCTGGCTGGGCATCCAACGGCCGGCGATCCAGTTCTGTCCGACCATGCGGTCGTGGCCTGTTATCGTCATGGTGCCTCTCCGCGACGAAACTTGCTGAGGATGAAGATGATCCGATAGGACGCACGAAGGGGGAGAAGGTCGGAAATGACCTACCCATCCGTCATTCTACGCCGCTGAACCGAGGAGAACAACTACCCTGAGCGATGCTTCCGCAGTGCCTAGAGTGCCTGCGACCGGTCTGGAGCCACCCTCACGGTTGTTCGGGCAGCAGCAGAGGAGTTCTTTGCAGGATGGGCCAGTTAGGCTATTGCCCGGCACGATGGGGGGCAAAGAGGTGACTGCTCTGGCACGGTTTGTCCACCTCAGAGTATCATGCCCGGAGAGAATCGCTTTGCCAGGGAGCATCGCATGACAACCGCATCGACCACCCAGCCCGTCCCTCCTGTACCGATGGCTCCAGCATCGCCGCGCCTGAGCATCGACGAGTTCACGGCTCGCCATGCCGGCCAGCGCGTCGAACTGGTCAAAGGGGTCGTCAAGGAGTTGCCCATGCCTGGAACCCGCCACGGCATTCTGTGTTCGCGAATCGACCGGCTGATCGGCAACCATGTGGCTGCCAACAACCTCGGTCACACCATGAGCAACGATACCTGGATCGTCACCGGCCCAGACTCGGTGCGCGGCGGTGATGTGATCTATTGCAGCTTCGCTCGCCTTTCTCCCGATGAGGTCGCCGATGGCCCTTTGCGGGTCGCTCCGGATCTGGTCGTCGAGGTGCGCTCGCCGTCCGATGGCTGGAGCGACATCTTCACCAAGATCGGCGAGTATCTGCGGATCGGCGTGAGTGTGGTGGTGGTACTCGATCCGGCGACGGAGTCGGCCTCGGTCTATCGTCCCGATGTGCTGCAACAGATCTTCAGCAAGACCGACACCCTCACTCTGCCCGACGTGCTGCCCGGCTTTGCCGTCCCCGTCGCGCAACTTTTTGCCTGATCGGCTGTTGCCACCGCTCGGGGCACTTCATTGAATACTCCCCGTCGCCTGCCAGTGTACTCTCCGCGAACCCACCGACTGGCTGACAACGCTAAGCACCTTGCCGACTGGACACTGCGATGCGGGTAGGCATCCTAGCCCTGTTGCACGAATCGAATACCTTCGTCCATCAGCCAACGACACTCGAGCATTTCGAGAGCAATTTGCTCGCCGAGGGGGAGGCTGTACGCACAACCCTGGCCGATGCGCCGCATGAGACAGGCGGGTTCTTTGCCGGACTGGCCGAAGCAGGAGTGCAGGCAGTGCCGTTGTTCGCCGCCCGAGCCACGCCGCATGGAGTCATCACGGCTCAGACCTGGGAACACCTCGTGGGCCGACTGCTGGCCTGCCTGAACGCCGCCGGGCCGCTCGACGGCCTGCTGGTCGCCCCACATGGAGCCACCGTCAGCGAAGCGGCTGCCGATGCTGATGGCGACTGGCTGACTCGCGTCAGGACTGCCGTCGGGCCAACCCTACCGATTGTCGGCACCCTCGATCTGCACGCCAATGTGTCGCCGGCGATGGTGACAGCTTGCAATGCTCTGATTGCCTATCGCTCCAACCCGCACCTCGACCAGCGACAGGTCGGGGAGCAAGCCGCTCGCCTGCTCGTCCGCACCTTGCGCGGCGAGATTCGCCCGAGCATGGCCGCCGCCTTCCCGCCTCTGGCCATCAACATCGAACGGCAACTGACCACCGAGGAGCCGTGTCGCTCGCTCTATGCGTTGGCTGACGAACAGCTACGCCGACCTGGCGTGCTGTCCAACAGCCTGCTGCTGGGTTTCCCGTATGCCGATGTCGCCGAAATGGGAGCCTGTGTCCTGACAGTCACCGACAACGATCCTGCCCTGGCCCAGCGATTGGCCAACGAGTTGGCGGAACAATGGTGGCAGCGACGGCACGCCTTCATCGGACAACTCCATTCTCCCGAGGAGGCAGTACGCGAGGCAGCCAAACTGCCCGGCCCGGTGGGCTTGCTCGACATGGGCGACAACGTCGGAGGCGGTTCGCCCGGCGATGGCACCATTCTAGCACACGAAGTGCTTCGCGCTGCAGCCGTGCCGGCAGTCGTTTGCCTGAACGATCCCCAGGCCGTGCAGCAGTGTCAGGCGGTGGGAGCGGGACAGCGATTGCCCTTGAGCGTCGGCGGAAAAGCCGACGACCGGCACGGCCCGCCCTTGCATGACACCTTCACCGTCGTTTCGTTGCATGAGGGCACCTTCACCGAGAGCTTGGCCCGGCACGGCGGGTACACTCACTTTGACCAGGGGCCAACGGCCGTAGTGCGATCCGAGGCAGGACTGACGGTGCTGCTGACCAGTCGGCGGACGGCTCCGGTCAGTTCCAATCAGTTGACGGCGTTCGGCCTCGATCCGGCGACATTCCAGGTCATCATTCTCAAGGGCGTGCATGCGCCGGTGGCGGCCTACGCGCCGCTTTGCTCACGCCTGATCCGCGTCAACACGCCAGGGGTGACTACGGCGGACATGGGTCAACTCACCTATCAACATCGTCGTCGTCCCCTGTTTCCATTCGAGCTAGATACCGCCTGGCACGCTAAGGAGGGCTCCGCGTGAGTATCTGGTACTGGGCCGACGGGATCGGCCCGGTTCTACAAGGCGGCCCGAGTTAGTCTGGGAGCGAGCCATACCCCGCTAGTTCGCTCTCGGCGACTCGGGCCGTCTGTGGAACTTCGCCACCTGTACTGCGACGCGGGCTTCAAGGATCAGTCGGCCCTCGACCGTCTGGTGGCTGTGACCTGGGCTGTCCGAGTGACAAGTTAGCAGGTTGGAACTTAGTCTTCTTGCTGTGTGCAGGGGTGCAGGCTCTGGCGTGGGCTGCTGCGTTGTTGGTCGATGCCCGCAAGCAACTGCGGCCAACGCACCATCGACTGCGTTCGGGGTTCTCGGTGCGAGGCTTCGCCGTGCCGACGAAGTCTCGCACGCTTAACGTGTTCGCCAGTCGCCCTATCGTTGGAGATGGGACATTCTCTAATCCCGCATCAGGTTCAATCCCTTACTTCCTGTCCTCCCCTGGCGATCAGTGCGGTCGGCTTACCGCCGACATTCCAAGTAGCCACTCGCTCCAGCGTCTTGAGCGACACTACTTCGATGGTGCCATCACCCGGATTGGTCACGAAAGCATAACGGCGATCGGCATCCAAAGCCAAACCATGATGTCCGAAATGCCCCTCCACAGCACTGCGACCGATCGTTAGCGTCTTGACAGATCGGGCATCGGTAAACTGTCCGTCCCCATCAGGATCCAGGTCAACGATCTCCAGGGCATCTGTGGCATCAGCTCCCTTGACCACATCGTGACAGATCAGGGCATACGTCTTCCCTGCGGGGGTCACCGCGACGGTAGGGGTCAAGGCCAGAGTGCCCTGCTTGACCGAAAGGGGCACCAGTTGCGCGGTGAGTTCTTTCTGACGTGTATCGAGGAGAACTAACTGGCTTCCTGGCCCTTTGCCGGTCACGCACAGCACATGCTTGCCATGGGTAGTAAAAGCCCCGGTTCGTCGGGGTTTGTCGTCCTGCTTGCCCAGGGAAATGTGGTGGATTTTGACCGCATCGGCTTTAGTGGTCAGTTCGCGGTCGGCATCCACCCAGCAGATGCCATCCGCCGGAGCAAAGAAGACCTTGCCGTTGCAGGCCGTCGCTCCGTGAATTACCCCCGTTGGCAGGTGGAAGGAATAAGCGGGTTCGCTCCGTTCGCTGGAAGTGATTGGTGTGACATCCACCCGACCAGCGTTGGGGCCTCCGCCATCGATCCAGCATGAATAGCCGACCTTGTCCTCGACAACCGCCAGGGTGATGTGATTACCCCCGCCCACCAGAAACCGTGGTTGATCCTTGCCCAGCCGCCGCCCAGCAGCTGTGGCATACTTGCTCGGATCGATACGCGTGTAACCGTTTAGCAGGTCGTTTGCGACAAAGAACTTGCCCTCATAGACGTAGAGGTGTGCCGGGTTGCCTTGCTTATCATCGATTCGGCTGTCCCAGACCTGCGGCTTCTTGGTGTAATTCCAATGAGCATGATCGCCGTGATCGGTGTAGCCGACTCCACTGTGCAACAGCACCCAACCGCTGCGAAATTGACCATTGTCCTGATCACGCACTCCGACTAGCACTAGGCCATTGGATTCGACCATCTGCACCAGCGTCTGCTTCTTAGGATCCAACTTTGGGAAGCCTGTCACCGTGGCCACCGAACCCAGCGTCAGATTCTCTCCTGCGATCCGCACATCTGCCCAACGCAGCGTTCGCGTGTTGTCATCCTGAAAGATTAGACGGGTCAGCAAATCTCCTGTGGGCTGTGCCTGCGCTAACACCTCCACGACCGGCCCGAACAGCGCAAGGAGCAGTCCCAGAGCAGCAAGACAACGCACATGTCTCATAGCAGATACCTCATGACACTCGAGCGACGTTATACATCGTATAACAATCCGCGGCGGCAACAAGTGTATTACGACGTTAAACAAAAAAATCGTGGGCCGAGTAGTCGTTTGCGTCAGATGGGGAGCCAGACAAGCAAATGCTGGGGTCATCCGCCCCTATGGGCAGGGCATCGGGTAGGTGACACGTCGGCTTGCTAGGGTTTCACAGGGTTTGAGTGAGTGGATGTGCTGCCTGTAAATAGAAGGAGCCAGTCAGCGATGTCGCCCACTCATCGCGACTGGCCCGGCCCCTCACGAAGAGAGGTTACCTAAATAATAGGGTGTCCCTTCCCTGTTTCCAGTCTCCGCAGAAAAAATTTTTCCTTGTCCCAGACGAGTTCTGGGACAAGCGGATCGGCTCGTCTCCCAGGCCGTCGCCGATGAGCGGTCAGCGGCAGCAAGCAATCTGGAAAGAAAACTTGAAATAAAAGTACAGATTGCTAACAATGAAAGCAGACGAGAGGCACTTGCAACGGCGAGGGCTGCATGAAGATCACCGCCCAGGAAGAATATGGTCTGCGATGTCTGTTGCGACTGGCACGACAGGCCAGCGAGGGATCGCTGACGATTCCGGAGATCGCCGCTGCTGAGAATCTCTCGCCGGCCTATGTGGCCAAGTTGCTGGCGGTGTTGCGTCAGGCTGGCCTAGTGGAGAGCGTTCGTGGTCGAGCGGGCGGCTACCGACTCAGTCGGCCGGCGGCCCAGGTCCGACTCGGTTCGGTTTTGCTGGTGTTGGGCGAACCGCTCTTCGATGAGCCGGTCTACTGCGAACGGCACGCCGGCCCAGAGACGACCGGCCCCTGTATCCATCAGGACGGCTGCACCCTCAAGGGGTTGTGGCAAACCCTGGAGCAATGGCTGCGTCATGTACTGGATCAGATCAGCTTGGAAGACCTGCTGACTGGACAAATGCCGGTGGTTCAGAAACTGCGTGAGCAGTTGCCGGCCAGCCAGCCCCCCCTGGTGACCCTGAGTGCGTTGTCCCGGCCCTGAGGCCGACGGTTGCCCCGATGGTGGGGCCAAAGCTATTCTGCCGCGAGTGAGTTGCCATGAGCAATGCGACGACTACGATCGAGGAATTTGCCTCCAAGGAATACGAACACGGCTTCGTGACCGACATCGAAACCGATTCCATTCCGCCTGGCCTCAATGAGGACATCATCCGCCTCATCTCGGCCAAGAAGAACGAGCCGGACTGGTTGCTCGAATGGCGGCTGAAAGCCTACCGACACTGGCTGACGCTCGAGGAGCCGCGCTGGTGGCCCAACATCACCTTCAACCCCATCGACTACCAGGCCATCGTCTACTACTCGGCTCCCAAGCCGAAGAAGAAACTGGCCAGCCTCGACGAAGTCGATCCGGAATTGCTGCGCACCTTCGAGAAACTCGGCATTCCGCTCGACGAGCAGAAGCGACTAACTGGTGTGGCCGTCGATGCCGTTTTCGACAGTGTGTCGGTGGCGACTACGTTCAAAAGCAAGTTGGCCGAGATGGGCGTAATTTTCTGCTCGTTCTCTGAGGCCGTCAAGGAACATCCCGAACTGGTGCGCAAGTACCTGGGCAGTGTCGTGCCGTACACCGACAACTACTTCGCAGCCCTCAACTCGGCGGTCTTCAGCGATGGCAGCTTCTGCTACATCCCCAAAGGCGTTCGCTGTCCGATGGAACTGTCCACCTACTTCCGCATCAACGCGGCCGGTACGGGCCAGTTCGAGCGGACGCTGATCGTCTGCGAGGAGAACGCCTACGTCAGCTATCTGGAAGGTTGCACTGCTCCGATGCGCGACGAGAACCAGTTGCACGCCGCTGTGGTGGAACTGGTGGCGGCCGGCGACAACGCCCAGATCAAGTATTCGACCGTGCAGAACTGGTATCCCGGCGACAAGGACGGCAGGGGCGGCATATACAACTTCGTCACCAAACGCGGAGCCTGCCGCGGCCGGGGCAGCAAAATTAGCTGGACCCAGGTCGAGACGGGCAGTGCCATCACCTGGAAATACCCCAGCGTCATCCTCCAGGGCGACGACTCGGTCGGCGAGTTCTACTCGGTCGCTCTGACCAAGGGCAAGCAGCAAGCCGACACTGGCACCAAGATGCTGCACATCGGCAAGAACACCAAAAGCACCATCGTCTCCAAGGGCATCTCCGCCGGCGAGGGCCAGAACACCTATCGCGGCTTGGTCAAGATCCTCAAAGGAGCGACCGGCGCGAGGAATTACTCGCAGTGCGACTCGCTGTTGATCGGCGATCGCTGCGGCGCGCACACCTTCCCCTACATTGAAGTCAAGAACACGACCTCAAAAGTCGAACATGAGGCCTCGACCTCCAAAATCGGCGAGGATCAGATCTTCTACTGTCGGCAGCGTGGCCTCTCGACCGAAGATGCGGTCAACCTGATCGTCAACGGTTTCTGCAAGGAAGTGTTCCGCGAATTGCCGATGGAATTCGCCGTCGAGGCGCAGAAACTGCTAGGCGTGAGCTTGGAAGGCAGTGTGGGCTGAGAGCCACTAGATCGGCTGGTCACGATCACCAAAGTCAAGGCCATCTGACCAGATTGACTCGAGCGAGTCTGTATCGTCCAGTGAGGATTGATGACCATCCTGGAGATTCACTAATCGCTCGCCCATTTGATACGAGACGTTCCCAAGAAGTAAGTGAGACGACTACACCCATGCTCGAAATTCGCAACCTGCACGCCCGCGTTGAGGACAAAGAGATCCTGCGCGGCATCAATCTGACCCTCGCTGCCGGCGAGGTTCACGCCATCATGGGGCCGAACGGCTCCGGCAAGTCCACCTTGGCCGGCGTGCTGGCCGGCAAGGAGGACTATGAGGTGACCGCTGGTGAGGTTCTCTACCAGGGCAAGAACCTGCTGGAAATGGATCCCGAGGAACGGGCTCGCGAAGGCGTGTTCCTGGCCTTCCAATACCCCGTCGAGATTCCCGGTGTCACCAACACCTACTTCCTCCGCGCCGCCGTCAATTCTATTCGCAAGCATCGTGGCGAGCCGGAACTGGACGGGGCGGGCTTCCTCAAACTCGTTCGCGAACGCATGAAACTCGTCCACATGAAGGACGAACTGCTCAAGCGACCCGTCAACGAGGGCTTCTCCGGCGGCGAAAAGAAACGCAACGAAATCTTCCAGATGGCCATCCTCGATCCGCGACTGGCCATCCTCGACGAGACCGACTCCGGTCTGGACATCGACGCGCTACGCATCGTGGCCGATGGAGTCAACGCGCTGCGTGGCCCGAATCGGGCCATGCTGGTCATCACCCACTACCAGCGTCTGCTCGATTACATCGTGCCGGATCGCGTGCATGTGCTGGCCGGTGGCCGAATCGTCCGCTCGGGCGGTAAGGAACTGGCGTTGGAACTCGAAGCTCGTGGCTATGCCAACATCGGTGCCGATGACCGTGTGGCTCAGCCGGTCTGAGAGGGGGCCTACTGATGACCACGACTGTACAGGCTGGCTCTGCCACCGAAATCTATCGCCGGGCGTTCCACAGCCTGGAAGCCTCGCTGCCCGGCGCGAATCGGCCGGCCATCGCCCGGCTGCGTTCCAGTGCCTTGGCCAGCTTCGAGCAGGCCGGCTTCCCTGGCCCGCGTAACGAGGACTGGAAGTTCACCAGCGTCACGCCCATCACGCGCACGTCCTTTCAATTGCCGACCAGCGACAGCCTGCCGATCCCCAACGCTACGCTGCCGGCCGGCGTGATCGTGTGCAGCCTGGCGGAAGCCCTGCAACGGCATCCCGACCTCGTCGAGCCGCATCTTGGTCGGATCGCCAGCTATCAGCATCAGGCGTTCACGGCACTCAACACCGCCTTTTGGCGTGAGGGAGCCTTCCTCTACGTTCCAGCCGGGGTCGTGGTCGAGCAACCATTGCTACTGTCGGCCGTGGCTGAGGCTTCTACTCAGCAACCCACGCTCTGGTATCGTCGTGTCCTGATCGTGCTGGGCCGAGCCAGTCAAGCTCGAGTGGTCGAGAGCTTTACTGGCTCAGAGGCATTGTACATGACCAACGCGGTCACCGAAGTGGTGCTTGACGAGGGAGCCAACCTCGATCATTACCGGGTGCAAGAGGAGTCGTTGCAGGCTTACCACTTCAGTTGCCTGCAAGTCGAGCAGGCTCGCGATAGCCGATTCAGTACGCATTACGTCGGACTAGGCGGCTCCTTGGTGCGCAACGAGGTGCGTGTCCGCTTCCAGGGCAGCAACGCCGAGGCCACGGTCAACGGCGTGTACCTGGCGACCGGAACACAGCACCACGACACGCACACCGTCATCGATCACGCCGTGCCCCATTGCAGCAGCCACGAGTTGTACAAGGGCATTCTCGACGACCGCGCCAAGGGAGTGTTCAACGGCAAGATCTTCGTCCGCAAGGATGCTCAGAAGACTGATGCCAAGCAGACCAACCAGACGCTGCTGTTGAGCGATGAGGCCACCATCGACACCAAGCCGCAACTGGAGATCTTCGCAGACGATGTCAAATGCACGCACGGAGCGACAGTAGGCCAACTTGACGAGCGTCAGCTATTCTATCTTCGGAGTCGCGGTATCGGTTTGGCACAGGCACGAGCCCTGTTGACCTTTGCTTTCGCCAATGACATCATCGGCCGCATTCAGGTCGAATCGCTGCGTGACCGACTGGAGCGTGCTTTGCTAGCGTCGAGTCACCTACCTCCGCTCGCGGAGAGTGAGGAATTGTGATGAGTGCTTCTTTCCTGACGGATGTGCCCCAGGTCTCGCTGGCTGCCACCAAGCCGGCAGCGTCTCCCGGCTTGGATCTGCGCCGCATTCGCGAGGAGTTTCCGATCCTGCGGCAAAAGGTTCACGGCAAGCCGTTGGTCTACCTGGACAATGCCGCCACCACCCAGAAACCCCTGGTGGTACTGGAGGCACTGCGGCACTACTACAGCGAGTCCAACGCCAACATCCATCGCGCCGTGCATCAGTTGAGCGAGCGCGCCACTCGCGACTACGAAGCGGCTCGTGGCACCGTTCAGCAATTCCTGGGTGCCCGTCAGGCTGAGGAAATCGTCTTCGTTCGTGGGGCTACCGAGGGCATCAATTTAGT